>Ga0224722_1000109_pt1 | contig 45178 bp, 45 predicted proteins | sample Balambano_FR1_Me_FD_161646 | JGI IMG/M metagenome (GOLD analysis project Ga0224722, IMG submission 161646) | Freshwater sediment microbial communities from Lake Towuti, South Sulawesi, Indonesia - Balambano_FR1_MetaG | ecosystem: Environmental > Aquatic > Freshwater > Lake > Sediment | place...
GGCATCGGTGGTCTGGGGCACATGGCATTGCGCTTTCTGCATGCCTGGGGCTGTGATGTTACCGCCTTTTCCACCAATCCCAACAAAGAAGCCGAAGCCCGTCAACTGGGCGCAAACCATTTTATCAACTCGCGCGATCCAGAAGCCCTCAAGGCTGTTGCTAATTCATTTGATGTGATTTTGTCTACCATTAATGCTGATTTGGATTGGAGCATTTACATCAATGCTCTTCGTCCCAAAGGTCGGTTGCACTTGGTTGGTGTAGTGCCTAACCCCCTGGCAATGGTAGCTTTCCCAATGATTGCAGGGCAAAAATCTCTTTCTGGTAGTCCGCTAGGCAGTCCATCTACTACAGCTAAAATGCTAGATTTCGCAGCACGTCAAGGCATTGAACCCGTGACCGAGTTCTTTCCCTTTGACCAGGTAAATGAAGCTTTGGAGCACCTGCACGCTGGCAAAGCTCGCTACCGAATTGTGCTGAAACATTAGCCTCTGTAAGCAGTGCGGGCGATCGCAACTTGCAGGCTTTACTCACCGAGAGTATGGCCTGCATTGCTACGGCTACCGAGAAATTTCTGCAAGCAAGGCAAAAAACAATTTGCTAGAAGCTAGGTGGAGTTTGCAGTAACGAATCAGCTATGCGTAAATGCCACTTATTTCTGCGTTGGATTGGCTGGTTGTATGTCCTGATGGTGTTTCTGTGGCTGAGTCTGCGGTTGCTCTTTCGCGATCGCTTGTGGTGGGTTGAACTGATTAATCCAATGGCTCCGTTTGTGTTTTTGCCATTGCCCATTTTGCTTGTAGCTGGTTTGTGGCAACGGCAATGCCGTCTGCTTTTGGGGCTTAGCATCCCGACGGTTGGATGGCTTCTGATGTATGGAAGCTTATTTTTACCATCCTTTCCTGTTTGGTTGCGATCAAACGAACCCCCTATCAAAGCGATGAGTTTTAATGTATCGATGGGGAATACCAACTATTTGCCGATCGCACGCATTATTCAAGCTGAAAACCCAGACATTGTAGGGCTACAAGAAATTGTGCCAGAAGTTGCCAAATTACTCGTGCAGGAATTGGCGGCAAATTATCCGTACAACACATTGATAGAAACAGAACAAGAACCACCAGAAGTTGTAGGGATTTTGAGTCATTATCCGATCGTGTCAAAAATGATTTTTCCACTACCAGGAATACGCTATGGCATAAATATTCAGACACAAGAAGAATATGTCATTCCAGGTCCTCGACTTAGTGTTCAGACAACGTTGCTAGTCAATGGTAAACCCATTCAGGTCGCTGTAGCTGATTTAGTCCACAACCCTACACTGAGAGTTCCCCCAAGTCAATGGGCATCCGTTGCTACCGAGCACTACCGACAGAAAGCCAATGAGATTGAAATCATTCAACGACAACTGACTCAAACAGGTAAGCCATTTCTATTTCTCTGTGATTGCAACTTCGCAGACACGTCAAGTGCACATGCAAAATTAACCCAATTTGCTAAAGACAGTTTTCGGGAAATGGGTTGGGGATTGGGGCACACGGGCGTTTATATCAGAGGTATTCCGACGCAGCGGATCGATTATGTTTGGTACTCTCCAGAATTCATCGCTACTGAAGCAAAAGTTGGTCAAGATCCAGGTAGCTCAGACCATTTACCTGTGGTTGCCAAGCTTAAATTGGTGTCTTAGCAGGTAGCATGGCTCTGTCACCAACTGACTCAGACTGGATTGCGATCGCCCTAGATTCCTTGCGCAACTAACGAGCGATCGCATGCCCCAAATTGTCCTCAGCTAATCTGCTTTTGTTCGTCACAAGCTTGCTAGACACTTTGTGTTAAGCCATTTCGATGATTATCACAGTTTTTGTGGACAAGCCCGTACTACTGGTGTAGTATATAGCTCAGGTATTGTATTACGGGAATCTCCCCTTCACACCATGTTGTATTTATCCTCCCGACTCACTAGCACGCTGCATTGCCGACCCCAGGGCGGGTTCTTGGCGGCGATCGTGCGGTTTGACGTGGCAGGACTCTATCTGGCAGGCGATCGCATAGTCAATAGCAACATCCTGGGCAGAGTTTGGGACATTTCAACAGCCAATTTCGCGATTATTGCAGCCATTAAGGGTGGAGTGGATTTCGAGCCAATTTTCCATAGCAGGAGGTGCAGGCATCAGCCTGTCCTGAGTTAAGCCACGAGCCGATAAGCGCTCTGCACCCCTGCTTCTAGACCTAGAGGCAGGGGTTATTGTTTGCGAGCTTTTTCTAAAACTCCTCTCAACCGGAGACCCAACTATGTTGAAGCTGACCTACACCGAAGCAGGATTATACTTAGAGCAGGTGGCGATTCCACTGGAGATTTTGATTGCTCAGCGCGTTGTGCTGGCTATTCGGGCTGGGCAGACTTTACACGTCGAACCCGGACAAGCGTCTTTCCTATTGCCTGCTGACACGATCGCCCTTGCCCAGTTAGAACTGACCTTGCAGTTAGATCCCAATCCCAGCATCAACATTGTGCCCGTTGATGCCGATTGCGTCGAACTCAGCGTTTGCGGTAGTTGGATTGCTACCAATGCTGATGCTGAAGAAGGTACGTTCGTTACCGTCTTGAGCGATCGCGCCGAGTTCTTTATTCACAAACTGTGGCAAATTGCCCAAGCGCAACTGTCCTACTTGACCTAATAAATCGAGGGGTGGCACTGTCATCCCCCGGTTTTTTGTCAAAACTATGCCTGCATCGCTCTCAGCGCTTGGCACCAGGATAAAGCCAGGGAGCCAACAACCGGGTCATCTGCGGCATGGCCACATAGGTCATCACAATACAAACAAAAATACTGGACAACACATCCGCCAGCAGCGGCGGCAAGGGGCTGAACAGTGGCGTTACTAGCAATGCTGTAAACTTGACCAGAGGAAAAATCGCCAAAAACGAAGCAATCACCATTTTGTGGCGAGGCGGCGGGGTGAGGCCATGCCCCTTTGGCAGGGTGAACCAGGTTTCCAGGCCGGTTACCACTTGTACCCGATCGCGCCCTTCTATGAGCGGGTTGGCCAACTCTAGCCAGCGATGCCGCACCTCGGAAGCCTCCCACGCACGCAGGTTGCTGAGGCGATCGAACTTGAAAATGATGCGGTACTCGCGATCGTCCGGGTCACTAGGGCGAAAGATAGTTGTACCCAAATGCCCCGGAAACCGCATTGCCGCTGCAGTAATGCCCATAATGATTTGCTCTAGCTCCTGTTCGCGGCCTCGACGAGCTTGTCGTAGAATGCAAACCGTCACTGGAGGATCTTCATCAATAGCGTCGTACATGAGAACTGTCGTCCTGTCGAGCTAAACGGTGTGTTGATCGACCAAAGCTTGTTTCGATTTTTTCAGGTTTATCAAGGCACAGTTGTGCTCATTGCTGCCAGCAGTACCTTACAAGCGTAAGTAAACCAGGAGACAGCCTAGCTGCGCAGCAGGAAAAGATAAAGTAGAGATGACGCTTCGTATACAGTATACCTGCCTGCCTTCGTGACTGATGAATACCTGGAACACGGCTAATGCAATAAATCCTGACCTTAGCAAGGACGTTATGCTTGAATCTACCAGCTTTCACGCTACTCCCAGACGAGACTATGTACGCGGTTATTTCTCGTGAAAAAATCTACATTCCTCCTGGCAGCGTGATGCGCATGCCCGGAACTTGGCAGGATTATTGCACTCTGCGCGATAGCCGTAGCGATGGCTCCATTCCTCGGATCAAATTTCGTAACGGTGAGATCTTGCTGATGAGCCCTTTACCCCGCCACGGACGTGAGGCTAATATCCTGGCTGATGTTGTCAAAGCCTTGTTGGATAGTGAGATGCGCAATTACGAAGCATTTACACCCATCACAATGGACATTCCCGAATCGGGAGGCATTGAGCCAGACTACTGTTTTTACATCGACCATTGGCAAGCGGCTGTGGGCAAAGACCGCATTGATTGGCAAGTAGACCCACCGCCCGATTTGGTGATTGAGATTGATGTTACAACCTACACGGCAGCAGAAGACTACGCCGCCTATGGTGTGCCAGAGGTGTGGCTATTCAAAAGAAACGGCTTGACCATTTATGCGTTGCAAGGCGAAACTTATCAACTTCAAACCACTAGCCGCTACTTTCCCACTGTCGATTTACCAGGGCTTTTGGGTCAGGTTTTGCAAGCGGCGGCTGAAACAGGAACTGGAGTTGCCCTGCGATCGCTCCGGCAATCCTTGCCAGCCAGTAATCCCAAGAAAACCGCCGATCGCTCAGACTAAGGACGCGATCGACGGATTGTAAGCGGAGAAGATTTGGTGATAGTGCCGGTCTAGATTACGACTTCCAGCGCTGAACGGCAGTGGCAATTCGTTGGCCATACTGAACTGACGTGAGGCGATCGCCCGGATCTAAATCAGCTTCGGCACCCCCCATTGCCATTGGACTTTGCCCCATCACACCCAAAAAGGAACCTAGCCGGTTCACCCCATCATCTTTGCCAATGTAAACACTGGGCAATTCAGACTGTCCTACCCAAACCATGCCGTGCTGAGCGGCATTAATGGCCAGGTAAATCAACGTTCCCTGCTTATCACCACTCAACGAACTGGAGTGAGTAAAGCCACCAGCAATTTTGTCTTTCCACTGCTGGGCAAACCAGGCTTCGCTGGCGGCATCCAGAAAGGCTTTGAACTGCGCTGCTACACCACCCATATAGGTGGGGGTGCCAAAGACGATCGCATCTGCCTGGAGCAAAGCCTCCATAGTGGCTGCATCTTTCCAGCGCCCATTCACGATTTGCTCTCCAGTAATACGGAATAGTTGAGCGGTGGTGTTCGCTATGCTGCCAGCGCCTTCTGCCACGGCTTCTGCCATGAGGTGGGTATGTCCGCTACCAGAAAAATAAACGACTGCAACAGTTGCCATAAAGTCCTCGCGGCTTGCCGTAAGTAAGGTACGAGGTAGATACTAAAAGTATGCAATTACAAAAGTAAAGTAGTAACCCTAAAGTTACTACCTAAATTGACGCTCATATCCTTACACCTTTTGCTATGAGTCCCTTATCTAAACAATCTTCCTGCTGTCCAGTCAGTATTCTAATGAATTTGCTGTCTGGCCCCTGGACGATGTACATCCTTTGGGTGCTTTCTACTCAGGGCCCCAGTCGGTTTGGTGCACTGCGACGACAGGTAGAAGGCGTTTCTACTAAAATGCTGACCGATCGCCTGCGTTTGCTGGAACGGGAAGGCATTCTCTATCGTCATCAGGAAATGACTATCCCACCTCAGGTAACCTATGGCTTAACTGATCGCGGCTTGGAACTCGTCGGCGTTTTAGATCAGCTAGATGACCTCGCCCGCCGTTGGTACGTTGATAGTCCTGCAACCTCTGAGCTACTGCTGCGATAGGCGCTGCACCTCTTGGCCTCCCAGCAGTTCGTGGGCTTCTTGCAAAATCTTGGGAATTGTATCAGCGTGAGGGCTACGGTGCAGGCTGGGTTTTAGGGCGTTGAGGTTTACCTCGCTGACTTTGGCACCAGGGAACCAGTGGCTGGCGTTACCCAACAGGCCGTAGCGCATCTTGGCATAGCCCACCATGTCGTAGGCGATCGCTAGGTTGCGCAACCACAAAATAGTGGGAATGTTCAACCGATGGGGCGTTTCATCTACACTGGGTAAGCCAACGTGCCAGGTTTTGTACCAGTCTTCGCCCAACCGCTCGATCGCGCCTTGTTCCAAGCGATGCAAAATCGGCGGTAGTACCTCGTCAGCTTGATCTAGCAACTCCAGAGTTTTCAGATGCTCGTCAAAATCGCTAGGGCGAGCTGCACCAAGGCTCAGGGTGTGAACCTCAGAGTGACTAAGGCAGAACAAGTTATTGAATACGATCGGGCTAAGGGGCTGGCACAAATCTACTAGGCGCTGGGGCGGCTCGTACAGCATACCGCCTTTGTTAGATGGGCTGATGATGAACACCCCCATGTCATGGCGTGTAGCGGCCTCGATCGCAGGCCAATTGGTCTGATTGATGTAGTACCAGTGCAGGTTCACATAGTCAAACTGACCCGTTTCAATAGTTTTGACAATCACATCCGTAGGGCCGTGGGTTGAAAAGCCAACAAACCGTACTCGACCTTGCCGTTGCATATCCCGCACAACGTCCAAGCAGCCGCCACGGCGTACCGCTTGGTCAAGCAGTTCAGGTGTATTGATGCCATGCAAGCCCAGCAAGTCTACATAATCTAATCGCAGGTTCTTGAGCGAGGTTTCTACCGTTTTGCGAAAGGCGTTGGTATCGGCACTGGGCGAGACTTTGGTTTGCACAATCAAGTCATCGCGCCGGAAGGTAGGCAAAATCTGCCCCAGTTGGATTTCTGAGGTACCATAGCCACGCGCTGTTTCAATATGGTTAATGCCCAGTTCCAGCGATCGCCGAATCGTAGCTTCTAAATTCGCCTGGTTATCTGAGGGAATGTCTTGCAGCGGCACATCTTGCCATTTGTACTGGTATCGCATTCCGCCGCAGGTAAACACAGGCATTTTCAGTTCTGTCCGCCCAAACCGCCGATAGAGCATAGGTTTCTGTCACCACGAAAAGTCACTCCAGCCTGCTTATCCCACCAGTTACTTGGCATCAACTGCCGAGGGGATCAGCCTTCTGTAGTGTAGCAATGCGACTCTAGGTGCCGCCAAATGCCTGCTTAGGAAGGTCAGCGCATGGCTGGAAAATCTTACCGATAAGGCTAAAATTCCCGCACAGCAGGCTGTCCGTCTTTGATTTCACCCACCATCACAATGTCGGTGACGCCAGCAAAAATGCCGTTTTCTACAACGCCGGGGATATTGTTGAGGATTTTTTCTAACTCAGCGGGGTTGTCGATGCGATCGAACTTCACATCCAACACCAGGTTACCGTTATCGGTTACCACAGGGCCTGCTTTCTTAACACCCATACGCAAGGTTGGTTTGCCACCCAGCTTTTCCAGCTTGCGAGAAACGGGCGTTATCGCCATGGGAATAACCTCAACTGGCAACAGAAAATTGGCACCCAAGTAGTCACTCAGTTTGCCGCCATCCACTACCACAATGAACTGATCGGCCAACGTATCCACAATTTTCTCCTGGGTGTGGGCACCGCCGCCACCTTTAATCAGGTTTTTTTGTGGATCAACTTCATCGGCACCGTCGATCGCAATGTCAATGTGGTCAATTTCGTCCAAGCTCACAAGGGGGATGCCGAAATCCCGCGCCAGCACGATCGCTTGAAACGAGGTAGGCACACCGCGAATTCCCTGCAAATCACCTGACTTCAGTCGTTCTCCGATCGCCTGGATTGCATAAGCAGTGGTCGATCCGGTACCCAAGCCAACAATGGAACTCGACTGCACCCGGGCAGCGGCTGCCTCACCCACCTTTTGTTTCATTAGCTTCACAGGATCGGTTTCTGCACTCATGACAACTCCTCAGCAGTAATGGAATTGGGAGGACGGACAGACTACAACACTCAATAAAAGACCTGTCCAATGCCATAGTTAGTCTACTACAGCCGGTAACGCCACAAAGTAAGGCACCAATTGACTATTGCTCAACCAGATGTGGGCCCAATTGACGCTCTAGGTATGTGGTCATCAGGTGTTTCATGTCTGCCAGCAGAGCATCTACACTGCCGCCTTCCTGCTGAATGTCCGGCTCCTGCTGAATTAGATAGCTCATGCCTTTGTAGAGGGCTTTGGTCGTGCGTGCCACTTGCCATCCCTGTATAGAGCTTAGCCGAGGGCAAATCCGCACTAGCAAATCATAAATGGTTGCCAGAATTTCTTGATCCACCTGTTTCGCCGCGATCGCCAGGGTTCCTTCTCCCTCGTGCCCAGCGTTGAGATGTCGAAAGCGGTGAGAGATACCGTGATGTGGTACCAGGCTAACGGCTACCTGCAAGGTAAATGACCTGATCAGGTAATCCCTTATCAGCTAAAGTCAACTTGCTAGTGGACTTGGTAGAGTGTAAGCAGAAACAATGGCCTGCTTGGTAAAGGACATTCTGGCACTGTGGAATCGGATTCAACTCGCGACTGGGAGCAAGACACCGCGCCAATCGATCGGCTCAATGTTGCCAACCCAGAACTAGACACATACGATGACTTGCTGGTGCTGGAACCCAACAACAGCATGCTTTGGTATCAGCGGGGGCTAGTGCTGCGCCGATCGGGGCAAATTCGAGCGGCCATTCATAGCTTCGATCGCGCCCTAGACTTGCGTCCAAACTTTCCTGAGGCCGCTTTTAGCAAACTCTATACCCTTGTTTCTCAGGGGTACTGGGTAGCTTACCTCAAACTGGCAGCAACCCAATCCAGCGCCCGCACGCTGCAAGAACTGCAAACCCTGATAATTGCCTTTGCCCGCTACCAGTTGCCTACAGTCATTGTCGTAGGGCTAGCAGCTCAGTTTGCTACCCAGCGCGCCAGTGTCGGTTGGAGTGTAGCCATCATGGTGCTGGTTATCGCATTAATCGATGCCACCATCAAGGAATCCCATCGCTAAGCTCATGCCAGTCCTGAGTCACATCACCATCTTCCCGATTAAGTCCTTAGATGGGATTGCCCTTGAGCAAGCAACGATTGCACCAGGCGGTGCGCTAATCGGCGATCGCGAATTTGCCATTGTTGACGCAGCCGGAGAGTATGTCAACGGCAAGCGCACAGCTCAGGTTCACGCCCTACGCGCCCAGTATGACCTGACCCAGCGCTTGGTTACCCTCTGGGTTGATCCAACTGGCAATACCCAGCCCACGGGCGATCGCACCACCTTCCACCTCGATCAGCAACGCCCAGAGCTGGCAGGCTGGCTCACCCGTTACTTTGGTTTCCAGGTGCAGTTGATTCAAGATACTCACACGGGCTTTCCTGACGATCCTGCCTCCCCCGGTCCCACGATAATTAGCACTGCTACCCTGAAAATGCTCACGACCTGGTTTCCTGGCATTGACCTAGCAGCCATGCGACACCGCTTCCGCACCAATTTGGAGATCACTGATGTTGAACCCTTCTGGGAAGAACACCTCTATGCGGAGGCCGATCGACCCGTCCCCTTTCACATTGGCTCAGTTCAACTCCACGGTATCAACCCGTGCCAGCGCTGCATCGTCCCAGTACGAGATGCCTATACCGGCACACCCTATCCCAACTTTCAAAAAACCTTTCAGACACAACGCAAAGCCTTCTTGCCCGCTTGGGCTGAGCGATCGCGCTTCAACCACTTTTACCGCCTTGCTATCAACACCCGCATTCCTACCAGCGAAATGGACAAAACTCTCTGCATCGGCGACTCTCTCTATCTCGATTCCGCCAAACCTGCCTAGCGTGCTTTCTCCTGCAGCTATCCCTGGACACAGCCTGGTAACCATAGGGTGTTGTTAAATGAAATGACAAAGACCCACTAGCTACTAAATCTCAGCACTTTCCAGGTCAATCCTTATGGTTAACAAGCGCCCGCCCCAACCCACAGTGCCCGTTGCGATCGACCCTAACAACGATGACTCCTATGTAGACTACTACTACGATGATCCGGGCGATACCCCAGGGACACTGGATATTAACCCCAACGCTCCTCATCCCGTTATTGTACTCATTGACTACAACAGCGAACAGGCCATTCGGCAAGAGCTAGCCACCCCTGAAGAATGCATTCCCTATCTCGATTCCTACTCCGTATCCTGGATTGATGTCAAAGGCTTGGGTAGTGAAGATGTTTTACAGCGACTGGGCAAAGTGTTTGGGTTACATCCACTCATGCTGGAAGACATCGTCAATGTGCCCCAGCGTCCCAAAGTAGAAGAATATAACAACCAACTGCTAATCATCACCCGCATGGTTACGCTGCATGAAGATCAGGAAACCTTTGAGAACGAACAAGTTAGTCTTATTCTTGGAAAAAACTACCTACTAACCGTTCAGGAAGAACCCAAATACGATTGCTTTGGTCCAATTCGAGAACGCATCCGCACAGCTAAAGGAACTATCTGTCAACATAAGGCTGACTATCTGGCCTATGCCATTATTGACTCAATTATTGATGGTTTTTTTCCTGTTCTGGAAGCCTACGGTGAGCAACTAGAAGAACTTGAAAATGAGGTTGTAGAAAATCCAAGCCGTCAAACTCTAGAGAAGATTCATGATATGAGGCGTCAACTCTTGAACTTACGGCGTGCTATTTGGCCTCAACGAGATGCAATCAATGCTCTTATTCGTGATGGTTATGACCTGATTTCAGACGAAGTACGAGTCTACTTGCGAGACTGCTACGACCATATTATTCAAGTGTTGGATATGGTGGAAACCTACCGAGAATTAGCTGGCAGCTTAATGGATGTGTACTTATCCTCTGTTGGCAATAAAATGAACGAAATTATGAAGTTCCTGACTGTGGTGTCATCTATTTTTATTCCCCTCACATTTATTGCTGGGGTTTACGGCATGAACTTTGACCCCAACCGATCGCCCCTTAATATGCCGGAGCTGACCTGGTATTGGGGGTATCCTTTGTGTGTGCTGCTCATGGTGGGCATCGCGATCGGCCTCATCAACTTTTTTTGGCGACGCGGTTGGTTTCAGGATTTTTCAAAGATTCCATCCTCTGGCAAGGACAAGTTATCTGGCAGACGACAATATGTACCATTCAATAGATCTGTTCGTCCTGTGTCTCGCCGATGAGTTTTAACGACCTGCTGCTGCCAGCGTTTATTTTTCTAGGTATCTTAATGATCCTAGCTTGGATAATCATAGCGGTGGGAGCAGGCACTATCAGCCTTAGGGATGTCTTGATTCTGGTGCTTTACATCCTGGGCGTGATTAGTGTTTTCGTACGCATGTTTGCCGCCTTTAACGATGAAGTCACTGTCAAATTAGACGAGGATGCTTTGAAGCAAGCCCTGGAAGCCCAGAATTTGCAGGATATTTTGGGCATTAGCGTCAAATTTGATAAGCAGTATGAGTTTGACAAGCTCAAGCAACTAGCGATTAGCATCAGCAACAAATCCAAAACTGATTCGATCGCGGTCGATTGGGATTACTGCGTGTTGACTGATTTAGATGGCCGATCGCGCCGGGTCACTCGCCTGATGCCAGGAACTACCCTGGATTTGTTTCAAGAACAGGTGATTAGCACGATCGCTCCTAGCACTACGCTGAAAGAAAACATTACTGCCGAAGATACGCTTAACCGCAAGGCTCCTGAAGACAAAGGCCAATCCGTTGCCCTGGAAATGGAAATTGCCAAGCCCCTGGTTAACTTAGCGGCTCCAGATGACAAAGCCCCTGATGCAGCTAAGCGGCGCTATGCCCGCTTTATGGATGAGCAGATCCCGCTGGAATTCTTTCTATCCCTTGCCTTTCGCATATTTGGCCCAGGGCGATCGCGGGAAGGTGATCGGGTGCGCATTTTGTGTCGCTTTGTCATTAAGAAATTGCCGTGGAAAGCTGGTTTGCCCTGGAACCCTCGCTAGGCAGTGACGATCGGCACTCGCAACGCATTTTCAAATGCCACTAGGCGTGTTGCATCCACAGTGTTACTGCGCCCGTAAATGCGCGGCAACTGACCCGTTTGCACCAAAATGCGTCGTACCTCACTGTTGGTAATTTGGGCTAGGTTGCGCCGACTCAGTATAGCTAGCGCAGCAGCAATTCCTACGCCTTGCCCCACGGCCACATTAAACTCCACAATTCGTCCGGCAGCACAAGCATACCCATCAAACCCTGACGCTGGACTGATCACAGCCAGATTAGGCACCATTTTAACCAGTGCATGGTGAATGCCCACATTAAATAGCGGGGGAGTGGGAAACGAAACGCTGGTAAACCCGTGCTTTCTAGCTCTGGAGCCTAACCCCTCAATGCCGCCTCGCACATCCAGGTGGTATCCAAAGGTGGCCAATGCTTCCCCAGAAGGCACGCCTCCCGCCAACATTTGAGCCCCGCTAAGCGATTCCACTACACCAGTAATGTTGCCAGCATGGCGGATGTACAGTTCCGGTGCCGATCGCACGGCGGTTGCACCCAAGGTTTGAAACCAACGCTCTAACTGCACCAATTCTGCCAGCATCGATGCCGTTGGCTTGGCATTGCCACGGGCAAGAGCCTCAGCTTGGGCACCCGACGTCATAAACAGCAGCGCATTCCACGACAATCGACCGTTAGCCAAGATAGCAATGTTACCCAAGTCCAAAATGGCACCACTTTGAGCCAGGGAAAATTTGGTGCCGTGGGTGCCGTGATAGGCGATCGACAGTGCAGGCGATGCCACGTCAATGTAATCCTGCCCTACCATCATCAGCTTGGGCTTGCCCTGGGCATTGATCAAATTGCGGCGCAATTGCTCAGCGTAAGCCGTATCGCCGCCAGATGCAATTCTCAATAACTGTTGGGCTTCAATATCTTGGAGATTGCAAAAGCGTTGAATATAAGTCTGTTCTGCTGCCTGCAACTGCTGAATGCTCAACCCTTCTGTTTCAAACACCAGCGTTACTGGCAATTCTGAATTAGGCAGACCAAAAACACCAAACCCCTGATACTTTGGTACACCAGCCAGTTGGGCTAGCTCGGCGTTCACCGTACAGTCAATAAACTGTTTGGCTAAAAAGGTTTCACCTCGGTTTGTTCGCACTCCTGTCAGTTGACTGCCCTGCCGCACTACAGCGGTTAGGTTTACGCCACTGAGAATATCTGTCTTGGCACTGCTCAGCATAGTGCGCAGGGCTGCATCAGCGCGACGAGGATCAAGAGCAATTTGGGCGACGCCCGATCGCTGCAAAAACTCCTTGTAAAGCGCCGCTGGATCTCCAAAAGTGGCTAGCCCCAGCGATCGTCGCACCTCAACAGGTACTGTGCTGCGATCGAGATAGGCCAATCCACCTCGCACCAAATGGCCGCCAATCCCCTGCTGGGAACTGCCCTTAAACATTAACAGTGTCCGCAACCATCGCCCAGTCTGCCGTTGATACTCACGCGCTGCGGCTATTAATGTCAAAATTCCCGGCACTTCATCGCCAAAGCAAATAACGTCGTAGGTGCGGGGTGCAGCAGCAACCATAGGCGATCGTCCCTAAACTCATTGGCTTTATCCTACTCATCTGACTGGTAATAGCCGCAAAAAATTGCGACCTAGCAAAGAAGGCATAGAGTAAACAACCTGATCCTCTACAGCTATTTGAATCATAGTGTCCCCCTCCTCACCTCATCCCCTTACCTCCTCCTCACCTCCTCACCTCCTCACCTCATCCCCTCATCCCCTCCTCACCTCATCCCCTTACCTCCTTCTTCACCCGCCCACTCATTAAGCTCTATTACAAAATTGTTAACCTGTGTTGCAAGTTACTCTCGTTGCCCTATCAGTCAGGAATTGCAGGCAAATTGCCGTGATAGGATGCTTGTCGTAGCGTCATCATAAGTTTTTAGGAGAATCGCTTTGGTATTACGGGTTGCGGTAGTTGGTGGAGGTCCAGCGGGGTCGTCTGCCGCTGAAGTTCTGGCAAAAGCTGGTATCGAAACGTATCTGTTTGAGCGCAAGTTAGATAACGTCAAACCCTGTGGTGGTGCTATTCCTCTCTGCATGGTGAGTGAGTTTGACCTGCCCCCAGAGATCATCGATCGCCGTGTGCGTAAGATGAAGATGATTTCGCCCTCCAACATTGAAGTCAACATTGGTGGCACCCTCAAGCCCGATGAGTATATTGGCATGTGCCGCCGCGAAGTCTTGGATGGTTTTCTGCGCGATCGAGCCGCGAAATTAGGCACCACAGTCATCAACGGCACCGTGCACAAACTAGAAATCCCTGGCAACGACCATAGCCCCTACGTTTTGCACTACGCCGACCACTCCAACGGCTCCTTAGAAGGCGAAAACAAAACCCTGAAGGTAGATTTGGTCATTGGTGCTGATGGTGCTAACTCACGGGTGGCTAAGGCTATTGATGCAGGCGACTACAACTATGCGATCGCCTTCCAAGAACGCATCCGCCTGCCTGAAGACAAAATGGCCTACTACGAAGACTTAGCAGAAATGTACGTTGGGGATGATGTCTCCCCAGACTTCTATGCCTGGGTGTTTCCCAAGTATGACCATGTTGCAGTGGGCACCGGCACTATGAAGCCAAACCAGCATCGAATTAAGGAACTGCAAGCCGGTATTCGCGATCGGGCAGCGGCCAAACTCCGAGGTGGCAAAATTATCCGTGTTGAAGCTCACCCCATCCCTGAACATCCTCGCCCTCGCCGTGTAGTCGGTCGAGTAGCGCTTGTAGGCGATGCCGCTGGTACAGTCACTAAATCCTCCGGTGAAGGCATTTACTTTGCCGCCAAGTCTGCTCGCCTCTGCGCTGAGACCATCGTTGAATACTCGCAACGCGGCGAGCGCATTCCCACCGAGCAAGACCTCAAAGTCTACCTCAAGCGCTGGGATAAGCAATACGGCACCACCTATCTTGTTCTGGACATTCTTCAGCGTGTTTTCTATCGTTCCGATGCCACTCGTGAAGCCTTTGTGGAAATGTGCTCGGATATTGACGTCCAAAAGCTGACCTTTGATAGCTACCTGTACAAAACTGTTGTACCAGCTAACCCTCTGGTGCAACTTAAAATCACAGCCAAGACGATCGGTAGCCTGATCCGGGGTAGTGCCCTTGCTCCCTAATTACGCCAGAGCAACGACAACCATAGATCTGTTTCAGCCAAAATGACCATCAAAAGCCTCAGCTTATGTCACAACTGTGTAAGAGTTGAGGCTTTTTTGATGCTGAATCGCGGTCTCCAAGGCTGCTTCAAAGCGATCAGTTGCATCATCCCAGGAATATCCAACAATCTTGTTGTAAGCCCTCTCAGATAGCTGTTGCCATTCTGCTTCCGGCATTTGGTAAAGCTGCTTGATGGCTTGTGCCATTGCAGTTGGATTGTCCATATCGACTAAAAGACCCGCTCCGTCTGACAAAAACTCTGGCGCAACTCCAGCGGGTGTACCAATCACAGGGGTACGGCAGGCCATCGCTTCCAAAATCGGTAGACCAAAGCCTTCAAAGCGACTACAGAATAGCCAGGCATCACACTTTGAATAAATAGCTCTAATTAATTGTTGCGGTGGATTAACTAAGTGCTCACTGTTAGTAGGCAAAGTACCAGCAGGTAGCTCGGCTCGTCCAAATGTCAATAGGCGTAGGTTTGGAATATCTTGCTGAGCTAACGCTACTGCGTCGAAACCAATGTCACACCCTTTCCAAGCAGCCTCTTCATAAACCATGCCAACGGTTGGCACGATCTGCTTGCCTCGGGGCGGTGCTCTAAACAATTCCCTGTCTACTGAATTGGGGACGATCGATAGATGGGTGTCACCATATTCTTCCCGAGCGATCGTCGCCAGCCATTCCGCAACCACAATTTTGTATAACGGTAGTGACCAAGTAGCTTTCACCCGGTTGATCGGTAGATAGTCGAACACCTCATAATGCTGCACAAAATAGGCTTTGGCACCTTTTGCAGGTGAGAAGCCAGCTACCCATTCCGCCGTTTCCCACCATGTTGCAATCACAACATCTGCATCTGGGACATCTTCGTTGGTAATGGGCTGAGGATGGTTAACTATATGATGCTCAACGTCCAAACCATCAAAATGAGAAGGTGATTTCTTGGGAAGCAGATTGAGGCGTCTCTCTCTTAATGAAGATTTGGCCAATTTTACCAGACTGGGCTGAGGCGGTGGCCCAGAGACAACCACTACCTCGTGACCGCGCTGCTTTAGCCGCTGTGCATAGGTAGCTACAACACGTACTCCTCCAGCCAAACTAACGCTATGGAGCACAAAGGTAATCTTCATAGGAAGTCTTCCATCATCAATAAAAGTCTCGCTGTTTACAGCATTACAACTTCTGACTCTAAGGTGCTCAGGGCCTCATGGGTGGCTTCAGTGCCAAGGCCACCAAACTTTGCCAAGCGCTAATGTCACTGGGGTAGGCTAATACTGATCGCATCCCCACCTTCAAGGCATCCAGCTTATTACCAGCTTGGTGGTATTGCCACGCACTTCCCATCAGCAATCCTTGAATATGTTTACCTGTAGCCTCAACCGGGTTGGCCACTCCTTGAGGCGGGATTGGCGGACAGCCCCGGTGCAAATCATCCCAACCCCTCTGACGGCGTTGTTTAGCGAACTGGCGTGCGGTTGCTTCATAAAATTCTCGTTCCACCCTCGCCTGTTGGTGGGTAATCGAAGCGCAGTGCAATCGATAGTGGTACGTGATCCCTGGCTGATACCAGACTTCTCCTACTTCAGCCAAGCGAAGTTGCAAATCAATATCTTCAGCTGTTTTGAAATAAGGCCGAAAGCCACCAATCTGGCGTATTGCATCGGCTTGAATAGCATAGGTACAAAAGTGAGTTCGTGTTGTTCCAGCCCGTAGTTCTTGAGTAATAGACTCTTCTATTGCTCCACAGTTGAACTCGGTAATCAAATGACCTTTGGGATCAAGCGTCAGATAGTTGCCACAAACCGCTATTGCCTCAGGATGATGTAGTAGCCATGTTGCTTGTTGGGCAATCCGGCCAGCAGGATAAAGGTCATCAGCATCACAGCGTAGGATAATACTGCCGATCGCCTGCTCCAAAGCACAATTCAACGCAGCCGCAATACCTTGTCTAGAGCCAGCAACTAGTCGAATGCGATCGTCTCTAATGCACTTAACCTGCGCCAAAGATCCATCCGTGGAGCCATCATCTACCACTAAAACTTCCAGTGACGTCGATCGCTCCTGAAGAATTGATTGAAGTGTTTCCGTGATGTATCGTTCTGCATTGCGCATTGGCACTAGAACGCTAACTAGAGGCACCCTTCATTCTCCCTAACTAATGAATTATAGGTTCCACTTACTGGAAGCTAATATACCCAACACTCAATCTTGCACGAAAGCTCTTGCTTGTTGGTGCAATTGGACTAACAAATTTAGGATTCCCACTTCGGACAATTTTGTAATAGGGTGTTTACAAAAATCTGCCCGTCTCAAACTTTAGCGGGTTTCAGCGTTATTGTTAACTAAGTTCGATTTCAAACTGGGTTGCGACCAGTTTGAGGTGCAGACTTGAAAATAGCTAGCAGAAGGAGTTTCCAGCCATTTAACGCTAAGGGCTTGGTCGCGATCGCTCGGTATGCGTAAATGGCTGCTGTTTTCCGTTCGCCGCTGTTAAAGGCCCACCAACCATACTGCATCATGAACTGATGACGAGAACCAGAATCTGCTGTAGGCCGCCAAGGCTCAGTTGCTTCAAACTTGCCCTCAATGCCACGTCGTTGCCAGGCTCGTTCGCAAGCAATCATTGCTTCTTTGCGCTGGTCGTAGGGATTTTTGCCACTCAAGGACAATGGATGCAGGCGATAGCTCAAGATAACGTCCTTAAGATTAGCTAGTTGTCCTACTTCACCCAACTTTAACCACAAATCCAAATCATGCGCTGATTTCAGTACTTCATCGTATCCGCCTACTTGCAGCAGAGCCCAGCGGCGAATCATGGCACAGGGATGGCAAATGCTGCCATGACCAGCAAGAGCCAAGTGTTGAACCTCAGCATCAGATTCTGGTAGATAGAGTGTGGTCAGGAACCGTCCATCATCATCAATTAGATGATGAGAACCGCCCACACAAACAACGTTGGGATGTTGGCGCATGAACTCAACCTGCAGGGCAAAGCGATCAGGCACAGCAATGTCATCAGCATCCATAACTGCAATAAATTCTCCAGTAGCCATAGCCAGCAGGCGGTTTCGAGTTGTTGAGACTCCTGCGTTTGGCTGAGTTACCCAACGAATACGGGAGTCACAATCAGCATATCGTTTCACAACAGCGACAGAATTGTCAGTAGAACCGTCGTCAATAATCAACAGCTCAAAGTCTGTAAAGCTCTGTGCCAGAATACTTTCAACAGATTTGGCCAAGAATTTCTCACAGTTATAAACTGGCATCAACACAGAGACAGTAGGAGCATGAGTCATAGGAAATCTGGATGAGGTGTAGGTTTTATGACAGCGCAGATCAGAAGCTTCCAACCATCGATGGCTAGTGGTTTCAGAGCGATCGCCTTAACTCCGTACAAAACAGCCGTCTGCCGCTGAGCACTATTAAACGCCCACCAGCCGTACTTCAGCATGTACTCAAATGCAGAATCCTTAGTGCCACTGTGTCGCATACGACAACCTGTCACAGCAAAGGTGCGAGTTAGCCCTCGTCGCTGCCATGCTTGGTCGAAGACAATCTCACCATTGTTCCATTGCTGTTGGCGATTACGCTCACTGATGGACTTGGCGTGAACACGATACTTCAAAATAGGTGCGTGCAGGTTTGCCACCTCACCCACTTCCGTCAGCTTGAGCCAGATATCCAGGTCGGATGCTGTCGCGAAGGCTTCATTATAGCCTCCAACTTGCTCCATAGCTGTTTTCCGGATCATACAGGCGGGATGGAGAAAGCTCGTATGCCCATCTAGCAAAATACGCTGGATTTCAGCATTATCCTCAGCTAGCCGCATCACGGTTAGGAATCGTCCAGCACCATCCATAATCTGGTAAGCTCCTCCAACGCACACGGTGTTGGAGGACGATCGCAAATAAGCAACTTGGCGTTCAAACCGATCAGGCAATGCCACATCATCGGCATCCATAACTGCAATAAATTCTCCAGTAGCCATAGCCAGCAAGCGGTTGCGAGTTTTTGGGATCCCTGCATTTGGCTGAGTTACCCAACGAATACGTGAGTCACGATCGGCATATCGTTTCACAATAGCTACAGAATTGTCAGTAGAACCGTCGTCAATAATTAACAGCTCAAAATCCTGAAACGTTTGATTCAGAATGCTTTCGATCGCCTCAGCTAGGTAGGGTTCAGAGTTATACACCGCTAAGGCAACTGAAACAGTAGGCGCATTACCCATACTCTTTACCCTCATGAATAAGCATTTGCCTAAGCAACTTGAAACTGAAATAGCACAATAGCCGCAATCACACTAGCCGCAGCAATAAACGGTAGGTCAACCTCAGGCTGCCAGAGCGAGACACGAGCATAGAAAAAAGCCAGGATTGGGTACACTACCCAACCAACGCTAGCTAACCCAATTACTAACCCCCGATTTCCACCTAGATAATGACCCAGAATCATTGCCCCAAGCTGAATCGTAATCTGAGATGCCGTAATCGCGCTCATTGCTTTGGAACGCCCCTTAGCAAGCAAGACATTACCGTAGGAGTTGCCGATCGCGCCTAGCAGCGCTCCAATCGACAGCATTTGTAGCATCCAGCCAGCCTCTTGGTAGCGATCGTCATAGAGGAAGCCAATCAACCACTTACCCAAAAAGATGAAGAACAGCGAAGCACACCAGCTTAGGCTGATTAGCATAACACGCGCCCGCTGCAACACTGGATAGAGTCGCTCTGGACGTTCCCGCACTAATTCAGCAAAGGAAGGAAACAATACTTTGCCACCCACAGCATTCATAGCCTCAGCCAAAGCGCGAGAGAAGGTTTGGGCGATGGTGTAGAGACCCAGGAAGGGAATGTCAATCAAGCGTGCCAAAATCAAGCGATCGCTCTGTAGGTTAAGAAACGTCAGCGCTGTACTGAGAAAAATCCATCGGCCAAATCGATGGAGTTCGGCAAACGCCTCGCGATCCCAAAAAAAACGATTCCGTTCCCCTTTGAGTAATAGATGACTTAGAACCATGCGAGTGCTTGACCCCGCAACTGCACCGATCGCCAATGCCCAAACCGCCTGATCTTCTGGAACACCCATTCGCTTAGCAATGATGGCTCCGGAGATCATTACGACTACGTTCACCATTTGATTAACAAAGTCCAAAAGTGTCACCATCCCCAACTCTAGGCGACGGTTGGCCGTGGCAATTTTGGTGGAATTCAAGCCCTGAATCACAGTGGTCAACCCAACAAACGGTAGCAACTGCGCCAACATTGGCTCACCGTAAAAACTAGCTACCGGAATCGCAATTAGACAGGCAATCAACCATAACCCAAAGCCCCTGACAACTTGCAGCGTCCATGCTGTATTCAAAAAGGCAGGATCGTCACCGCGTTTGTTCTGAATAATGCTAGGCACAATGCCCACATCAGAGAATAGTTCCAGCGCAATCACAAATGTGTTAACCAGCGCCATTAGACCAAACGCCTTCGGAAACAGCAGTTTGGCCAGGATAATGTTGCTTCCCAATCGCACAATTTGGTTAGCAGCATAGCCTCCCAGTGTCCACATTGAGCCCCGGATGGCTCGCTTTTTCAGCGATTTGTCGTTATAAGAGTCGGGTGCTTTAGCGGGTTCTTGTATGGGGGCGTCTGTCATCGGAACTCCGGTAAGTGTAAGGAAGTGTAACCATGGTCACCGAGAGATAGCGTCAACATTCAGAGCAGAGGAATAGCCAGATTTGGCGTTGCCATAGCGCCGAAATAAATCGGCCAGACGGCTTGCTTCCACAAGCACATGATGCTGACTAGCAACCCGCTTTGCCCCTAGTTTGCCCAGTTTCTCCAACGTTTCCACAGGTGAAAGTAATACTGAGCGCATTGCCTCTACTAAATCCTCTACTGAGCCAGGTGGTACCAACCAACCGCACTCCCCTGGAACCACTAGCTCAGGAATCCCAGCAACGTAAGTAGTAACTACAGGACGATAGAGCGCGAGGGCTTCCATAATTACCACAGGCAATCCTTCAGCAAAACTAGGCAAAACCATCGCTCTTGCCCCTAAGAGATGCTGACGAACCTCAGCGTTGCTGGCCCAGCCTGTAATCTGGACGTGGCTCTGCAACTGGTAGCGATCGATGATTTGCTCAATTTCCTTTCTTAGTGGCCCATCCCCTACCAGAATAAGCTGAAACGGCAGCCCCTCAGCGGCTAGCTTAGCGGCAGCCTCAAGCAACAGGAGTTGGCCTTTTTGCTCAGACAAACGTCCCACACACACCAACTTGGGAACGTCAGGAATGGGTACGAATGGATGTGCCAAAAAGCTGTCATCCACACCACAGTGCACCACATGAATTTTCGACCAATAAACGTGGTCACACCAGCGATAGAGTTGGCTTCTACCATAAGAACTAATGGCTACCACAAAGGCAGCATGCTCAATTTTTTCAGTTAGTGCAATGCGATCAAGGCGATCAAACTCCTCTGGGCCGTGCGCCGTAAAGCTATAGGGTATACCAGTCAACACATGACTGAACAGCGCCACTGTAGTGGAGTTGGTACCAAAGTGAACATGTAGGTGTTCTACCTTGCCTTGCCTAAGCCACTGAGCCAGCAAACAAGCCTCCGCCAAATAAATTAGATGTACTGGCCAACCTCGATCGGATCGCCAACCCAACTTCCATGCCAGTCCCAGTGCGTGGGCAAATTGACTGGGCTGCTTAACAGCAGTTTGCAACAGACTAGGAAGCAACCCTTTAAGGCCCTTTGCCAGCAGAAATTGAGTTTTTTGCAATTCTTGGCGATCGCCCTCATCAACTAGCTCGTCAGCACAATCTCGAACTGCGAACCGTGCCACCTCAATGCCACACGCCTCAATCCCTAACAATTCGCGTCGGATAAAGCTGTGACTAACTTTGGGGTACTGATTGACCAAATATGCAACTTTCAAACCGCCTCCCAGCCTACAAGCAACAGAATCAGTATCCGCTAACTCAGAGTACATCCATAAACTACGGTGCCCCGGAGAAGATGGAGTTACTCCAACCGAAATCTTTTAACCAATCGATGATACTTAGGAAAAGTGTCAATCTTCCGTGAAGCTACGCAAACGCCTTAAAAGAATTTATGAAAGTGCCCCATACTGAGAGTAGTGCCTAGAAGTCATTCAATAAGTTTCCAATTTCAATGCACGCTAAGTGCGCCCCAGCCTTTCAGGGTAAGCCAGACATTACTTATAGCCGTTAGGGAATCTTATCTAAGGTTGAAACAAATTCCCTGTCACACGGGTCAAGGACTGTAAAAAAATGGGCTCTATAGTGTAGAGCATACCCAGACATAAGGATGGTATAACAAGCTCTTATCCAGTATTTAGCTAATCACTTGAGGTTGTTTTTGGAACCATGGTCTTGAATACACGACTTACAGCTAGCCTGAGCCTAGCTGCCCTACTACTGGCTAGCTCCCCTACCTTAGCTCAAGGACAAACAACCCCTTTGCCACCCGGCACTGCCGTTTCTGAGCCAGGAATATCTGATGACTCTCCTCCGTATACTCTTGGCGCTGGTGACATTGTCCGTTTAGACAGCTTCGATACCCAAGAAATTGTGTTTGAGCAACGTTACACTATCTTGCTGGATGGTACCTTGAACTTACCGTGGATTGGTAGCATTTCAGTACAGGGGCTAACGCTAGAACAAGCAGGGGCAAAGATATCCGATCGCTATCGTGAATTTGTTCGTAATCCTCGGATGACCATCAGTTTGGTAGCTCCGCGCCCGCTTAAAGTAGGGGTAATCGGAGAAGTCAACCGCCCTGGTTCCTATATCATCAGCGTAATTAGTAATGAAATTACCCAGGCCAGCTTGAACCAGCGATCGTCGGCAGAAGGTGGCAACCAATGGCCCACTGTTAGCAAAGCCCTGCAAACTGCTGGAGGAATCACTCAAGGTGCCAGCATCCGTACCATCAAAGTGCGTCGTATTTTGCCTAGTGGTGAAGAGCGTCTGCTAGACGTTGATCTGTGGAAATTCCTACAAGAAGGTGACTTAGACCAAGATCGATTACTGCGAGATGGAGATGCCATTATTGTTTCTAGAGCAGAAACTCTGGATGCAGCAGAAGCTACCCAAGTCGCCCAGAGTAATTTTTCGCCTGCGGAAATCCGCGTGAGTGTCGTGGGTGAAGTGCTCAATCCAGGCACAATTGCCCTTCGCCCAAATACCACACTCAATCAAGCTATTCTGACTGCAGGGGGATTTCGTCCAGTGCGAGCCCGCAAAGTTGATGTTGAACTAATCCGCCTTAACCCCAATGGTTCAGTCAGTCGGCGCAACTATAAGATTGATCTTTCTCGTGGTTTAGATGACACAGTCAATCCTCCCCTCCATAATAATGATGTAGTAGTGGTGAATCGAACTGGAATCGCTAAGATAGCGGATACGCTGGGTGTGGTTCTCACTCCTTTGTCGGGTGTGTTCAGTCTATTTACCATTCTGGGACTGTCTCGTAACTAACAGGTAACAGGGTTGCAGCTTGAATCGAAGGCTATGGTGCACGGTCAACAAATCGGTAAGGGGTAAGTATGACAACCGGACAACCTTCCCAACATCTGGCTTTGGGCAACATTGATAGCTTAGATGACGTAGGTGCAACGACAGAGACATCGTCTACTGCAGAGGGAGCCAAGAAAGGGTTTAATGTTGGCCCCATTATTCGGACGTTGAAGCGCAACATACCATTGATTCTGCTGACTACAGGATTATTGGGTGGCTTGTCTTTTTTACTCTACAAACGTGCTCCTTCCGAATATGCAGGCAACTTTCGGCTGCTAGTAGAACCCATTACTTCTCAAGCTCGCTCGGCAGATCCTTCAGCTATTAGCCGCGATCGCGTTTTAGAGACCAACGGCAGCAGCGTAGACTACCCTACCCTGTTGCAGGCACTGCAGAGCTACGAACTGCTAGATACTATTCAGGGAACGGTAGAGAAGATTAAACAAGACCCTAGTAAGTATTTTGACCCTAAAAAGTATCCTGAACTAGCTGGGGTGAACTTTAAAGACCTCAAGATGAATGTTACGGCAGACTCCTTGCTGCGGGCATTAAGAACAAAAGACCTGGTGGTTCAGCGAATTGGAACCAACTTGGTTGACTTTACGCGGACGATCGATGTCAGCTTCAAAGGTGATGATCCTAAAAAGGTGTTGCTAATCCTCAAAGCTCTAGAAGTTAGCTACCTTGAGTTCAGCCTGAAGGATCGGACCAATCGAATTGGAGGCGGTGTAAAGTTTATTGATGCTCAGCTTCCAGCGTTGCAAAAGCGCGTGGATGAGTTGGAAACAAGGCTACAGGAACTACGGCAGCAATATCGGCTGAATGAGCCCAATGCTGAAGGTGCCGAAGTTGCCAAACAGTTCCGAGAAACTCAGGCGCAACGCTTAGAGTCTCAGCGCCAGTTAAACGAGCAAGTTGTACTCTACAATTCGTTGCGATCGCAATTGCAACTTAGCCCAGACCAAGCTTTATCAGCGGCCTCACTCAGCCAGAATCCCCGTTATCAAAACTTGCTAAACGAACTGAAGAAGGTCGAGCAAGAGATTGCTGTTAAGAAGGCTCGCTACAACGAGGGTAGCCCAGTAATCGAAGTGCTGCGCGATCGTGAGCGCAACCTGAATAGCCTACTACGGCAAGAGGCTGGTGAGATTTTGGGGGTGGCTGCTGGCCCTGAGGTGCTGTCTTTCCAAGATGCTGTGCGCATTGACCTGATTCGGCAAATGGTGACAGCTGCCAACAATGTCCAAATGTTGCAAATTCGCAGTCAGGAAATTGCCCAAGTTGAAGCCCAGCTAGACCAGCGCTTACAATCAATCCCTGCCATTGTTCGCCGCTATTCAGACTTGGTTCAGGAACTGGATATTGCTACCAAGACACTAAACCAGTTCCTGCTCCAGCGGGAGACTCTCAGAGTAGAAGCGGCTCAAAAGGAAGTTCCCTGGGAGGTTATTGCTCAGCCTAGACTGTTCAGTGATGCCAGGGGAAAGCCCTTTTCCTCCAAAGGCAAGGCGCAACGAACCCTGCTGATGGGAGTTGCAGCAGGTGTTTTCTTGGGGTTGCTGGCTGCTCTATTGCGCGATCGCATGAGCAACAAATTCTACAGCTTTGAAGATGTGCGAGATGGCTTTGCCTATCCTTTTTTAGGCACGATTCCAACCAGCCCAATGATGGGCAAACCCTTGAATGGCCATCGGATTCAGTCCTCTAAGGAATTTTTTGATGCGTTCAACACGCTTTACACCAACTTACGCTTCTTAAAGCCAAACAACGTTGTGAAGTCAATAGTGGTTACTTCAATTGAACCCAGAGACGGTAAAACGACGATCGCATCCAACTTGGCGCAAACTACTGCAAATATGGGTCAGCGAGTACTACTGGTTGATGCAAATTTGAGAAATCCTTCTTTGCATGATTACTTTAATCTGTCTAACCGTAAGGGACTGGCCGATGTCTTGATGGGACAAGTTGAGTTGGATTTAGCAGTACAACAGAGCCACACAGACAATCTTACGGTACTTCCTGCTGGACAGATCGAAGTTGACCCAGCGCGACTGATGGCCTCGGCTAACATGCAGAATTTCTTGAAACAAGCCCAAGCTCAGTTCGATGTCGTTATTCTGGATGCCTCTCATCTACAGGAACAAGCAGATGTTCATTTCCTGGCACCCTTGACGGATGGCATGTTGTTGGTCGTTGGGGTACAAAAAACGCCGCGATCAAGTATTAAGCCTGTTATGGACGATGTTCAAAAATATCGACTACCTGTTATCGGTGTTGTAGCCAATGGCTCCATTGTTGGCAAAGCCTCTACTAGCTCTACGCCCTCTGAAACGACCTCCAGCGGCTACCAAAAGTCAGCCCTGTTCGGCAACTTTAAAGCACTGCAATCGAATAGTTTCAATGCTCCAAATGAGTTTAAGCCAGTGTCCCAATCCAAATCGGCTGATGAATCAACTGATTTGTTGAATTAGATCGTGATCAGGGGTAGATGCTAAGGTATCGTTTTTGCGACTATTGGTTTGGAGCGGGAGGCAATTCGGTTGGTTTTCTAGTAGAAGAGCCTTTGACGGAAATGGTAGAAACAGCCCGTTCTAGGGATAACTACTGTAGTACTAGGTCTATTGTTTCTGCTGACCAGATAAGTGCCCTACACCATTCCATCTAAACGAAAGGGTAAATGCTGTGGCAATTCCTGAATTCTTGATGCGGACGATCGAGATTGGCTTGGTTGCGCTGGCAATCCTCCTCCTAATCCCTACCGGTGTATTGTTTTTGGAATGTATCGCTGCCATTTTTCCAGGACGACGATCGCGTCCTCTGGCTGATCGCCCCGAAGTCGATGTGCTGGTTCCCGCTCACAACGAGGCACCCGGCATTCGCCCTACTTTAGAGAATTTGCAAGCTCAACTGACCCCTCGCGATCGGGTAGTCGTTATCGCAGACAACTGCAATGACCAGACCGCAGAGGTAGCTAGCTCCACTGGCGTAACCGTGATTGAGCGGTTTGACTCAGTACGCCGAGGCAAAGGCTACGCACTGGACTATGGAGTACGTTTTTTAGAGGCTGACCCACCAGAAGTGGTGGTCATTATGGATGCCGACTGCGTGGCAGAACCCGGCACCATCCATCGCATTGCTCAAATGGCCTTGACCTACAACCGACCTGTTCAAGCCACCTACCTGTTGGAACAACCTGCTAAACCCAGCCCACGCGATGCTATTTCAGCCTTGGCCGTCACAGTAAAAAATCTGGTGCGCCCTCTTGGCATGAGCCGCCTGGGACAGCCCTGCTTACTGACAGGAACGGGGATGGCGTTTCCCTGGGCAGTAATTCGATCGGCCTCCCTCGCCAGCGGCAACATTGTAGAAGACATGAATTTGGCATTGGATCTGGCAGATGCGGGGCACCCAACCATGTTTTGTGCCGATGCACAGGTTACAGGGGTGCTTCCCAAACAAGCCAGTGCTGCCAAGAGTCAGCGAACCCGCTGGGAGCATGGTCATCTGCAAACGATAGTGACCCAAGTACCTCGGCTATTGGCTACGGCGATCAGTAAGGGACGCTTTGACTTGTTCGCTCTGGCACTGGACTTATCCATTCCACCACTTTCTTTGCTCGTGATGCTGTGGGCAGGGCTAATGGCGATCGCTCTTGTTGCTTACTGGCTGGGTACGTCTATTCTGCCAGTAGCGCTTTTAGGCATAGCTGGTGCAATGATTCTGACTGCGATCGTGTTAGCGTGGGCTGCGTTTTGCCGCAAAACTATTCCAGCAACTACTCTCTTGGCCGCACCTCTTTACGTATTGTGGAAAATCCCGCTCTATTTCAAGTTCCTGGTCAAGCCACAGACCAAATGGGTACGGACTGAGCGCGACCATCCCAACTCATCTAAATAAGACTGCCTTAATCCTGTAATTGCGCTGCCATTGCCGGTAATATTAAGAGCCTGATCCCCTTGTAGCCTTCTTATCGCTTCAGGCCAATTCCGCCATGACCTCTACCGATGACGTTCGCGCCTTGTTTAATCGCATCGCCCCAGTATATGACGATTTGAACGATCGCCTTAGCTTGGGGTTGCATCGAGTCTGGAAACAAATGGCTGTGTCGTGGAGTGGTGCTAGGCCAGGAGATACCTGTTTGGATATTTGTTGTGGTAGTGGTGATTTGACCCAGTTGCTAGCACGTCGAGTAGGCAAGGCTGGCAAGGTAATTGGACTAGATTTTTCAACAAGGCAACTGGAAATTGCCCAGAAACGGTTGAGCGATCGCAATCTCAACTTACCCATCTACTGGCAAGAGGGGGATGCGTTGGATCTGCCGTTTACTGAGCGATCGTTCGATGCCATCACAATGGGCTATGGACTACGTAATGTAGGCGATATCCCCCGCAGCTTGGCAGAAATTCACCGCATTCTCAAACCAGGCTGTATCGCCGCTATCCTAGACTTTAACCACTCTACAAACCCTCAGGTGCAAGCCTTTCAACGTTGGTATCTGGAGCATTGGGTAGTCCCTGCGGCACGACAACTGGGCATGGCCGATGAGTATGCCTACATCATGCCTAGTTTGGAGCGCTTCCCCACAGGCACCGAGCAGGTAAATCTCGCCCGCCAAGTTGGGTTTTCCACCGTTATCTATTACCCGATCGCCGGGGGTACGATGGGAGTACTGCTCATTCAGAAGTAAGTAGGTAGCCATAATTATTTGTAAGAAGGGGTTTGGGGGCAAAGCCCCCAGGCAGGGGGTTTCACCCCCTCCATCCCCAAGATATTCTTAGTTTAATTACACCAGCTACTTAACTTGTGAATGATGCTGTTAAAAGGGGAGACACACTCCCCACCCTTGTTCTGCCTTCTTCTTATTGCTAGGCTTCTTGCTGTGGATCCCATTACTATTTGGCAGTACGTTGCACCTCCGATCGTCGGTGGCATCATTGGTTACTTCACCAATGACATCGCTATCAACATGCTGTTCCGCCCTTACCGTCCCTGGTACATTGGCGGGCGACAGGTGCCCTTTACCCCAGGGCTGATTCCCCGCAACCAAGAGCGTTTGGCAAAGCGGGTTTCTGACACCATCATGGGATCGTTGCTTACCCCAGAAGAGTTGCAAAGACTGGCGCAGCGGTTATTACAAACCGAGCGGGTTCAAAGTGCCTTACTATGGTTGCTGCAACTAGCTTTGGAGCAGGTAGAAGCTGACAAGCAACAGCGCACTGTCAAAGTGGTGGCTAATATTTTGCGTGACCTGTTGGGGCAATCACTCCCGCGTCTGCTTAAAGTTTTGGCGCGTCAGGATGATTTTTTAGAAGAGCAACTGAACCAAATCTTTGATCAAGTGCTTTTGGAATTTCAGCTCAGCGATGAGCAGGCTGAGAAGCTTGCTGATTGGCTAATGCAGGTTGCTCTTCCCCCTGATGTTCTACGCCAAGCCGCAGTCGATTTCCTTACTGATCGCAACATCCAAACGATTGACGAGGGCTTTCGTGAAAAAACTAGTGGTACTTACTGGGTTATCGCTAATCTATTTGGCATGCGCAATGCGCTTACTCGTCTGCGTACTTTCTGCTTAGATGAGCGCGAGGAGAGCAATGCCCGAATTGCCGAATTGCTATTATCTTTGGGCGTGCGCGATCGCCTCAAAGAACTGCTGCAAAATCTCTCTTTGCAAAACCTACCCATTTCCACAGTGCGTCAACTTCGCAAAACCCTGCGAGACACTGTCCGTGCTTATCTTCAAGATAAAGGAACCGGATTGCTACAAGAACTGAGCAATTCTGTAGATTGGGAAAATATTGCCGCTTTATTACTCAGCCGGCTACGTACCTCCCCTGTGGTGAATGAATCTCTTAACACGATTAGCCTAGAGTTAGCCTTGATTCTGGAGCGATATCTGGAGCGTGATTTAGAAAATATCGTGGCTCAGGCTATTCCGATTTTAAATATCGATCAGGTAATTATCGATCGGGTCAAAGGAACCTCACCTAAAGAACTAGAAAATGCCATCAATGGCATTGTTAAAAGTGAGTTACAAGCCATTGTTAACTTGGGTGGCGTTCTTGGATTCATTATTGGCCTGCTTCAGACAGCATCTTTGTTGATTCGCTAGTCTGTTCTGTAGTTTCTAGGTGTTACACCAGTTATCTGCCGAAACTGTTTAGTTAAATGGCTGTGGCTATTGAATCCACACAAAAATGCAATGTCAATAATTGATTGATTTGTATGTTTCAATAGCTGCTTTGCTCGTTCAATTCGTTGTTGCAGTAGATATTGGTAGGGTGTAAGCCCGATCGATTGCTTAAATAATCGACTGAAATGAAATTGGCTGATTCCCAACAAGGCTGCTAAGTCTGACAGACTAATGTCTTCATCCAGATGGTCTTCAATATATTCCAATACCTTCAGTAACTGATGCTGATACAGTCCACTCTTATAACTTGGCAGCTCGATCTGAGCCGTTGCATAGTGCCTCAACAAATGAATTACAAATATATTTGTGAGTGAGTCAATGTAGAGTTTTTCACCCGTCCCATTTTTTTCTAACTCATTCAATAACAGTAGGCTAATTGACTCTAGCTGAGGGTCACGAGTACGAAACTGAGGAACCAGCTCAATGCGATCGCCACTCCAATTACAAGCCTCTCTCGCTACTTGCTGCATAAACGGGGCTGCTATCCGAATTTGTAGATAGTGATCCTCATCCTCCCAGCGAGCAAAAAATGGTATTTCAGCAGGCATAATCGACATATCACCCTTGCCATACAAGCTGTGGTGAGTTTTGCCTGCTCTCATCTGAAAAAAGCGCACAGGTCGTGGTGCTAAGGACAGACAGACAGTATGGTCATCCTGGAAATAGGCTTCTCCCTCACCTGGCAATTCATGAAATTGCTCTACCATAATATTTTCCCAACCATAACTCTTACTGGATCGTGTTGGAACGCAGGGGCAGTTTAATTGGCTAGGGAGTGGCATTTTCATGATCGACATCCATAGGCTTGAGCCAAATCATTCTAGCGACTGAGTGGCTGCTTCTGCCAGAAAATTAATTAATTAAAAGCGCAAGATTTTGATAGTGATGCAGGAATCAGATAGCTAGAGTATGAGCAAGTTCTCTATGCTAAATGGGTCATGAATTGGGAGAATCTTATGACTCATCTATTGCACATTGATTCTAGTCCTCGCGGCGATCGCTCACATTCTCGTCGCATGACGAGAGAATTTGTCGAAACGTGGAAACAACAATACCCGCTGGATACAGTGACCTACCGCGATGTTGGGCGCGAGCCAATTCCCCATGTAAGTGAACCCTGGATTGCTGCTGCCTATACCCCGCCAGAACAGCGCTCTCCGGAGCTTCGGGAGGCAATTCGTCTTAGCGATCGCTTAATTGACGAATTGCTAGCCGCAGATGTTTATGTCATGGGTATCCCCATGTATAACTTCAGCGTACCCAGCACATTTAAAGCCTACATTGACCAAATTGTCAGAGTTGGACGCACATTTAACTTTGACCCAAATGATGCCGAAGATCCTTATAAACCATTAGTTGCCAACAAGAAAATGGTTGTTATCACAGCACGAGGTGGATCAGGGTTTTCGCCAGGTGAACGCTATGCCCATATGAACCATCAAGATCCTTACTTGCAAATAGCCTTTGGCTTTATTGGCATTACCAATATCACATTTATTCATGTTGAAAATGATGAGTTTGGTGGAATTAGTTTGGAAGAATCTATTGCTAGCGCCCAAACACAAATAACTCAATGGATAAAAGAATACTGACAGGGAAAATCCCAATAACCTATGTGATTCCTTACTATTTTGATCGCACTTTTAAGGAGAATCGTTATGTCTACCACCATGACCATTCCACTTTGGGGATTAGTGATTTTTATTTTGTGGACGATCGCTGTAGTTCTCTTTCTGCTTGCAGTTAGGATCCGGCATCTGGCCTCCGGAGGCTCTCCCAAAGACTTTGGTATCCCAAATGATGCAAGCCTTTTGTGGCGGCTCTATCGAGTGCAGGCCAACTTAGTTGAAAACTTGCCGTTGTACATCGGAGTTGTTATTCTTCTCACTCTGCGTAACGTGTCTGGTTCTTTGATTGATACTGTTGTTGTAATTTACATAGCAGCTCGGCTAGTACACTCAGTAATTCATATAGTTAGCCTCAATCCTACCTTTCGACTTATTAGCTTAGGCATTCAACTTGCATGCTTAATTGGCCTCATAGTCCTAGCCATTTTTTAACTCTAAATGACCTTTAATTAATAGCCAACTAGGTGTGCAAGAGGTTTTATGGAACTTTGGATGCATTGGCGCAGTTTGCTCATAATTTTAGTGGCCTTAGGTTGTGGTTTAGTGGCAGGGGTTTTCTTTGCCTTTTCGACCTTTGTGATGACTGCACTAGCCCAAATCAAACCGAGTCAAGGAATTATTGTAATGCAGGCCATCAACATTACGGCTATTAATCCGCTATTTATGTTGGCTTTGCTTGGCACAGCGGCAGGTTGTCTGGGGGTCATTTTGTCAGTACTGTTTGACCAGCAGCAGCCTGGAGTTATTTACCTGGTGGTAGGCAGTTTGGTTTACTTGGTAGGTACTGTTTTGGTAACGATCGCCTGTAATGTCCCCTTAAACAATGCATTAGCTGTCGTGCAGCCGGAAAGCCATGAAGGCGTGACGCTGTGGGCTAGGTACTTGACCGCTTGGACATGGTGGAATCATGGGCGGACGATCGCGGCCTTGCTTGCAGCCGCCCTATTTACAGCCTGCTTGGCAAAGTAGCTGAATAACTAGGGCAAGGGCTATTGACATGCTGAGATAGCAGTAGTACGCTTGACCTATTGGTTAATTAACCTGAAAGTTAAATAAACAGGCCAAATGCCCATTGACCACTTGAGTCTTACCTTTTCTGCCCTAGCTGATCCCACACGACGAGCTATCCTAACTCATCTTGCACAAGGAGAAGCCTCTGTAACCGAGTTGGCTCAGCCCTTTCACATGAGTTTGCCAGCCATCTCCAAGCACCTCAATGTATTGGAACGAGCCGGACTGATTACCCGCAGTCGTGAGGCTCAGTGGCGACCGTGCCACCTAGAAACAGAACCCCTCAAAAATGCAGCCAGTTGGATCGAGCAGTACCGCCAATTTTGGGAAGAAAATCTCGATCGCCTGGATGACTACCTACACACACTACAGACCGAAACCTATTCTCAGGAAACCTACAATGACCAGCCCTGACACAGTTTCATCCCACTCCGATCGTGAAATTATTATCACCCGTATCTTCAACGCACCCCGTGACTTGGTTTGGAAAGCATGGACAGATGCTAATCATGTCGCCCAATGGTGGGGTCCCAAAGGCTTCACTACCCGTGTGACCAAGTTAGATCTCTACCCCGGTGGACAGTCGCAGTACGTCATGATTGCTCCCGATGGCACGGAATACCCAGTTAAAGGCGTTTTTCAGGAAATTGTGCCCTTTGAGCGTATCGTCACTACCGATGAGTTTGATGAGGCGTACGCAGCCACAAATACTGACTTACCTCAAGGAATGATTGTAACCGTGCTATTTGAAGATTTAGGAGAGAAAACCAAACTCACCCTGCAAATTTTGCATCCAACTGTGGACGATCGCCGCAAGCACGAAGAAATGGGGGTTGTGGATGGATGGAATTCTACTCTCGATTGCCTGGAGGAGCACTTGGAAACAATCTTAGGTTAGCTGGCCTCAGGGTATGCCTACGCAACCTCCAAAGATCAAATCCCACTTCTAATTAGGAGAACTTTCAATGACATATGTAGATGGTTTTGTTTTAGCTGTACCTACTACTAACAAAGATGTGTACCGAAAACATGCTGAAGCAGCAGCTGTGGTATTCAAAGAGCATGGAGCACTTAAGTTAGTTGAGTGTTGGGGAGATGACGTTCCAGAGGGTGAAGTCACCTCCTTCCCCCTAGCTGTTAAATGTCAAGCCGATGAAACCGTCTGTTTCTCATGGATTATTTGGCCATCACGCCAAGTTAGAGATGAAGGCATGAAAAAAGTCATGGCTGATCCACGCATGCAACCAGAGAGTAATCCCGGTGCTGAGATGCCTTTTGATGGTCAGCGTATGATTTACGGTGGTTTCGAGATGATTGTCGATCGCTAACCTGAATCATCCGTTTACTTTCCACACAAGCCTCATAGGAGTATTGTATGCAAAACATCTCTAAGCAGACATGTGCTTCAAACCCACCATAGTTTTAAGATTCATTTATTCTTTCGCTAACAGTATTTTTGTACCATTACAATTCAGATCAAACAGTTAGCGAACATCAAAAACATTCCTTAAACTCAATAGCAATGGTTAATACTCATACACAGAAGAAGTGGTGCCCCTAATGTCTGATTCGCTCGCAATTACCCTACGGTTGGCTACTTCTGCTGATGCACCCCTCCTGCGGTATTGGGATGAGCAACCTCATGTAATAGCGTCAGATCCAAATGATGACTGGAACTGGGAAGTTGAACTGGAGCGTGCTCCTAACTGGCGGGAACAGTTAATCGCTGAATTGGCAGGTCGCCCGATCGGCTTTATGCAAATAATTGACCCTGCTGAAGAAGATACTCACTACTGGGGTAGTGTGCCTACAAACCTACGTGCCATTGATATTTGGATTGGGTCAGCCAATGACTTGAGCAAAGGCTACGGGACTCAGATGATGCAACGGGCGATCGCCCGTTGCTTTGTAGATCCTATTGTTACGGGCATTCTAGTCGATCCATTGGCCAGTAATACTCGTTCCCACCGCTTTTATGAACGCTTGGGATTCCAATTTGTGGAGCAACGCTGGTTTGGAGAAGATGATTGCTATGTCTATCAACTGATGCGATCGACCTGGCCTACCAAAAACTACTCTCTACCATTGCCGGAAACTCCACTGAACTAAGTTAGAGCCAATGCTATTGTTGATAACAGTTAGTTGCAACTACCGCTTGAACACTGCACTTTAGCCCTACTCACCTACTAGGAGGAAAACTATGCAAGTTAATCCATACCTATATTTTGACGGTCAATGCGAAGAAGCCTTCAAGTTTTATCATCAAATCTTTGGCGGCGAATTGGGAGAAATGTTAACGTTTGCTGGCTCCCCAGCCGCAGGAGAAGTTCCTGCCGAATGGGGTCAAAAAATTATGCACACCCAGCTTACAGTCGGTGACTGGGCGATCATGGGGTCTGACTGTTTTCCTGGACAATATGATGTGCCCAAAGGATTTTCAATCTCACTTCAAATCAAAGACCCAGATAAAGCCGAATCCGTTTTTCAGGCGCTAGCTGTGGACGGTACGGTTCAAATGCCTTTGGCAGAAACGTTCTGGGCGAAGAAGTTTGGGATGGTGGCCGATCGTTTTGGTACCCCCTGGATGGTTAACTGCGATTAGGTGGCTCAAGTATTGGCAGGGGAAATTCCTTCCGATTAATTAATGGTTCCAATAAACAAGCCCGCTTAACTCCCAGGTTAGACGGGCTTGCTTGCAAAATCAGATTAACAGAACCTATACGGCGGCTAGCTCAGGGCGCTTGCTGTTGCGGATACCTTCGATCGCTTCGCGGTAATCCTTCGCACCGAAGACTGCCGAACCAGCCACGATCGCATTCGCACCTGCTTCCAGTACTTGCCAGGTATTGTTTACCTTCAAGCCACCATCCACTTCAATCCAGGGATCCAACCCACGTTCATCGCACAGTTGGCGCAGCGCTCTAATCTTAGGCACCACAGCAGGAATAAAGCTTTGGCCACCAAATCCAGGGTTGACACTCATAATCAACACCAAGTCGCAAACTTCCAGCACATGCTCAATCAATACCAGCGGCGTCGAAGGGTTTAGCACAACGCCTGACTGTTTACCCAACTCTCTAATTTGGCAGAGAGTGCGATGCAGGTGCGGCGATGCATTGTGTTCTGCATGAACCGAAATAATGTCAGCTCCAGCCTTAGCAAAATCTTCGACGTACTTTTCTGGTTCAACAATCATCAAGTGTACGTCTAGAGGCTTTTGGGTTGTAGGACGAATGGCATCAACAATCAAGGGACCGATCGTAATGTTAGGAACAAACCGACCATCCATAACATCCACGTGGATCCAATCAGCGCCAGCCGCGTCAACGGCACGAATCTCGTCTCCCAAGCGACTAAAATCGGCTGATAGGATGGAAGGGGAAATTACAGTTTGCTTCTTGGATTGAGTCTGGGTCATGCTGTCTACCTCTGCTGGATCCGTGAGTAAGGTGTAATTATTTTAACAAAATGTGACGATGCACTGGACAAGCAGATTTAGTTACCAGCATCTCACATCATACTCATATCAAAGTTCCGTTATGGAGACTTTATGCTGAGGCGACGATCGCACCAAACTCGATGGGTCATAGTGACTGCAGGAGTTACTCTGACATCGCTGGGAGTAGTCTCCAAAGTGCTATCAACAGAAGCATCATGGCTAGAAACTAGCTCAGTGGGCTTTGCAGGCATCAATGCCTTAGCGCTGCACCGATCGCCTCATAACTTGACCGGCCAAAAGATTGCGATCGGTCAGGTAGAAATTGGCCGCCCTGGGCAATCTGGCCTAGACAAAGCAGTGGCTCAAAATCGTGCTCTTTCCCTGACCCGCGTTTTCTTTCGGGATGCCCCTGCTCGCAACAACGCCAATGTTGATGGCCATGCCCAAAATGTGGCCAGCATTATGATCAGCTCTGCAAAAACCGTCCGTGGCGTTGCACCGGGAGCCCGGTTGTTTTCCTCAGCATCCGGTACTCCCAAGCGTTACGGCCAGCCAGAAGAATGCCTGTCAGCGCAGCATGTTGCCATGCAAAATAGTGGCGATGTCCGAGCTATTAACTTCAGCTTTGGTGAATCGCTGCGCCACGACCCTCGACCTAACCCCGTGCTAGACGGTAATGCACTGTTAACCCAATGTGTGGATTGGTCAGCTAGAGTCCACAACACTCTTTACGTTGTTGCTGGTAACCAGGGCAAAGGTGGTATTTCTATCCCAACTGACAATTTCAATGGCATAAATGTTGCCTTTACGACTCGTATTGACGGGCAATTTAGAAAAGTTGCCTTTGCCAATTTAGGCGATCCCAGCAGTTCTAATGGGGACAGCGAGGGGCAAGAGAGCAACGTGGGGCCGCGCCGCGCCATTTCCCTGTTGGCTCCGGGCGAAGAGGTGATGTTAGTGAACTTGAACGGTACAACTGGAAACTCTACTGGCACTAGTTTTGCCGCTCCCCATGTCACGGCAACAGTAGCGCTATTACAAGAGTATGGCGATCGCCAATTGCGGGTTAGCTGCCAACAACCAGCGGGGTGTCGCCTGCCGTGGACATTGGCAACTCGCCAGCAAGAGGTGATGAAGGCGGTACTACTTAACTCTGCGGACAAGCTACAAGATGCGGGAGATGGACTACTGCTAGGTATGACCCGAACCATGCTGGACAAAAATAATCAATCGTGGCTTGAGTCCGATGCCTACCGCGATCCCAACATTCCTCTCAACATCCAAATGGGAACTGGGCAACTGAATGCTTTGCGGGCTTATCAGCAATTTAGCCCAGGCCAGTGGAAACCTACGGCTCCAGTACCGGCGATCGGCTGGAATTATGACACTATTGCAGCGACAAACTCCCAGACCTTAGCATTTCAGGATTATGTGTTAGCCAAGCCCCTACAACAAGATAGTTTTGTTTCCATTACATTGGCATGGAACCGTTTAGTTGAACTGGTCGATCGCAACCAAAATGGAGAATTTGACCTAGGTGAAACCTTCCGCGATCGAGGGTTGAATAACCTGGACATTTATCTAATGCGCGCTGAAGACAATGACCTCCAAAAAAGTATTGGCTCATCTGTCAGCGAAGTGGATAGTGTGGAGCATTTGTTTTACAAAATTCCCGTTACTGGTCGCTACAAAATTAGGGTCGTGTTCCGTCAACAAGTGAATGAAGCCGTTCAAGCCTATGCCTTAGCCTGGTGGACAGTTCCTGCCAAATAGCGCATTATGGCCGCTCACTATTGCGGTTAAACTTAGTGTCCTGAAGTACATTACCAACCCCTTTAATGACTCCACGGCCAATCAGTCCAATGCCACGACCAATAACTTCCGTCAGCACATAGACCAAGCTACGTCCAACAAAAGAAACTGCTGACTGCAAGCGAGGAGCCACAGCATCCCGTGCTTCTAGCACCAACGTCACGGCCAGTGGAATGCCTGAAAGCTCGTCTAACTCCTGATTCCGCGGGGCGTAAACTGATGCTTTAGCAATACCAGAACTACGCATAGTCAGTAAATCGTGGCGACTTTCAAACACAGCAACTGGGTCACGTACGTATTTTTTTAAGCGATATTTCCAGGCTAAATTATTCCGAAATCGCTCAATTTCTCGGCTGGGTGATAGCTGCTGAGTATAGAAAAGTTGTTTGATGGCAACGACATCACCGAAGCGATTAAGTAAAGGCTGAATTACAGCATTTGCTACTTGAATCATCAGGTTTTGTAGGAGGATTTCCATTCGCGCGATCGCCTCTACACTACCTGCCACATAGGGCATGTTGTCAATTACTAATGGTGTCTGAAAAAGTAAATGAGCTAACAGATCAAAGGTATGAGGAATTTTTTGTAAGATGGCTTCGTCTACGATGTCTAAATCCTGAAGCAACACATCTACCAGCCCAATTTGCTCAACAGTTTGAAATTGAGCTGGTAGAGATTCACTTATTGGAATCGTATAGTACTTGCCAAAAAAATCATTGACAACCGCGCGCCAAAGATTCTGCATAATCACAATTTGGCGATCGAATAGTTTCTCCAAAGTCACCTGAGAATGACGCAGTTCCCGTAGGGATTCTTCTAGCTGACGCAGGATCAGATAAAGCAATTCTCGCTTTTTATCGTCCCGCAAAATGTCAATTTCCATCGGCTGTTCGGTCAAGTTGCCCAGCGCAGATTGCTGTAGTTTTGTGGTGACGCTGTTAAACAGTAAGGTTTGCAAGTCCCAGGCACCCATCAAGGCACTTGGCGGCACCATCGCGCTAGACGAGGCAGCTAGGCTAGCTGGCGTCAACTCAACCGCAGTTAGGGAGGAAGGAAGCACGACTTCTTGCAACGGGCGATGGCTTCCTCCTCGTTGGCTGGTTTCACCCACTAGGGTTTGTGGTGATTGGGATGGCGTTGAAAAGGTTTGCTTGGTCGATCGCCCTAGTTCCGCCTGACCCGACGGCAATGGCTGACTCCATCCATCAAATTCCTCGATTGAGGTGGGTAACAGCCGCCTCACGACCCAGCGCGCTGCTTTTAATTCTCGTCGTCGTCCCTGAAGCCACCAGCGATCGGACAAGGTGATGCGTGAATCTGCTAGGAGCTGGCTCACAGCAACAATTTCGGCATCGATTTGCTGGAGCCCCGATCGCCCTACCCGACGCCCGACAGTTTGCGCCCATCCCAACAACATCCCATCTGATTGTCGTAGTGGAGCATTGGTCAAGGATTGCGCCATTGCTTGCATCCCTGTCATCCAGTACGGTTGCCCCATCGCCACCTGACGTGCGGCCACAACAACCTCATTTATTCCAGCCTGTTTAGGGCAAAACCCAGCAATCCCCAATTGAAAGGCCGCTGCCAAAAACTCAGAGGTTACATTAGTGGCAACTAGCAAGATGGGTAACGTGGGTTGGCGCAACCGCAACTGCTGACTAAAGTCTAAATAAGCTTGGCTAGAAGTTCGGCTGTGGCTGGAATCCAGGCTTAGCACCACCAAATCCAGCGGTAGGGTTGCAAATGGCTGCTCCTCAGACTGGGGCAAAGTCAAGGCTGTCAAAGCTTGCTGCGCTTCTACTAAAGAACCCGCCTCTAGAATGACTTGAAATCTGGGAGTTTGATTAAAACGATTGACCAAATCGAACCGGAACATAGGATCCGCATCGATTACCATTAGCTTCAGTGAATCCCTGGGTTCTTGTACTCGGCTCATTCCTTCAGGAAGCAATTTAGACGTGCGCTATGTTCATTCTTCCAGTCCAATAGTGTAATTATGCCTTAGGTGTACCAGGCAAATTGCTTACCAGGCTAACAATAGCTGTCAATTCAAACTGATTGTCCCCGTCGATGGCTAGCGCACAGAAAATGCCTCACTAAAGCGGCGGGTGACTGGTTCAATCAAGAAATCAAGAATCGATTTTTGCCGAGTCACCAGTTCAGCCGTGGCAGCCATGCCAGGAGTGAGCTCGACCTCGCGGCCTCGCACGTTAATGGCGCTCTTTTTCAGCTTGACGCGAGTAGGGAAGACCAGCCCTACATCTTTTTCAACGATCGCATTGGGGCTGACGTTAATTACCTCACCTTCCACAATCCCGTATTCCTGGAACGGAAAAGTGGCCATTTTGACTTTGGCGCGCATGCCTTCCTTGATAAAGCCAATATCGCGGTTGAGCACTTTGACTTCAAGAATGACATCTTCACCCTTAGGCAAAATAGATAGCAATTCTTCGCCTGCCTGCACCGGGCCGCGAGTCGCCTTCATGGAGTAAATAATGCCGTCTACGGGGGAATCGACAGTAGATTCCTCCTTTTGGCGTTTGGCCTGTTCCAGTTGCCCCTTGACAGAGGTCATTTCTTCTTGACGCTTGGTCAGTTGCGTCAAGACTTCACTTTGGCGCTGGGAACCGACTCCATTAGCCGTGTTAAGAGCCGCTTGATAGGCTTGTTCGGCTTGACGAATTTTTTCTTGTTGTCCGGCAATTTCCCTGTCGATCGAAATAACCTTGTCCTGAGCATTGGTCACTTGGTCACTAGCGCTGGTCACCTGAGCTTGGGCTTTGATGTATTCCAGCCGGGGCACCGCACCACTACCCAACAAATCTCGCAAGCTCTTTTCCTGCACTTGGGCATTACGAAGCAGTTCGTTGGCATTACTCAGGTTGGTTTGAGCATTAACCAAGTTTTCTTGCAGGCGCACTAGTCGCACTTGGGATTCGTTAATAGTTGCGATTTGGCGATTGGCTTCTGCTTGGGCGGCAGCTCGCTTACTGTCAAACTCGCGAAATCTGGCGGCAAGCAGTTGATCTTGCACGACCGTTCCTGTGCTAGTTCTACCTGCTCGTTCTGCCTCTAAGCGTGCCAAATCTTCTTGAATCAGCTTGACAGAATTTTCCAGCCGAGTCACTTCTTCTTGTACTACTTTGGTGCGATCGGGCTCAATCTCTACCAGAGGCTCTCCCTTTTTAACAGCTTGGCCTTCCTGCACCCGAATATCTTTAATAGTGCCAACACTAGTAGTGCGGACGGGACGAACTTGGGTGGAAGGAATCAGTTCGCCCTGAGCTACAGCTACTTCATCAATTTTGCTGAAATAGGCCCACGCTAGCATCCCAAAGGCCAGCAAACTGATGCTGGCAGCTAGAAACCGAGTGTAGAGTGGGGGCAGTTCTTGCACGGCCTTGCCAAGCTCGTAGGATAGTGAGTCTTCAGGGTCGGCAAGCCGTTGCTTGGTCTGTTGCGATTGGGCTGGGGTGGAAGAGATAGAAACACGCATAGGGCAAAAAAAGAATGGCGAGAGAGGAAAAGGAGCAGAAACGCTAGCCTTCTAGTTTCCGCTTCTTTTATAGCAAATTAGGCTGGTTTCTTAGTTTTATCGCCAGTTTGCCCTAGCGTGACGCATAACAGCCCGATCGCAGGGGATAGATTGCTAAGTCTTAACCTTTTGCAAGATGGTGTAACCCTAATGCTCAAAAGAGATCTCTAAGATAGTCATCAATACCAGGATTTGGGATGAAGCCTGGTATGAGTAGTCAAAATGTTTTATCTGCTACAACCGATCGTTCGAGCTGTTCAACCCCTGTTGATTCCTATGTGCTTTGTCTTGGCTTGGAGTATCAGCGCCATGATTGGCTGGAGCCTATGGACGGGTGTGCGCGATACGATCGCCCGATCGCGCCAGATGCACCAAATTCCCTGCACTAACTGCCGTTTCTTCACCTGCAATTACCATCTGAAATGCACCGTGCACCCGACCGAAGCCCTGACAGAATCGGCGATTAACTGCTCTGACTACGCTGCCAGACCCAATCCCTACGGCGAAACGCAATGGTGAGCCGTCTCCATTAGCAAAACCTAACTATGGAGACGACCACTTGCCTCAGCTACAGGGTGTCCTGAATCGCATTTGGATCATCAATCACCATTTGTGGATCGTCTCTAAATAGCTGTAGCGTCCCGGTTACGTAGGCATAGCCACGTCGAGGATAGCGCTGATCCTCCGCTGGGAAATAGCGCGTTGTCAGCAGATTCACTATTTTTTGGCTAGGTGCACTATCGAGATTGCGAACAAACAGCTCAAAGGGTTGATCATAGCTGCCGATCGAAATTAGCCCGTGAATTCCCCCTACCCGCCGCATACTACGCAGCTCAGTAAAGACAGTAACCTCTGCCTCACGCTTTGCCAGCTCCACTAGTTCCAGATAGTTTTTGCGAGTATTGTACAAGGTCACTTCTGGATGGCTTTGCTTGTAATTGCGATAGCTGTCAATTATCCGAGCCCGCAAGTCCCACCAAGTACCCAAAACTGCATAATTGCGCATCTCGGCACCGTTCACCTCAGCCTGGTTCCAGACTCCGATGTTAGCCGTTTGAGCCGTTCGTTCTGCCTGCATGTATCGCTGATGCAGTTGCGGCCACTCAGCATAGCCATACTTACTAAAATAGGGACTGTAGCCCTCTTGAATCATGATTTCCTGAAAGTCGGAACCATCCTCCAGATGCACCCAGGCCAGACCGCGACCGTAGTTGTCTACATACCGCACCCAAACTTCTTCAGGACTATCTTGCCCCTGAAATTCCAGCGTAACCTTGCTCCCCTCAGGCAAAAGCTCTTTGGCTCGCTCTGACGCCCGCTTACCCCAAGGTGTTACAGGCTTACCATTTGGTACCGCATGGGTTTCTTCTGTGTCCAGCGAAAGAATGCGAATGCTTTTGTCAAACTCTTTGACGTACAGTGTGTCACCATCAACCGTACGCTTAACTGTAGCTGCGATCGTTGTTCCGCGCATAGAAATCCCCCAAATATTTAAGGCAATAGCTTCACCTTGATAACTCCAAAGGGTTAAGGCTTAATTCCGCGCTTCAATTTTTATTCAGCAATCGAATGAAGTACACCACATATCCCTTGATGCCTTGACTCCCTTGACTTGGGGTGTACTCAACTCAGTTGAGAATTACTATACACGGTCTTCTACTGCAACCAAATTACCCAGATGCAAAAGAGGAACCCAAAGCATGGATTCCCCCAATAGCCGTACTGACCTGATTTAGCAATGGCCAAGCTCGTCTCAGACGCTTAGCCTTTGCGGATTTCCTTAGCCATGTTGCGGAACATATCCAGGTTGGTGTCCACCTTGCGACGCTCCTCAGTTTGATCTGCTTTAGTTGCAAAGCTGTTGCTAGCCCCATTGGCAGAGAAATTGCCAGCGCCATTAGAGCTAGCTGTTGCTGAGGATTGCTCACCAAAGCGAGGATCCCGCCCTTCAATCTGCCTAGCCGTGCTGGAAGAAATTTTTTTGATTACTTCCATGTCTTCGTTGTTAACCGTCTTGGGATAGGTACGACGAATTGTTTTAGTCGCCCGCATGTAGTTAACATCACCAAGCGTCTTAGCTTGGTCAGTATCTAGGAAAAATGCATCTGATGAACGCTCAACTTTAGGAGCAGGCGTGTTGTTATCTTTCTTGCCACCAAACAATCCCCGAATGAAGCCGGTCATGAATCCTCCCTGCGTCTAAGTTGACTTTTATGAATGATTACAAAGAATTATATCAACTATGTGGGAAAGCTGGAATGGTTACGACGAGCCAAAAAGGAGAGAATTAGGGGGGCTAAATCAGCCGCATGATTTTGAGGTAATGCGTGGCTGGCGTTAGGAATCGTTACAAGCTGTGCGCCAGGAATAGTGTTGGCATAGGTTTGACAGTGCCAGAGTGGGATGGTTTCATCCTTTTCTCCAGCAATGACTAGGGTTGGCACCCGCAGGCGATGAATGTCGTTCTCAACGGTGTCGATCGCATCTTCAGGACGCAACCGGTCTACCAGGAACGATCGCGCGGCTGGTTCGGCCATCAGTTCTCGGCGAAACCAGGTCAGTTGATCCACGGTAGCTTTTTGCCCGATCGCCCGTGACAGCGATCGAGCTACAGCCAGCAGCCCATCTATCAACGGCGTTTCCCACAATAAGGGACGCAAATGGTCATACCGGCCACAGAAGCTGTCATCGCGGATGCCTGCTGGCCCAACTAAAATGAGCCCTTTCACGGCTTCTGGATAAGCCAGCGCGTAGGCGGCTGCCACCCAACCCCCAAAGGAATGCCCTACTAAGTAGCATGACTTCAGCGATAATCTTGCCATAAACTGTCGGACAAAGGCCACTTCCTGGGCAACGTCGTAGCGCAGCTTGGGTTTCCCCGATTGCCCAAATCCCAGCAAATCCAGCCCTATGCACCATGCCTGGGACTGCAACTGAGTTATTAGCGGTTGCCAGCAAGCAGCCTGACCCAAAAAACCGTGTAACATCAGAAGCGGTTCGCCTTGTCCCTGGCTAAGGTAAGCGGCTGGTTGACAGCCCACATCGCTACCCAAATCAAGTGAAAGAATTTGTCGGGTCATCAAGCACCAACGCTAGCGAGTTTCACAGTGTCATTGTTACCTGATTTGCAGGGCGTTGTGGAGAGAACTTGTGCTAGCCGTAGGTGGTGCGCTAGTCTGCCAGATAGTCTCAGTAAATTACTGCCTGTTTCCATCACGTTTATTCAAAGGAAAAGTTAGAGGAATTTTGCTGTGGGAAAACTGTTCTTTTTAATTTTGTTTATTTATGGCGCGATCGCTGTGATTCGATTCATCCAGGGCGTTTTACCCGATGGCTTCTTTAATGTAGATACCGCAGAAGACGCCGACTCCGAAGAAGCCTCCTCCTGAGGGGGCAGCCACATTATGACAAATTGGTTATAAAGCTTATAGGGAGGAGCGATCATGGGAAAGCTGCTGTGGTTAATCCTGTTTGTATATGGAGCGATCGCGATCGGTCGCTTTCTACAGGGGATACTGTCAGACCCATCAACGGCTGACTTGGGAGGCGATCGTCAGCCCAGCACAGGTTCTCAGCCTGATGTCGAACCCTTGCCTCTGAGTCCCCTTACTGATCCACTAGCACCAGTTAGCCTGCCGTCGCTGGTGACTCCAGAGTTAACAACCGTTTCGGTTGAGCCAGATGTACCTGATCCAGTGAACCAAGCAACGGCTGCAACGATCGCTCCTGAAACCAAAGCCCCCACTCTGGTAATGCCCGATTTACCAGAAACTGTAAGCAGTTCTGAAGCAGCGGTTGTCCCGATCGCTCCGCCTCTGGTGACACCTGACCTCCCAGAAGCCCCAGACAAACCACTGGCTTCACCCATCTTGACCAATCCGCTGGAAAATAGTCCTGCTGATGGAAGCGAGGCGGCTGCCGAGGTGACTGGCACAATTTTGTATTTGATGCGGATTGCATTGCCGCCAGATGCGATCGCTGAGGTGGTGCTCATTGACCCAGCATACCCTTTAGCAGAGCCGATCGCCACGCAAACGATCGCGCTAGCAGGCCAGCAGGTTCCGGTTGCCTTTTCCCTGGCCTACAATCCAGCGCAGATTCAACCCGACAAACCCTACGCGATCGAGGCAACGCTAACCAGTGAGATCGGCCTACTAAAGACCAAACAGCCAGTACCTGTCATTACCCAAGGCAACCCCAGCCAAGTTGAGCTTATGGTGTTCCCAATACAGACCGAACCTGCCCTATAACTTCAGGACACGCACTTAGCGGTTGGCTTTTCCGGTACTCAATTCAAA
>Ga0224722_1000110_pt1 | contig 45116 bp, 38 predicted proteins | sample Balambano_FR1_Me_FD_161646 | JGI IMG/M metagenome (GOLD analysis project Ga0224722, IMG submission 161646) | Freshwater sediment microbial communities from Lake Towuti, South Sulawesi, Indonesia - Balambano_FR1_MetaG | ecosystem: Environmental > Aquatic > Freshwater > Lake > Sediment | place...
GTGTCGGCCAGCTTGTGCGCCGCCGCGCTCGGCACCGAGACAGACGGCTCGATCACCTGCCCGTCGAGTTTGACCGGCGTGGTCGGCATCAAGCCCACCGTCGGGCTGGTCAGCCGTGCAGGCGTCATCCCCATCTCGCACACGCAGGACACAGTTGGGCCGCATGGTCGCACGGTGGCCGATGCGGCGGCGGTATTGGGCGCGCTCGTCGGCGTTGATCCGCGCGACTCGGCGACGCAAGACAGCGCGGGCAAGTTTTACACCGACTACACTCAATTTCTCGACCCGAACGGGCTGCAGGGTGCGCGCATCGGCGTGCCGCGCACGTCCGACTTCTTCGGCTACAACACCTACGCCGACGACATCATCGAAACTGCGATCACGACCATGCGCAATGCAGGCGCGATCATCGTTGACCCGGCAGACTTGCCTTCGGGCAATGAATGGCTCACCGACAATGCCGAACTGGTTGTGTTGATCTACGAATACAAACCTGATTTGAACGCCTATCTCGCAACGCGCACGGGCGTGCCAGTCGGCAGTATGGCCGACGTGATCGCGTTCAACGAGGCCAATGCCGACCGCGAACTGCAATTTTTCGATCAGGCATTCATGGAGTTGGCGCAGAACGAGGCGTTCTCAGAGCAGGAGTATCAGGCGGCCTTGGTTCGCAGCCGCGACATTTCACGAACGCGCGGCATTGACGCCGTGATGGATCAATACCAACTGGACGCGCTCGTCGCGCCCGTTACTGCGCCGGCGTGGGTGACCGATTTGTTGTATGGCGACCGCTTCTCAGGCGCCAGCACGTCGCCGGCAGCGATGGCTGGTTATCCGCTCGTCACCGTGCCTGCCGGTTATGCGCAGAGCCTGCTGGCGGTGGGCATCAACTTCATGGGACGCGCCTACAGCGAGCCAACGCTGATCAGGCTGGCCTATGCGTTTGAGCAGGCGACGCGGGCACGGAAAGTGCCGCAGTATCTACCGACCGTCCCGACAGCCGACTCTGGCCTCGGGCGCATCCCGCGCCGCAGACCCACTGCAGCGACCGCGCAGCCGCGCTTGCAGAACCGCACGTTTGGCCGGTGATCAGCGCCCGCGACATGCGGCCGCCGGACTTGGCGAAGTGGAAGTGATCAACGAATAGGGAGAACGAATAAACGAATGCGGAAGACACGCATTCGTTTATTCGTTCAGGATTCGTTGATGGCATCAGCAATCGTCTGTTCCAGCATTAGTCGCGCGCCACAACGCTAGCGAACTCAGGCAGTGGCGCGCCAGTGGCTCGCGAATACAACACATCTGGGTTGAGATCAATTTCACCCGGCCAGACGAGCGTGCCACTCTCCAGGTCAACTCGCACTTTGGCGAAAAGGTCAACGTCGCGAAGTGGCGACAGCACGCCGCGGAACTTCGCCAGATCCGAATGGAAATCAATGATGCCTACCTCGCCCGTGTTGAAACTCAACTCCAGCCGATGATCTTGCAAACATTTGACGTTGACGATTCGTGGCAGCATCGCTTTAGCTCCTATATGACGATGCCGTAAAACCGGCTGATTTCAGGCATGTCAGAATTTTAGCCGTCCAGCGCAAACTCAATCGCCTGCTTCAGCGACAAAGCGCGGCCTTCGGCGTAGGCGGCCTCATAGGCGTCATCGCCCAGCGCGGCGCGGGCTTTGGCGATGTGGGGCATGTCACTTTCCTCTACTTTGGTGGTCAGGATGGATCGGACCTTCGCATCCTGATGTGCGTCGTGTGAACCCCGAAGTCGCGCATAGCAGCCGGCATCGCCTCGCGCTAGGGCAAGCACGGCCATGGTCTCCAGCAAGCCGAGATATGCCCCGCCGGGGCGATTCAATGAATGCATAATCTGCACAGCCTCGCCGATCAACGTGTGGGCGTAGGCATGGTTGCCGCGCGCGCTTTCCGCTTTGGCCAACAAGCCGAGCGGATTGATCAGATCACCTGCGGGAAGCCGGTTGCGTGCGAGCGCCACACAGCCTTCGAGCGCGTTGATCGCGCCGGCCACATCTCCCATGGCGAGTAAGTTGTCACCGAGTTGGGAATTTGCGTGCAAGACATCCTGCGGGCTGTCCACCTGCTGCGCCAACGCTGCCGACTCGCGCAGATAGTCATTCGCTTCCTCAAAACGCCGCGTGCGCATGAGCACGCCCCCAAGCTGCCACAAGCCGATGGATATTTCTATCACGTTGCCCAACCTGCGGCGTATGGCGACCATCTCGCGGTGAAGCGATTCGGCCTGCGCAAGATCGTTCATGTCAATCGCGTAAATCCCCAGTGTATGGAGAGCGTGACTCTCCGTCCATTCGTTTCCGGTCTCGCGGCACAGGCTCAGACATTCGTTGAGCACACGCATCCCTTCTTCATCGTGTGGGTTGAGTCCCAACAAGCCTGCCGCAAGTCCGTATTTGGAAATGGCGATCCCGCGCGCGTTTTGCACGGCGTTGTAATGCACCAACGCCTCGCGGCCTTCCTTCACCCACTCCTCAAACGGCCAGAGGTGTCCGTTGATAATCACACTCGCTGACAAGCCACCCAATACCTCCGGTGGCATTTCCGGCTTTCTCGCCGCGAGCGCTCTTTCCGTCCAAGTCTTCGTCTCGGCCAGGTAGCGTGTGGCAATGAACCAAAAGTAGGTGAGCGCCTCGACGAGTTGGCAGCCGATCAATTCGCTCCCGCCCTCATCAAAGCTCCAGGTCAGCGCCGCGCGAAAGTTGGGGTAATCGCGCTCAAATCGCTCATGCCAAACCAGTTGCGCGTGAGAGCGAATCTCCCACATGCCCTCGCGCGCCAGACCGAGAAATGCCCCGGCATGCGCACGCCGGGCACCGTCCAACTCGCCCTCGGCTTGTAGCTGCTCCCACGTGAACTCGCGGATGAGTTCGAGCACAAGGTAACGCGATGTGCCGTCCGGCTGCGCGATTGAACGAATCAGGCTTTTGTCTGCGAGCGTTTCAAGCGTCCCTTCGGCGGCTTTCCTGGCCGACGCAGTGACAGATGCGATCTGATCAACCTCGCCGCCGCCCACGAACACACCCAGCGTGCGTAGGACGCGCTGCTCCTCTTTGTTCAAGAGGTCATAGCTCCACGCAATTGCGCTGCGCAGCGTTCGATGCCTTGATGGAACGTCACGCGGCGCATCCGTCAACACGCCCAGGCTGTCCCGTTGGCCGAGGTTCGCGAGCAGGCCCGCCGGGGTGAATTCGCGCATGCGCGCCGCCGCCAACTCGATCGCCAGCGGCAGGCAATCCATGCGGCGGCAGATGTCGGCCACATGTGGTGCGTCACCGTCAACGCGAAAACCAAGTTGCACGGCGCGCGCACGCTGCGCGAACAGCTCAACCGCGCTCGGCACATCCAGCGGTTCGACGATGAACACCTGCTCACCGCTCAGCCGCAACGGCTCGCGGCTGGTCGCCAACACCTTCACATTCGGCGCGGCCATGAGCAGTTCCGAGACCGCCGTCGCGCCGTCGAGGACGTGCTCGAAGTTGTCCAACACCAGCAGCAGCGATTTGTTGGCGAGAAAGCGTTTGACCGAATCGAGGATCGGCGTTTCGGGTGATTCACGCACATCCAACGCATTCGCGATGGCCGGCACAATATCCTCGGCGCGGCGCACCGGCGCGAGCGCGACAAAACATGCGCCGTGAGTGAAGGCGCGCACCTGTTTCGCCCCGGCTTCGAGCGCCAACCGCGTCTTGCCGCTGCCGCCCGAGCCGGTCAGGGTAATCAGGCGCGACGATTGCAGCAACTGCGCGATGTCAACAATCTCATGATCGCGCCCGACGAACGAGGACACGGGCGCTGGCAACGCGTAGTGGATCGCTGAATGCAGGGGCTGGGTCGGGGTGAATGACGTGGGCGTGACCGCTGGCCGCAGCGTTTGGAGCAGCACCCGCTCGATGGGGATGCCGGCATACAGTGGCGGCAATTGAGCAGCGGCCAGCAGGGCGTTGGCCTCGTCCAGGGTGTGCAGTGTGCCCTCATCGTGCAACACCTCGATCAGGCGCACCACCCGGTCGCGGCCCGATGGGCCGGTCAGGTCCTTCTTGCCCTGCGACATGCGCACCAGGACGGCCTCGTCATAGCCGATCCGGTGCGCCAGGCGTTCTTGCGAAAACCCTGGTTTGCGCCGCCGGTATTGTTTGAGCAACTCGCCAAATGGATGGCTCACGCCCGCATTCTCCCTTACTACTCCGCCTACGCCGGCCAGAACTCGCCAGAAAAGTTGACGGAATTGTCAGCCTTTCAGCTCGACATCTTCTTTACAGTGACGCTCAGTTTAGCCGAGCATTCCAAAGGAGAGATTCACATGATGAACCGAAGATCGTTTCTAACCGCGCTAACTCTAGCCACAGCACTGCTGGCCTCTGGCCTGCCAGCCGCGCAGGCGCAAACCGCCCCCAAGGGCAAACGCCCGCTCAACATCGCCCCGTTCAAATCAGCCATCGCGTCCATCCGCCCAACCCGCGCCGCCGAGTTGGACAAGGCGTTGATGACGGCGACCATCCCGCAGGTGCAAGACCTGTTCAACCAGGGCAAGTTGACTTCGGAAGAGCTGGTCAAGTATTACCTGTGGCGCATCAACCGCTATGACGTGAACAAGCTCAACAGCGTGACTGAGCTGAACCCGGACGCGCTCGATCTCGCCAAAGCGCTGGATGCTGAGCGCGCGGCAGGCAAATCGCGCGGGCCGCTGCATGGCACGGCCGTGTTGCTGATTGATGTGATCGGCACAGGCGACAAGATGCACAACACGGCTGGTGCGCTGGCGCTGGCCAAGGCCAAGTCTGACCGGGATGCGTTTGTGGTGAAACGCCTGCGCGATGCCGGGGTGGTCATCCTGGGCAAGACGGCGTTGTCGGAATGGACGGGCTTTATGGGCTACAGCGTTCCGATGGGCTTTAGCGTGCTGGGCGGCCAGGTCGCCAATGCCTACAACAAGAAGACCAACCCGCTGGGGTCAAGCACAGGCTCGGCTGTGGCGACGTCCGCCAACTTCGCTACGTTTGCGCTGGGCGAGGAGACCTTTGGCGCGTTGACGCTTCCGGCAGTGGCGAATGGCGCGGCGACGCTGAAGCCCAGCATGGGGCTGATCAGCCGCGACCGGTTGATTTCCAATCTGCCCGCACACGACACGATTGGCCCCATGACGCGCAACGTGATTGATCTGGCCTTGGTCACAGAAGCGATTGCCGCCAGCGACAGCAACGACCCGATTACTGCGGGTGCAACCAACGCCGACAAGGGCTTCACGCAAAATCTTGATGCGAATGCGTTGCGCGGCAAGCGCGTTGGCGTGCTGCCACCGGCTTCACCCGACGACAAGGCATTCGACGACAAGATGCTCGCGGTGTTTGAACAGTTGGGTGCGCAGATTGTGCCGCTGCCCAAGCAAGCGGATCTCGTGCCAGACATTTTCACGGAACTAGACCCGATCAATGCGTATGGCTTCAAGACTGGCGTGGAGAAGTATCTGAGTGATACGAACGCGCCGGTGAAGACGTTCCAGGAAATCGTCGCCTTCAATGACCAGGACCCAAAGACGCGCGCACCCTACGGCCAGGAGTATTTGCAGATGACCGCAGCGCTGACCATGACGCAGAGCGAATACGACAGCCGGCTGCAAGCGTTCACAACCCGCTTGCAAAAGCAGATTGATGGCTTGATGGACGACAACAAACTCGATCTGATTGCGGGCACACATCTGGCCGTGCCCAACACCATTTACTACGCGGCACTCGGCTATCCGGCCGTCGCGATTTCCGCCGGCTTTCGCGCGGACGGTTCGCCAGTGGGCTATGTGCTGACGGCCAAACGATTTGACGATGCCAAGCTCATCCGCGCAGCCTATGCGCTGGAGCAACAGATGAAGGCATGGCGGCCGCCGGACTTGGCGAAGTGGAAGTGATCACTCAGGACTGACGCAGGCGATCAGAATTCGGACGCGGATGCCCGCAGACAACGTGGATCAAAACGTGTTTATCCGCAAAATCCGCGTTCATCTGCGTCCAAGAAACCATTTTGCGTAAGTCCACCACTTGCAAAAGCACACGGCCGTTCATCAGATCAGCCGTGTGCTTTCGTGCAGACCCGTTCAGTCACCGCTGCCCGTAGACGTTGCTATACCGGTCGTAGAGCTTAGCCACGTCTTCGGGCGAAATGGGGATGGGCGCGCCGAGTTGCAGCGCGTAGAACGAGGTGCGGGCGGCATCTTCGGCCATCACGGCTGCTTTCACGGCGCTCACGGCGCTCTTGCCCACGGTGAACACGCCGTGGTTCTGCATGACCACAGCCTTGCTGCTGCCGATGACGCGCAGCACTTCCTTGCCGATGGCCTCGCTGCCGATCAACTCGAAGCCGCCCAGCGGAATTTCACCGCCAAACTCGTCGGCCATGCCAGTGAGAAAGCACGGGATGGGTTTGCCCACGGCCGCGAACGCCGTCGCAAAGGTGCTATGGGTGTGGCACACGCCGTTCACGTCGGGCCGATGGCGGTAGATATACAGGTGTGTGAGCGTGTCGCTGGAATAAGCCAGCTTGCCCTGAATCACGTTGGCGTCGAGGTCAACGATCACCATGTCGTCGGGCGTCATGTCTTCGTAGCGCACGCCGCTGGGTTTGATGACGACGAGGCCAGTCGCGGGGTCGCGTGCGCTGAGGTTGCCCATCGTCCACACGACCAGTTCGTGCTTGGGCAATTCGAGGTGCAGTTCGTAGACGGTGCTGCGAAGGTCGTCTAGCATGCGGCCAAGGGTTACTGATAGGCGTAATGCTGCACAACGTGAAAATCGCTGAACGGCCAATACAGCACGAGCGCGCGGCCAACGATGTTGTCCACCTCCACCGGGCCAAATGTGCGCGAGTCCTGGCTGAAGCTGCGGTTATCGCCCATGATGAAGTACTGGTTCTCGTTCAATGTCCAACTGGCGGAGCCGCCCTTTGGGCCACTGTCTGCACCGGGTGGCAGGTACGGCTCATTGAGCTGCTCGCCATTGACGAAGACGTGGTTATCGCGCAGCTCAATCGTGTCGCCCGGCTTGCCGATCAGGCGCTTGATCAGCTCGATGTCGCCGCTGGGGGAATGCACGATCACGATGTCGCCACGGCTATAGCCGAGCAGGTGCGGCGACACCTTATCCACCAACAGGCGCTGCGTCTCGTGGTAGTTCGGCTCCATGCTCTGGCCGACGATGGAGTAATTGCCGATGGCGAAGCGGGCGATGGTGAAGACGATGGCGAATAGCGCCACCGTCTCAACAATCTCACGCAGGATAGCCCGGCTGGTCGCCGCTTTGTCTGTGCCAGTGTTGGGCGCAGGCATTTGCGCAGGCAAAGGCTCTGACGCCAACGGTGACTCTGGCTCACCCGGCAACGGCGTGCCCATGGGCTCGTTCGCATTCATCCGAGCGATTGTAAACCGGCCCTACCCTAACCAGCCGCGAGCCACGATGTTCTCATAGCTCCTGCGGGCGCTCTCAAGCTCGCCCTTGGGGCACAGGTCTTGCTCGACGATGTACCAGTCCACGCCGTTGGCGTCACCGGCTTTGAAGATCGCATCGAAGTCAATGATGCCGTCGCCCACGATCTCAAAGGTGTGCGACTCATCGGCTGTCATGTCCTTGATGTGCAGCAGCGGCGTGCGGCCGGCCAGCCGGTTAATGTAAGCGACCGGGTCTTCGCCGCCCTTCTTCACCCAGTACACGTCCAGTTCGCTCTTGACCAAGGCTGGGTCGGCTGAGTCGAACAACACGTCGAAGCCGTATTTGCCGCTGGCGGTCTTCTCGAACTCGAATGCGTGGTTGTGATAGAAGAAGGTCAGGCCGTGCTTGCTGGCTTCCAACGCGGCGCGCTCCATCAGGCGCGCCGCTCGCGCCCAACCTGCATCCGTGCGCCACTCCTCGCCCACCCACGCCACGCCGATGTAGCTCGCGCCCAGGGTGGCGTATTGCTCGAGCAGTATTTCCAGGTCTTTGTTGACCGCGTCCACGCCGCAATGGCCGCTCATGACTGTCAGGCCCAGGTCGTCCATGACCGCGCGCAGCTCCTTGGCAGAATGGCCGCCCATGTTGCCCGCCAATTCGACACCCTTGTAGCCGATGCCAGCCACATCCTTGAGTGTCCCCAGAAAGTCTTGCTTGAGCGTATCGCGCACTGTATAGAGTTGAAGTCCAATATTTCGCATGATGTGTCAGTGTTGGTTATTGGTTATCGGTTATTGGTTGATAACGACGTTATTCATCAACTAATAACCAACAACCAGTCGCTATGCTGTGTGTCTCATCGCCCTCAGTTTCTTGATCGTACTTTGTGCGTCGCGCCCGAACAGATCGTGCAGGCGCACGTATTCGACATACAGCGCATCATAAGCCGCTTTGTGCGCCGGGTTCGGCGTGAACTGCTCGTCTTTGAGATGGGCCATGTGCGTGGCAGCAGCTTCGATCGAATCGTAACCGCCCGCTGCCCTGCCCGCCGCCAGCGCACCAAACATGGCGCTGCCCAGCGCCGGCGTCTGCGCCGAGGCCGACACCTTGATCGGCAAACCGACCACGTCGGCCGTGATCTGCATGAACAGTTTGTTCTTCTCCGGCAGGCCGCCACAAGCCACAATCTCATTGACCGCAACGCCCTGCCTGACGAACGACTCGACGATCAAGCGCTTGCCAAAGGCCGTCGCCTCGATCCAGGCGCGATACATCTCCGGCGCAGTCGTGGCCAGGGTCATGCCCAGCATCACCGCGCTCAGGTTGGCGTCCACCAGGATCGAGCGGTTGCCGTTCCACCAATCCAGCGCCAGCAGCCCGCTCTCGCCGGGCCGCAGCTTGGCCGCGTGCGTCTCCAACACTTGGTGGATGCTTTGCCCCTTGGCCTTCGCCTCGTCAAAGTACTGCGGCGGCACGCAGTTCTCCACGAACCAGGCGAAGCCATCGCCAACACAACTCTGCCCGGCCTCGTAGCCGAGGAAGCCAGCCAGGATGCCATCTTCGGTGTAGCCGCACATGCCCTCGACCATGGCCTCTTCGGTGCCCAGCAGCATGTCGCACACGCTGGTGCCCATGATCGAGACCATCGAGCCTGGCTGCGTCACGCCAACGGCCGGCACGGACACGTGCGCGTCCACGTTGGCGACCGCGACGGCCGTGCCGGGCTTCAAGCCGGTCAGTTGCGCCATCGCCGGGGTGAGCGAGCCGGCCCGCGCGCCGATGGGCGTCGGGGTGCGCGTCATCTTCTCGTCCACCACGTGCTCAAAGCGCGGGTGCAGCGCATTGAAGAAGGCGGCGCTGGGGAAGCCTTCGCGCTTCGACCAGATGGCTTTGTAGCCAGCGGTGCAGGTGTTGCGCGTCTCGACGCCAGTCAATTGCCATACCACCCAGTCGGCCGCTTCCAGCAGGCGGTCGGCGGCGTCATACACGTCCGGCGCTTCGTTCAGGATTTGCAACGCTTTGGGGAAGAACCACTCCGACGAAATCTTGCCGCCGTAACGCGGCAGCCACCCTTCGGCTTCGCTCAGGGCAAGCTCATTGATTCGGTCGGCCTCCGGTTGCGCAGCGTGATGCTTCCACAACTTCACCCAGGCGTGTGGATTGGCCCGCCATTCCGGCAAGCGGCACAGGGGCGTGCCGTCGGATTTTGCCGGCAACATGGTGCAGGCGGTGAAGTCAATGCCGATGCCGATCACGTCGTCGGGCGAGACGCCGCTCTGTTTCAGCACAGCCGGGATCGCCTCGGCAAAGACGCGGATGTAATCGTCGGGGTCTTGCAGTGCCCAGTCCGGCTCAAGCTTGACGCCGCTTTCGGGCAGCACCTCGTCAATGACGGCGTTTGAGTAGTCACTGACAGCGGTCGCAATTTCAGCGCCGTCGCTAAGGCGAACAAGCACGGCGCGGCCGGAGAGCGTGCCAAAGTCAACGCCGATGGCGTATTTTGGGGGTGTCATGGTTGCGGCTCACAGGTATACAAGCGCGGACAATGCTACTCGAAGGCTCTATTCACGCAACATATTCGACCAAGAAATTGAGCGCACAAGCATATCGCTATGAGCTAAGCCAGTATCGATGCGAAAAGTAACGCTTGTATGCCTCTGGGCGCAGTTCGCGCAGCAGCTCATGCAGATTTGCGATCCTGCCGCGACGACGCGCGTAATGCAGAAAGAGCGTAATGAGCTTGCCTTTTGGCAAATCTGTCCCTTCGTAATCGTCATAGAAGTTAGGGAAGTGCGTCGCCCAAAACACGAATAATTCTTCACGGTTGAAGGATTTCTTCATGCACAGGTGGAGTCGGCGTGTAGCATTGAATCGTCGGCGCATGGCCACATTTTATGCAGGCCTAACACTCGACGGGAGGAGCTTTACGGCCGCAACACCACGCGGAAGCCGTAGTCGTAGCTACGCTCGTGCGGGTGATTGGCGGCGCGGTAGGCGCAGCGCGCCGCCGCCTTGTTGAAGTCGAATGCGCCGCCGCGCAACACGCGCATCGCGCCCTGGGCCGGGCCTTGCGGGTCGGCCACGCGCGCCTTAGCCCGACGACGATATTCGTCCTCGGCATACCAGTCGGCACACCACTCCCAGGCGTTGCCGCACATGTCCGCGATGCCGTAGATGCTATCGCCATCCGGCGAGTGCTCGCTCACCGGCGCCGTCGCATGCACATCGCTCTCGAAGCTATTCAAGCGGCGCGCCTCAAACGCGTCGCCCCACGGATATAGGCGGCCATCGGCCCCGCGCGCGGCCTTCTCCCACTCGGCTTCGGTCGGCAAGCCGAAACTCAAGCCAGTGAGCTGGCTCAGCCACGCGCAGAACGCCGTTGCATCATTCCAAGACACGTTGGCGGCTGGGTGATCCTCTTTGCCTTGCGGCAGCTTGAAGTCGCGCTGCGTCGCCTGCGCGAATATGGCGTATTGCGCGCTCGTCACCGGATGCACGGCCATGTAGTAGTCGGATATGTGCACGCGATGGCGGGGCAACTCGTTGGGTTGCGCATATTCGTCGCGCTTGGGGTGGCTGCCCATCCAGAACGATCCGGCCGGCACGCGCACCAGTTCCATGCGGATCGGGGCCTCGATCGTCACCCGTTTGGACAGGCGTCGCTGTTTGCCAGCTTCGCCTTTCAGCCAGCGCGCGATGCCCGATGCGGCTACGCGCGCCCGCGACGAGCCCAGTTCCACCAACAATTCGGGCAGCGCCTGCTCATAGCGATTGAACAGCGAGATGGCCTGATACGAAGACAAGAAAGTAGAGAGTTCGCCCGGATTACACGGCCGCACCATCACCGGCACGATGCGCATGCGCTTCTGGTGTTCGAGCTGGATGGCCACGCGCGTCTCGCTCTTCACCCATGATGACTTGATGGCAGCGGGCGAGAGCAATGCAAGAAAGATGCCGCTCTCGTGCAGGCCGCGGTCAATCGCGCTCACCCAAGACTCGCCGGAGTGAATGCTGTTCGGCGCAATCCACACGGCATAGCCCTGCTTTTGCAGGTCGGCTGCGAGACGCTGGGCTACCTGACGATCCTCGTGGGCATGACTAATGAACACCTGGCGCACATTGCGCACGCGCGGCCGCGCATCAGACATGGCCGGAGTCAACGCAAAGCGCCGCGCAAATGGCTCGGTGCGTTCCTTTTGCAAGGCTGCGCGCAGGTTTGGCAATGCATTGCGGCGTTGGCAATATTCCACCAAACGTTGCGCCCAGTGCGTCTTCGGCATGCTTGATCCTTCGAAGTCGAGATAAATATCACGGAAGTAGTCGGCGCAAAACAGCTCCAACTCCTCGCGATTGAAATGTTCAATCAGAAAGCGGCGTAGTTCCACCGTCTCGGTTTCGATCTCACGGACGCGCGGGCGAAAGCTCAACGCCTTTCGAAAGAGTGTCATGACTGCTGGACTCCTTGCGCACACAGGCACAGGCGTTCTGGCGCAAGCGCGCGGCCATCATGAACTCGTTGAACAAGGATTGGGCGTCGGCAGGTGCAGCTTCGCATATTGCGACTGATGCGCGTTGCGTGCCTGCATGTGCTCATATGCCAATAGTCGCAATGACTGCAACTCCCCACAATCGCATAAAGAGTCTAAGCGAGGGATTGTTTGGCAGACGGCTCAAATTTCTGGCTGGATTAGAAGTAAATTCAAGGCGGTTACAGTTTGTGCCTATGTTCGCAGCCTCTGCGCCGGTAGGCAGGCTAAATAGTAGGCGCACGTTGGTCGTCATCTCGAACAATGTTGCCAAGTCTGTAACGATTCACACAACCCAAAATGGCTATGATCGGCGGCTATAATCGCCGCGCCCAAAAGGAGAGATGTGAGTGATGGAAGCGAAGGTATATGAGTTGCCACTGTTTCCGCTGAACGTTGTGCTCTTTCCCGGCCAGACCTTGCCCCTGCATATCTTTGAAATGCGTTATCGGGTGATGATCCAACGCTGCGTAGACAACAACGAACCGTTTGGCATGGTGCTGGCGCAGGATGAAGAGCCAGACCAGCCGTGCGACGTCGGCACATCGGCCCGCGTTACCGAGGTCAAGCGCCTGCCCGATGGCCGCATGAACATCATGACGATGGGCGAGGAGCGCTTCAAGTTGCATGACTTCCGCGTCGGCGCGGATGAGTATCTGATCGGCGACGTCAGCGCATATCCATTTAATGAGAGCGAAGTCCCAGCGCCGGGGCTGACCGCAACAGTCAGCCGCAGGCTCAGCCGCTACCTCAAGCTGCTGGCCGACGCCAACGGCATGCGCTTCCGCTTTGATCAATTTCCGACCGCGCCAATGGATGTGGCCGTGTTCGGCGCGATTGCGCTGCGGCTCCCTCTGGATGTGAAGCAGGAACTCCTCAACCAGGAGCGTTTGGTGGACTTGCTGCAACTCGAGTCGGACGTATTGGGCGAAGAGTTGAAGATGATGAAGATCGTCGCTTCAGCCATCCGCCCGCCCGAAGACGACCACATCTTTTCGCGCAACTGACGACGGCAATCACACTCAACACATCTACATCAATGAAGATCGTCCTCGACGCAATGGGTGGCGACTTCGGGCCTGCGCCGAATGTCGAAGCCGCCGTGCAAACCGCCAGAGAGTTTGGCTACGAGATCGTGCTGGTCGGCCGTCAGGAGCTGGTGCGGCCACTGCTGGTGCAACACAACACCGCCAATTTACATTTGCCAATCGTGCATGCCAGCGAGGTGATCGAGATGCACGAGCACCCGGCCCAGGCGGTGAAGACTAAAAAAAACAGCTCGATGGTCATGGGCATGCAGTTGGTGAAGAATGGCGACGCTGATGCCTTTGTGACGATGGGCAACACGGGCGGCGCGTTGGCGGCGGCGTTGTTCAATTTGGGCCGCATTCGGGGCATTCATCGCCCGGCCCTGGCCGCAGCCTACCCAACGATGAAAGGCTGGAGCCTGCTGCTCGACGTCGGCGCGAACACCGATGTCAAACCCGACTACTTGGTGCAATTCGCGCTGATGGGCAGCATCTATGCCGAGAAAGTCATGAACGTGCGCAACCCGCGCGTGGCCCTGATCTCTAACGGCGAAGAGGAGACGAAAGGCAGCCAGATCGTGCAGGACGCGCACCCTCTGCTCAAGGCCGCGCCGATTAACTTCACCGGCAACGCGGAAGGGCGTGACTTGCCCGCTGGCAACGCCGATGTGTTTGTGACCGACGGCTTCACCGGCAACGTCATCCTGAAACTGTCCGAAGGCATGAAGACGATGGTCGAGGACTTGCTGCGCAATGCCTTCATGAGCAGCGCTCAGGGCAAAGTAGCTGGATTGCTCTCGCGGGACATCATCCGCGGCGCGATGAAGAAGCGCCTGGACTATGAAGAGGTCGGCGGCGCGCCACTGTTGGGCGTGGACGGTGTTGTCATCATAGGTCACGGCCGCAGCAAGGCGCGCGCAATTCGCTCGGCCATGCTACGCGCGGCTGAGGCCGTGGATCGTGGCGTCGTGGATGCCATCGAGAAGGGGTTGGAGGCGCTACCCAAAACGAGCACAAGTGAGTCGCGGGTGCCCAGCGCCAATTAGTGGGCAGTGGGCAGTGGGATAGAACGAGAGACTGATCAGGATGGCACGACCAAAACGATTTTCCCGGTTGCGGCGCGGCGTGAGCAAAGTAACCAACGCCAGCAAGCGCATTTTGCGCCGTAAGGGCAAAGGCAATGGCAATGACAGCACAAGCGCCAATGTGGCACCGTACTCCATGTCTCGCCCCAGCCGCAAACGGCGCGTGGTCATCACCGGCATCGGTGCGGTCACCGTGCTCGGGCTGAACACGCTGGATACGTGGAACAACCTGGTGGCCGGCAAGAGCGGCATCAGCCGCATCTCGTTCTTCGACGCCAGCCATCTGCCGGTGCAAATTGCCGGCGAGGTGCACGACTTCGACCCGCTGAATTACATTGACGCCAAAGAGGCGCGGCGCATGGCGCGCTGTTCGCATTTTGCCGTGGCCGCCGCGCAGGAAGCCATCACCCATTCGGGGCTGCGCATCGGCAATGATTTGGGGCACGACCGTGTTGGCGTGGTCATGGGCACGGCGTTGGGCGGCTACGAGATGGCCGAGACCGGCTCGCAGGAGTATTACAAGTTCGGCTACAAGCGGGCCAACCCGTTTGCCCTGCCGGCCGCGCTGCCGAATGCGCCTGGTCATCACGTCAGCACGCACTTCGGCCTCAAAGGGCCGCTCAGCACGGTCGTCGCGGCGTGTGCTTCGGGCACCCAGGCCATCGGCGACGCGGCCGAGATCATTCGCAAGGGCAAGGCCGACGCGATCCTGGCCGGCGGCGTCGAGGCCGTGGTCAACGAGACGGCCATCGCCGCCTTCTCGAAGATGCGCGTGCTGAGCACCAGCGGCAACGACGCGCCGGAACTGGCGCAACGCCCGTTCGATGTGACCCGCGACGGCTTCGCCTATAGCGAGGGCTGCGTGGTGATGATGCTCGAAGATTACGACTTTGCGAGGGCCCGCGGCGCGATGCTGTTCGCCGAGGTGCTGGGCATGGGCGTGTCGTCCGATGCCTATCACATTGCCATCCCCGACCCCGAAGCCGGCGGGGCGATCCGCGCCATGACCTGGGCGCTGGAGGACTCGCGGCTGGCCGCACACGAGATTGATTACATCAACGCGCACGGCTCGGCCACGCCGACGAACGACGCGCTGGAGACGACGGCGATCAAGCAGGTATTCGGCGAGCGGGCCTACGACATGCCCGTCACCAGCACCAAGTCCATGACCGGCCACGCCATGGGCGCGGCTGGGGCGATCGAGGCATTGAGCACGGTGATGACGATCAAACACGGCATCCTCCCGCCTACGATCAACTTGAACACGCCCGACCCGGCCTGCGACCTGGACTACGTGCCGAACGTCGCGCGCCAGAAAGAAGTGAACATTGCCCTGTCCAATTCGTTTGGGTTGGGCGGACAGAATGCGACGATTGCGTTCTCGAAAGTATGAAAGTTGTCATTGACCAGAAGAAGTACAAACGCATGGCCCTGTTCGGGCGCATCGCGCTGTTTGGGTCGCTCGGCATTCTGCTGGGCGGCTTGTTGCTCACCCTGTTCGGCCAGCAGATCGGGCTGTTGAACCCGGAGAACTCGACGCTGTTCTTCATCATCTACATTGCCATTCTGGTGGTTGGCTTCGCCGTGTCGCGGGTCGGGTTTCACTTTGGCAATCGCTATCTGGCGCCCACCCGGCCCGACATGGTGCTGCGCGAGAGCCTGAAGGGGCTGGAGCGCAAATACGCGCTGATGCTGTTTCAGGCCCCACACGACTACATGCTGATCGAGCCGGGCGGCGTGACGGCCTTCGTCATGCGCAACCAGGAAGGCAAGATCGCCTACAAAGGCGGCAAGTGGAAGCGCCGCGAGAGCCTGATCCGCTTCTGGTTCGGGCGCGATGAACCGCTGGGCAACCCGACCCAGGATGCGTTGGACGCCAGCGCCAAGATCAACAAAGTCCTGACCGAGAAGCTGCCGACGCTCAAGATCCCCGTGCGCGGCGTGGTCGTGTTCAGCAACCCGAAGGCGATCCTCGATGTCGAGCCTTCGCCCGTGGCAGTGGTCACGTCTGAGACGCTCAAGGACTACATCCGGGGCGCGGGCAAACTCAAGGAGATGCCCAACTCTATCCAGCGCAAGATGCGCGAGGCGCTGGGCGGGCCGGAGTTGCCGAAGGGCGAACCACAAGCAAATTAACCACAGAGGCGCGGAGGACGCTGAGTGACAAAATCTGCTCGGCGTTCTCTGCGTCTCTGCGGTGATAGCGCTGCGCCGAACTGGCATGTACCCCCGCACTTGGGCCGCGCTGTATTTCCTTTTCTACTTCGGCGCAAACGGTGCGCTGTTCCCGTATTACAACTTGTATTACCAACAGGCCGGCGTCAGCAGCCAGGGCATCGGCGTCCTGGTGGCCATCCCCACGCTGGTGACGCTGTTCGCCGCGCCGATGTGGGGCGGGCTGGCCGACGCACTTGGGCTGCACAAGCGGCTGTTGCCATTGGCGCTCATCGCGACCACTATCGCCGTCAGCTTGTTGTTGCAGGCGCAAAGTTTTGCCGTGCTCATGGCTTGCGTGCTGCTGCAAGCCCTGTGCGCCGCGCCGATCATTTCGCTGGCCGATAACGCAGTGATGGAATTGCTGGGCAAGGAGCGTCATCGCTATGGCAGCCTGCGGCTGTGGGGCGCGGTGGGCTTTGGCCTCTCGGCGCTGGCCAGCGGCGCGCTGATCACGCGTTTTGGTTTCACGCCCTCTCTGGCCGTGTATGCCGCGCTCATGCTCGGCGCGGCCTACGTCGCCACACGCCTGCCTGCGCCGCAGCTTGCCTCACCACCGGTGTGGCGCGACCTGGGTCAAACCCTGACTCATCCACGCTGGACGAGCTTCTTGTTGGCGCTGTTTCTGGTCGGCGCGTGCGCGGCCATCCTCAACAACTACTTCATCCTGCACATGACCGGCCTGGGTGCGAGCGCCGGCTTATTCGGGCTGTCCGTGGCCGTGGCCGGGGTGAGCGAGTTGCCGGTGTTCTTCCTCGCGCCGCGCGTGATTCAACGCGGCCAGGCACGTGGCCTGCTCATGATCGCGCTGGCAGCATACGCGTTGCGGGCGTTCATCTACTCGCAAATCACCGATCCGATCTGGGGCGTGGCGGCGCAACTGCTGCACGGCCTGTCGTTCGCAGCCCTGTGGACGGCCAGCGTGACGTATGCCCGCGAGATCGCCCCGCCCGGCTGGGGTGCGACTGCGCAGGCAGCCATCGGCAGCGTGATGTTCGGTATCGCCGTCGGGGCCGGGGCATTGCTGGGGGGCCTGCTCTACGGCTCGGCCGGGCCGGTGGTCACATTTCAAGTGGCCGCCTTGATGGCGCTTGCTGGATTGATACTGTTCGCCTGGCAGGTGCGCCGCGCCGCCAAGACTGGTGTGGTACACACCCGCACCGATGCAGCAGGGTGACGATACGCCTGCTAACATTGTTCGCGACGCATGCCCCGCACCCGATCACACGGCTCTGGCCTGACGACGCCGCTTCTGCGCTGGTTCACCGCCCACAAGCGCGACCTGCCGTGGCGCGCCGAACCGCGTGACCCGTATCACGTCTGGCTGAGCGAGGTGATGCTGCAACAGACGCAGGTGGCGACGGTCATCCCGTATTACCAACGCTGGCTTGCTCGCTTCCCCACCCTGCGCGACTTCGCTGTCGCACCGCTGGACGACGTGCTCAAGCTGTGGGAAGGGCTGGGCTATTACTCGCGCGCGCGCAACTTTCACAAAGCAGCCCAAATTGTCGTCAATGAGTTGGGCGGTGAGATGCCACGCGATGTGGCCGGGTTGATGGCGCTGCCCGGCGTCGGCCGCTACACCGCCGGCGCGATTGCATCGCTCGCCTTTAACCAGCACGCGCCGCTGCTCGACGGCAACGTCAAGCGCGTGCTGAGCCGCATCTTCGGGCTGACTACACCGACCGATGAGGAATTGTGGACGCTGGCCGAATCGCTCTTGCCCAGAGGCAAGGCCGGTGCGTTCAACGAAGCGCTGATGGAGTTGGGGGCAACGGTGTGCACGCCGCGCGCGCCCGCCTGCCCAAGCTGCCCCATCCGCAAGGCGTGCACCGCTTACGCCAGTGGCGACCCAGAGGCCTACCCGGCCAAAGCGACAAAGAAAGCGACGCCCCACGTGGATGTGACCACAGCGGTCATCGTTGACGGCGATGGCCGGGTGCTCATGGGCCAACGCCCCCGCGACGGCTTGCTGGGCGGGCTCTGGGAGTTTGTCAGTTCCGAGTTCCGTGTTCCGAGTGCCGAGAAGCTGGGGGAGATGATCGAGAGACGCACGGGGGTTATTGTTGAGGCGGAGGCTGCACACGAACTCGGCACGGTCAAGCATGTGTTTACGCACTTCAAGATCACACGGCATGTTTATTTGATCGAGACGCGATGCGTCGCGTCTCTACGGGCCAGCGGTTACGTGCAACTGCGCTGGGTGCCGTTTGATGAAGTCAGACAACTGGCGTTGACGCGCAGCGATCAGAAAATTCTGGACTTGTATGAAGCACATCAGGTATCCCTCTTCGCTCAAGCCGGGTGAGATCGTCGGCGTGACCGCGCCGTCCACCGGCGTCGCGCCCGACCTGGAACCGCGCTTGCAGTTCTGCATCGAGGTGGTGCGCGGCTTCGGCTATGAGGTGCGGCTGGGCGAGTGCCTGCGCAGCGACGGCATCGTCAGCGCCAGCGCACAGGCCCGCGCCGATGAATTGACGACCATGCTGTTGGATGACGAGGTCGCCATCGTCGTGCCGCCGTGGGGCGGTGAGTTGTTGATCAACATGCTGCCGTTGCTCGATTTCGCGCGGTTGGCCCAGGCCAAGCCGAAATGGATCGCTGGCTATTCCGACCTATCCACACTGCTCATGCCCTTCACGATGCTGACCGGCATCGCCACGCTGCACGGCAGCAACTTCATGGAAACACCCTACCAGCCCGACCCAGCGCTCAAACATCGCCGAGAGGTGGTGACGCTGAGTGCAGGCGATTCATTCACCCAGGGCAGCGCGACGCGTTACCAGACCGAGTGGACGCGCTACCAAAACGATCCGCGCGTAAGTGAATGGAACTATTCGCAACCGGCGCAATGGAAGTGGCTGGGCCACGAGCGCAACATCAGCGCGAGCGTGACTGTGTCCGGCCGGCTGATCGGCGGGTGCGTCGAGGTGATCAGCATGCTGCCCGGCACGCCCTACGGCGATGTGAACGCCTTCGCCCGGGACTACGCACCGGAGGGACTGTTGTTCTACCTGGAGGTGTGCGAAGAGCCTGCGCCGGGCGCGTGCCGCATGCTGCACCACATGAAGCTGGCGGGCTGGTTCGCACACGCCAATGCCATTTTGGTCGGCCGCACGGCTGCGCCGGATGGCCGCAACTTCACCCAATACGAGGCCATGGCCGACGCACTGGGTGACTTGGGCGTGCCGGTGATTTACGACATGGACATCGGCCATCTGCCGCCACAGGCCATCCTAGTCAATGGCGCGCTGGCGACGGTCACATTCAGCCCAAGCGGGAACAAGATCGAGCAGCGGTTGGTGTAACAGCCGCGTAATTCGCGGGCGCAATCACTTCTGAGGCGGCGCGTCCACCGGCTCGATGCCTTCGCCGCGCAGCCAGGCAATCACCAACGCCATCACACGCGACGACTTGAAGTCATACCAGCGTTGCAGGTCGTCGGGGTGACGATCCAGCACGCTCCTGAACCGGCGGAATGGCTTGCGCTCGGCGATAGCGTCTTCGAGGGCGATACGCAGCCGAACGTTCTCGACGGTTGCGATGAAGTCGCGCATGAACTCATAACTCTCGCTCGATGACACCGAGGGCACTTGTAGATACACCGAGTCGCGGCTTTGCAGCAGATCGAGTGACAGCCGGCTGGGGTGATCAGGGTCGTCCGGCCCATACTCCGACAGGTGTGCATCGTCATCATCGGTGATGAACACCAGCGCGCCGGTCTCGGCATTCAAGAAGTAACGCGCTTCGGGGCCGTTCCACTCGAACGCAAACTCAAGTTCACGCAAGTTAATCGGCAGCTTGCGCGGCAGATGGGAGGGCATGACCAGACAAGAGGATACTCGCAATCGTTGGTAACTGGTAATTGGTAACTGACCAATCACCAGTTACCAATTACTCTTGTCTGACTGCGCTGGCGATCTGAATCTTGCCCAGGCGCAACATCGGGTAGATGCCGGCCAGCAAGGCCGACAGCACCGCCACCAACATGGCCTGCGCGAACGTCTCCCAACTCAGCGCCAACTGAATCGTCCAGCCAAACGAGCGCAGGTTGATGATGTAGACCAGCACCAGCGCCAGCAGGAAGCCGGTCGGCATCGAAAGCAACCCGGCCGTGCCGCCCATCAGCCCCGTCTCCAGCAGGGTCATGCGCCACAGTTGCCGCAGGGTCATGCCATTGGCCCGCAACATGCCCAACTCGCGCGTGCGCTCTATCTGCAAGGCCATCAGCGCGCTCAGCACGCCGATGAACGCCACGACGGTGGCCAGCAGGTTGAGTGCCCCCGTTATCGCAAAGGTTCTGTCAAAGATGACGAGGGCGTTCTCGCGCAGCTCGCGGTTGGCGCTGATGACCAACTCACGCCCGGCGAAATCTTTGCGCAGGTCGGCCGCAAACGCACCCACGTCTGTGACCGACTCATCCACATACAGCGCCAGCGACGAAATTTTGTCATCGTCAAACAGGCGCTGATACGCGTCGCGCTGCATCAGCACCACGCCGGCGTCGCTGGCGTAGTCGTAATACACGCCGACGACCGTGAACGGGCGCTCGCCTTGATCCGTGCGGATGACGATCTGGTTATTCTGCGGGGTGATGCCGTGCTTGTTGGCGAAAGGCTCGCTGACCTGCACCTCGTCGCGGCCCTGCATGCTTTGCCACAGCACGTCGGCCGGTCGGGCCGCCCACACAAACGTGCCGTTGGGCCGCTCGCGGTCGGATTGGATGGAGAGCAAAATCGCTGATTTCCAGTTCTCCCTCACCCCCGTCCCCTCTTCCCCTCCGCTTTGCTTCGAGGACGTTCCGCCCGCTGGGAGAGGGGTGGCGAAGTCAACAGGCACGCGGCGGAAGAGCGTGACATCAATGACGCCGGGCGTGGCGCGGAAGCGCTCGACCACGGTTGGGTCAATCGTCGGGTCGCCGATGTTTGGGTTGGTTGGCGGCGAGATGTAGACATCGGCCGTGACCGATGTGCCCAGCCACGACTCGACGGTTGACCGGAAGCTGCCGATCATGCTTTGCAGGCCGATGATGACCGACACAGCCACCATGAGCGAGGCAATGGCGATGGCCGTGCGCGAGATCGAACCGACCACGCCTCGGGCCGACATGCGGCCCACTACCCCGCCGAAGCGGCTGAGCACTGGCGTGAGCAGCCGCATCAGCGCGATGGTGATCACGGGCGAGACCAGGGCAACGCCGATCAGCAAAAAGAAAATACCGGCCAGGTTGACCACCAACTCGCGCGAGAGCAACTCCAGCCCAACGCCGATGACGAACAGGCCCGCACCGGCCAGCGCCACCCACGGCAGCAGCTTCTGCACGCGGCCCTCGATGTTGCTGCGCTTGAGCGCGGTGATGGGCGGGATGCTGGTGGCCTCATATGCCGGCGCGAGCGCGGCCACCAGCGACGCGGCGATGCCGAGCACAAACCCTTTTGCCAGCGTGAACGGGTCAATGTCAACCGAACGCACGGTGACGGCGTAATACAGATCGTTGATGGTCTGCGTGACCAGGCCAACCGCGCCGCGCCCGAGCACAATGCCGAGGCCGACGCCGATCAACCCGCCGATCACGCCCAACAGCAACGTCTCGATCAGGATTTGCACAAAGATTTCGCGCCGCGTGACGCCCAGGCAGCGCAGCGTGCCGATGACCGGCCGGCGCTGCACGACCGAGAACGTGATGGTGTTGTAGATCAGGAACATGCCGACCACGAGCGCGAGCAGGCTGAGCGCGGTCAGGTTGAGCTTGAACGCGTCGGTCAGACTTTCCACGCTTTGGCTGCGCGCCTGCGGCTTGACGATGCTCGCGCCCTGCGGCAAGGCAGCGCGGATGCTTTCGAGCATCGCCCGGCCCTGCTCGGTGCGTTCGTCCGCAATCAGGTCAATCTGGCTGAGCTTGCCCTGCAGGCCGAATAGTTCCTGCGCAGCGCTGATGTCGGTGATGGCCAGATTGTCGAGCGCGCGGCGGCTCTGATCGTCGGCCGGCCTCAGGATGCCGACGATGCGCATCGGTTGGCGGCGGTCGCCCACGCGCAGGGTGATCGTGTCGTTGAGTTTGAGCGCATAGCGTTCGGCCAACCCTTCGCCGATCAGCAACGCATCGGGCCGGCTGAAAAACTCGCGCAGGTCATTTTCGGTAAAGGCGCTTGTGCCCTGACCCAGATAGCTGCGGAACGGCGCCTCGGCGAAGATATCCACGCCCAGGATGCGCAACGGCTGCTGATCCAACTCGATGGCCGTGGCGTAGGACGACACGACCGGCGCGGCCTCGCGGATGCCCAGCTCGACTTTGATGCGCCGATACACGTCCTCGTCCAGGCCGGCGCCGCTGCCGACGACTTGATGGGTGGCCTTGCCCGCCACCGTCTCGGTGCTCAGCTCGAATGCGCGCGAGGCGCTGCCGTTGGCCAGGTCAATCGCGATGACCATAGCCACGCCAAGCGCGACGCCGAGGATGCACAGGATGGATTGAAACGGGCGGCGGATGAGGTAGCGCAGGCCGGTCTTGAACAGCGTCATGATCGGCGCGGACTATAGGCTGGGTGAGTAAGAGCGGGCTGAGTTGGCGCGTTCAGCGCGGAGACACGGAGGGCGCGGAGAGCCAAACTGAGAGAAGCCGCCGAGGAGTGCTCCAAAAATCAAGGCCAAGCATTTCGAGCAAAACGCAAGGCACGTAGTGCCGTAGCGCAATCCTGAGCGAAGTCGAAGGACGAGAAAGCGATGCGGCGACTACCGTCACGGCGAGCGGGTTGGGGCCGGCGTAGAGGTCGCCGTCGGCGCAGGTGTTGGCGTTGGCGTGCGCAGCCTATCCAGCGCCATTTGGCGATTCACGGCGCGCACGCGATTGCCGGTGATTTCGATGTAGACCGTGGCGGCGTTGTTTGCGTCATCCGTTTCGACCAATTGATTGTCCGGGTCAACCGTCGAGCGAAGCAGATAGATGCCGTTCGAGACATCGGTGATGTCCACAATCTGGCCGGGCGTGTCGAAGCTATAGATGTCTATCCAGCCGGCCGACATGCCCTGCTTGTCTTGATTGCATTGGAAGTACGCGCCTTGCCGCGCTGCGCCATCGAGGGCCGAGCGGCGATCATCGCGCAAGCAATAGCTGACCTTATCGGTCACGGCCACGACTTTATCGGGTTCACCATCCTTCTTCAACGACCACACTTCATACAGGGCAAAGTTCTCGGTGTGCCAGTGGTTGTGTGCCGGATGAAAAACAAAGTCGCCGGTGGGGCGCTCGTCGTAGCTGCCATCCGTCTTGTAGAGGCGCTGGGTGACCGATGTCTTTTCGGTCTCAGGGTTGGATTCGCCCCAGATTTCGAGCACACCTGGCCCCGCGTTCAGAATCCAATTGCTGAAGCGCAACGTCTTGCGGCCTTGCGCATCAATCCAGATCACCACGTCCGTCGGCGGCATGGTCTGCAAATCGGGCAACACCAGCGTGGCGGTGGGCGACGAAGCCTGCAGCGTCAGCGTTGCGGTCGTCGCCGCCGGTCGCGGCGTTGGTGTGCGTGATGGGGCCAGAGTTGGCCTCAGCGTTGCGGATGGAGAGGGTGTCTGTGCAGACGCCAACCCAGACAACACGGTCGTACATCCCATAGCCATCAAAATAGCTGCGCTTCTTATCATTGATCCACCAACCCAGTTCGTCTTCATCACGTTTGGATTCTATGGCGCATTCCTGACGGCGGCATTTGCCGAAAGATGAAAGGTGTGTCGTAGGGGCGAAGCAACGGCATCGTCGCAGGTCAACCCAATCAAGTATCCCGTTGCTTCGCCCCTACAAAAATGCACTCGCCGATCCCCTGATGCGCCGAGCATCGCACGGAGCGGAGTCTGTGCCCCGCACTATTTTGATCACTTGCCCGCAAGATGGATCACCATATCCCGCAGCATCGTCGCGGCGACGGGGTGCGCCACCAGGTGATCGCGCAAGCGGAAAGTGCTGACCAGCAGCTTGCCGCGCCCTTCCCGGCGCTCGGCCACCAGCGCGGCGCTCTTGTGAATCCACCCCAAGAACAGGCCGGCGTGCACGTCGGCTGGCCAGTGATAGGGATGCACACCGAGGATGACGTGATCGGGCGTTAGGTCGGCAAAGGCGAAGTCCACCACGTTGCCAGTTGGAATGTCTTTGAACAGCACGTCGTGGCGAATCCAGTTCAGGTTGCTGGCCCAATCACCATTCAGCCCAACCTGATGGCGCGGCGCGACGCGCAGGTCTTTGAACCAAGTCTGCTGCGCGTCGTCGGTCTCGGCCAGCCACACGACGTTGCCACCGCCAATCACATAGTCACGCCAGGCCTCGGTCATCGCACCGACGACGACGACATCGGCCTGCGCGGCCTCGTCCACCACGGCGTAGCCGAGCGCGCGCAACGTATTGGCGTGCTCGGGCGCATGCACCTTGACCTTGGGCGCGGCAACGCGGGGGAAGAAGTAAAGATCGAGATAGTTGCGGGCAGCCACAGTCCCGTCAGTGGCGACGAGGCGCAGTTCCAGCCGCGCCTTCGTCCCTTGCTTGACCTTGGGCGCGTCGAAGGCGATTGCGCGGGCATCCGTGACCGTGAACGCTGCGGGCGACAGATCGCTGATCGCGCCAGACACCTTGGGAAAGCCGGTGAGTTTCCATTCCAGCCGGCTGCCGCTCAGGTCGTGCTGCGAATAGTGTGAGACGGCCAACTTGACCTCGACGCGCTCGCCGGCGTAGAAAGCGACGCGCTCCCACTGCGGCACGATCACGTTGTCGGCGTTGATCTGGCCGATCTCATGGTGATAGACCTTGGGGTTGCGGCACATGTCGAGCAGACCGTTGCACTCCCAGTGCAAATCGGTGAACTCGGTGATGACATAGCCCTCGATGCTGGGGTGCAGGCGCATCTGCTCAATCTCGTACTTCATGGCCGCCATCTGCTGGCGCTGGCTGGCCTCGGCCAAGGCGCTCAGCGAGCCAAACACGCGGTCGAGGCCATAGAGCGCAAAGCGATAGTCCACGCCACGCGGATACACCTCGCCGCCGCCGTGCTCCAAGCCGGTGTCGAACCACCACGGCTCGCCGCCGTAGTGCGCCTTGATCTTCTCCACGTCGGGCAGGCCCCAGTTGCCGAACTCCGACACCATGATCGGCTCCTGGCCAGTGCGGCGCACCTCTGGCGCGGGCGTCGCCCAATTGGCCGTCCATTGCTCATTGAGGAAGCGCACGCGCTCCTCTTCGTTGGCCAGTTGCGGCGTGTAGGTCCATACCGGGCGCTTGGCTAAATCTGCCACCCACTGCTTCCATTGCGTGTAGTGATCGGGGATGGAGTAGTAGCAGTGCATGTCGTCAATATCGCTGACGACGTGGAAGTTGCTGTGGCAGGCGCTGTTGTCTACAACCAAGCGGGACGGGTCGTAGGCTTTCAGCCAATCGTATTCATCGGCCATCCAGCGGCGGTGCTTGGGGTTGAACTGGTCAATGCCCCACGCCTCGTTGATGACGCTGCGGATGACGATGCTCGGCCGGTTCCAATCGCGCTCGGCCATGCCGATAAACGTCTCGCGGGCGCGGCGCTTGGTCGCGTCGGTCAGCAATTGCCAGTTCGGCATCTCGGTCCAGATCAGCAGGCCGGCCTTGTCGGCGGCCTTGTAATAACGCGGGTCGCCGATTTTGATGTGGATGCGCAGGCTATTCAGGCCCATCTCTTTTGCAAGACGGAACTGATGCTCGATGTAGTCCTGCGACGGCGGCGTGTAGATGCCATCGGGGTAATAGTCCTGGTCGAGCGCGCTGCGCAGATAGACCGGCCGGCCGTTGAGCCACAGTTTGCCCTCGCGGGATTCGATGGTGCGGAAGCCGAATGTGTCCGAGAAGGTGTCGGAAGTGTCAGGGGTGTCATGAAGTGTCGCGCGCAGGGTGTAGAGGTTCGGCGTATCCACGTCCCACAGTTGCGGCGTGGGGATGTGCAGCGTGGCACTCGGCGTCTCCAACTCGGCCAGCACGACCGGCGTGCCGTCCGGCGCAAACACCTCCAGCGTGATGCGCCCTTTGCGCGAGAGATTGCCGCTCAGGCCGACCTCGATGCGCACGTCCTCACCCTGCGGCGTAATCTTGAGCGTGGTGATGTGTTTGCGCGGTCGGCCCTCCAACGCGACCGATTGCCACAAGCCGGAGATCGGCCCATACCACGACTGCTTGCCGTGTGGGATTTCGGGGAAGACATCGAGCGAGTCATCCACACGCACGGTGACGACGTTGCTACCTGCTTGCACCAGTTTGGTCACGTCCAGCTCAAACGGCAGATAGCCGCCCTCGTGCGAGCCGGCCCGCTTGCCGTTCACCCAAACCTCGGCAAAGTAGTCCGCCGCGCCGAAGCGCAGGATCAACACGCGATCCGCGCCGAGCATCTTGGGCGAGACCTTGAACGCACGCTGATACCAGCCCACGCCGGTGTATTGCCGTAGCTCGGGATGGGTCTGCCACGGCGCGGGCACGGCCACTTTCAGAGCCGTCTTCGGGCCGAGTGATTTTGGCGAGAGCGCTTGGTTGGGGTCAACCCAGAAGTGCCAGTTTCCATCGAGTGAAATGGTTTGTCGAGTCACGGTGTCTCCTTGTCATGTGAAACCCTCACAGGGCTCGGAGCCCTGTGAGGGTTATTGTGTTCAGGGTAACGGCTGCGGACCCGTCGTCGGCCCATCCATCACGGGCCTGTCGCCTTCATCCACACGTTGCCGGCCGCGTCGGTGAAGAATTCCTGCCCGCCCGGCCCAGCCACCTCGCCACGCTTGGCGAACAGCGGGCTATGAGACCCTAAAGGTCTTGAAGACCTTTAGGGTCTACAGGGTCACGCAAAACGGATCGCCGTGAACGACAGCGGCGGCAGGCGCAGGCGCATCGCCCCGTCGGCGATCTTCAGCCGGCCCAGCTTCTTGGGCACGATGGCATTCGGGTTATCCCAGGTGTTCTCGGCCTTGGGATCATCACCCGCCAGTTGCCACGCCTCGGCGGCATGCGCGGGCGCGCCGTCCTGCCAAGTCAGATCGGTCGTCACGTTTTCGGTTTGGCTGCGGTTGACGATGAACACAGCCTGCTGGCCGGTGGCGGGGTCGTGGCTGGCCGAGACATCCAGCAGCGGCGACGCGCCAAACTGCTTGTTCTCATACGTCGGCGCTTTGACCAACACATCCAGCGCGTTGCCGCGCGCCCAATTGCTGACGAACTTGAACGGGTAGAACGAAGTGTGTTTCAGGTGGCCATCGCGCCGGGTCTGAATCCACGAGATGATATTGGCGATCTGCGCCACGCACGCGACTTTGAGCACGTCGCTCTTGCGCAGGAACACGTTCAGCCATTGCGCCACCACCAGTGCGTCCTCCAGGTTGTAACCGACCTCGGACAAGTGCGGTGCCTCGGTCCACTTGCCGTGGTTCTGGTTCGGGTCGGGGTGCCACACCTGCCACTCGTCCCACGACAGATAAATCTCGTTCTTGCCACGCGCTTTCGCTTTGGCATAGCGCAACGTCGCGGCCATCGTATCCACGAAGTCCTCGAAGCGCTTGGCCAGGCCGAGGTAGCTGGGCGTGTCCTGGTCGTGATGATTGGTCACATACATGTGGATGGACAGGTAGTCCATCTTGTCCCAGCAATACTCCAGCGCGGTGCGATCCCACTCCGGGAAGGTCGGCATGCGGTCGTTCGACGAGCCGCACAGCACCGTCTTGATCGCGGGATCGTGCCACTTCATCAGCTTGGCCGCCTCGCGCGCCTTCTTGGCATAGTCCATCGCGTCCAGGTGGCCGATCTGCCACGGCCCGTCCATCTCGTTGCCCACGCACCAATACTTCACGTTGTAGGGGTCACGGTGTCCGTTGGCGGCGCGCATATCGGCGTAATACGTGCCTGCCGGTGCGTTGCAATACTCGACCAAATCTGCAGCCGACTGGATCGTGCCCGTGCCCATGTTCACCGCCATCATCGGCTGGCTGTTGATCTTCTTGCAGAAGGTCATGAACTCGTCGGTGCCAAACTGGTTGGTCTCGGTCGAGAACCAAGCCAACTCGCGCCGGCGCGGGCGCTTGTCCTTTGGCCCCACCCCGTCCAGCCAGTTGTAGCCGCTGAGGAAGTTGCCACCGGGATAGCGAATCGTCGTGTAGCCCAACTCGCGCAGTGAGGCCATCACATCCGCCCGCAAGCCGTCTTCGTCGGCCAACGGCGAGGCCGGGTCGTAGATGCCTTCGTAGATGCAGCGGCCCATGTGCTCGGCAAAGCCGCCGAACAACAGCGGTGAGATTTCGGAGATGGTGCGATTGGTGTCGAGGAGGATTGTTGCATTGGGCATAAAGGTTGCTCAGTTGTGAGGTTGTGAGGTTGGCAGGTTGTGCGGGTAGGGGCGAAGCATTCGCACAAAAGCACGCGACAAGCATGGACTCTTGAAGCGAATGCTTCGCCCCTACTGAGGCCATCATTTCAGATCACGCCTATTGTTTGCCCGTCAAATCTTTGAAGCACTCAATCTCATTCGTATCGAACGGCGTGCCATCGGGACGAAACAGGTCATGGAACCACACGGCCGGCTCAGGCGACCCTTCGGGCGAACCCCACGGGTAGATCGTCTGCGTTTTGCCCGCCACCAGGCCCCAATTGATGCAGCCGACGTTGTGTTGCCTGAAGATGGGCAGGTGCGTCTCGACGCGGCTGCTACCGGTGCGTGGCCCGCCGCCATCGGTCGTGCCGCCCGCGCGGCGCAGCCACTCGGTGCAGATCAGCCCGCGATTCAGTTGCGCCAACGCCTCGATCTGTCGCCTCAAGTTGTCGGCGTCGTTGTAGTTGTGGAAGGTGATCACGTCCGATGCTGCCAGTTGAAATTCGTTCAACGGCGCACAGTCGAACCACACCCCCACGCTCAACGGCTGCGATGGCCGCACCTCATGCGCCCAATCGAAGGTAGCTTGCAGCAGCGGCAGCGACTTCTCGCGTTGCTTGTTGTTGCCCGGTTCGTTGTAGAGGTCCCACAGCAGGATGCGCTCGTCGCCATCGAAGCGGTGCAGCAACTCCTTCACATACTTTTCGAGCCGCGGCCATTGCGCCGGATCGTTGACGACGTGAACGCCGGGGCTTTGCAGCCAGCCCGAGTTGTGAATGCCTGTTCGTGATTCGGGTTGCTTGCCCAGCGCCGCGCCGGCGTTCCAGCAATCGTCGAAGATCACCAGCATGGGGCTGATGCCCAGCTTGGCTGCGACGGCGAGGAACTGGTCAATCCGCCGGCTGAACTCATCGGCATCTTCCTGCCACAGCAAATCGTGCAGATACACGCGCGCCGTGTTCATGCCGATGGCGGCCGCCCAGCTCAGCTCGCGCTCGATGGTAGCCAGATCGAATGTATCGGCCTGCCACATTTCCAACTGGTTGATGGCATTGCTGGGGATGAAGTTCGCGCCCACGCGCCAGGGCTGTTTGGCATACCAGGCTTGCGCTTGTTGTGTAGTCCAACGAGACATGATTGTGTTGTGCTAGCGCCCTGCCAGACCGGCCGTGGCCATGCCCTGGATGATCTGGCGCTGGAAGATGGCGTAGACGATCAGCGGCGGCAACGTGGCGATGAAGCCGCCGGCAAATGCCATGCCGCGCTGCACGTAACCACCTTGTTGAAGCACTAACAGACCTACCGGCAGGGTGATGACCTCGCGCGCGTTCAGCATGATCAACGCCCAAAACAGCTCGTTCCAGAAGCCCAGCGCGATCAAGATGCCGGTGGCGACCAGGGCCGATTTCACCAGCGGCAAGGCAATCTGCCAGAACACGCGAAAGCGCCCCGCACCATCCACAACAGCGGCGTCTTCCAACTCGTGCGGGATGGAGAAGAATTGCTGCCGTAAGAAGAAGATGGTGCCCGCGCCAGCAGCGCCGACCAGCCACAACGGAATGTAGGTGTCAAACAGCTTCAAGTCGCGCGCAATCAAGAAGGTCGGAATCACTTGCAGGACGCTCGGGATCATCATGCTGATGATCAGGACGGCAAAGATCACATCGCGACCCGGGAACTCCAGCCGGGCATAGGCATATGCGCTGAGCGAAGACACAGCCAACACCAGAAACGTGCCCACAGCCGTGACGATGACGCTATTCAGCATCCAGCGCAGGATCGGCAGCGACCGGTCGCCGAAAATCGTCTGAAAGTTCGTCAGCGAGAATGGATCGGGCAGCCAGACGATCGGGTATTTGAACTGATTCGCCTCCGGTGTGAAGGCCTTCGAGAACATGTACCACACCGGCGCAGCCAGCACGATCACAATCGGTATGAGCAGCACCCACAACAGCAGTGTGTTGGTGGAGACGAGCCGCTTGCGGGGCGACGGCGACGAGACGGGTTGAGCCAGGGTCGTTGTTGTCATGACTGTGCTCCTAGTATTCAAAGCGGTTGCGGAAGACCGCAAACCACACCCGCGTCACCACGATCATGATGGCCGCCAGCACCACCGCCATGGCCGCGCCGTAACCGATGCGGAAGAACCGCCACGACGTGTCGAACATGTAGATCCATACCGTCCTCGATTCGTTGCCCGGCCCACCGCCGGTCAACGTATATGCCTGGCCGAACATCTGCATGTGGGCGATGAATTGCGTGGACACCACGAACAGCATCGTCGGCGTCAGCAGCGGCAGGGTGATGCGAGTGAAGGTCTGCCATTGGCCCGCGCCGTCAATCTTGGCTGCCTCATAGATCGGCTCCGGGATGTTTTGCAGCGCCGTCAAAAAGGCCAGCATGGGGAAGCCAAACGTCCACCACACGGTGGTGATCGCCAGCGTGGGTATGACAGTTTGGGCTGTGCCCAGCCATTGGATGCGCGGCAGGCCGAATACGTCAGTCAAAAAGTAGTTCAGGATGCCGCGTTGCGGATCCCACACGCGCGCAGCGATGATGGCCACTGCCGATACGGACAGCACGCTGCCGGCGAAGAAGATGGTTCGAAACAGATCACGCCCGGTGAAGTTTTGCTTCAGCGCCACAGCCACCATCAACGAGAACCCAATGTTCAGGATCATCGTGATGATGGTGAAGCGAATCGTGACTTCCAGCGCCTTCCACCACACCGCATCGTTTATCAGAGCGGTGAAGTTGGCAGCGCCGGTGAACTTCTGCTGATCAGGCGGCAACATGATCTTCCAGTCATACAAACTGATGCGCAGGCTGGAGATGATCGGCCAGACCAGAAACACGGCGAAGATGAGCACATGCGGCAGGATGAAAAGATAGTTCGGCAACTGTTTCTTCCACCGGTTCCGCTGCGAGCGCCGAGAGGTCACGCTGGGGGCGAGTGCTTGGGTAGCAGCCATAGGTCAAACCATCCTGTGGCGCAAGGGCAAGGCATGGCCCATGTGGCCCTGCCTCGCCCTCGCACAATCAAACCGGACTAACCGCGATCCAGGATCGCCTGAATGGCCGCGTTGCCGCCATCCAGCGCTTCCTTGACCGGGGTGGTGTTGGCCAGCGCCGCGCCGACCGCCGTCTCCCAGGCCGTCTGCAACTCGATGAACGCCGGGTGCGGCGTCTCGGTGTAGCCCTGCTTGGCAAACGCTTCCGAAGCCGCCTTCACCGACCAGATCGCCTGCACTTCTGGGTCCTGCTGCACCGACAGACGCGCCGGGATCTGGCCCGAGGTGGCCCAGGTCTTGCCGTTGTCGGACAGCCACTTGATCAGCGGAATGGCGCGATCAATCTGCTCTTGCTTGGCGCCAGTGGGGATGGACATGATGTGCGAGTCAATCTTCTGGCCGCCTGCGCCGCTGGGCGCGAGCGAGTTCATGGTGATGCCCTTGGTGACCTTCTCGATGTCCGGGTTGTCCTTGAAGTAGGTCAGCATCCACGTGCCTTCCCACATCAGGGCCAGCGAATTGGTCTTATACAGGTCGGCGGGTGAGGGCTGACCCGGCAGCGCCGGCGGGGCGACGCGATGCTTATACATCAGGTCGTGCCAGTACTGCACAGCCGCGGTGCTCTTTTCGCTATTCAGGATGGCTTTCTTCTCAACCGCATCATATTGCCCGCCCTTGCCATCGTTGTATTGGAACCATGTGCTGGGCATGGTGAAGCGCGGCCAGGCAAAGTGCAGCGCCCACACCTTGGTCTGGTCGGGGTTGAAGCCGCTCTCGTCCGGGTGCTTGCCTGCCTCGTCAACCGTCACCTTGGTGGCAAACTGGATGAACTCGTCGGCGTTCTTGGGCATGCTCTCGGCCGTGAAGCCCGAGCCTTCGATCAGCGAGGTGTTGACGTAGCAGTTCCAGCCGTGGTTGTCGAACGGCACACACATGGTCTTGCCGTCAATTGTGACCACGTCCATCACCGCCTTGCCGAAGTCGCTTTTGTCTATCTTCTGCGCGGTGTAGAAGTTGTCGTCCATGGGCATCATGATGCCCAAGCCGGTCATCTGCGGCACTTCTGCCGCGTGGAAGATGGACCAATCGGGCGGCGTGCCCGCTGCGACCGCGGTTGGGTACTTCTGGAAGAATACGTTCCAGTCATACGTCTGCGACTCGATCGCGACGTTGTTCGTCTCAGAGTAATTCTTCAGCATGGTGGCAAAGACCGCGCCGTCGGCGCCGCCTAAGCCATGCCAGATAACAGTGGGTGTGCCGGTGCCGAACGTGCTGACTGCGACGGTCGGTTCAGCGGCGGGCGCGGGTTCAGCAGGGGCTTCGGCTGCCGGCGCCTCAGCTGCGGGCGCTTCGGCAGCAGGCGCTTCGGCCGCCGGGGCTGCGGGTGCGGCTGCGGGTGCAGCGCAGGCGGCCAGTGTCGCGCTGGCCAGCAGGCTGCCGCTGATCAAAAACTGACGGCGCGACAGCGTCTTCTTGGAACTAACGGATTTCATGGGTTACCTCCGGGTAAACGTATCGTCTTTCGCTTGAAATGTCCTGAATCGGCCTCCGCTTCATGCCTCAAGTTCGCTACAATCACCTCCTCGAATCGCTCCTTTCCTGCTCAGGGTTTCGGAGCCGGTTTGGGACGGCCGGTGGGGGAGGCGCTGTTTCCGCAACGCAACTGCCATCGGCTTTTTCACGCTCATCGCGCATCCAGCATCTAGCCACGCCGGATTCACGTTGATTCGCGCACCATCAACTTGCACGGCACCTCGAACAGGCGCGCAGGGCCGCTTGCCTCACCCGCGATCCGCTCGAATAGTGCCGTCGCCAGCATCTCGCCCATTTCCTTGGGAAATTGGGCAATCGTCGTCAGCTTGGGCATCACCCGAGTAGTCTCTGGAATGTTGTCGAAGCCGACCACGGCCACATCGCCTGGCACTTCAAACCCTGCCTTCTCAGCAGCTTCCAGGCAACCCAACGCCATCAGGTCATTGCATGCAATCACCGCCGTCGGCGGGCTGGGCAAGCGCAGTAGTTGGCGCATGGCCTTTTCGCCGGACTCAAACATGAAGTCGCCCGGCGCCACATACTCCGGCGGGACTATCAGCCCAGCCGCCTTCATGGCCCGGTGAAAGCCGCGCAGCCGGCGCACGCTCGGGTGTGCCCCAGGCACGGCGATGTAGGCGATCTTCTTGTGCTGGCGCTGCTTGATCAGCCAGCGCGTCGCGTCATAGGTGGCCTTCTCGTCGTCGGCATACACGCAATCCACACCGCCGTGGCACAGATGCCGGCCCAATGACACGACCGACACGCCGGTGCGCTCGACCATGGCGTCAATGTCATCGCACGTCAGGTGATACGGCGTCAAGATCACGCCATCCGGCGGCCGCCGGACGATGCCCTGGATGAAGTGCTGTTCGTTTTCTGGGTCGTGGTCGGAGTTGGCGATCAGCACATCGTAGTTGCGCTTGCGGGCCACATCCTGCACTGCGCGAACCATTTGGTGGTAATAGGGGTTGCTGATATCCGCGATCAACATCGCGATCAGCATAGTCTTCTGGCCACGCAAACTTTGCGCCGCTAGGTTGGGGTAATAGCCGAGCTGCTTGACCGCCTCGAAGACGCTCTGCTTGGTCTCTTCGCTGATGGAGACGGCCGTCGCGGAAGTGGGATTCAGCACGCGCGAGACGGTGCTCTGCGATACGCCGGCCAAATCGGCCACATCGCGCATGGTGACACTGGTGCGGTTCCCGTTCTTATGACGGATCATCTGGGCACTTGCATGCATACGTATGCATGCAAACGCATTTATGCGGGCAAATGCGCCATCTGTCAAGTGGGTATTTTGGGGTTGACCCACCCCACCTGTTATCCTTCAGCCCCTGACCATGAGCACGCACGATCACATCACGCTATTTATTCCCGGCCCGGTCGAAGTCCGCAAAGACATCCTCGACGCCCAGGCCAGTTGGATGATTGGCCATCGAGGCAAGTCATTCGAGACATTGTTTGCCAACATCCAATCCAAGCTGTGCCGGGTGTTCTTTACCCAAAGCCGCGTCTTTCTCAGCACCTCCAGCGGCACCGGCCTGTGGGAGGCCGCCGCGCGCAACTGCGTGTCCGACCCTTCGACAGGCTCAGGGCAGGCTGCCAGCGGCGGCGTCCTTGCCACCGTGTGCGGCGCGTTCAGCGAACGCTGGGCCGATGTGTTCGAGCGCAACGGCAAGGCCACCACCTGGCTGCGCGTCGAGGAGGGCAAGCCGATCAGGCCGGAGATGGTGCGCGACGCATTGCTGACGCGCGCCGCCGACGCGAGCGCGAAACCGTTCGAGGCCATCGCCATCGTGCACAACGAGACCAGTTGCGGCGTGACCAACCCGCTGGCCGAGATCGTGGCTGTGGTGAAAGCGCTCTCGCCCGACACGCTCATCCTGGTGGATGCGGTCAGCTCGCTCGGAGGCGTCAAGATTGATTTCGATGGCCTGGGGCTAGACGTGTTGCTCACATCGTCGCAGAAGTGCTTTGGCCTGCCGCCCGGTCTGTCGTTCGCAGCCGTGAGCGACCGCGCGCTGGCCAAGGCCAGGACGGTCAAGAATCGCGGCTACTACTTCGACTTCATCGAGCTGGAGAAGTTCCTCGTCAAGAACAACACCCCCAGCACGCCGGCCATCTCGCTCATGTTCGCGCTCGACAAGCAGTTGGACGACATGTTGGCCGAGGGTCTCGATGCGCGCTTCGCCCGGCACGCCCATCTGGCACAAATGACGCGCGATTGGGCGGTCGAGATGGGCTATGGCATCTTCGCCGAGGACGGCTTTTCATCCAACACGGTGACGTGCGTGGCGAATACCCGCGACACCGACGTCGGCGCGCTCAACAGATTCCTCTCCACAAAGGGCATGAACATCAGCGACGGCTACGGTGATCTGAAGGGCAAGACCTTTCGCATCGCGCACATGGCCGATGTGACCGAGCAGGACATGCGCACCTTATTCGAGGCGATGAGCGCGTTCGTGGGGCATGTCAGTCAGCAGCCGGCCTAGCACGCATCGCGTCTTCCATGCTGCGTCTTACGTCCTGCGCCATGAAGGGTTGGGCGCTGGCGCTCACAACAACCACATTCACAACCTGATGACGTGCGAAGTCGGCGCACAGATCATCGCCTAACCCTGGCTGCCGGCCACAGTGGATGAGGTGTCGGGGGCGAACACGGCGTCAGGGCTGTTGCAGGCCAGCCCCGGCGTTTTGCATCAACATGCCCAGCCGCACGCGCGCGGTGGCATATAGCGTGTCGTTGCCGGCTGCTTCTGCGATGCGCGCCGCCTGCTCCAAATCCTGGATGGCTTGGGCGCTGTCGTTGCGGCTCTCGTGGCCGGAAGCGCGGATGAAGTAGGCCTCGGCCAGATCAGGATAGGCGTTGATCAGGCGCGTGGTGTCGGTGATGACTTGCTCGAAGTTGCCCAGCATCAAGTTCACCTGCGACTTCTCCAAAACGAAGTCCCGCTCAGGCATCATCGCCTGGGCCTGACCATACACGCTGGTTGCGCCGGATTGCTGTTGCTGTTCCAACAGCGCCGCCTTCCAGATCAGGAGTGTGGTGCTGGTTGGCACATTGGTCAGGCCCAGATCAATGGCGCTGACGGCGCGAGGGCCGTCACCGTCGCGCAAGGCCGACTGCGCGGCAAACACCGCATCACCCACAGGGTCATCTGGGAAGAGTACATCGCGCAACAGAAAGCCAGCCAGTCCGATCAGCGCGATGATTGCCACGCCAATGCCGATGCGCTGCCACTGCTTGCGTCGCTCGTCCGCCACCACCTCATCCAACTGCCACCACTTATCCGTAATCGTTGGGTCAATCTGCTTGCGCACACTGGCAAACTGCGCCGAACCACCCAACGCGGTGACGATGGGCCTGGCGCTCTTGACCATGCGCTCTTCGATGGTCTCAAGACGAGACTCTTCCGCGCGCACGTCCGCGCCGGACGCGCGCAGCGCATCCTTGAGGCGATGGGCGTCGGCCGTGTTTTGCAGCAGTTCGCGCGCTGAGCCGGGCGTGATGGAGGCCAATGCTTTTTCGCTGGCCGAGATGTGCTCACGCAGCACATCGCCCTCATTCAACACGCCCACGTCTTGCTGTAACTTGCCCATGACTGTGCGGGATTGTACCTATGCGCATGGTATTCTTCCGCTCCGCTCATGGCACTCTCAACAGGCATCGTCGGCCTGCCCAACGTCGGCAAGTCCACCATCTTCAACGCGCTCACTTCGGCCGGTGCCTTGGCCGCCAATTACCCTTTCGCTACGATTGAACCGAACACCGGCATGGTGGCTGTGCCCGATCCGCGGTTGAAAGAGATCGAACAGTTCATCAAGACCGACAAGATCATCCCGGCCATGATCGAGGTCGTGGACATCGCCGGCCTGGTCAAAGGTGCGTCGCAGGGCGAAGGCCTAGGCAATCAGTTCCTCGGCCACATCCGCCAGGTGGACGCCATCCTGCACGTGGTGCGCTGCTTCGAAAACGCCGATGTGGTGCACGTGGATGGCTCGGTGGACCCGATCCGCGACGCCGAGATCATCGAACTCGAACTGGTGCTGGCCGACCTGGACAGCGCCGAGCGGCAACTGGAGAAGAACAAGCGCGCCGCCGCGCAGAAGGATGTTGAATCCATCCAGCGCACCGCCATATTGGAGCCGATGGTTGCCGCGCTGAAAGAAGGCAAGCCCAGCCGCAAAGCGCTCGAAGGGATGGACGCAGCCTCGCAAAAGCTGGCCCGCTCGCTCGGCTTCATCACCAGCAAGCCGGTGTTGTATGTGGCTAACGTGGATGAAAGCGACCCGTTGGGTGAGCGCAACGACCACGTAGCTAAGCTGCGCGAGTGGGTGCAGGCGCAGGCCGGCGAGTTGATCGTCATCTCCGGCGCGATCGAGGCCGAGATCGCTGCCTTCGACAGCGCCGAAGAGAAGCAGGAGTTCCTGGCCGGGCTGGGGTTGGAAGAATCGGGCCTGGCGCGGCTATCGCGCGCGGCCTATAAGTTGCTTGGGTTGCAATCGTATTTCACCGCCGGGCCGAAGGAGATTCGCGCCTGGACGGTTCCCGTCGGCGCTAAGGCCCCGCAGGCCGCGGGCGTGATTCATACCGATTTTGAGAAGGGCTTTATCCGCGCTGAGGTCTATACGCTGCCTGATTTGAAGACCTACAAGATGGAGGCTGCGATTCGCTCGGCGGGCAAACTGCGCTCAGAAGGCAAAGAGTATGTCGTCCAGGATGGCGACATCATGCACTTCTTGTTCAATGTTTGAATGTTGGGTGTTGGTTAACCAACACCCAACACCCAATATCAGTCGGGTTTCTTGTCGCCCACCGGCGTAACAACTGCATCCACGACGTCCTCGGCGGCCTTGTGCGCATCGGGCTTCACTTCCTGTGCAGGCTGCGCGCGCTTGGAAATTTCCTCGTTCAGCTTGTGCAGCGTGGCGGTCAGGCCGCTTTGCAGCTCGCTCAGAATCTGCGGGCCACGCGCCGTCTCCCAGGCATCCTTCACGCCTTTTTTGAGGTCGTTGGTGGTCTGGTCGGTGCGAATCTTCTCGACCGTGTCGTTCACGCTCTTGTTGGCCTGTTCCAGGCCGGCCGTGACTTCGCGCTCGATGCTCTTGCGCTCGTCGGACTCCCACAGGGCCTTGAAAAGGTTGTTGAGATTTTCGCCCAGCTTGTTGAGCTCCTTTTCAATGCCGGAGCTATTGGGGGTGTTTTGTTCAGACATAGTTAAGTTCCTCCAGGTGGCATCATCGTGATCTGTCGAGATGATGCCTGACAAATATTTGATTTGTGCATGTCAGCTTTTTCAGCACGCTATTCGCTAGTCTCTAGTCTCTAGTCCTTCATCCACTTCGGCTTCTCTAGCTTGACGTGCACCACGCCGTCCACCACTTGTGCTGCATAAACCTGCATCGGCGACTCATCATCCGGATGTGTGCATACGCCGGTCTTCAGGTCGAAGCGATAGCCGTGCACTGGGCATTCGATCTCGCCCTTGTAGACCATGCCATGCGATAGATCGCCCATCGCATGCGGGCAGATGGGCGTGAACGCCGACACAATCTGGCCCGAGTCATCCTGCGACAGGGCCAACACGACAAAGCCATTGGGTGTCTTTACGCGCTTGGGGCGATTAAGTTGCAAATCGGCGAGGGGGACGGTGGGCAGATAGCCTTCAAGCGAAGTAGTCATGCCTCAGGATATTACCAGTTTGGCCGTCAACCAATCGGCCAGTTGGGTCACTTCTTTGTCGTATAGCACAACGCTGAGGTGTGTGCCTTGGGGCGCGAGGATCAACTCTTTGTCCGGCACAGCGGCTTCAAACAACTGGCGCGCATTGGCCGGCGGCACCGCCACATCGCGCGCGCCATGCACGAAGGCCGTTGGGCGCGAGCCAATTTTGCGGACGGCATCGGCGGTGTCGTAGCGGGCGATGATGTCGTACAGGCTCTCGGCGAACCATGCGCCGCGCATACTCTTCCACTCGGCCCACATCTTGCGCAGCGACTGTTGCCGCAACAGGCCGACGTTGCGCGGCAGGGCCAGCAGAGCCGCCTCGCGCACATAGGTGCTACGCTTCACCGGCGGCAGCAGGGCCGGCGTGCTGATCGTGGCCAGCGCGGCGATGCGCTCGTCGCGCGCGGCCAGATCGGCCGCCTGATTGCCGCCGAAGCTGATGCCGACGGCACCAACACGCCGCACACCAGCCTGGGTGTGCAACCAGTCGCTCCAGTTCTGCGCGGCGCGCCGGGTGTTGTCGAGCGAGCACGGCGCAGCCATGAAGTCGCCATGACCGGGCGGGTCCACGCTCAGCACGGCCAGGCCGCGATCCAGCAGCTTGCGGAAGAGCTGATATTTGAAGGCGTGACGGTTATCACCCGTGCCGGGGATGAGCAACACGACTGCGCCCTGCCAAGCGCGCGGCGTGAGCCACGTGCCGGTCTGCTGCGCGCTTTCGGCGCGGCGTTGGGCGGCTTCGACGCGCTCTGGTGGGAGTTGAAACTGTTCGACCAACGACTGCGGAATCTGCATGCCGGCCGCGGGGGTGATGACCGTTTGCACGGTGTAAGGCGCGTCGTCGTTTGGGGCGAGCAGGCGCTGTGTAAGCGTGACGGCGGGCATCTTGTCTTCTGGCATGGGCCCGGCTGGATTCGAACCAGCGACCAAGCGGTTATGAGCCGCCTGCTCTAACCGCTGAGCTACAGGCCCTCGAACGATTGGGATGATACCAAAGGGCGCTGCCGCACAAACCCGATTCGCCGGTGAATCGGGTTTGTGAAATACGCATACCTCGACCGCTCACGATTGGCCGCGTCTATCAACTCGTGCAAACTCGGCCACATCGCGCTTGAGTGAGCAGTGAATGTGCTCGAAGTGGCCGTGGATGACGTTGAGGAAGTCGCGGCGCGTGGCTCCGTTGCCCGTCACCCAGATCGCAATCACGCCCGCCTCGGGGTCAGCCTTCACCAGCGCTGTGTCAGCGCGCACGTCAAACCACGTCTGCAACCAATCCATATCAAATCCTTGCCGTCTACCGCCGCGCCTTCAATATTTCTTCCGGCCCGGAAGGAGATCAGGCCATTGCGTACTTCAAGGTGAATGCGCTTGAAAGACATGCGACGCGGCCCGGCTTTCGCTGTTGTGTGGCCGTTCAAGCATCGGCCGTGCTGGGATTTGCCTATGGCTACAGCGGCGGCCCGGGGATGTGGTGGTATGACACGGTCACGCGCGCGATGACGCCGCAGATGATCCAGGAATGGCTGTGCGACTATTTTGAATTCGTGGAGTTCGCCGTGAACCCCGATGCGCAGCGCACTGGCGTCGGCGCGAAGATTCACGCCGCTATTCTGGATGGATTGGGCAATCGCACTGCCGCGCTCTCGGTCGAGGGCACGAATCAATCGGCCCTCCGCTTTTATCGCAAGCATGGCTGGACACCGATCCTGGAGGACTTTCGCGGGTTTGGGCCGCCCTATATGATCATGGGCAAGATCCTGCGCAAGCCATGAACATCACACCTCAACAAGCCGAGGTCTTCCTACGCGCCTATTTCGACCCGGACAGTGATGCGGTCGAACCAGCTGGCGCCGGCGCGTGGTCGCAGTGTTTTGCCTTTCGTCGCGGCGAACAGGATTTGGTCGTGCGCTTCGGCAAATATGTGGACGACTTTCACAACGATCAGCGCGCGCAAGGCTATGCCGCACCCGGCCTGCCGGTGCCTGCAGTGCTCGCCCTCGGCCCGGCATTCGATGGCTATTACTGCATCTCCACGCACGCATTCGGCGTGCCGCTGGAAAGCGTGAACGCGTCGCAATGGTGCGCGCTTGTGCCAGCGGTCGCTGCTGCGCTGGAAGCGTTGCGCTTGGCGGACATCACTGCGGCGACGGGATTTGGCGGCTGGGGGCAGAACGGCAACGCACCCTACGACAGTTGGCCCGGCTTCTTGCTACGCGTCGGGGACGACACGCCCGATCGCCGCACGCATGGCTGGCGCATGAAGCTCGCCACATCGCCCGAAGGCGAGGCCGCGTTTGCCTGGGGTTTCGATCTGCTTCAGCGCGCGGCCAGCGATGCTGTGCCGCGCAACCTGGTGCACTGCGACCTGATCAACCGCAACGTGCTGGTCGAAGGAGACCGCATCACCGGCGTGTTCGACTGGGGCTGTTCGACCTATGGCGACCACTTGTATGAGTTGGCTTGGTTCGAGTTCTGGTCGCCGTGGGCCCCGCAACTCGACATCAGTCTGTTGCGAGCGGAACTTGAGCAGCGCTGGCGCGCAGTAAGTTACTGGCCAGACGGCATGGCGTCGCGGCTGCGAGCGTGCTATCTCCACATCGGGCTGGATCACCTGGCCTACAACGCACACCTTGGGGACTGGCCAACGTTGCTGGCAACGGCCGAGCGCATGCGGGCGCTGGCGGAAGGCGGATAGCGAACCCCTTCCCCGTTGAGGAAAGGGCTTCACGCTCTCGCCATCTGCAACAGCCGCTGCGCTGCGGCCTCGCTCACCGGCATCACCGAGAGCCGCATGCCCTTCTTGACCACCAGCAGCTCCTCGCCGGTGAAGGCCGCCTTGAGCGCATCAAGCGTGATGATCTGATCAAACGCTTCAACAAAGGCGACCCGAACTGTCTGCCAGCGCGGGGCCGCGCGTGTGCTCTTCGGGTCGTAATACGGGCTGCTGGGATCAAACTGCGTCGGGTCTTCCACGTTGGCCTCGATCACCTTGCACAAGCCGGCGATGCCCATCGGGTCGGCGCTGGAGTGATAGAAGAAGGCCAGGTCGCCCATTTGGGCCGTGCGCAGGTGGTTGCGCGCCTGATAGTTGCGCACGCCATCCCACACCGCTTCCTTTTGCCGCTTCAGGTCTTCAATGCTGAACACGCTCGGCTCCGACTTCAACAGCCAGTAATTCATGGGTCGGGATTGTACGGGCGAACATCGCCCCTCCCGCAAAGCGGGAGGGGTAAGTGGCCCTCCGAGGGGCCATGGGGGTGGGCGGCACATGACCTACACATGACCTCTGGCACTCCAGATCACCTGCCCCCGTCATTACTCTGTTCGACGAGGCAACATGATGGATGCGATTCTGGAAGTGACTGACCTGGCCAAACGCTACGGCGACTTTGCCGCTGTGAAAGGCGTGTCGTTCGACATCAAGCGCGGCGAAATCTTCAGCTTGCTCGGCCCCAACGGCGCGGGCAAGACCACGACTATCTCGATGCTCTCGACGCTGTTCTCGCCCAGCAGCGGCGACGCGACCATCTCTGGTCATTCGGTTACGCGCGAGGCGATGACCGTGCGCCGCGCCATCGGAGTGGTGCCGCAGGAACTCGCGCTGTATGACGAGTTGACCGCGCGCGAGAACCTGAATTTCTGGGGCCAGATGTATGGCCTCGGCGGCGACGCCCTCAAGCGGCGCGTGGATGATGTGCTCGCGCAAATCGGCCTGACCGACAAGGCCAACGACCGCGTCAAGACCTACTCCGGCGGCATGAAGCGCCGCGTCAACATTGGCGTCGGCCTGCTGCACAAGCCGCAACTGCTGTTCATGGACGAGCCGACCGTCGGCATTGACCCGCAGAGCCGCCGCGCCATCCTCGACACCGTGCTGGATCTGAACAAGCACGGCACGAGCGTGCTCTACACCACGCACTACATGGAGGAGGCCCAGGAGCTGTCGCACCGCGTCGGCATCATGGATGGCGGCCAGATGATCGCGCTGGGCACAGTGAAAGAGCTGACCCGGCGCGTGGGCGAACGCGAGACGCTGCGCCTGCACCTGGCCGACGACGCCGACGCGACCACCCTAGCCATCGCCATGCGCGCTGTGCCGGGTGTGATCGAGGCGTCGGCGACCGATCACCAAGTTGTCGTCATCGTGCCCGACGCCGAAGCAGCGTTGGCAGCCATAGTGACAAAAGCCAACGACGCTGGCGTCAGGATTCGCTCACTCGACATCGAAGAGCCGAATCTCGAAGCAGTCTTCCTGCATCTGACCGGCCGCGCGCTAAGAGATTGATCCACGAAGAACACCAAGATCACGAAGAAATCATTCGCATCTTCATCTTCGTGTTTCTTCGTGCCCTTCGTGGATAAAAGCCATGAACAAACTCCTCACCATCGCCCTGAAAGATTTGACGCTGGCGTTCCGCGACCGGGCGGCGTTGATCCTGATGCTGGCCGCGCCGATGACGCTGACGCTTGGCCTCGGGTTGGTCACCGGCCGCTTCTCCGGCGGCGATAACACCCGCGGCCTGCGCGACATCCCGGTCGCGGTCGTCAACCAGGACGACGGTCCGTTGGGCCGGGCATTGGCCGACGCCCTCGCTTCGTCCGATTTGAATGGGCTGATCGAACCGATCACGGTGGCCACGGCCGATGATGCTCGCCAACGTGTCGCTGACGACGAAGCTGCGGCTGCTGTCATCATCCCAGCGGGTTTCACTGCGTCGGTCACAGACCTCCGGGGTCTTGGAGACCCCGGAGGTCTTGCCCACATTGAACTGCATGCCAACCCGGCCCGGCCGGTGAGCGCTGGCGTCGCGCAGAGCGTCGTCGAACGCTTCCTCGGCGAGGTCGAGGCCAATCGCCTCAGCGCGCAGGTCGCAGTCGAGCAGATGGTGGCCAGCGGGCGCTTGCAACCCGCCGATGTGCCGGCCACCGTGCAAGCGCTGGCACAGCGTCAAAGCGATGAGCCTAATGCGATCACCATCGAGCACACCACCGAATCGGGCGCGCCGCCTCCTGCCTTCGACCCGCTAGCCTTTCTCGCGCCCGGCATGGCGCTGCTGTTCCTGATGTACACGGTGACACGCGGCGGCGCGCAACTGCTGGCTGAGCGCGATGGCGGCACGCTGGCTCGCCTCTTTATCAGCCCAACTGCAATGCCGATGGTGCTGGGTGGCAAGGTGGCCGGCATCTTTCTCACCGCTGTTGCGCAGGTCGCCATCTTGATCGGCTCCAGCACCGTGTTGTTCGATCTGCGTTGGGGCGATCCGTTGGGGCTTGTGCTGCTCGTGCCCGCGGTGGCATTGGCTGCCACCGGCTGGGGCATGTTGCTGACATCATTCGTCAAGACGCCGCAGCAAATCGGCGGCCTCGGCTCGGCCGTGATGCTGGTGTTCGGCGTGCTGGGCGGCAGCTTTGGCAACTTTCAGTTGCCCGGCGCATTGCAAGCCCTCGGCCGCATCACGCCCAACGCCTGGGGCATTCAAGGCTTTGCTGCATTGGGCGACGGCGGCGCACTGGCCGATGTGCTGCCCAACGTGCTGGCGCTGCTGGCCATCGCCGCTGTCACCTTTGCTATTGCTGTTGTCTTATTTCGGCGGAATGGGTTTGTAAAGAAGTAGAGACGCGCCATGGCGCGTCTCTACGACATACGAGGAACTATGCGCAAAATCATCGCTGTCATGTGGAAAGACACGCTGGTCGTGTTCAAAGAGCCCGCCCAGTGGGTGTTCTTTCTCTGCTTGCCGCTGCTATTCACCTTTTTGCTGGGCGGCGGCTTCGGCGCCGGGGGCGGTCAACGCCCCGACGATCGCGTGCGGCTGCTCGTGGCCGACGAGGCGGATACGCCGGCCTCGCAGCGGTTGCTCACCGCGCTAAACCAGTCGGCAGCGGTGCGGGTGAGCGCCCTGCCGCCCGCCGAGGCAGACGCGGAGTTCACTGCCGACCGCGCGCCGGCGCTGCTCGTCATCCCGCAAGGGTTTGACGCGGCGTCGCTGGCCGCTGGCTCGGCGGCGTTGCAACTGAAGCAGCGGCCCAACGACCTGAATGCGCCCATCGCCGAGCAGGCCGTCGCAGCCGCGGCCAACGCAATCGGCAACGCTTACGCCGCGGCGCAAACGGCTGTGGTGGAGGCGGAACGCATTCAGCCCTTCGCCAATGCGGCTGAGCGGCGGGCCTATTTCGACCAAGCGCTGGCCGCC
>Ga0224722_1000111_pt1 | contig 44819 bp, 51 predicted proteins | sample Balambano_FR1_Me_FD_161646 | JGI IMG/M metagenome (GOLD analysis project Ga0224722, IMG submission 161646) | Freshwater sediment microbial communities from Lake Towuti, South Sulawesi, Indonesia - Balambano_FR1_MetaG | ecosystem: Environmental > Aquatic > Freshwater > Lake > Sediment | place...
GCTCTTCCCCACCGAAGTTGTAGGTGATCGTCCCCAGCAGCGAGTGTGAGTTCATGCTGGTTTCAAGATCGCGACCAAGCGGATCAACCAGGCTCACATCAGGCACGTTGAAGTACCGATAGCGCAGACCCACGTCGAACGAATCGCTGAGCGGCGCACGGATACCGGCAAGCAGCTGCCAGGCGAAACCGGTGTCGGAATCGTCCCACACCCCCGGGCCATTCGCGTTCACGCGCCCGTTCATGTCGACGCGCGCGATCCCGACGCCGCCGCCGGCGAAGGCCTGAAGCCCGTCATCGCTGCCGAAATCGAACAGACCATTGAGCATGAAGCTGAGCGCGCTGATGTCGCCGAGCGCTTCGCGGGTGCCGGTGAAGGTGTTGAAAACCTGCGATGACGACGGGTTGTTTACCAGACCCTGCGTCCCGCCGGTCACTTCCTCGAGGTCGGCAGCGCGATAGCTGGCTTCCGCTTCGAGACGGAACGCGCCGAAGTCGTAACCGACCGAGCCCCCGAAATCGTAGTCGGTGTCGTAGTCAGCTTGAGCATCGTCGCTGACACCGTTGACATCGATGTCCTGCTTTTCGACGATCATCACACCGCCCGAACCCTCGATATACCATTGACCCTCACGGGCCATGGCGGGCGAGGACAGCGCGGTCGAAGCCATCGCCACCCCAATGACGAGTTTGCGCATACTAGATTTCCCCTTTGATTAGGACTTGAGGCACGCAGCGTCTCTATCTTTTCCACTGGCAAGAGGCAAGAGATCAATGCCTCGCAAGTGTTGCATGAAAGCCGCTATTGGCCGCATTTGGGAATGAGACCGGCACTGCATTTCTATCGGTTTGCAGAAAGGGTGCCAGCGCTTAGCTGCCCGCCGGACCGAGCACGCCGATTTCGCTCAGGCTGGCGATCAGTGCGGCAAGGCTTGCCCGCGCTTCCACGTCGATTACCGCCCCTCCCGTGGCGGCGAGGGGCTGCGCCGCGGCCACCCATCCTTCCCGGTAGATCAGCGATTGCCCTGCAGCGATGTCGAACAGCTGTAGTCCCTCGTGCGGCCTGATGAAATGCCACACATTGGAGACCCGAACGGCAAGATCGTCGGCGTGCCCGCTCCATTCGCCTTGCGCAAGTACCGTCACCCGGAAGATCTGACCATCCGCCGGAGCGGCGGGCGGGGCGGCAAGCGACCCTGTCACTGCCCGCGAAAACAGCGTGTCGATGATCGTCAGCGCCTGATTGACGAAGAATTCTTTCTGCGCCTGTCCTGCGAACAAGAGCGGCATACCGGTATGGGGCGTGGTGGCGGTAAAGCTTAGGGGCTCAGACATGTTGTGCTCCTGCCGTTAGGCCAATGTTGAAAGGAGAAGGGGGGCGGATTGGTCAAATGTGCCAATTTGCTTGACCCATATGGTTCCAGGGCCGTGCGCGGCGCGCAGGGCAGCGCGATCGCTGGCGGTCAACCGGATCGAATTCTCGGAGCGCAGCCAAACGACGAATGGCGAAGTAACCGGCCCATAGCCGACCATATAGGCCTCGCGCTCTTCAACGATCGGCATTTCGACCGCCGCATCCCATCGCCATTGGCCGCGCGCACGGCGGGTCCAGGACAGATCCCACACCTCATCTGCGCCGATCACGAGTTTCGGATGGACCGGAATGAGCGGTCGCCGTGACAGTCCGGGATTGGCGAGCGCGGCGACAACCGGTTCGGTATCGCGCGTCCCGATGGCGGCGACCCGGGTGCCCGTGAAGGGCGGCACCAGCGCGGGATCGAGCGCCACCAGCCGGTCATCGAGCAGGATTGCGGGGGTTTGCAGCGGGTGACCGGCGAGCGCCTGAGGCTCGGTGCCGGCCCGACCGCGCAGCAGACCCTTGAGTTCCCAGCGCCGGTTGCCAAGCGGTATCGCCGCTGCGAACTGGAGGACCTCGCCGCCCACCAGCAAGCGGTTTGCACCTGCGGCAAGCCCCGCCATGTCGGTGACCGGAAAATCGAGGTCATCGGCATACAGTTCGACCATCAGTGCAGCGGCAGGCTCGAACAGCAGGGCCGGGGAGGGTGGCACCGGTGTGGCTACCTCGCCCACCACCGCGCGCTGCGTGCCCGATACATCGAGCGGCACCAATGCCTCCCCCTCCACGGCGTAAAGTGCCGCGCCGCGCCATGACGGCCTGTCGGCCGAAACCGCGGCATACACGAGCGCCGCCGCCGCGCTTGCCTGTTCGTCGGGCGGAACCTCGAATGCAGCGAGCCGGGTGGGGGCAATGACCTCATCGACAGGCAAAAGCGGCGCGCCCGGATCACCCGCAATCGGCGGACCCTGACCGGGCGGCACGCGTTCCAGCTCAAGCTCGATGCCGCGGTCGAGCCACTCCCAGCTCCTCACCAGCCACAGTCCAGCAGCGTCTGGTATGCGCGCAAGCACTCCAGGTTGAAGCCGCGGGTCAAGCTCGCCGATCCGCCAGGTTACCGTTTCGTGCTGCCAGCGCGCGCGGTTGGCGCTGTCATTGGCGAGCTGCCGTGCCCCTCCGGCGGTCATGGTCGCAGGCAGATCGACCATGACTTCGCGCCCGGTCCGCCGGGTCCCGATGGCGCGCTGAACCCCGGGCTGATAATCGCGGTCCTCGTCGTAATAGCGCAGCGCCGTCGGCTCGAGCAGCGCTTGCCCGGCGCGCTGCTTGTGGCGCGAGGGTTCGCCGCCGGGCTCGCGGGTCGAAAGCTGCTCGGGGAGATCGATCACCTGCGGATCGGGCTGCATCCGCGCAGCGATCTGAAGCCCGCCGCTCCCCGAGGTGCAGACCAGCGGAATGACCTGGTCGATCGTGGCAAGGGTGGAGATCAGCGGTCCGCCCTCATCGGCAAAACCGCGGGCATTGGCGAGGAGCGCGGCCCGATCAGAGGTTTCGGCTAATGGCACCAACTGGCCCAGCGATATATCGCCATCCCCGCCATCGGCGATGATCTCGAAGCTGAGCGCCGGGATACGGTTCCCGAATTCGGACAGATCGAGGTTCTCGAACACGACATAGGCGCAGTCGCGAAAGGCAGGCGTGCCCGCGCCCTGATCGGCCGCAATCAGCGGATCGACCGGGTCATCGCCGAAACCCTGATAGAACCGCAGCGTGCCCGAAATCTTGAGATCATCGCGCGCGCCGCGCAGCAGATTGCCATCGGCCCAGACACGCCCCAGCCGTGCGACAGGCGTGCTCGACAACGCCACGGCAAACGAGGCCGTGTAGCTATAGCTGACGGTCGAGGGCTGGCCCTTGCGCCCCTTGTCCTTGCGCCGCGTCTCGATCAGGTCGGTCGACCAGATGATCGTGCCCGGTACTCGCATACGTCCGAAATGACGCGCGATCGGCTGGCCGTAGCTTGAGGTGCTGATTGCCAGTTCGCGCAGCCGCGGACCCTGCCGGGTGCCCGAGCCGAACGCCGCCATATCCACCTGCCGCCCGAGAAATGCGCCGAGCGCGCCGCCGACCGGCCCGCCGATGGCAGTGCCGACGGCCGTGAAAAGCAATGTCGCCATGGGATCAGCCTCGTCGTGAATCGGCAGCGATGCGCCAGTGCGCTGTGAGCGCGAGCGCGGGATCGAGCGGCTGGCGCACTACGCGGCCAAGCCCGGCGTGGGCATGAACCGCCGCGCCCGCGCCGACGGCGATCATGAGGTGGTGTTGGCCGTAGCCGAGCCTGACGAGCAGCACATCACCCGGGGCGAGCGCACCCTCGGCCGCTTCCAGTCCCGATCTTTGCGCAAATTCCAGCCACCGATCGATCGAAAGATTGCGCATCGCATATCCCGATGGCGGCACCGGCTTGGCTCCGATCATGGCAAGGCTTGCCGCCACCAGTCCGACACAATCAAGACCCGTCGCCGGATCCCTGCCGTGCAGGCGGAAGCGCGTGCCGACGAGGCAAAGCGCCGCATCGGCGAGGGTGCCGGGCGGGACCGTCACGGCTGGCCGTAGCGGGCAAGCAAGTCGTTCCCGGGCAGGAACGGCTCGCCCCTGAAATTGATCGCGTTGCCAAACCGCGAGGCGCAGGTTGCCATTGTATGGTCGCAGCCTTCGCGCAGCTCTGTCCGGGTGCCGGGGGCGGTGCCGATCGCCAGCGGCCGGTCGAGCACGATCCAGTCGTCCTCGATGGCAAGAATCCCGAACACCAGCCCGGTCTGCGGGCCATCGCAGAAGCGCAGCCGCCCATTGTTGAAGCGGGCGGCCTCGATTGCTGCGAAACGGACCCGGTTGCGATCAGGATCGCTGGCGGCAAGTGTGCCGACCGTGGTGAACCGAGATGCAGACAATCCGCAGCCGGGTCCGCAGAATTCAGCCCGGCAAGTGGGGCTGGTGCGCGGGACCATATCCTGATCGAGCAGCTGCTTGGCCGATTGCAGCTCGGCGGCAAATTGCCAGCGGTCATCCTCGATCCGTCCGATCTGGCCGCTGTAGAGCACATGCGATACGCAGGTCTGCCAGTCGACCGCGCCGATTTCGATGGTGGCCTCGTCAAAAAGCCCCGCGGCAAGATCCTCGGCCCTGATCGACTGGTGGCTGAGCGATCCCTGCGCCTCGGCGCTGTCATAGGCGAGATCAGCGCTGAGCCGGATCGCGGCAGGCACCATGCCCGGGGCGGCGCGGTGGGTCATCCCGCCGAATATCAGATCGCGGTCATGGCTGGTGAAGCCCAGCATCACGCCGTCGCGGCGGTAGATACGCCAGAAGGTCGCCACCGTGTCGAGCTCGCGGTCGAAGAACACCCGCATCAGGCGAACTCGCGCAGTTCGATCAGCGCGACGGTCGGGGCTTCGCCCGCTGCGAAATCGACGGCGGCGATATCGATCCGGTCTTCGGCAAACCGCACCGGGACATCGAACAGGAACCCGGCGCGCACCTGTGCGCCCGAAGGCGGCGCGACCGCGAACTGCACGACCCCGAGCGGGCCGAGGGTCCAACCGGTCGTCTGCGTGCCGTCGATGCTGACCAGCAGCGTTTCGGCGCGCGGACGGGTGATCGGCCGCACCTGCGGTTCGGGGCCGGCGCCGTAGGATTTGATCAGCTGGAAATCCGCCCGGGCACCGTCGCCCGTGCCGATCACCTGATCGTGCATGGTCGGCGTGCCGGTCATCGCGTTGGAACTGTGATCGAAGGGGTCCATGATCCTGAAACCGCGCGCCGGCCCGCGCCGTGCCCGGAAGAAGGCGAGCAGTGCAGACAGTTCCGCCTCCGACCGGATCCCGGGTCCGACATCGAAATGCAGCCGCGCGTCCGACCACAGCGAATTGCGGCGTTCGTGCCCGGAGGCCGTGACCGCTATCGAGGTCGAGAATTCGGGCGCAACCGCCGCGGTGCGGCCGAGCTCGAAGGGGTAGAGGACATCGTCGAAGGGGTCCATGGCTTCCTCGGTTGCGGGGGCAAGGCGGGTGTATCCGTCGCGGTTGACCTGCGGCAGCGCCCAGACATAGCGGCGCGAGATCGCCCGGGCCGCAGCCTCGTCGAGCCCGCGATCGATCCGGGTCCAGTAGGGTTCGGCATCGGCAGGATCGAGCACGAAGCCGGCAAGGTAATCCTGCTGCCAGGCGGCATAGCCGAGCCGCGCGTCGACGAAACCGTAGGCCGCGCGCCGCGCCGCATCGGCGCCGCCGGTCAGCCAGTCGTAATCTTCGAGCTGGAGCCGGTCGAAGGCGGGCGCAGCCCAGCCCTTCGGCAAGTTGGCGCGATAGGCTTCGGGCATGGCCGGATCGAGGATCGTGGGCGTGAAGGCCAGCAGCAGCACCTCGGCCGGCCCAGATGCGGCGGCGCGCACTGCCGCGGTCAATTGCGCGGTCGATTGCGCCAGGATCGTGCCGGCCTTGTCGAGCAGCGCGATCGCTGCGGGATCAAGCGGCGCGCGCAGATCGGCGATCACTGGCGGCGATCCGCCGAACGCGGCGATGGCAGCATCGTCGTAGAGGCAGAGCTCGCCAGCTGCGGTCACCCACCACCATGGCTCGCCGATCTGGAACCGCACCGGCAGACCGGCCTCCTCGAGCAGCGCGACAAAGGCTCGCGCGCAGTCGGCAAGCCAGCTCATCGCCGCGCTGTTGGCGGGGGAAAGCAGCGTCGAAGGCGGAACCCATCCGGTCAACGCCGCCGCGCCGCTGGCGGTGCGCTGTTTCCAGTCGGGCGGACAATAGGCGTCGAATAATTCGTAGGACAGCGAAACGATGACCGTGAGCCCCGCCGCCGCTGCGGTCGCAAACAGGTTGCGGTGCCATTGCGCCGCAGGGGTGCAAACGAGTGCCTGCACCGGCACCTGCAGCCCGCCGCCCGGTTCGCGGACAAGTCGCATGAAATGGCTCATGCCAAGATAGTGGACGATATCCTCGCGGTAACCGAGCCGGGTGATTGCGCGGATCAGCCGTGCCGGGGTCTGGTTGTAGGCATCGTCATAGGCGGCTGCGATCCGCTCGCCATGGCTCGGCAGCATGACGTCGCCCAAGGCGATCATCGCGCGCCCGCCATCGGCGGCAATCTCGGAAATGGTCACCGAACCGTTGAAGCGAGCGGCCAGCGGGGCGGCGCTGCCGGGCACATATCCGGGTGCAACCAGCGAGATGAACATCCGGTCAATATCGCCCGCGTGCACCGCTTCACCGGGCAGGACATAACCGCTTTCGAGCGCACTGAACGGCAGGGTTATGCGCGCGTCATCGGGCGTGCCTTCGGCATAGTTCCAGAGCCTCACATACCAGGTTCGCGGCGCACCTGCGGCATCGCGCCCCTCGATCGTGAGGGTCGGACCATTGGGCTGGTCGAGCGGGACGATCCCGCTCGATTGCCAGCGCAGGCTGAGCGTTGTGTGCGAATAGTCGCGATCGGTCGCATAGGCGAGCAGCGGGTGGTCGAGCGTGTCGGCGCTGTCCCAGATCAGCCCGACCAGTTCGCCCTCGTGATGCAGTTCGATATCGACCTGCAGCGCATCGGGCCCTAACGTCACCACCGAAGCCATCGCCGGGCGCGGGAAATTGACGGTCCAGAAGCGCGGATCGAACCGCTGGATGAAGGTGCTTTCCTGCGCTCGGGGGGAGCGGGCGAGCCAGAATGCCATGATCGCCTCTCCGTCTCAGGCCTGTTGCAAGGTGCGCCGGACCGCGCTGGCGATCTGCCGCGAGGATCGTTGCAGCGCCGCGGGCGCCGCTGTGCCGCGCGGAACCGCGAGCTGGATTGCGACCCGCACGTCGCGCCCGGCCGTGCCCGGACCGCTGCCGGCCTCGATCCGTCCGGCAGCGGCGGGAAGAAAGATTTCGGGACCGCGCTCCCCCACCAGATAGGCCCGCCCGGGCGACACCGGGCCGCCGGTGGCGCGCCCCGGAAGCCCGAGAAGTGCGCCCAGCGACTGCCCGACCAGGCCACCGATGCCGCCCCCGCCCGATCCCCCGAACAGGCCGGAAATACCGGCCTCAAGCGCATGGGAGGCAATCTCGTCGAGCGCGCGGAACGCCACCCGCTTGAGATCGTCGAAGCCCAGGCTTCCGCGCCGCAGCGCCGAAAGCAGGCCGTTCTCCAGCACCCCGCCAGCGCGGGCGAAACCGTCGACAAGGGCACTGTCGAGCGAGCGGCGCATGGTTTGCAGATCGGCGGCAAATCCGTCGGTCCCGGCGCGCACGTCGATCACCAGACTGTCGAAATCTTCGTTCATCGTTCATCGCGCTCCATCATGCGCCCGATCGTCTCGCGGCTGGGGGGCGGCGGGCTGGCAGGATCGGATAGACCCTCCAGCACGATTGCGAGGTCGGCCGGGGTGGCGCGCCAGAATTCGTCCGGACGCCATCCCAGCAGCCGTGCCGACAGGCCGCAGCAGCGGCGCGCGGCGTCGGTGAAATCGGTCATCATCCCTGCCCTTGCAGCACCTGTGCCAGCACCGCCCGGACGGGGCCGGTCGCCGCCACCAGCCCCATCGCCACCACCGCATCGCCCACAAGGGCGCGTTCGGGGCGGGCCTCGGCGGGCAGGCAGTGCCACAGCAGCGCCGCCATCTCGGCGAGCGTCAGCGCGCCCGCGGCCGCGCGTTCCACCAGCGCAAACAGCGATCCCAGTTCGGCCTCGGCCAGCACCAGGTTTTCAAAGCTGGGGCGCAGCGTGAATTGCGTGCCCGCGATCGCCAGCGTGGTTTCGCCGCGGACGGGGTTGGCGCTGCCGGTCATGCCGGCAGCACCGGTCCGGAGCTTTCAAGCTGCATGGTGTAGCTGCGTTCGCCGTTGAAATCCCCGGCATAGTCGAGCCGCTGGATCAGAAACCGCCCGCGCAGCCGCTCGCCATCCTCGAACGACAATTCGTAGTCGGCGATGGTGCCCGCCAGTGCATGGCTGCGCACCGCGGCCTCGGCACTGCTGCCGAGGAAGATCCCTGCAGCGCTGACCGAAACCGAGCGGGTTCCCGCCCCCGACAGCAGATCGCGCCATCCGCCCGATTGCTTGTGGGTAATGACGACCGTGTCGCCGTTGATCGACATCTGCGTGGTGCGCAGCCCGGCAACGGTCTGATAGGCGGGCGGCGCGGCGCCGTCGCTGATCTTGAGGAGGAAGGCAGAGCCGGATTGTGCAGGCATGGGTTTACTCCGTGAGCGGTTCGAGGATGCGGAAACGGAATTCGAGCAGGGCCGCGCGGGCGTTGTCGGGCCGGGCTTCGCTGCGCGATCGCAGGAACCGCACCGAGGCCAGTTCGAAACCCGGCTGGAACGGCGGCAGGTCGAACACGCGGGCTTCGATCGCGGCCAGCAGCGGCGCGTCGGCGTCGGCGAGATCGGTGCGGGTCTCAAGCTCGAGCGCGATCCGGGTCTCGCGTCCGGCGCGGTCCTTGGTCCCCCATTCGATCGACGCGCTTGCTGCGATCCCGAGCCACGGCGGACTGACGCTGAGCGGTGCTTCTTCGGCGATGGCGTTGAGCGCGGACAGCGCCGGGGCGCCGCGCAGCCAGGTGATCAGCGCGGTGCGGAGAGAGTTTTCCATAGGGCTCAGTTCCTGCTGCGATCAAAGGCGGTGCCGGGGACGAAATCGGGCCACAGCGCAGACGCAGAGCGCCAGTCGCGGCGGCGCGGGCGGCGCTGCCGCAAGATCGCGGCAATGCGCCGCGCCGCGATCTGCTGCGCCCTGGCGCGCAGCTGGGCGATGGTGCTGGCGGGGGTGATGGCGACGCGCAGCATCACAGCCGCACCGCGCGCCACGGCCGCCACAGCGCGGTGACGCTGGCAGGCGGGATCGCAGCCGACTTCGTGTCGCGGTCGCGGTGGTAATGCGCGGCAAGCCGGATGATCCCCTGCGCAAGCGGGGCGGGAAGATCATCCCAGGTCGCGGCAATTCCGACCTCGAGCGTCAGCGCCATCGCCCGCCCTTCGAGCGGGGCGAGCGCCCGCACGCAGGCGCTGCCGGTAGCTCCGATCGCAAACGCGAAGTCGGTCTCGGCGAGCACCGTGCGGCTGCCGTCTTCGGCCACCAGCTCGGCACTACCGAGCCCGCGCACCGGGCGCGAGACCAGTTCGTGCCACGCCGCCAAGAGCGCCACCTGTTCCTCGACCACCTGCCTGATCGGTGCCCGCCCGGTAAAGGCCTCGCACATCGTCACGCTGGCATCGATGAGGCCGGAAAGCGCCGCGTCATCGTCGGCGCGAGTAACGCCGAGCCAGTGCTTGAGTTCGGCCAGCGCCGCGCTGCCAGCTTCGGGCGGCTCCACGATTGTCCGCTGCATTGCGGGTTCTCCGATATTGTGATCCCCACAAGGCGCGCCCGCATCGCGGGTTCAGGCGGGAGGATGGCCTGAAGCGATGCGGGCGCGAGGCACCGGCAAGCGAGCAAGGGGCGGGCTCGACCTTGCCGGGATGGCGAACACTGACGAGGTGTCAGGCCTCGATCTTCAGCAGCTTGATCGCGTTCGAATCGAGCACCTTGGCGCCCACGCGCCGGGTCGCGTAGAAGTGCACGAAGGGCTTGTTGGTGAACGGATCGCGCAGCACCCGGGTGGCGCTGTGTTCGGCGATCAAATAGCCGTGGCGGAAATTGCCGAAGGCAATCGGGAAGGTGCCGCCCGCGACATCGGGCATGTCTTCGGCCTCGATCACCGGATAGCCGAGCAGGCGGTCGGGCTGGCCTTCGACCAGACCGGGTTGCCACAGGAACGCGCCATCGGCGGTCTTGAGCTTGCGCACGCTCGCCAGCGTGGCCGAGTTCATCACGAACACCGCACCCTGACGATGGCCCGACTTGAGCGCATGGATCAGGTCGATCAGCTTGGCATCGGGCGCGGCGTTGAAGCCGGTGGCGCTGCCCGAGCCAATATACTGGACTGTGCCGAAGGCGCGCACTCCATCCTCGGCGGTGGCGGTGGGCGCGGTGAGGAAGCCCTCGGGCTGGTTGACCCCGGTACCGCGCACGAAAGCGGTGCCTTCGGCGCGCGCGAATTCGAGCGCGATCTCGTTCGCGAGCCAGGTTTCGAGATCGAAGGCGGCATCATCGAGCATCGCCTGGCTCGCCGCCGGGTTGGCATAGAGATCGCCGGTCGGCGGGGCGATCTCGGCGAAATTGGGCGCGGCGGTTGCAGGACGCGGTGCCGCTTCGCTGACCCAGCCCGATGCGGTGCCGCCGGTCGAAACCAGCTTGCGATAGCCCGCGCCGCCGGTCTGCACCACCTGCGCGATTGCCCGGATCGGGCTGATGTCGGCGAGCACGGCGGCGATCATCGCGTCGATCTGACGCGGCACGGCATAGCCGCCGTCGCCCGGGGTGAGCGCGTTGATCGACTTCAGCTCGGTCTCGCGGCCGCGCCGCAGATAGCCATCGACGAAGCCCTTGACCTCGGCGGCATCGACTTGCGCGGCGGCGCCGATTGCCGGGCGTGCGGCGGCGCGGGCGACCTTGTCGAGGCGCGATTTGACCTCTTCGACATCGCCGCGCAGCGCCGCGATCTCGGCCTCGGAGCGGTCCTGGCGGGCGCTCAGATCAAAGCTGGCAGCGAGCGGGTCGGCAGGCGTATCGAGTTGGGGGGAGTTTTCCATGGGGCAGTGGCCTTTCGGTTGGGCAGAAAAAAGGCCGCCCCTTGGCGGCCGGTGGAATGTCGGGCGGGCGCGGCAATTCAGCGCAGCAGATGAACCCGCGCACCGTGCTGCAAGGGGTGGGTAACGAGGCTGACTTCAAATAGGTCGATCTCGAACAGTTCGCGGCCATTGGTGCCGACCCGGGCGCGGCGGGTGCGGAAGCCAAAACTGAGACCGCTGACCGCGCGCGCCGCGAGCAGCGCCGCCGCGCGGCTGGCGGGCCGGTCGACAAGCGCGATCACCCGCAACCCCCGGGCATCCTCGCTGGCGTGTTCGATCACGCCGATCGGCTGGTCGGGACGATGCTGCCAATAGAGCGGCAAGGGCTCGGAGCGGGCCGCCAGGGTGCGCGCGAACGCCCCGCGGCGGATCGTGTCGCGCCCCGCATCGGCGATGTCGAACAGCGCGGCATAGCCGGCAAAGCGCAGCGGGCCGCCCATCACAGCCGCTCCCACACGCCAAGCCGCACCGCGATCCCGATCAGCAGCAGCGCCAGCGCGCCGCGCACGATCCATGCGAGCAGCGCCTTCCACGCGCTGGTCTTGGCGTCGCGCCAGGCCCGCAGCAGTTCGCGCAGCTCGCCCAGGTCGCCGTGCGCGCTGGCATCGCCCAGCCCGAGCCGATCGAGCACGCGGTCGGCGGCAAGCGCGCTCGCTTCCTCGACGATGGCGCGCAGGGTAACGAGGCCGGCACCCTCGTCGCGGGCCTGTGCCATCAGGTTGGCAAGCACATCCTCGCGGCTCATTGCGGCTGCTCCTCGGGGGCAAGGCCCAGCATCGCGCGTTTTTCTGCGCGGGTCAGGAAATCGGCTTCGGCGAGCTGCGACCACAGCCGCTCGCGATCTTCCGAAAGCGCCGGAACCCGATCGAGGTCGATCCCGAGTTCAGCTGCCGGAAACCACGGGGCAAGGCCTTCGCGGATCGCGGCGAACAGCTTGTCGGCGAGCGGCAGCAGCGTCAGCCGCCACAGTGCCCGGTTGGCTTCGCGGTAATTGGCATAGGTATTGTCCCCCGGCAGCCCGAGCAGCATCGGCGGCACCCCGAAGGCGAGTGCGATATCGCGCGCCGCCGCGCTTTTGAGCGTCGCAAAATCCATGTCGGCGGGCGACAAGGCCATGTTCTGCCACTTGAGCCCGCCGTCGAGAAGCATCGGGCGGCCCGCATTGGCCGCGCCCGAGAAGGCGATGTCGAGCTCGCGCTTCAGCCGTTCGAACTGTTCGTGGGCAAGGCCTGCGCCGTCGCCCGGTTCATAGACCAGCGCGCCCGAAGGCCGCGCCGCGTTGTCCAGCAGCGCGCGGTTCCAGCGGGTCGCGGCATTGTGGATCAGCACCGCCTGAAACGCCGATTCGAGCGCGCCCGCGCCGCTATGATCGTCGAGCGGATGCATTGTCCGGATGGCGACGATGCCGGGCCAGCCGGCCTCATCCTCGACCGGGATGCGCGTGGTGCGCCCCTCGACGGTGTAATCATAGCCGCAAGGCCAGCCATCGGCCCCGGTCACCACCTTGATACGTTCGGGCCGCAGCGCGAACAGCTCGACCGGCGCGCCGCCCGCATCCTTCAGGATCTGGACATAGGCATTGCCGTGGAGCAGCAGATGCGCGGCCAGCGTTTCGACCAGCGATTGCCCGGCACTGGTCGCGGTCACCAGCGCGGCGAGCCGCGGATCGGAGCAGGAGAGCGCGGCCTGGCCCACCCCTTCGGCGACCAGCCGCACCGACCGCTGCGCAATCGGGTTAGCGATGAAGCCCTCGGCGATCGCGCGGGCATATTCGTAGCCGCGCGGCACGGGGCCGACTTCGAAGGCCGGATACCAGCCCTGTAAGATCCCGTGTGCCAGAGGCACGCGCTGCGCCTCCCCGCCCTTGAAGGCGGAGAGCAACCGTTCAAGCATTGCCATGTGCTGATCCTTGTATCTTGGCTCAAACCGATCAGAGCGCGCGCACGCTGGGGCGTGAATGTCGGCCCAGCATCAACTCGCTCATCGCCCAAACCAGCGCGTCGGCGCGGTCGGGCGAGCGGCCGGGCCCCGCATAGCTGCCGCCCACCAGCAATCCGCACAGCTGATCCTCCAGCCGCGCGAACATGCCGGCATGCCGGACCCGTCCGGAAGCATAGAGCGCCGCAACCGGCTCGGCGCGGGCGACTTTGCCGCGGCTCGCGTGGACCAGCTTGACCGGCAGCGTCCGATCGGCGGCGCGCAGCACGCTTTCGACCATCGCGCCGCCCTGGTTGGCTTCGGCCACCACCCGATCGGCATTCCATTCGCGCGCCGCATCGGCGACCGCCTGCGCCCAGCGATCAGGCGCGGCGCGGGCGAGCGAGCAATCCGCCAGCACCCGCGCGATCCCGTCCTCGCCCAGTGCGGCGACAATGATCCCGCATTCATCGCCGTCGGTGCCTGCGGGCGGATCGACCGCCACCACCACCCGGCGATGCTCAGGCGGCGGCTCGTGTTCGCGGGCCTGCTCGATCATCGCCCGTGTCCATAGTGCGCCTTCGACATCGACCATCAGCTCGCCCGCGATTTCCTGGCGGGCAAGCTGGCTTCCGGCAAACTCGCTGGTGATTGCGGCAAGGAAGCGTTCGGGCAGGTTGGCGCTGTTGTCCTCAGTCGAACCGCGGGTCACAACCACATCGCCTGCCGAACCGGCCTGCGCGACCAGCCGCCGCACCAGCGGCACTGCGCGCGGGGTGGTGGTGACCGCGACGCGCGGGCTTTCGCCGAGCCGCAGCCCCAGCAGCAGGTTGTCCCAGCAGCGCGTCGCGCGCTCGTGCGATAGCGGCCATTTGCCGATTTCGTCGCACCAGGCGTGGCTGTGCTGCGGCCCGCGCAGACTTTCCGGTTCGGCCGCCGAGAACAGCTGCACCTGCGCGCCGCTGCGGAACCGCAAACGGTGCAGCGAGGGTTCATAGCGCGGGCGTTCGCCCGGCGGGCAGATCGCCAGAAGTCCGCTTTCGCCCTCGATCATCACCGCGCGTGCTTCGGCGAGCGAGGAGGCGATCAGCGCGATCCGCGCGCTGCCGTCATCTTCGGCGATGCTGCGGACCCATTCGGCACCCGATCTGGTCTTGCCAAAGCCGCGCCCGGCCATGATCATCCAGACCCGCCAGTCGCCGTCAGGGGCAAGCTGTTCGGGCCGGGCGAACATGTCCCACTGGTAGTCGAAGCGGTTCTTTTCGGTCTGGCTGAGACTGCGGGTAAGCGTGTTCCGGACATCGACGGGCGCGTCGAGCAACCATTCCAGCGGTTCGGTCATGCCCCATCGGTCCCGTCGGCGCGGCGCTGTGCCATGCGGCGGCGGATGTCCTCGATCTTGCGGTCGATCGAGGCGCGCACCTCGGCGGCGCTGACGTCGCGTTCACGTGCGGGGCCGTCGCTGATCGATCCGCGGTGCAGGCTCAGTAGCCGTACCGCGTTGGAAAAATCGAACTTCTGCCCGTCGCCCGCGCCAAAATCGCCTTCGCGCAGGCGGCGGATCACCTCCATTTCGAGGTGCAGATAGCCATCCGCCAGCGTTGCCTGCCACTGGCGGGCGAATTCGGGTTCGGCGCGGCGGACCCGGTAGGCCCGGCTGAGGCTGATCCCGGCCTCCTGCGCCGAACGGGTCACGTTTGAACTGATCGCGAGCGCGTCGATAAAGCGGGCGCGCCATTGCCGGGCGGCGCCCTGCCGGGCGGCATCGTCCGCGATGCCGAACCGCCCAGGATCGGGTTTTGCCATAAGCAGCACTCCCATTGCGGACACCAAAAAGGCGGCGCTTCCGTTTGGGAAGGCCGCCCGCTGGCGAATCGCTATTTTCCGACTATGCCGTTCTCTAACCCGAGAGCGTCACGATGTCAAGAAAAATAACCAAATGGGTTATCACTTCCGGTGGTGACGGATCAGATGATGCCGATGCTGCGTCCGGCCCGTTCGAACATGCCCAGGATCGTCGTCACCTGTTCGGCTGTATGTTCGGCGCACAGCGAGCAGCGCAGCAGGGTCATCCCCGCAGGGGTCGCAGGCGGGCGGGCAAGGTTGACGTAGAGCCCCTCCTTGAGCAGCGCCTCCCACATCATCGCGCCCTTTTCGAGATCGGGCATGATGACGGCGATGATCGCGCTCTGCGGGGTCTCGGTGCCGAGGGTGAAACCGAGGTTGCGCAGGCCCTGGTGCAGCGTCCGGCTGTTCTCCCACAGGTGCGCGCGCTTGTTGCCATTGTGCATCAGCTTGCGGATCGAGGTGGCCGAGCTCGCCATCACCGAAGGCGGCAGCGCGGCGGTGAATACGTAGGGGCGGCATACCAGCCGCAGCACCTCGAACTTGGGGTGGTTCGAGACGCAGAAGCCGCCGACCGTGCCGACGCTCTTGGAAAAGGTGCCGATAATGAAATCGACGTCGTCGATGACGCCCTGATCCTCGGCGACGCCGCGGCCATGTTCGCCGATGAAGCCCATCGAATGGGCCTCGTCGACCAGCACCATCGCGCCGTGCGCCTTGGCGATGCGGACCATCTCCTTCAATGGCGCGACATCACCCATCATCGAATAGACGCCCTCAAGCACCACCAGCTTGCCCGCGCCTGCGGGGATGCGCTTCAACCGCTTTTCAAGCGCCTCGACGTCATTGTGCCTGAACGGCACGACCTCGGCCCGGCCCATCGCGCAGCCATCATAGATCGAGGCGTGGCTATCGATATCGAGGATGATGTAATCGCCCTTGCCCGCCAGCGTCGAGATGATCCCGAGATTGGCCTGATAGCCGGTCGAGAACACCATCGCATGGTCCATCGCGTAGAATTCGCGCAAGGCCGCCTCGACATCGCGGTGATCGCGGAAGGTGCCGTTGAGCACGCGGCTGCCGGTCGTCCCCGCGCCGAAATCCTCCATCGCCGCCTTGCCCGCGGCGATCACGTCATCGTCGAAGGTCATCCCCATGTAGTTGTAGGTGCCGAGCAGGATCGTGTCGCGGCCGTTGCAGATCGCGCGGGTGGGCGAGAGCACCTGCTCCATCACCAGATTGAAGGGGTCCTCCACCCCGGCGGCAAGCAATTGCGCGCGGGTCTGGATAATGGGATCGAACTTCGCCAGCAGGTCAACCGGCTCGGCGGGGGCAAGGGTGTCGTCTACCGAAGTCGCCATGATCAGCTATCCTGCAGCTTGTGGACTGCCGCGACGAGCTGGCCCCAGTTCTCGATCTCGGCCTGCTGGTTCATCGAAATGATGATGTCGAATTCATCCTCGATCGCGGCGACGAAATCCATCACCGTCAGGCTGTCGAATTCAAGATCGCCGGCAAAGGTGGTGGCCGCGGCAATTGCGACGCCCTTCTTGTTGAAGGGTTCGATCAGCGAACGGATGCGATCATCGACTTCATCGGCGGTCATGGCGGGCGGTGCTTTCATTGCGTCGGTTGTGAGGTGGCGCTGGCCACGGTATTACGGCTGCAAAGCGGCGGTTGACGCAGCTTGTCAAGCATTCGCCGCCCCGTGGGCCGGCAGGCGGGCTGATCCGGGGGGGATTTATGGCCGAAGATCGAGAGCTGCCAGTCCCGCTGAAAGCGTCACCCTCGGTGCTTTCGCCCTCGGGTTTTTCCAACCATGCGATACACATGGTGCGCACCGTCCAGCAGATCAATGTCACCATGAGCCAGATGGCTGACACCAAGGCCTCGATCCTGATGGGGGCAACGTTTCTGGTATTCACAATCTGCGTGGGTCAGGCGCGGGGCGGCCCCTTGCCATGGTCATTGGCCGTGTTGGCAATCTTCGCTTTTGTCTCGGCGATGTGCGCGGTGTTCGCCGTGTTGCCTTCGGTCGGCGGACGAGCCGCGATCAACGCCGACTCGGAGCTGGCGAACCGGCTGTTTTTCGGCCACTTCGCCAACATGGACGAAGACGAGTGGACCCGCTCCATCCTCGCCGATCTGCGCGCCGATGAAACCGTGTTCCGCATGATGCTTCATGACATCTACCAGAACGGCCAAGTGCTCCAGCGCAAGAAATACCGGTTTCTCGGCTATGCCTACCGGAGCTTCATGCTGGGCTTGTGCCTCACCGTGCTCGTATTTGCCATCGAAGTGACAATGGTTTAGCGCAGGCGGATGCGGCGTGTCACACCAGTGCGTTGACCGCGTTCATGAACGGCCCGATCGAGACCGGCTTGGATAGGTAGCCTTCGGCCCCGGCAGCCCTGATCCGTTCCTCATCACCCTTGGCGGCGAAGGCGGTCACCGCCAGCACCGGGATTTGCGCCAGCTTCCGATCACGCTTGGCCGCCTCGATCAGGTCGACCCCCGATACGCCGCCCAGCTGGATATCCATGATGATCAGGTCTGGCGCGATCGCCCGCGCGGTTTCGAGCACGGTGCTGCCGTCGGCGACCGGTTCAACCTCGAAGCCGTTGGCCTTGAGCACATCGCAGAACAATCGCCGGTTGAGGTCATTATCCTCGACAACCATGATCCGCTTTGTCACTGCACGCCCCATCAACGACCCCGTGCGCCCCGAATACCCTTGCCCGAAGGACAGGACAATCCCGCTTCATGGCCCTCCCGATGCCGTCAACCCGCAGACGCTGGCGCTGGCCGCGCTCGGCTGGGTGCTCGCATGCGATGACCGGGCGGCGCGCTATCTCGAACTGACCGGGCTTGATCCTGATAGCCTGCGCGCCGGGCTGGGCGATCCGGCTATTCTTGCCTCGGCGCTCGATTTTCTCACCAACCACGAACCCGATCTGATCCGCGCGGCCGAGGCGCTTGCCGTAAGCCCCGAGGAACTGGTTGCCGCGAGGGACGCTTTGCAATCATGACCCGCCCGCTGATCATCTCCGATTGCGATGAAGTGCTGCTGCACATGGTCGCCCCGTTCAAGGACTGGCTGGAGGCATCGCAAGGGGTTAACTTTCAGCTCGAAGGGCACAATTTCGCCGAGGCACTGCGCTGGCAGGCGAGCGGCGAGTTGCTGGCCCCGCCCGATATCTGGCGGATGCTTGGGGGTTTCTTCGATACCCAGATGGACAGCCAGATGCCGATCGCCGGCGCGGTGGAAGGGATCAACACGCTTGCCGAAAAAGCCGACGTGGTGATCCTCACCAACCTCGTCGACGAACGCCGCGAGAAGCGCGCCGCGCAGCTGGCCGCGCACGGCATTCATGCGCGCGTGTTCACCAATCAGGGCCCCAAAGGCCCGGCATTGAAGGCGATCATCGGGGAATATGCGCCGTCGCGCGCGCTGTTCATCGACGATCTTGCCCAGCACCACGCCTCGGTCGCCGGGATCACCCCGGAGGTCACGCGGCTGCACCTGTGCGGCGAACCGATGATCGCGCATGCGATTGATTGCGCGCACAAGGCCGGGCATGCGCAGGCGCGGATCGACCGCTGGGAAGAGGCGCTGCCATGGCTGCTCGAACGGCTGGAGGACTAGAAAATGACCATTGCTGCCAAAATCGCCGAACTCGGCATCGCCCTGCCCAAGGCCGCCGCCCCGGTCGCCAGCTATGTGCCGGTGGTGGTGCACGGCGGTTTTGCCCATGTCTCCGGGCAGTTGCCGTTCGTCGAGGGGGTCGTGGTCAAGGGTCGGCTCGGCGATGATGTCAGCGTGGAAGAAGGACAGGCCGCCGCGCGCGCCTGCGCGTTGATGATCATTGCCCAACTCGATGCGGCAGGGCTGCTCGAACGGGTCGAACGGATCGTCAAGCTCGGCGCATTCATCAACTGCACCGCCGATTTCACCGATCAGCCCGAGGTTGCCAATGGCGCGTCCGACCTGATGGAGCAGGTCTTCGGCGATGCCGGCAAGCACGCCCGCGCCGCGGTCGGCGTGCCTGCCCTGCCGCGCGGCGCCGCGGTCGAAGTGGATGCGGTGGTTGCGCTGAAGGACGCCTAGGGTGTGCGCGACGATCCGCTGACCGTCCGCATTGCAAGCTCGGTCGGCAGTTTCGACCGCGATCACTGGAACGCGCTCGGCGGCAGGGACAACCCTTTCGTTTCACACGAATTCCTCACCGCGATGGAGGAATCGGGCAGCGTCGGTCCGGGCACCGGATGGGAGCCTGCGCCGATTGCGATCACCGACGAGGCGGGTGGCTTGCTCGCCGCGATGCCAAGCTACGCCAAGGGGCACAGCCAAGGCGAATATGTGTTCGATCACAGCTGGGCCGATGCCTGGCACCGCGCGGGCGGGCGCTATTATCCCAAGCTCCAGATCGCCGCGCCCTTCACCCCCGCCACGGGTCCAAGGTTGTTGCTGTCCGAACCTTCGCTCGCACCGCATCTGCTCAAGGGTGCCGAGGCGGTGTGCCTCCAGAACAGCCTCTCGAGCGCCCACGCCACCTTCATCGACCCCGCCCAGCTCCCGCTGTTCGAGGCGGCAGGCTGGATGCCGCGGGCCGACATCCAGTTCCACTGGTTCAACCGCGGCTATGCGTCCTTCGACGATTTCCTCGGCGCGCTTGCTTCGCGCAAACGCAAGGACCTGCGCAAGGAGCGCGCCGCGGCGCAGGCCGGTTTGCGGATTGTCCACCTCGCCGGCAGCGACATCACCGAAGCCCATTGGGACGCGTTCTGGCGGTTCTATCAGGATACCGGCGCGCGCAAATGGGGGAGCCCTTATCTCACCCGCGAAGCCTTCAGCATGCTGGGCGAGCGGATGGGGGAGCGGATCGTGCTGATCCTGGCCTATGACGGGCCGGTGCCGATTGCGGGCGCGCTGAATTTTGTGGGGACCGATGCGCTCTACGGGCGCTATTGGGGCTGCACCCGCGAGGTGCGGTTCCTGCATTTCGAACTGTGCTATTATCAGGCGATCGATGCCGCGATCGCGCGCGGCCTTGCGCGGGTCGAGGCGGGGGCGCAGGGCGGGCACAAGATGGCGCGCGGATACGAACCGGTCAGGACATGGTCAGCGCACTGGATCGCCGATCCGGGGCTGCGCGCGGCGATAGCCGAATTTCTCAAACGCGAGCGGGCCGGGGTGGCGAGCGATCAGCTCTACCTCGATACCCGCACCCCGTTCAGGAAGGACTACTGAAGGGGCCGGTCAGGCGGCGCGCAGACGGCCTTCGGCGAGCCACTGGCGGGCGCGACGCTGGGCTTCGGCAATCTCGCGCGCGGTCATCTCGGCGGCAATATCGGCGCGGCACCGGGCGGCATCCTCGTGGCTGCGCGCGGCGGCAAGGTTGAACCACTTGTGCGCCTCGATGAGGTCGCACGGTGCGCCGTTGCTGCCGGTCGAGAAGGCAACGCCGAGATCGAAGCAGGCAGCCACCTGCCCCTGCGCCGCGGCAGCCAGCCAGCGTGCCAAGCCGGCACCGGCCGATGTTTCACGTGAAACATTCCCCTCGCGCCCCGTGATCGAAATGATGGTCATCGTGTAGTCCCCGTTCATCACCGGGCCGCCCGTGTGCGACCCTCCGGGCGACAGAAGTCGGCGATCATGGTCAATAATTGGTTAACGCGCCGTGCAATTCTGCTGGCGCGCCCGGCGGTGACGGGGCCGATCCTTGCGACCGCGCACTTGCCCCCCGGTCATTGCCAAACCCGCTTGTGCGCCATGAGGCGCTTGCCTATAGGCGCGCCATTGCTTCACCTTGCCGGGACCAAGTGAGCCAATGAAAATGTTCAGGCCTCTACCCGCAACGGTCAGCCACGTGGCTCATGGGATGAGAGGGCTTCATGCCAACTGCGGCGACTGACGAAATCGACATTCTCGAAAAGGCCAAGCGTCTGCTCACCCCGGACTATGTCCCCGGCGAGGACGAGGAGTACATGAACGAGCGCCAGCAGGCCTATTTCCGGATGCTGCTGATCGAATGGAAGCGCTCGATCCACACCGCTGCCGATCAGACCCTGCAATCGCTTCAGGACGGCCCGCTGCGCGAAGCCGACCTTACCGACCGCGCGTCGAGCGAGACCGACTGGGGCATTGAACTGCGCACCCGTGACCGGCAGCGCAAGCTGGTCGCCAAGATCGACGCCGCGCTGCGCCGGATCGATGCGGGCGAATATGGCTATTGCGAGGTGACCGGCGATCCGATCGGGCTGAGACGGCTGATCGCGCGGCCGGTCGCCACCATGACGGTCGAAGCGCAGGAAGCGCACGAACGGCGCGAAAAGATCTCGCGCGACGATTGACCGTAAACCGCCGGCAACCGGCCTGTCCCGCAACGGGACACGGCCAGCTTTCCGGCCCGCGATGGCGCCCGATTTTACCTGCGGTTAACTGCAATTGCCCTAGCCGTGCTTGGCGTCGGCGCGCGGCTCTGGCTACATCCGCGATGCTGCCAAAAAGTCGACAGCGTGGCTGAGGAGTGGTCGGAACATGACAGGGGTTGATACACGCAGCGTTGCGCGCGACAGCCTGTTCCTGTTGGCTGACATCCGCATCGAACGCAGCGCCCAAACCCACCGCGTGCGAGTGCGCAACCTTTCGGATGGCGGCATGATGGGCGAAGGCCATCTGCGCGTTCAGCGCGGCAACCGTCTGGAGATCGACCTGCGCAATGTCGGCATGGTCGAAGGGACGGTTGCCTGGGTGCATGACAACCGCTTCGGCGTGGCATTCGATGAGGAAATCGATTCGCAAAAAGCCCGCCGCCCGCTTCAGGGTGAACCTGCCGTAATCGGCATGGTCGAACGGTCCTGGGCGCACAAGGCGCCGCCCCCGCCCGAACAGACCCTGCTGCGCAAGCTCTGAGCGCCTCAACCCTTTCGCCAACCCGCTGACCGGCGCGCTGCAACCTGCTAGGCAGCAGGCTATGCGATTCTGGCTGTTCCTGCTTGCGGCGCTGGCGCTCGGCTCGTGCGGGCCTTCTGATGGCGGCGGGCCAGTCCGGGTGGCGATCATCGGCACGCCCGAAAGCCTGTTCCAGCAAGGCGTGCGGCTCTCGCCCGCCGCCCAGCACCTGCGCGCGGCTTCTTACGAAGGGATGGTGGCGCTCGATGCGTCGGGGCAGGTGATCCCCGCGCTTGCCGAACGCTGGATCGTCACCGACGATGGGCTGAGCTATATTTTCCGCCTGCGCGACAGCACCTGGCCCGATGGCGAGGAGATCAGCGCCGAGGATATTCGCGGCCTGCTGCGCGAGGCGATCGCGCGGCTCGATGGCACTTCGCTCGGGCTCGATCTTGCCAATGTCCGCGACATCCGGGCGATGACCACGCGGGTGATCGAGGTGCGCCTGTCGGGGCCGATGCCCGATTTCCTGCGGGTCCTCGCGCAGCCCGAGCTGGGCATGGTCAAAAGCGGCAGCGGCGCAGGCCCGATGGTCATGTCGCGCGATGAAGGCACCGCACTGGCCCGCCTGACTGCGCTTCCGCCCCAGGCGCGCGGCCTGCCGGCGCGTGAGGACTGGGAGGAAATCGCCCGCCCGCTGACGCTTGAGGCCAAATCGGCGCAGGCCGCAGTGGAGGCGTTCTCGCGCGGGGATGTCAACCTGGTGCTGAACGGCAGCCTCATCGACTTCCCGCTCGCCGAAGTCGGGCCGCTGTCGCGCGGCACCGTGCAGGTCGATCCGGCGCTGGGCCTGCTGGGGCTGGTGGTGCGCAGGGAAACCGGCCTGCTCGCCGATGCACCGCAGCGCGAGGCGCTGTCGATGGCGATCGACCGATCGGCGCTGATCCAGCCGTTTGGCTTGGGCGGCTGGCAAGAGAGCAGCTGGATCGTGCCGCCCGATGCCTTTGCGCAGCCACCCTATCCCGATAGCCGCTGGGAGGGGCTTTCGCTTGACGAGCGCCGCGCCGCCGCGCGGGCGCGGGTGCAGGCGTGGCGGTCGGCATCGGGGGCCGAGCCGGTGGTTCGGGTCGGACTGCCTGAGGGCAGGGGCGGGAACCTGCTGTTCCGGCAGCTGGCGCAGGCATGGGCGGAAATCGGGGTAGCGGCGGTGCGCACCAAGCCTGGCACGGGCGCCGATCTCGAGCTGCGCGATACCCTCGCGCGCTACGCCGCCCCGGGCTGGTATCTCAACCAGTTCCACTGTTCGCTCAAGATCGGCCTGTGTTCGCCCGAAGCCGACGCGCTGGCGCGCCGGGCGATGACCGAACGCGACCCGGCGGTGCGCGACCGGCTGCTGGCCGAAGCCCACGCGGCGCTGATCGCAAGGGAAGTCTACATCCCGCTCGGCGCGCCGGTGCGCTGGTCGCTGGTGCGCGGGTCGATCAACAACTACGTTGCCAACCCCTGGGGGCTGCACCCCTTGTTCGCGCTGACCCAACCCACCACCTAGGCAGGGAAAGGATCATGCCCGTGCCCTATACCGCGCGTTTGCGCTCCCGTCCATTGGGTCTGCCCACCGGCCGCGACCCGGCCGCTGCGCGGGCGCGGGTGACGATGATAGAATATCTGCTCGAACGCAGCCTCACCATCCCCGGCATCCGCTTTCCGATCGGGCTCGACGCGGTTGTCGGCCTGGTCCCCGTGATCGGCGAGGTGATCACCCTGGTGATGGGCGCCTATATCCTGTGGGAGGCCCGCAATCTCGGCGTGCCCAAATGGACGCTGGCGCGGATGGGGGCCAATATCGCCTTCGACACCGCGATTGGCGCGATCCCGGTGGTGGGCGATGCCGCCGATTTCGTGTTCCGCTCGAACACCCGCAACCTCAAACTGCTGCGTCGCCACCTTGACCAGCACCATCCGCACAGCCGGGTGATCGAGGGGTAGTTTGCCTTCGCCGCCTGCCGCGCTAGAAATGCGCGCGCCATGGCCGATCACCCCACCTCACCCGCGCATCCCGATCCCGCCGCCCGGTCGCGGCGCGCAGATGCCGAGTGCGCGCGGATATGGGACATCTCGCAGGTGCTGCGCCCCGGCCTACCGGTGTGGCCGGGAGACACCGCCTTCGCCCTCAACCGCACCTGGCGGATCGAGGATGGTTCGCCGGTCAATGTCGCAAGGATGACGATGAGCACCCATTCGGGCACCCACGCCGATGCCCCGCTGCACTACGATCCGCACGGACTGGACGCAGCGACCATGCCGCTCGATCCCTTTATCGGCGCGTGTCTGGTGGCCGATGCGCGCCATGTCCAAGGCAAGGTGACGGTGGAAGACCTGCCCGCGCTTGACGGAGCCCAACGGGTGCTGCTGCGCACCTTCGAGGCCTTTCCCCGCGATGCCTGGGACAGCGGCTTTACCGCCATCGATGCGGGCGCGATCCATTGGCTTGCCGGGCAGGGAGCAAAGCTGATCGGGACCGATGCGCCTTCAATCGATCCGCAGGATTCCAAGACGATGGATGCACACAGGGCGGTGGCGCAGCACGACATGCGCATCCTCGAAGGGCTGGTGCTCGATGGGATCGCGGCGGGCCGCTACGAGTTGATCGCGCTGCCGCTCAAGGTGGCTGGCGGCGATGCCGGGCTGTGCCGCGCGATCCTGCGGCCCTTGCCCGATGCCTGAAAGCGCCCGCGCGCGCGATGCCGCCGATCCCCTGGCGCAATATCGCGCGCATTTCGCGTTGCCCGAGGGGGTAATCTATCTCGACGGCAATTCGCTGGGCGCGCTGCCCCGGGCGACACCAACGGTGCTGATGCGCGTGGTCGAGCGCGAATGGGGCGAAGGGCTGATCCGGTCGTGGAACCATACCGGCTGGTTCGACATTGCGGCACGCGTAGGGGCGAAAATCGCGCCGCTGATCGGGGCCGCCCCGCACCAGGTGATCGCCTGCGATTCGACCAGCGTGAACCTGTTCAAGCTGATTGCAGCCGCCTTGCAGGTGCGCCCGGGCCGCAAGGTGGTGCTGTCCGAACCCGGCAATTTCCCGACCGATCTCTACATGATCGCCGGGCTGGAGCAGCAGGGCCTCGCCACCCGGCGGCTGGCCGCGCCCGGGCGGATCGAACAGGCGCTCGATGCCGACGTCGCGCTGCTGGTGCTGACCCATGCCCATTACAAGACCGGCGCCTTGCACGACATGGCAGCCCTGACCCGCGCCGCGCACCGGGCAGGGGCATTGGTGCTGTGGGACCTGTCGCACTCGGTCGGGGCACTGCCGGTCGATCTTGACGGCTGCGCGGCCGATTTCGCGGTCGGGTGCGGCTACAAATATCTGTGCGGCGGCCCGGGCGCGCCTGCTTTCGCCTATGTTGCCGAGCGGCACCATGAGACCTTGGCACAGCCGCTGACCGGCTGGTTCGGCCACGCCGCGCCGTTTGCGTTTTCGGACGATTACACCCCCGCACCCGGGATCGCGCGGTTGCAGTGCGGTACCCCGCCGGTGCTCGGGCTGGCGGCGCTGGAGGTCGGGGTCGAACTGATCGCGCGTATCGGGACCCAGCGCCTGTGGGCGAAGTCGCGCGCGCTTTCGGAATACTTTCTGGATCGCCTGGCCGCCCACGGCAGCGATCTTCCCTGCATCAGCCCGGTCGACAGCGCGCGTCGTGCCAGCCACCTCGCCTTCCGCCACCCCGCAGCCTTCGCGATCTCGCAGGCGCTGATCGCGCGCGGCGTGATCGGTGACTTTCGCGATCCCGATATCCTGCGGCTGGGCTTTGCGCCTGCCTACCTCTCGTTTGCCGACATCGCTGAGGCTGCCCGGCACCTCGCCGAAGTGCTGACGCGCGGGGAGTGGCAAAGTGACGAATTCACCCGCCGCGCCCGGGTGACATAAGGGCGATGCCGACCCCGTATCGGGCGAGGCAGCGAGGAGAGTGGCGACGATGAAGGCGCAGTTGGTCCTGGGGGCATTGGCATGCCTTGTCCTGATGAAGCCCGCCGCGCCGGTCCGGGCTGAGGAGCACACTCCAGAAAGCGCGCCCCAGCCGCCCTTCGTGGCCGCGGATTTTGCCGTGCCGACCTCTGCCGAGGGGCCGGGGTTCAGGCTCGTCCCGCTCGGCCCCGATCTCGCCGCGATCGATCATGCGGCCTACATGTCCTCCATCGCGCACCTCCAGCAGACCTTCACCCGCAGCACAAACTGGCCGCGCGAAGGCATCACCATGGACGAGGCGATGGCCGACATGCGCAGCGAAGCGGCCCGCTTCGAACGGCGCGAATCCTTCGCCTACGCCGTGCTGACGCCTGACGGGCTGCGCGAGCGCGGGTGCGTCTATGTCTATCCCGGCACCGGCACGGGCCATGATGCGGTGGTGCGCCTGTGGGTGACGCGGGCCGAATATGACGCCGGGTTCGATGCCGCGCTGTATGGCTGGACCCGGCAGTGGATCGCAGCGGACTGGCCGTTCAGGAAGGTCGCCTATCCCGGCCGGGCGATCGCGTGGGAGGAATGGGACGCGATGGTCGCCGCCGCCCGCGCCGATTGATCGGCGGGCGCGATCACGCCTCCAGTTCGATATCCCAATACAGCCAGTCGCGCCAGGTTTCGTGCAGGTAATTGGGCGGGAACAGCCGCCCGTGCTGCTGCAACTGCCAGCTGGTCGGCCGGATCGGGGGCTGGTGCACCGGCATCGCCGCCTGCTTCGGCGTGCGCCCGCCCTTCTTCATGTTGCACGGCGCGCAGGCGGTGATGATGTTCTCCCACGTCGTGCGCCCGCCCAACCGGCGCGGAATGACGTGGTCGAAGGTGAGGTGATCGGTGCTGCCGCAATACTGGCACTGGAAACGGTCGCGCAGGAACACGTTGAACCGGGTGAAGGCCGGAAACTCGCTGTGCTTCACATATTGCCTGAGCGCGATCACCGAGGGGATCTTCATGTCGAAGCTTGGCGAATGCACCGCGCGGTCGTAGCTGGCGACAATGTCCACCCGGTCGAGGAACACCGCCTTGATGGCGGTCTGCCACGGCCACAGGCTGAGCGGGTAGTAGGACAGCGGCGTGTAATCGGCGTTGAGTACCAGCGCCGGACAGGCCGAGAGGTTGCGCGTCGGGTCCTGTTCGACGCTGCGGAACCGGGCTGCCTTTTCGATCAGTTCGGCGTTGAACACGGACTGGCGTTCCTCCCTGATTGAATGCATCCTGCCGTGGCAACAAAAAGAGTCAAACCCGTGACAGGGCGGCTATCCACAGGGTTGGCCTGTGCAAAGCCTGTGGATAGCGCAAGGATAAGTCCTCTGGCATGGCTGCCGCAATGTCCGTTCCCGCCCCCGTCGTCACCCGCTTCGCGCCGAGCCCCAACGGCCCGCTGCATCTCGGCCATGCGCTTTCGGCGATCGTCGCGCATGATCGCGCACGCGCCGATGGCGGGCGGTTCCTGCTCAGGATCGAGGACATCGACGGGCCGCGCTCCCGCCCCGAGCTTGCCGACGGGTTCCGGCGCGATCTCGAATGGCTCGGGCTCGAATGGGACGAGGTGCCCGCGCAATCGACGAGGCTCGCCCGCTATGCCGCCGCCGCCGCGACGCTTACGGCGCGCGGGCTGCTCTATCGCTGCACCTGCACCCGCCAGGAAATCGCGCGGGCGGGGGCACAGCCGGGCGCGGACGGGCCGATCTATCCCGGCACGTGCAAGCGCGCTCCGCCCAATCCGGCGCGCCCTGCGGCACTGCGGCTCGATACGGCGCGCGCGCGCGCGATCGCCGGGCCGCTCGCGTGGGAGGACGAGCTTGCCGGACATATTGACGTCGATCTCGCGCCGGTCGGCGATGTGGTGCTGGTGCGCAGGGACCTGCCCGCCAGCTATCACCTCGCGGTCACGCTCGACGATGCGAGTGATTGCGTGACGGTGGTGACGCGCGGTGCCGATCTGTTCGTCGCATCCCACCTGCATCGCACCCTTCAGGCGCTGCTCGGCCTGCCGGTGCCGCGCTGGCATCACCACCCGCTGATCCTCGACGAGACCGGGCAGAAGCTCGCCAAACGCCGCGGCTCCCCGGCGCTTTGTGAAAGGCGGCTGGCGGGCGAGGACGGGCGGATGCTTGCCGATCGCCTGCGCGCCCGGCATTTGCGGCTTGGAACCTGATCGAAGGCGGTCCATTGTGGGCGCATGAACTACATTCTCATCCCGGCGCTCGTCATCCTGATGGGCCTCACCGCTTTCGCGCTGGTGCGCGGCATCATTGCCTTCCTGAAAACCACCCGGATCGATTTGGAAACCGGCGAGGGCGAAACCGCCACCGACATGCAACTGGCGCAGAACAAGGCGATGTTCGCGCGCATCAAGTATCAGGCCGCCGCAATCGGCGTGGTGATCGTGATCGGCCTGATCGCCGCGGGTAGCGCGGACTGAGCGAGGCTGCCTCGTGGTCAGGCTGAACCGCATCTACACCCGCACCGGGGACGATGGCACCACCGGCCTCGTCGACGGGTCGCGCTGTCCCAAGCATTCGGCCCGGATCAGCGCCATGGGGCTGGTGGACGAGGCGAACAGCGCGATCGGGCTGGCGGCTGTCAAACTGACGGGCGAGGCGGGGGCGGATATCATCCGCATCCAGAACGACATGTTCGATCTGGGCGCCGACCTGGCGACGCCAGGAGATGATTTTACCCCTTCCGAGATGGTCCTGCGGATGGTGCCATCGCAGGCCGATTGGCTTGAGGCGCGTATCGATGCGATGAACGAGGTGCTTGCCCCGTTGACCAGCTTTATCCTGCCCGGCGGAAGCGAGCTGGCCGCACGGCTGCACATTGCCCGTGCGACCACCCGCGCGGCAGAACGCGCGATGGTGGCGCTGGCCGCGCAGGACCCGGTCAATCCCGCGGCGCTTGCCTATATCAACCGCCTGTCGGATTATCTGTTCGTGCTGGCCCGCGTGGTCAACGATAACGGGCGGATGGACGTGAAGTGGATTCCGGGCGCTAATCGCTAGTCAGCGCGCTGCTTCCCCGCTAGGGCGGGCGCATTGCTGCACTTGCGAAGGGAATTGCCATGCAGAGCATCGCCGTTATCGGCGCCGGCCAGATGGGCACCGGCATCGCGCAGACCGTCGCCGCCCATGGCATGAAGGTCATGCTCGCCGATGTCGATCTTGCCCGCGCCGAGGCCGGCAAGGCCAATGTCGAGGCGGCGCTGGTCAAGCTGATGGGGCGCGGCAAGATCGAGGCCGACGCGGCCGAAGCCCTGCTCGCCCGGATTACCCTGGTTGCCGACTATGCGCCGATGGCCGAGGCCGATCTCATCATCGAAGCCGCGACCGAGCGTGAGGAGATCAAGAATGCGATCTTCACCGCGGCGGGCAAGGTGCTCAGCCAGGGCGCGATCATGGCGTCCAACACCTCGTCGATCCCGATTACCCGTATGGCCAACCATTCGCCCGATGCAGCCCGCTTTATCGGGCTTCACTTTTTCAATCCGGTGCCGGTGATGGGGCTGATCGAAGTGATCCCCGGCCTCGCCACCGCACAGGCCACCACCGACCGCGTCACCGCCTTCGCGCGCGGGCTGGGCAAGGAAGTGGTGCTGAGCCAGGACGAACCGGGCTTCGTCGTCAACCGCATCCTGCTGCCGATGATCAACGAGGCGGTGTTCGTGCTCGGCCAGTCGACCGCGGGGATCGAGGATATCGACAAGGGCTGCCGCCTCGGGCTCAACCACCCGATGGGACCGCTCCAGCTTGCCGATTTCGTCGGGCTCGATACCTGCCTTGATATCATCAAGGTGCTCTACAAGACCACCCGCGACAGCAAGTATCGCCCCGCGCCGTTGCTGGTAAAATATGTCGAGGCCGGTTGGCTCGGCCGCAAGAGCGGGCGCGGTTTTTACGATTATTCGGGCGACGTGCCGGTTCCAACCCGCTGATTGCGGGGCTATTTGGGCTCGATCTTCATGGTCCGCGAGGTGACCACCGGGATCCGCCGCGACGCCGCCTGTTCCTCGGCATCGTCGGGAGCGGGGACGACTTGGCCAACATTGTCGGCGACCACCGGCTGCGGCCCGGCCGACACCGTTCCCGCAGGCGCGCGGCGGGCCGACGGGCTGGGGGTCGTCGTAATCTCATAGCGTTCGCGCGGCGAGGGATCGATCCCCTCGGTGGTGTCGATCAGGTCTTCATCGGGGGCATATTCGCCGAATACGGTGTCGCCGCCCGCCCATCCATCGGCCGGGTCGATCAGGCTGTCGCCCACGCTCTGGGTTTCAGCGTAAGCGCTCGCCTCCTTGGCGATGGTCTCGCGCTCGTCGGCGTAACGGTCAATCGCGGTGTCGAGCACGCCGCCGCCGTCGCTCGGGCCGACCGCGATGATCGCTCCGATGATCGTGACAGCGGCAAAGGCCATGGCTGCCTTGCTGTTTGCGAACAGGGTTTTCGACATGACGCAAGCCTAGTCACAGCTTGGTTAAGGTTTGGTGGAAATCAGCCGCGGTGCGCGTTGAGATCGCGCTTCCACCGGTAGAGCAGATCGAGCGCCTCGCGCGGGGTCAGAGCGTCGAGATCAGCGGCGCGCAGGTGCTCGGCCAGCGCCTGTTCGGGGGTGCTGCGCGGTTCGGGAGGGATCGCGGCGAACAGCGGCAGATCGCCGAGGCCCGCGGCAATCCCGCCGGTTTCGGCGCGGGTCGCTTCGAACTTTTCGAGCACCGTTCTCGCGCGCGCGATTACGGCGTCGGGCACCCCGGCGAGCCGCGCCACGGCAAGGCCGTAAGAACGGTCGGCCGGGCCTTCGGCAAGTTCGTGCAGCAGCACCAGATCGCCCTGCCACTTGCGCGCGCGGACGTGGTGGAGCGACAGCGCCTCGCAGCTGTCGGCCAGCCGCGCCAATTCGTGGTAGTGGGTTGCAAACAGGCAGCGGCAGGCAATCTGAGAATGCACCGCCTCGGCCACCGCCCAGGCCAGCGCGAGCCCGTCATAGGTCGAGGTGCCGCGCCCGACCTCGTCGAGGATGACGAAGCTGCGGGGGGTCGCCTGAGCAAGAATTGCGGCGGTCTCGACCATTTCGACCATGAAGGTCGATCGCCCGCGGGCAAGATTGTCGGCCGCGCCGACGCGGCTGAACAGGCGATCGACCAGCCCGATCCGGGCTGACCGGGCGGGCACGTAGCACCCGGCCTGCGCCAGCACCACGATCAGCGCATTCTGGCGCAGGAAGGTCGATTTGCCGCCCATGTTGGGCCCGCCGATCAGCCACAGGCGATTGTGTTCGGCAAGTTCGCAGTCATTGGCGACAAATCGCTCCCCGGCCTGCGCCAGCGCCGCCTCGACCACCGGATGCCGCCCGCCGATGATCGCAAGGCCCGCATCCGCGCTGAGCGCGGGGCGGCACCAGTCGCCTTCGGCAGCGCGTTCGGCATTGGCGGCGGCGACATCGATCCGGGCGAGCGCGCCCGCAGTCGCGGCGATCGCCTCGCGCGATGTCACGGCGGCCGCGGCCAGCGCCGCGAAATGCGCCTCTTCGGCGGCGAGCGCGTGGCCTGCGGCCTCGGCGATGCGCGCGGCTTCCTCATGCAGCCGGAGCGAATTGAACCGGACCGCATCCTTCATCGTCTGGCGGTGGGTGAAACCGCTTGCGGGGTCCATCAACCGGTCGGCGTGGCGCGCGGGCACCTCGATGAAATAGCCGAGCACGCCGTTGTGGCGGATCTTGAGCGCCGCGATGCCGGTCTCGCCGCGATAGCGCGCCTCCATCGCCGCAATCGCGCGGCGCGCGTCGCCCGACGCCGCCCGCAGCGCGTCGAGCCCGGCGTCATAGCCATCGGCGATATAGCCGCCGCCGCTGCGTTCGGTCGGGGGCGAGGGCACCAGCGCGCGGGCAAGCGCGCCCGTCAGCGCGCCGTGGCCGGTGAGCTGCGCGAGCATCTGGTCGAGCAGCGCCGGCCGGTCGGGCGTGCCAACCAGCCAGTCGTGCAGGCGCGCGGCCTGGCTCAGCCCGTCGCGCAGCTGGCCGAGATCGCGCGGGCTCCCGCGCCCGGCCACCACCCGGCCGAGCGCACGGCCCAGATCGGGGACCGCGCGCAGCACCTCGCGCAGCCGTGCCCGCTCGATCGGGCGATCATGCCAGAACTGCACCAGCGCAAGCCGCGCTTCGATCGCCGGGCGCTCGCACAGCGGGGCGGACAGGTCGTCGGCAAGCAGCCGCGATCCGGCCCCGGTGACGCAGCGATCGACCGCGTCGATCAGGCTGCCCGCACGCGCGCCCGACGTGCTCCGCAAGATTTCAAGGCTGGTGCGGGTCGCCTCGTCCATCGCCATGCCCTCGGCGCCGTCACGCAGCACCGGCGGCAGCAGCAGCGGCATCCGTCCGCGCCCGACATGGTCGAGATAAGCAACAAGGCCTCCCGCCGCCGCCAGCATCGCGCGGGTAAACGCCCCGAAGGCATCGAGCGTCGCGACACCATGCACCGCCTTCAGCCGCTCGGCTCCGGCATCGCTGGCGAAGCTGATACGCGGGCGGCAAATCGCACCATCGGGGCCGTGCGGCCAGTCTTCGGGCACCACCACTTCGCTCGGGCTCAGCCGCGCCAGCGCCGCGCCGAGCGCTTCGGGGGCGCATTCCTCGAGGACCATCGCCCCGGTGGAAACGTCGCAGGCGGCGATCCCGATCGTGCCGCGCACCTCGCACAGCGCCGCCAGCAGATTGGCGCGGCGCGGGTTCAGCAGCGCTTCCTCGGTCAGCGTGCCGGCCGTCACCAGCCGCACGATCGCGCGGCCGACCAGCACCTTGGACGACGGTGTTCCCTCGCGCTTGGCCCGGGCCTTGGCCTCCTCAGGGGTTTCGACCTGCTCGGCGATCGCCACCCGGCAACCAGCGCGGATCAACCGCGCGAGGTAGCTTTCGGCCGAATGCACCGGCACCCCGCACATCGGGATCGGTGCCCCCTGGTGCTCACCGCGCGTGGTGAGCGCGATGTCTAGGAGGTGCGCCGCGCGCCGCGCATCCTCGAAGAACAGCTCGAAGAAATCGCCCATGCGGTAGAACAGCAGTGCATCGCCCGCTTCCTCGCGCAGGGCAAGGTATTGCGCCATCATCGGCGTGGGTTGGCTTGGGGCCTTGGGATCATGGAGCGCGGCCATCGCCATGGACTAGCCAGCCGCCCGCCGATTCGGAATGTCCGCAGCCGCGCTTTCCCCCGAACCGGCGGCAATTCGGCCCTATCGCTCGCCCCCGCGCGCAGGTAAGACGGCGGCGGACCAGCGGCGGCAACACGGGGGGATCACAGATCATGGCGGACGAGAACAAGGGCGGCTTCACCGCTCGCGAGGCGCTTTACTACCACGAAACCATCCGCCCGGGTAAGCTCGAGATCGTCGCCACCAAGCCGATGACATCGCAGCGCGATCTTAGCCTTGCCTATTCGCCGGGCGTCGCCGTGCCCGTCGAAGCGATCGCCGCCGATCCCGCCTTGGCCGCCCGCTACACCGCCAAGGGCAACTTGGTGGCGGTGATCTCAAACGGCACCGCGATCCTCGGGCTCGGCAATCTGGGCGCGCTCGCCTCCAAGCCGGTGATGGAAGGCAAGGCGGTGCTGTTCAAACGGTTTGCCGACGTCGATTCGATCGACATCGAGCTCGCCACCGAAGATCCCGATGCGATCATCAACGCCGTCGCACTGATGGAGCCGACCTTCGGCGGGATCAATCTTGAGGATATCAAGGCCCCCGAATGCTTCATCATCGAAGCGGCGCTGCGCGAGCGGATGAAGATCCCGGTGATGCACGACGACCAGCACGGGACCGCGATCATCACCGCCGCCGGCCTGCTCAACGCCTGCTATCTGACCGGGCGCGACATCCGCGACGTGAAGGTGGTGGTTAACGGCGCGGGCGCAGCCGCGATTGCGTGTACCGCGCTGATCAAGGCGATGGGGGTGCGCCACGATCATGTCATCATGTGCGACCGTTCGGGGCCGATCACGCCCGAGCGCGAAGGCATCGACCAGTGGAAGAGCGCGCATGCAGTGGCCACCGCGGCGACCAGCCTTGAAGAGGCGCTCGTGGGGGCGGACATCTTCCTCGGCCTGTCGGCGGCGGGCGCGCTGAAGCCCGAATGGGTCACCCGGATGGCCGACAAGCCGATCATCTTCGCCATGGCGAACCCGGTCCCGGAAATCATGCCCGATGAAGCCAAGGCGGTGCGCCCCGATGCCATCGTCGCTACCGGGCGAAGCGACTTTCCCAATCAGGTCAACAACGTGCTGGGCTTCCCCTTCATCTTTCGCGGGGCGCTCGACGTGCAGGCAACCACCATCAACGAGGAAATGAAGGTCGCCGCCGCCAAGGCGATTGCCGAGCTGGCGCGTCAGCAAGTGCCCGAGGAGGTCGCCTCGGCCTATGGCAAGAACCACAAGTTCGGCACCGATTACATCATCCCCGCGCCCTTCGATCCGCGCCTGATCGAGGTGGTATCCTCGGCGGTGGCGCGGGCGGCGATGGATTCAGGCGTGGCGCAGGCGCGGATCGAGGATTTCGAGGCCTATCGCATCCAGCTGCGCTCGCGGCTCAACCCCACCACCTCGGTGCTGACCGGGGTTTACGAAACCGCGCGCGCCAATCCAAAGCGCATGGTCTTCGCCGAGGCCGAGGAGGAAGTGGTGCTGCGCGCCGCGATCCAGTTCCGCGATTTCGGCTATGGCACCCCGATCCTGGTGGGTCGCACCAAGGCGGTGCTCGACAAGCTCCACCAGCTTTCGGTCGCCGATCCGGGCAGTTTCGAAATCCAGAACTCGGCCGACAGCGCGCATGTGCCCGCGATGGTCGATTTCCTCTACAAGCGCGTGCAGCGGCGCGGGCTGACCCAGCGCGACGTGCGCCGGATGGTGAACCAGGACCGCAATGTGTTCGCCTCGCTGCTGGTCGCGCTTGGGCATGGCGACGGGATCATCACCGGCATGACCCGCACCTTCGCGCAGACCGTGCGTGAGGTAAACCTGGTGCTCGATCACAAGGTTGGCTGCCTGCCTTTCGGCATCCACATGATGATCGGCAAGAACCACACCACTTTCCTTGCCGATACCACGATCAACGAACGTCCGAGCGCGGAGGACCTGGCGCACATCGCGCGCGAGACCGCCGCGGTGGCCAAGCGCATGGGGCACGAACCGCGGGTCGCGTTCCTCAGCTATTCGACCTTCGGCAATCCTTCGGGCCAGTGGCTGGGCAATATCCGCGAAGCGGTGGCAATCCTCGACCGCGACGATCCAGGCTTCGAATATGAAGGCGAAATGGCCCCCGATGCCGCGCTCAACCCCAAGGTGATGGCGCTTTATCCCTTCAGCCGCCTGTCGGGGCCCGCCAATGTGCTGGTGATGCCGGGACTGCAATCGGCCAACCTGTCGGCCAAGCTGCTGCGCGAACTGGGCAGCAATGCGACGATCGGGCCGATGCTGCTGGGAATGGAAAAGCCGGTGCAGATCGTCCCGATGACAGCGACGGTGCCCGAGGTCCTGACTCTGGCGGTGCTGGCGAGCGCGGGAGTGGTGGGGTGAGGATTGTAGCTGTTTAGAACCGATTATAGCTTAATTGGCCTATAAAACGTCTTAAACTGGACAGCCATTGCGCGCCAAAGAACGCGATCAGCCCCTTCGCGCCCCTATGAAGCCGGAAACAGCGGGTTCTTCGAGGTGTCCCCTGGGGGAAAAGGTCACCAGCCTGGGGCCAAGACGCGCCACTATCATTGCTAAGGGCATGATTTATAGTCCTGCTCACGGCGACATTGCATTCACTGTTCCGCTATTTGAGGCATACCTTAAACGCCATTGGATGTAGCGCCTCACCGCCGCCGGAAACGGAAGTACCACACCTCGTGCCCGTAAACGGTCCGCGCCTTGTGTTCGTAGCGCGTCTCGGGCCAGCCGGAGGGGCGCACCTGCCAGCCTGACGGCTTCTCCACCACCCATTCGAACTGGTCGGTGTGACGCTGCATCACCATCAGCGCGTGGCGCAGATAACCTGCGTGGTCGGTGCCGAACCGGAACTCGCCGCCGGGCTTGAGCTTCTGCGCGAACAGCCGCACCGGGCCATCGTTCATCATCCGGCGCTTGGCGTGGCGCGCCTTGGGCCAAGGATCGGGATGGAGCAGGTAGAGCATCGTCAGCGCCCCGTCGGGCACCCGCGCCAGCACCTCCAGCGCGTCGCCATGATGCAGGCGGATATTGGCAAGGTGCTGATCGGCGATATGGGTCAGTGCCTGGGCCACACCGTTGACGAAGGGTTCGGCGCCGATGAAGCCGTGATCGGGGAGCAGGTCGGCGCGATAGGCAAGATGCTCCCCGCCGCCGAAGCCGATTTCGAAATGCAGCGGGCGCGCATCGCCGAACAGCACTTCGGACGTGACCGGGCCAGCGGCAGGCACGGCGATCTGCGGCAGAAGGTTGTCGACCAGCCCCTGCTGATAGGTGCGCAGCTTCTTGCCGACGCTGCGACCATAGAGCCGGTTGAGCGTGGTCGGGTCGCCCGGTTTGTGCGCGGTCATGGCCGGAGCGGTTGGTGGAGCGCACCCTTGCGGTCAAGCCGCTTTCAGCCGACCCGGCTTTTGCGGCCGACAATTTCGGTCTATCTGCCCCCCATGCCGCCGGTTCTCCTTGAAATGATGCTTCGCGGCGCTGCCATCTCGCTGTTCATCCTGTTGGCGATGCTGTTCGGACGCGAGGCGCGGCGATCGCAGACCGCACGGCTTGGCATGGCGCTCACCTTGGGTGGGGCCTGTTATGTGGCCTTGATCGCGGTCGACGGCAGTGGAAGCTGGGTCTGGTGGCGCGCGCCGCTGCATCTGGGCAGCCTTGCGACGCCGGGCCTGTTCTGGTTGTTCGCGGCGAGCTGGTTCGATGACGACTGGGAGCTGCGCACCTGGCACTTGGCCCTGATCGCCGTGCTGGTGACGGTCGGCGCGACCGCCAATTATCTCTATTGGGTCCAAAACGTCGAATGGTTCGGGATCGCGATCGGCTGGCGGCTGGGTAGTTTCGTCGCCATTGCCCTTGCCTTGCGGGCTGCGCTCAAGGGGCGCGATGCCGATCTGGTCGAAGCGCGGCGCCGGATGCGGCTCATCATCTGCTTCATTGTCGCAGCCGCGATCCTTTGGATCGTGATGAGCGAGTTGTGGGTGCGCCAATGGCCTCCGCCCGCGGCATGGCGGCTCGCCAATGCCGCCGGGATGCTGGCGCTCGCGCTGGGCACGGCTGCAGCGATTGTGGGCTGGCGCGATCCCAGCCTGATCGCACCGCCGCCCAAACCGGTGCAAGACAGCCGAACCGGGCCGGACGAAACAGAATTGCTTCAGCGGCTTGACGAGGTAATGGCCCGCGAGCGGCTCTATCGGCAGGATGGGCTGACGATTGCGGCAGTTGCCGGCCGGCTTGGGGTTCCCGAATACCGTTTGCGGCGCGCGATCAACAAAGGTCTGGGGGCACGAAATTTCAACTCCTACCTCAATGGCTTGCGGTTACGCGAAGTTGAGGCGGCCTTGGCCGATCCCGCCCAGCGCGAAGTGCCGATCCTGACCATTGCGCTCGATGCCGGGTTCGGTAGCCTCGCCCCGTTCAACCGCGCGTTTCGCGACGCGCAGGGTTGCACGCCGACCGAATTTCGGGCCCGGCATATGGCAGGCTGATCGATTTCGGGATTCGATCAATTGGATTTTGCAATCGCGCGGTCAAACGGCGCGCAATCGGTGAGGACGTTGTGCGAAGGAGCAAACCACGATGCCGACCGAAATGACCTTGGCCGAGGCCGCAATGCACGTCTTTCCCAACGTCTTCCTGTTTGACGGCGGGCGCTATGTCATCGCCACAGCACTGATGTCGCTGGTGCTGTGGGCGGTGCATCGCACCTGGCTCAAAGCGCGGATCATCCAGACCCGGCGTCCGACGCGGACCGACTATACTCGCGAACTGCTGGCATCGGCGCGCACCGTGGTCGTCTATGCGATCGTCTTCACACCGGTTCTGTGGCTTAAGGCGAACGGGATCGGCGCCGCGGCCTATGGCGGCCCTGCGGACTGGTATGTGATCGCCGCCTTCGTGGCCGCGCTGCTGATCGCGCAGGACACCTATTTCTACTGGACCCACCGGCTGCTTCACCGGCCCGCGTGGTTCAAGCGCTGGCACCGCACCCACCACAAGACGATCACCCCCACGCCCTTCACCGCCTATTCCTTCGACTGGCGCGAGGCGGTGGTGCACGCCGGGCTGCCGGCGATCTGGCAGATGATCATCCCGACCCCCCACGGTGCGTTCTTCATCTTTCTTGCGATCATGATTGCGCGCAACGTGATGGGGCACTGCGGCACCGAATTGCACCCGCGCGGCTTTGCCGACCATTGGTTCTGGGGCAATTTCACCACCACCACGCACCACGACCTGCACCATTCGGGCAGTTTCGGCTGCAATTTCGGGCTCTATTTCACCTGGTGGGACCGGCTGATGGGCACCGAACATCCGCGCTACCGGGAAATCTTCCGCGAGATCACCGCGCGCGGGCGCGACGAAGAACCGGCCGCGGGGTCACCTGCGCACACGTGAAGCGGCCCGCGCTGCAGGGCACGGGCCGCTCAACCAGTCGCCAGCAATGGTGTGATCAGGCCGCTTCCACCGCGTCATCCGCGTCGCGCAGCACATAGCCGCGGCCCCAAACGGTTTCGATGTAATTGTCGCCGCCGCAGGCCAGCGACAGCTTCTTGCGCAGCTTGCAGATGAACACGTCGATGATCTTGAGCTCAGGCTCGTCCATCCCGCCATAGAGGTGGTTGAGGAACATTTCCTTGGTCAGCGTGGTGCCCTTGCGAAGCGAGAGCAGCTCGAGCATCGCATATTCCTTGCCGGTCAGGTGCACCCGCGCGCCATCGACTTCGACCGTCTTTGCATCGAGGTTCACGGCGAGCTTGCCGGTGCGGATCACCGATTGCGAATGGCCCTTGGAACGGCGCACCACGGCATAGATGCGGGCGACCAGTTCCTCGCGGTGGAACGGCTTCGTCACGTAATCGTCGGCGCCGAAACCGAAGCTGCGGATCTTCGAATCCATCTCCGAGATGCCCGAAAGGATCAGCACCGGGGTCTGCACCTTGGCGACGCGCAGCTTCTTGAGCACGTCGTAGCCATGCATATCGGGCAGGTTGAGGTCGAGCAGAATGATATCGTAATCATAGAGCTTGCCAAGGTCCAAACCCTCTTCGCCGAGGTCGGTCGAATAGACGTTGAAGCCTTCGGTGGTGAGCATCAGCTCGATCGCCTTGGCGGTGGTCGGTTCGTCTTCGATCAGCAGAACGCGCATTGTAGTCCCCTGTCTTACCCCTGGTAACCCCTGCTTAGGAGAGGTTGTCGCCTGTTAACCACGCCGCTTCTCACCAAAAAAGGTTAATAAGAGGTTTAAGGTGTTAACGGTTTTCCGGTGAGTCTTTCGAGTCACACCTCGGTGCGGCGCGGGTTGTGAAGGTGGCGTAGACGTTTACGCCTCGCGTGTCGTCTGCGGGAAAGTGCTAAGCCGCCCCGGCGAGCTTCTTCGCGCGGCGCCGTTCCGCGCTGGAACCGAGGCCGATTGCCTCGCGGTATTTGGCGACCGTGCGGCGGGCGAGATCGAAACCTTCTGCTTGCAGCATGTCGGCAAGCTGCTGGTCGGAGAGGATGTTCCCCGGCCCCTCGGCGTCGATCAGCGCCTTGATCCGCGCCTTGATCGCGGCGGACGATGCACCCTCGCCATCGGCCCCCTCTCCAATCCGGCCGACCCCGCTGGTGAAGAAATACTTGAGCTCGAAAGTCCCGCGCGCGCAGGCGAGATATTTGTTCGATGTCACCCGGCTCACGGTGCTCTCGTGCATCCCGATCTGTTCGGCCACCTCGCGCAGCGTGAGCGGGCGCAGTTCGGATACGCCGCGGCGAAAGAAGCCGTCCTGCTGCTTGACGATCTCGGCGGCGGTCTTGATGATGGTCTTCTGGCGCTGGTCGAGCGCACGGATCAGCCAATGCGCATCGGCGAGCTTTTCCTTTAGCCATGCTTGCGATTCGCGGCTGGTCGCGCCCCGGTTGAGTTCCAGATAATAGCCGCGGTTGACGATGAGCCGGGGCAGCGTTTCCTCGTTGAGCGCCAGGTCCCAGCCCCCCTTGCCATTGTCGGCGAGCAGCACGTCGGGCACCACTGCGCTCGCCTGCGAGGGGGCAAAGGCAAGGCCAGGGCGCGGGTTGTAGCTGCGCAACTCGCGCAGCATGTCGGCGAAATCTTCATCATCGACCTTGCACAGGCGCTTCAATCGCGCGACCTCGCCGCGCGCGACCAGATCGAGATTGGCGATCAGCATCGCCATGCACGGATCATAGCGGTCGGCCTCGCGCGCCTGGATGGCGATGCATTCCGCCAAGTCGCGGGCGCCTACGCCAGAGGGATCGAGCGACTGCACCAGCGCCAGCGCGGTTTCGGCCTCGCAGGCGGCGACGCCGAGGTCGTCGGCAACCTCGCCGATCGGGTGGGCGAGGTATCCGGCCTCGTCGAGCAATCCGACGATGTGCCGCGCGATCCAGGCGATCCGCGGATCGTGGGCGAGCGCGCCGATCTGCGCGTCGAGATGGTCGGCAAGGCTCGCCTCGGCGGCGCGCAACTGTTCCCAGTCGGGCAGGTCGGAATTGTCGGCCCCCGCGCTCACGGCTGCGCCCCAATCGGTCTCGCGCGCGGCGGGCGGGACGCCGTCGCCGGTATCCCAGTCGCGGTCGATGGCGGCAAGATCGAGCGGCGCATCGCCTTCGCCCGCGCCCAGCGCGATCAGCTGGTCGGCGGGCGCATCTTCGGGCAGCGCCGCAACCGGTTCAATGCGGTCAGGCTCTCCCGGATCGGCCGGCCCGCCGGTGTCGAGCAGCGGGTTGGCTTCGAGCGCCTCGGCAATGAAACTTTCGATTTCGAGGTTGGAGGCCGCCAGCAGCTTGATTGCCTGCTGCAGTTGCGGCGTCATCACCAGCGATTGCGTTTGCCTCAGGTCAAGGCGGGGGCCAAGCGCCATGGCTAGAGCACTTTCCGACCAATCCGGATCGCCCTGATCGCGTCAGGAAGCCCGCTGGACAGGAGTGACGCGCAGCGCGGGCCTTTCGGCCCCCGGGCAAGCGTCGCGACGAAGCCAGCGGGCTTCCTGACGCGGCCCCGCAGGGGCGGGCCGCTTTTGGCCCATCGCCACGTCTCTCGTCGCTCACTATGCTTCGGCATGGCTCGCTCCTCGTTCCTCGCGCTGGGCCAAAATCGGCTCCGTCAGGGCGATCCGGATTGGTCGGAAAGTGCTCTAGAGCGTAAAGCCCTCGCCCAGATAGAGCCGCCGCACGTTCTCGTCCGCGACCAGTTCCTGCGGGCTGCCAGCGAACAGCACCTGCCCGCCATAGATGATGCAGGCGCGGTCGACGATGTCGAGCGTTTCGCGCACGTTGTGGTCGGTGATCAGCACCCCGATCCCGCGCGCCTTCAGATCCTTCACGAGATCGCGGATATCGCTGATCGAAAGCGGGTCGATCCCGGCGAAAGGTTCGTCGAGCAGCATGATCGAGGGCTTGGCCGCCAGCGCCCGGGCGATCTCGCAGCGCCGCCGCTCGCCCCCCGAAAGCGCCATCGCGGGCGAGGATCGCAGCCGGGTGAGCCCGAATTCGCTGAGCAGCCGTTCAAGTTCCGATGCGCGGGTGGCGGTATCGGGTTCGACCAGTTCGAGCACGCAGGCGATGTTCTGTTCGACCGTCATCCCGCGAAAGATGCTGGTTTCCTGCGGCAGGTAGCCAAGTCCGAGGATCGCGCGGCGATACATCGGCAGCTTGGTGACATCCTCGCCGTCCATCAGGATGCGGCCCGAATCCGGTTTGACCAGCCCCATGATTGAATAAAAGCAGGTGGTCTTGCCCGCACCATTGGGTCCGAGCAGGCCGAGCACCTCGCCCTTTGCCACGGTCAGCGAAATGTCGGACAGAACACTGCGCTTGTCATAGCTCTTGGCGATCGAGATCACCTCAAGCCCGCGGCCGAGCGGCTGGGCGGGGGCGACGGCATCACCGCCAGGATCGAGAAGCGCGGAATCGGTCATCGCGAGCGGTGTTTAGCAGCCCTGATGCCGCTGGAAAGACCCGGCAGGCACTTGGCAGGATTTTTGCTCAGTCGCGCCGTCCTGTTCGCGCAGACGCGCACGCGGTGACCAAAGCCGCCGCAATTCCGGGCAGTTGCGCCGCAATCCCGGCGTCCCGCCCGCCGAGGCACCGCCATGATCGCGCCTGCTTGCCAGCCCGCCTCGCCTTTGCGATACTGCATAGTGTAACAATCACCGTTGGGGAGCGGCGCGATGGGCAAGGTTTCGGGAAGCAAGGCATCGGCGCAGGTCGATGCGCACCACGCGACAAGAGGGCGCGTGCGCGACTGGCGCAAGGCGATGAGCGACCATGTCGCCTACGGCCTGCTGGTCTATACCTCGCTCCAGATTTTCGTCACGGTCAAGGCCCTGAGCGAGGGCTCGTCGAGCCTGCTGCCCTATTTCGCGCTGGTGGTGCTGGTCGCCGCGATCATCCCGGTGTGCCGCTGGTTCGAGAAGCGCTGGGCCGGGCTCGATGATGCCGATGCCGCCGATCCCGCGCTGGCGGCGGTGTTCCGGCGCGATACCGCGGCGCTGTGGGCGCTGGCGATCGGTCTGCCGTTTGGCCTCACGCTGATCTTCAAGGCACTGCTGGGCGCGGTCTAGGACTGCGCCGCGTAGCGTTCGATCGCCTCGATCGTCACCTGGCGTGCCTCCGCGGCATCGCCCCACTTGCCGACGCGCACCCACTTTTCGGTTTCGAGATCCTTGTAATGGGTGAAGAAGTGCTCGATCTGCTGCCAGATGATCGAAGGCAGATCGCTCGTCTCGACCACATCGGCATAATAGGGGAAGGTCTCGTTGACCGGAACGCAGACCAGCTTTTCGTCCCCGCCCTGTTCGTCCTCGAGATTGAGCACGCCGATCGGCCGGGCGCGCACCACGCAGCCGGGAATGAAGGGCGAGCGCGAGATCACCAGCGCGTCGAGCGGGTCGCCATCGGGTGACAGGGTGTGCGGCACGAAGCCGTAATTGGCAGGATAGCGCATCGGGGTGTGCAGGATGCGGTCGACGAACAGGGCCCCGCTTTCCTTGTCGAATTCGTACTTCACCGGCTCGCCCCCGGTCGGCACTTCGATGATCACGTTGAGATCGTCGGGCGGATTGACGCCGGTCGGGATCTTGTCGATGCGCATGGCTGTTCTCTTTTGCGTTCGCAGGTGGGGGAGGTCTTGGCCCGCGCGCCTTAAAGCCTGCCGCAGGATTGCGAAAGGGGCTGTGTGGGCCTAACTGCGCGGCGCTATGACCAAGAAAACCCCGCAAGCCATCCGCGGCACTCAGGACATCTTCGGCGGCGATGCCGAGGCCTTTGCTTTCGTGGTGGAGACCTTCGAGCGGGTGCGCCGCCTCTACCGTTTCCGCCGGGTCGAAATGCCGGTGTTCGAAAAGACCGAGGTGTTCGCCCGGAGCCTCGGCGAAACCACCGACGTGGTGTCGAAAGAAATGTATTCCTTCGAGGATCGCGGCGGGGAATCGTTGACCCTGCGCCCGGAGTTCACGGCGGGGATCGCGCGCGCGTTCCTCACCAATGGCTGGCAGCAGCACGCGCCATTGAAGGTCGCGACGCACGGGGCATTGTTTCGCTACGAGCGCCCGCAGAAGGGCCGCTACCGCCAGTTCCACCAATTGGACGCCGAAGTGATCGGCGCGGGCGAGCCGCAGGCCGATGTCGAGCTGCTGGCGATGGCCGATCAGCTGCTCAAGGAGCTGGGGATCGCCGGCGGGGTGACGCTGCATCTCAACACGCTCGGCGACGGCGCGAGCCGCGGGGCGTGGCGGGCGGCGCTGGTCGAGCACTTTGCGAGCGTGCGCGGGGAATTGAGCGAGGAATCGCAGGAGCGGCTGGAGAAGAACCCGCTCCGGATCCTCGACTCCAAGGACGAGCGCGACCGGCGGTTCGTGGACGATGCGCCCCGCATCGATGATTTTTTGTCGGACGAGGCGCGCGGGTTTTTCGCGAGCGTCACCAGCGGTTTGGATGCGGCGGGGGTGGCGTGGACGCGCAACCCCGCGCTGGTGCGTGGGCTCGACTATTATCGCCACACCGCGTTCGAGTTCATCACCGATCGGCTGGGTGCGCAGGGGACGGTGCTGGGCGGCGGGCGCTATGACGGGCTGCTGGAGTCGCTGGGCGGCGCGCCGACACCTGGCGTGGGCTGGGCCGCCGGGATCGAGCGGCTGGCGATGCTGGTCGGAACACCGCCTCGCCACACCCACGATCACGGTGCCGTTGCAGTCATTCCGGTTAACGAGGCAGCGCAGGCCGCAGCCGCACAGTTCCTGCGCGACCTGCGCCGAATTCAAGTGCCATGCGAAGCGGCGTTCAAGGGCAACCTCAAGAAGCGGCTCCAGAAGGCCAATGCAAGCGGAGTTACCCATGTCGTGTTCATCGATGCCGAACGCTGGGCGGCCGGACAGATCGAGATCAGGAATCTGGCCTCCGGAGCACAGACCCTGATCGAAACAATCGATATGCCGGGTCTGCGCGACGAACAGATCGGCAGTCTGGCCATGCAGGTGACCGAGCATCTGCAAATGGATGACTTCGCCACCTTCCCGCGCGGCGACAATGCCTGGTATGGCCCGTATGATCTGGCCGAGCGGATGTATGTGCGCGGTCAATGACGATCCCCCTCGAACGTCTTGACCAGATTGCGCACCGCTTTGCGGAGCTGGAGGCACGCATGGCGAGCGGAACGCTCGAGGGCGAGGCCTTTGTCCGCGCCTCCCGCGATTATGCCGAGCTCGAACCCGTCGCCAAGATCGCCGCCGAGGTGAAATCCGCGCGCGAGGAGATGGAGGGCTTGCAAGAAATGCTCGCCGACCCCGAGATGAAGGCGATGGCCGAGGAAGAGCTCGCCCACCTTAAATCCACCCTCCCCGATCTCGAATGCCGTCTCGCCATCGCCTTCATCTCGGGGTCGGCG
>Ga0224722_1000112_pt1 | contig 44778 bp, 47 predicted proteins | sample Balambano_FR1_Me_FD_161646 | JGI IMG/M metagenome (GOLD analysis project Ga0224722, IMG submission 161646) | Freshwater sediment microbial communities from Lake Towuti, South Sulawesi, Indonesia - Balambano_FR1_MetaG | ecosystem: Environmental > Aquatic > Freshwater > Lake > Sediment | place...
CCCAAATTCCACTCCGCCACTGTTTGCCGTTGGTACTCGAATTCTAGTGAATCGGGCCACTCCAGCGGGTGACACTAGCGCTCCCCTCGCATTGCTACCCCGCCCAATGGCCACTCCCGATCCCCAGCTTGCCCGCGCCCAGGTGTTTGTTGGTAGCGTCCTGGAAGTGATTAGCCAGCGAGCGGATGCGGCCAATCAACGTTGGCTGGGAGTCAAAGTTTGCTCAACCACAGGCAAAAATATGTCGGAAGTTCAACCGGGTGCGCTGGGATGGATGCAAGAAGCCACGATCGCCCCGTTTGTGACAGCGAATGTCAGTTTGACACCAGCCCAACTAGGTGTTTGCGCTGCTAGCCCGCAACCCCTTGAGACTCGGTCCCCAAACGCTGGCCAATAGCAACCAACCGAGTAGATTGAGGCGGGCATCAAAGAACGTGACATCAAACAAATGAAACACCACGTTGCTCATAAAAGCCGTGATAAAGCTAAATAGGAGCAAGCGATCACTGGGGTCAACGAGTTTTTGTTGCAACAACAATTGTGCGCCTTGGAACATCACCCAGCCCACCAGCCCAAACAACAACAATGTTGCCGGAAAACCGATTTCGCACAGCAGCATCAACGGAAAATTGTGTGGATGCCCCAGTGTAAACCCTGTCTCCTGGAGATACAGCGGCTTAAAGTTACGTAATCCCCAGCCCAGCCAGGGACGCTCTACAGCAAGGTTCCAGGCAAACTGCCACTGAGTTGTTCGCAGCGTGGGGATTGGTCGATCGGGAAACAGTTGGTCAGTTAAGCGCAGCCAAAAGAAACTGGGGACGATCGCCCGCAAAATCCCCTGTAACGGCGGCGGTGCAAAGGCTGCGCCCAAGACTAAGCCAACGATAATGCCCACGGCTGCCACCAACCAGCGCCACCCCAAATACACCGCAAACACAAAGCAAGCTCCAACCGCGATCGCCCACCCATTGCGAGAATTCGTCAAAATCAGGGCACTGCCATGCAGCAACAGAATCGGGCCTAAAACAGCCTGTTCTCGTTTTTGTTTTTCTTTGATCGCTGCGATCGCCAAACCCAGAGCCAGCACAAACGCAATCACCAGGTAGTTGGCCAGCACGTTGGCATAGAAGAAATTGGCAGACATTCGTCCTGGTGGGGTGCCATTCGGATCGATCATCCAATGCATCACCACCCACAAGATTTGAAGATTGAGCATCTGGCGATAACCCAACCACCCCAACAGCATTTGGCCGATCCCAAGCAAGCACACGAATCCCGACGGCACCACAATCAACCAGGCTAAGCGACGCAGTTGGGCGGGCGTTTGCAGCAATTCACTCAGTCCGGCGAAACCGAAGAAAAACAACAGAAAATTAAACAATCCCAGGTATGCATCGGGTGGTGAGTCGGCCTGGATTGAACTCAGGATCATTAATCCACTCAAAAGTCCAAAGCCTAAGTAAACAGGTTGTTTTAAGAACGCCTGGAAGCGCGATCGCCAGACGGCAGTGACAGCGATCAAGCTCCCCACAATCCCCAACAGGGTACTAAAGGGCAGCAACAAAACCGAGAGCTGTGTTAGATTCCAGGCGAATCGCAGGTGAAGATCAGGATGCCGTTGCGGTGCAGGGAACACCTTAGAGTGGTTGAGCATTTACGCAAAAAAGCTGTATATCGACTCGGTTCAGCGGACGCAGATCAACTTGGCAACTCAATCAACAGAACTGAACCGTTCCGCTGCAACCGAATTGTTAGCTGTCTTTTTCTCAAATTTTTTAACTGCCTCGTGATGCGCCTCCTCAATTAAAGGGAAGACCTCCTCAAACTTGCCTCGGCTAGGGGAAAGGATTTGTGCCCAGGACATCCAAGCGTAAATTGGATGTGGCATAAGCTCATTTAACTTTGTAAAGTCCTGCTCCATCGTAACAATACCACCCTTGCCAGGGCGTGCTGGTTTCCGACCAAATAAGCGAACATAAGTTTTTGAAGAAAGACCGATAGCAACTCTAAACACCCCTTCTCGATCAAGATTGGATGCTTTGTCGTTTTCGCCATTGTGTTGTTTGATCGTGCAGAAATAAACACCATTGGGCAAAACAGTACCAGGATTGTAAAACAGCGACGTTTCACCCCAACTGGCTTTTGGGACTACACCTGAGAGATGATTGCAAATGTATTGAATGATTTCTTCTGGTGTCACAGTTTCTCCTGACTGCTTCATCATTTTGTTAGCTGGCTGGCGTTACCAATCAACCACTAATTTTTGAATTTTAGATTGTGCTTCATCCAACCCCCTTTTCTGCGCGTCGTCCCCCATGTCTAGACCATTGGCATGAATAAACTGAATATCAGTTACTCCGATGAATTGAAAAATATTACGCAAAGCTGGTTCTTGAGCGTCCAATCCTTCATAGGGTGAACCGGAACTATATTCAACGCCTCGTGACGTAATGAATACAACTTTCTTCCCGCTGACCAGCCCCTTACCTTGACCATTCTCAAACGTAAACGTTCGACCTACACGCACAATTTGATCGATGTAGGCTTTGAAATTTGAGGGCACGCTAAAGTTATACATCGGCACACTGAATAGACACCGATCGGCAGCTAAAAACTCATCCACTAATTCATCAGATAATTTAAGCTGCGATCGCAATTCTGGGGTAAGTGCTTCTGGTGGCGCAAAGTCAGCTTCAATCCAATCTTCAGTAATGTGAGGAATTGGAGTTTGGCGCAAGTCACGATACGTAATCATTGCGTCCGGATGGAGATCTCGCCATGCTGCCATGAACTTGCTAGCGAGTTGGCGAGATCTGGAGCGCTCACCACGAGGACTCGAATCAAGATGCAAAATACTGTTCATAGGGGTGCAATCAGAAATTTCATCTGTCCCCTCGACAATAAAACAGATAGTCACTAAAGTAAATTAGGAACCAAATGGTAACTACCCATCCCTATAAACCCTATGCCATGACTGAAACTCAATGCTGCCCATTGGAGATATTGCTCAAACAAATTTCAGGACAGTGGACACTTTACATCCTCTGGGTGCTGGATACCAACGGTTCACAACGATTTGGAGAACTCAAGCGAAAAGTAGACGGTATCTCGACCAAAGTACTGACGGAACGGTTAAGGCTCTTAGAGTCTCTTGAACTGGTTCATCGTCATCACGAACCCACAATTCCACCACAGGTCACTTACACACTCACTGAACGCGGTAAAGAGTTATCGGGAACACTCGACCATCTTTATGAGCTGGCTGTGAAATGGTATGGCACTGACCCAAAAGCTGCTGTCTGAACAAAACTTGAACTTCAACAGATGATTTCCAAGCAGCGCCATCACCTGGAACCGAAGACAGCTAACAACATGCTTGAGCGCTTCAAAAGGTTGAACGTTAGGCAAATTCAAAACATTCTGAGCGAGTTAAGCGAATTTGGGCCAGGGCGTAGATGATGGGAATAATGCGACCGTAATTCGTCGAAATCGATCGCCAACCCAAATCAGCAAAAAACCAGCCCCACATCATTGGGCCAATGCAAGCAAACACCGTCCGCACGGCAGCATACCGGGCCGCCGACATCGCCATCCCCTGTCTCGCTGTTTGCATCACGACATGATGCTGAAGTTGAGTGGCAATGGCCCCACCAAGTGCGGCGGCCTGTTGGGCCAACTGGTAACGCGCAACCTGGACGGCAAACTGACGCGCTACCAACTGCAATACAGCCGGCCGGAGAACAGACGAAATCGCCAACGCCGTCCCGCCTTTCAACATCAACCGCATCGGATCTTGTTGCACTGAAAGCGGCAGTTGTGGCAACAGTTGCGATCTCGTCAACGAGTAAGTCAACTCCACTGAGAAATCTTTTTGGGCGGCGGCTGGTAACTGCTGCCAGGTGCGACCCACCAGTTCCAAAAACACTTCTGACTCCAATTCCACAGTTGTCATGGATTTTTTGTAAGGCAGCTTCAAGTAACGACACACTTGAATTAATACTTGACGGTAGCTTAATTGCTCCGTTTTGCCACTCAAGACGGTCATGCCATCTGCAGCTAGAAACCGAAAGCGATCCTCAAGGGCATCCAGCCATTGCTCGCGGTCTTGACTTTGCACATCGATCGGGTGAGGCGTTCGCAAATAGTCGATCGGGTTAAATTTGCGACGAAATAAAATTTCAGTTAAATCATGCAACTCATCGTCTGTTGCCAGTTCCAACGCAGTCCTTAGCTCATCCACTTCAACGCCTCGCCTCCCACAAACAATCTGCTTGAAATATTCTACTAAATGGGACTAGGGGTTTGACCGAAACCGTTTGCTTCGTCAGGAAAACCTGTCACCAGACCCAACCCTCCAGCTAGAATAGGAAGCTATGGAACTAGAACGTATTACCCTACTATCCAGCCGTGAGCTGGAAAAAATGCGCCGCGCAGGGCAATTGGCAGCAGAACTGCTGTATTACCTGGGCACCCTCGTTAAACCTGGTGTGACCACACTAGAACTAAACGATGAAGCCGAACGTTGGACTCAAGCTCATGGCGCAAAGAGTGCCCCTCTTGGTTATGGAGCAGACAGCAACCGCAAAGCTTTTCCTAAGTCAATTTGCACCAGCGTCAACGAGGTTATTTGTCACGGCATCCCTAGTGCCAAGCAGGTCTTGAAGGATGGCGATATCCTGAATATCGACGTGACATTAATCGTAGATGGGTATCACGGCGATACATCCAGGATGTTTTTTGTCGGAGAACCATCGCCCATAGCCAAGAAGTTAGTAGACGTGACCCATGAATGCCGTCGTCGAGGCATTGCCGCTGTTAAGGAAGGTGCCCGGATTGGCGATATTGGGGCAGCAATTCAGGAATATGCCGAATCACAAGGCTTTTCCGTGGTTCGCGACTTTGTCGGGCATGGGATCAGTAACGTTTTCCATACGGCACCTCAAATTCCCCATTATGGAACGCGGGGGACAGGCAAAAAACTCCGAGCGGGGATGGTGTTCACGATCGAACCCATGATCAACGAGGGCACTTACGAAGCCGAACTCATGAACGATGGCTGGACAGCCCTCACTCTGGATCGTAAACTTTCCGCTCAGTGCGAACACACGATCGCCGTTACCAAAGACGGATACGAAATTCTGACACCTTACCCGGGTGAGGATATTGAATTGAGCTCAACCCAGAAGGCAAGCTTATTAACCACCAAACTTTAGATGACAGATTGTTCTCAAACGCGCTTAGCGCAACAGATTCAGTTCATCGTTGAAATCGATCGACTGAAAGGTATCCTCCGCCAAACGCTGTTAACCGATTATTCTCGACGAGAGAATAGTGCGGAACACTCCTGGCATATTGCTTTGATGGCTGTTCTGCTGACGGAATACGCGCCAGCTCCAATTGATGTCTTACGAGTTGTCAAGATGTTGCTTGTGCATGATCTGGTAGAAATCGACGCAGGCGATACGTTCTGCTATGACGTGCAACATAACCAAAGCAAAGTCGAGCGCGAACTCCAGGCCGCCGATCGCCTATTTGGTCTGCTGCCCGCCGATCAAGCAAGAGAGTTGCGCTCCCTCTGGGACGAGTTTGAAGCCCAACAAACGCCAGAAGCCCAATTTGCGGTTTCCCTTGATCGCCTCCAGCCGATGCTAAACAACTACCATACTCAGGGCGGCACCTGGAAACAACACAACATTACCAGCGATCGTGTGTTGCTTCGAGCCGCGCCGATCGCCACAGGTGCCCCACTCCTCTGGCTTCTTGTTCAAGAACTCATCCAAGACTCTACCCGCAAAGGATATCTCAAGCAGGCTAAGCCTCAATAATCAACAACATCTTTACCGTCCAAGGCATTCAATTTGTAGCAGTCGGTTCGAGCCAAGTCTCGCACGAATCATAGTAGAGCGATCTCCGCACCGAGACCGTTCCGGTGTCCACCCCTCCCAAGCTGATGAACCAACTTTGATCTTGGCATCTGGCTTACATCTTTCCGCTGAGTTGTCAGCATTAAGTTCGCACTTCGTCCCGAATTGTAAATCCTGAATTCGCCAGGTTCCAACATCAAACATATTGCCTGTTGTTGAACGACACCACCAACGAATATGCCCAGAGCCACCAAGTTGTACTCTAAAAGGGCGTGTCCAGTTGGTCCCACCATTTGCATCTCGCTTAAGAAGAACAGTTCCAGGTGTATCTGGCCTAGCATTATAGGAAGGAACAATGGCAACCTCTGCACTACAGCGATCTTTCATCACTTCTCCAGCAGCAGTAACTGAAGTTGCCGACAGGATATAGCTAACGGTTAGGGCAAAAAACGCAACACGTCTCATAAATCCCTCCACATTCTTGGTTTTCTAGCAGACGAAAAACTAGATCTTTGTTTACCTTTTCAAGCTGCGGCATCTTCTCAACCTTTGCATTACCCGCAGAGGTACTCTTTCGGATCTAAGAATTGCCTATTCATCGATCTTTGGATGCAAGAAACTACTTATAGCCAAAGCCAGTTATTTCTAATTGTTACGAAACCTTGCCTGTATTTAACTAGACGTTAAGTACAGTTAAAGAGACTCGATCTTTGCAAGTGGAATGCTACTCTTTAAATAGATACAGAAAGAGCGACGAAAGCCTCTTCAACCCCCACTTTTGGACTCTGTATCTCCTTCCAAAAGTCCCTGCAAATGACAGTGAGAACAGAAGGCGAGTTGTTCAGGACTTTCTTCATCATGTTCTATCTACGTCATTCAAGCATGACGCATTTGAGCCAGTTTTGACTGGTTGACTCTCAAACAAATCTGTAACTGATTTCTATCGTAGACCTATCAGTTTCTATAAAGGAGGGAAAAGAGACGTTGTCTCCTCACTGAGCAAGCGCAGGTCATGTTCTTCGTCCACCTTATTTAGCTGTTAACTGATTTATTTGATTTCACTAAGCTTTAAAAGCCTGACATCGTTCCGTCAGGCTTTTAAGTTTTATGGAGATTCGATCGTCGCTTAAGTTAAATTTTTCTGGGATTCGCCCCTGCTATTGGAGATAGTTACTAAGCTGAAGGTAGCTCATCATAGAGGCATTTATGACTGCAATTCATCCCCCTTCTAAGCGATCGAATTGGCAAACACTTTTAGTTTTAGTTCTGGCATTTTGGTTAAGTGGCAGCGTATTCCTCGATGGCTTGGTAATGCCGTCTTTATACCTATCTGGCATGATGACCGAACCAGGGTTTGCCTCTGCTGGTTATTCTTTGTTTTGGTTATTTAATCGAGTGGAATTGTTGTGTGCGGCAGCAACTCTGACTGGCGTGCTGGTGTTGCGATACACTCGTCATCCCTGGCATCGTCCAGGGCTGGTTTCGTTGTGGTTGGCCGGGTTGTTATTGGCGATCGCCCTGATTGACACCTACACCCTCACGCCTTCCATGAGTGCCTTAGGTTTGAACTTAAACTGGTTCACACCCACGGCGGCAACTCCATCCGCGATGGATCAATTGCATCTCAGCTATTGGTTACTCGACTTAACAAAGCTAACGGCAGGTGGAATTCTGTTGTGGCTTTACAATCGCGTGTCTAGTCCGGTGAGTCAGGCATAACGCTAGAGGCGAAACTGGTAGAATAAGATTAGGTAACGAATTTGTAAAATTCGATCGCCAACTCCTGTTCTCGCCACCCTGCCCTTGTGTTATGACTCTCCAGTCTGCGGCCCTACCACCCTCCCTCGAAAAAGTGGTTCAACGATTTCGTCGAACCACTGAACCCAAGCAGAAGTATGAGTTGCTGCTCTGGTTTGCCAAACGACTAGGAGAGTTGCCGGAAACAGAGAAAGTCGCTGAAAACAAAGTTCCCGGATGTGTCTCGCAAGTCTTTGTGACAGCCGCACTTGTGGATGGCCAGGTTCAGTATCAAGCAGACTCTGATTCTCAGTTAACGAAAGGACTGGTTGCCGTCCTAGTGGAAGGTTTAAATGGACTGTCTCCTGCCGAAATTGTGAAGTTAACACCCGAATTTATTCAAGAAACAGGCTTAGGGGTCAGTTTGACCCCGTCACGGGCGAATGGCTTCTACAACATCTTCAACACCATGCAGAAAAAGGCGTTGAGCCTATTGGCACCCAGTCCTGAAAGTTGAATTCTGGCATTTAAGCGACCATCACCACCACAACTGTGATGTTGTCTCGTCCACCGTGGTCTTTGGCTGCGCCTACTAACGATTCTGCGGCTTTTTCACACGCTCGAATTGATTTCAAATGAGAAGCAATGATTTGATCTGATAGTTCTTCAGTGAGTCCATCACTGCATAAAAGCAACCGATCGCCCGACTGCACCTGGAACGACTGTAGATCAATTTGACGTAATTCTTCTCGCCCTAAACATTGAGCCAACACATGCCGCCAGGGATGACTGCGAGCTTGATCCGGTGTGATTTCGCCCATCCGCATTGCCAGCGCTACCCAGGTGTGATCTTCAGTAATCTGCTCCAACTTCGCACCGCGCAACCGATACAACCGGGAGTCACCAATGTGAGCACACAGGGGATCAGCATCCCGAAACACCACGACCACAGCCGTTGTGCCCATATCCGATCGCTCTGGATGATTCCGCTGATCTAACAAGATCGATCGGTTGGCGGCTAGAAATGCTTGTTCCAAAATCAAACTGGACGGCTCGTCCAATTCCCAGTGAGTTTCCAAATAGTCCCGAATTGCCTCAGTTGCAATTCGACTGGCTTCCTGCCCCCCCGCATGACCACCCATTCCATCAGCAACGATAAAGAATCGCCCTTCTGGATCAAGATAATAATCATCCTGGTTAACAGTCCGTAGCAGGCCAACGTCAGTTAACCCCGTGAACACACGTTTCATAAATGGCAGGTTACAGCATTTGTCTCAAGTAGAAGGATTATGGCATACGATCAGCTCGGTCAATCCGTATCATCAATCGAACTAACACAATTCCCATGCCCAGAGCTGCTAGCCCAGCGAAGGCGGCAATCCAGGCATAACCGTTGACTAGCAGAATCGTTGCCGACAGGGTAAACGTGCAGAGCAATAAGGTATAGTTTGTACCCATATTGACGCCGTTCATTCGGCGGAGAATGCGATCGGTTTCCGTCGATCGCACCCGCACTCGAATATCTCCGCGTTCCAGCTTATCTAAAGTGTCTTCAATGCGGCGGGGCAAACCCAAGGCCGTAGTGCTAACCTGCGCCGCCTGCCGACTCAGTTCACCCAAGAGGCTGTTTGCATCAGATGCTGGATTTCCATTTGTCATAAGCTGCATTGCAAATGGTTTTGCAACCTCCATAAAGTTAAATTCAGGGTCTAATCCTTTGCCAACACCTTCCAACGTTGAAAAAGCCCGCATCACAAACGTAAAGGTTGCTGGAAATCGGAAGGGCTGACCGTAGGCAATTTCATATAAGTCATCGCTGATTTCAGTTACAGATTGGTTCTCAAACGGCTTATCCATGAAATTGTCTAACATGAACTGGATCGAGCGCCGCACTGGCCCCATATCATCTGTTGGCGCAAGGGCACCCAGCTCAACCAACGAGTTCACGACCTGATCCGCATCTTTTTGAGCAATCCCAAAAAAGGTTTGCATTAACTTCTCGCGGGTTACAGGCTTCACCCGTCCCATCATGCCAAAGTCATAAAAAATGAGAGACCCATCCGGATTGACCGCAATGTTACCCGGGTGAGGATCAGCATGGAAAAAGCCATTATTGAGCAATTGATGTAAGTAGGCTTCAGCGCCAAGTTGCGCCAACCGCCGCCGATCGAGACCAGCCGCCTCCAAGGCTTCGTAATGACTGATCTTAATTCCGGGTAGATAGTCCAGTGTCAACACTCGAGGAGAGGCATAGCGCCAGTAAACTCGCGGCACCATGACCCAGTTTTCCCCTCGAAAATTGCGCCGAAAGGTATCCGCGTTGCGGCCTTCGTTCAAGTAGTCAATTTCTTCATATAGAATCTTGCAGCATTCATCATAAATGCCTAACCAATCGCGTCCCCGCCCCCAATCTGGATGGTTTTGAAAGTAGCGAGTAATTCCTTTAAGGATCTGCAAGTCAATTTCAAATAATTTGACCAACCCTGGACGCTGCACTTTAACCACCACTTCTTCGCCACTGTGAAGTTGTGCGCGGTGTACCTGCCCCAAACTCGCAGCCGCGATCGGAATCGGATCGAAACTTTGATAAAGCTCTTGAATTGGCTTTCCCAAATCCTGTTCAATAATCGCCCTAGCTTGTTCGTAGCTGAAAGCTGGAACTTTGTCCTGCAACTTCGATAGTTCCTCAACGTATTCGCTAGGAAACAAATCAGACCGAGTTGAAAATAATTGCCCTACTTTAATAAAAGTAGGCCCCAAATCCAGCAATGTATCGCGAATCCAAACAGCCTGGGATTTACGTCTTTGAGCACGTTTAGCATCTGTCATGCCCCCTTTGTAGCTCCAGGGCTTGTTGTAAAGCCACTGAGCAAACAGTAAGGCCAATACGAAATTCCAGATGTCAACGAATCGACGCTGACGTGAGTAACTCTCACGATTCCAGCGGTACGCCTTGTCACCGTAGGAATTCACTTTTAGCCGTCGCTTAGAAACGGTTGCTGGTGGATATTGCGCACTTTCCCCTGGCAACAGCCGCGTTTCAACCGGAACCTGCCCATCACTCAAATTGGATTCCGTTAATAAATTTGTTGTATCAGAGTCAGGCGGCAAAACAGACACTCGATTCCTCGTTTCCTATATTGCTAACGGGATTGGATGCTACCAAAGATACACAAAATGATAGCTACAGCGTGCGACTGCGATACTGCTTGAGTTCAGAACGGAGCCGAGCAATCTCTGCTCTTAACTCGTCAATCACTGTTTGCAAATCCACAGAAGCAGCTCCAGCCGGAGCAGAGACAGTAGAGCGCCTTTCCATCGCAATTTGCTCTTCCTGTTGAGCACGTTCCATCACCTGCTCAGTAAAATCGCGCAAATTCTCACGCAACTCAGCATCCAACTTACCCAGCTCGCTCAAAACATCCGTCAAGGATGCCTCAGCCTGTTCATAGACGGTTTCAGCGAGTGCCCTGCCGACAAAAAAAGCATGCACGATCGGATTACTCATAGAAAACTCCGTTGCTTTCCGCCTGAATTATAACGTGCTATCCCGCCCAAATGCGGCTCCCTCAGGGAGGATACAGGAAATGCTGAAAACTGAAGAAGCGAATTTTAAGCTTTTAATTAGCCGCTGGCGGTGGCGCAGCGGGTTGGTTCGTGGCTGGTGGAGGCAGTGGTTCCGGTACAGTCGGCAGACTGGGAGCAGCAGGTTCTGGGGCAATTACAGTCGGTGGTGGCGCAAGCGGGGAAGGCTCAACCACTGCTGGTGGTGGAACCGGAGTTGGGGAAGCCGGAGCAACCTCTGGTACAGGTTCAACAGCCTCTGGCATAGGCGGATTGACTGGTGCCACCTGAGGTCGCTCAATCTGAATCGGCTCCGGTGAAATGATCGTTGAGTTTGAATCGCGCGATGAAGGCGCGATCGGTGGCGGTTGAATAGGGATAACCTCCCCTGGCCAACCATTAAGGGTGGGGAACGACTGCTCAGAATGAAAAAATGAAGCTCCGGGACCGGTCGTTGTTGCCGCGAGCCGAAGGGCTAAACCAGTTCCAATACCAATCGATGCCCCGATCGCTGCCGTTGTTACAAACAAGCTCGAAAACCGCTTGGAGGAAAATGAAGTCATGAATAGAAACAGAACTGTAGATATACAGCCAGAACAATGGAAATCAATCTAATGATCCGATCGCATAGCAATGGATGTGAGCCGTCCCCATACTAGCAGTTGACAGAAACCTGAGAATACTCTGCTATATTTCCCAACTCAAATACTACACTTGTATTACAATCTTTTTTTTGGAGGTCCCTTCAATGCATACACTGACACGCACTCCGACAACAGAAATGGAAGTCACCAGCATCCGGCTAGAACGGGAGTTAAAGGAAAAGCTGAAAGAACTATCCGGCAGTCAGGGGTATCAAGCATTGATTCGAGATATTCTCTGGAATTATGTGCAGCAGCGATCAGTGGAGTATCCAAGCCCCATCGCTAAAACAGAAATTCGCGCCACTTTAGCAGCAATTGCCCAAAAAGAAGAACAATGTGCCCTAACTGGAACAATGATTTTGCCCAATCAACCAATGCTACTGGGACTCACCACTACAGGGGCACTTATTCCTCTAAGCGCAGACAGCATGAACATATAAATTCTGCTTTAAGCAAAACCAAACAGAAATCCCGACTTTAAATGCAAGAGTAATCAGCCTGATGTCGTTACCAGCGATTGTCAGGCTGATTACTCTTGATTACCCACCGAAAGTCATCACACACCACTGAGATCCCGTACTCTACAAAAATTATACCGATTGTTTCTCGTATATCTACGTACTTTCTCAACCCAAACCACCTTTACAGGCTACACAAAAAGCCTGAAATAATCGGTCTTTTACGTTACAGCCCACTATTTCAAGAGCTAGATGAAGACTATAAATGTGGTCTAACTTATCGCATTCCTCCTGCAAAAAAAGTTTTCTTCTTTAAATAGACCAAACGTTACCTCATCAAAGCTTTATAAAAAACCTGTTTCTAATCCTGATAATAACTAGTGAGAACGAATCATTTCTTTGATACTTGTATCAATTTTATTTCGCGTCAAACGCCGCTTAGTCCTTATTGGAAAAGGCTTAAACAACTTCAGCTTCGCATCTCCTAAAAATCAGCTAATTAGCTGAACATAAGGATCTATAGGTAAATGCTAAGTTTAAAGCATCGCAAGATTTTATCTTCATTCACGATCGAGGTAGTGTTCTTCCTACCAAATAAACGCTGTTGAATAATTAGTAAATAAATCTCTAATAGCTCAACAAGGTCGTTGAATAGGTAATAATTGAGCGCTTGTTTTTAATCATTAAGGAATTTTTCTTTTATGCAGTATGATTCGTTAGAGCATCAAAAACCTTCAACCTCAGAAGTTGGGGTCTATGAGTGCGAAGTGCATCTTAAGTTTAGGTTGATTGAAGAAAAAGGTGTCCTAAACGAACGTAACCGCTTATTAGAAGCTTTGATTGATGCATTTGCTTATGGTGCTGATGAATATATGGAATCCATTCAGGCGGTCGCCAAAGCGCAGGAGGTGTCTGAACTCCAAGCATCTCCTCAGATGCGCCGTCAACTCATTCGGCTTCGAAACTCTACCGAGTTGGCCTAATGTTCATAGCGTGTGTTGTTTGGGCACAAGCTACGCTAAGATAATTGAAGAACACGAAGCGAAAGAGCTTCACCTCTAATTCAGGGGATTTTGCTTGACGTTTGAGTACTTGTTCGTTACAGTAGGAAAGGTCTGAAGCCGCGCCCCCATCGTCTAGAGGCCTAGGACACCTCCCTTTCACGGAGGCGACGGGGATTCGAATTCCCCTGGGGGTATCTTCAGACAGAAAGGCCGATCTTCGTTTAAGAGGTCGGTTTTTTTAATGCCAAAGTTTTAGTGGCTGGAGTTTTGAAAACTTTCAAGTCTGGGGTTTCCCCTAACGACCGAGGCGATTAAGACGGTTATGAACTGACAATTGCCACAACGAGCGGAGCAGTGCGATCGCCCCTAAACCGGCAAGAATAAATACACCGATCGCCCAACTGGTATAAGTTCCAATCAACAGAACGGCTCCAATCAGCAGTGTGAACCCCGTCAAGCAGACATAGATGAGAGTCCTGATAGTAAGCTGTAAGGATTCAATTTTGCGGGTATTTTCCAGGTATTGAGCACGCAAGTTAGCATCTCTTTGCTCCAGACGGTTGTCCAGTTGTCGCATAAAAAGTTCAGCGCCACTAGGCTGGCGAATTTTATACACCAAATAATCCTTTGCTTGACGTGCTAATTCTCCCATGGCTCCGCCCTGGCCTTGTTCTACAGCCAGATTCCGCACAAAGGGTTTAGCACAGGCAAGCAAATTGTACTGCGGGTCAAGTGATCGCGCTACGCCATCGAGCGTCGTTAGAGCTTTCAAGACAAACGTCATTTTTGCCGGTAGACGAAACGGTTGTTGTTCGTAAAGGGCGTAAAGTTCACTCCGCATTTCGCCAAATTCTTGGAGTTCTACAGGCTTTTCAGTGAATTTTTCCAGAAGAAATTGAGTCACTCGACGAACAGGAGTCATGTCAGCTAGAGGCTCGATCAACTCCATGTCAATTAGTGTCTCAACCACCTGATCAGTGTCTTTTCGGAGTACAGCAAAGAAAGTTTTCACCATTTGGTCTTTGTTAATTGGCGAAACTTCTGCCATCATGCCAAAGTCGTAGAATATTAGAGAGCCATCGGGGCTAACTGCCATGTTGCCAGGGTGCGGATCAGCCTGAAAAAAACCATCCTGTAATAACTGCTTTAAGTAGCAGCAAATGCCTAGTTGATTAACTTCTCTAACATCAATCCCACAAGCTTCCAAACTCTGACGATCGCTGATCTTGATCCCAGGTAGATAATCCATTGTCATCACCCGTCTCGTTGTGTGTTTGGGATAAACCTTGGGCACTAAGATACGGGAATGGTCGCGAAAGTTGTAGCGAAACCGGTCGGCATTCAGGGCTTCCTGGATGTAGTCGATCTCATTTTGCAAAATTTGGGCAAATTCTAGATAAATTGCTTCCAGGTTATACTGGCGTGTCCAGGGCAAAAATCGATCGCAAAACCGAATCATCTGGTGCAGGATCTTAAAATCCATCTGGAACAGTTTCTCCAAACCTGGCCGTTGCACTTTGACCACAACTTCTTCACCCGTTTGAAGTTTGGCTCTATGAACCTGCCCCAAACTTGCGGCTGCAATTGGAACAGAGTCAAACTCGCGGTACAAATGATAAGTGGAAGCACCAAGCTCTGTTTCGATGATGGCGATCGCGATATCTGAATGAAATGGCGGAACCCTATCCTGAAGCTGCCCCAAAGCTTGAACGTACTCTAGAGGCAACAAATCGGCTCGTGTCGATAATGCCTGCCCCAACTTGATGAATGTTGGCCCCAAGTCGAGCAGCGTTCCTACCAACCACTGTGCCCGTCGGTGACGATAACGCGCTAACTGCCCCGGAGTGCGACTGTCCCACCAAAGATAAAACATCAACTGAGCAGCCGAAACGACAACATCCACCTTTCTAGACAATGGTGAATATCGATGGCGTTGCCAGCGGAGAGGCTTGGGATCGGCGGATTTGAGCATAACCTTGCACTATTCGCTTCTAGTTTAACCGCCGACTACCATTTTTCCTTAAAGTTGGTAGCGCGCCATGAAAAATTGGCCAGGCTGCTCACATCTGGGCTCTGCTCAACCTTAGTTGCTAAAGCATCCTTAATGCATCAAATGACTGAGGTAAGATGAGGCTAAAAGTTGTCTGCCAATCCTGTGAGTTTTCCAGGGGGGCGCTAGCAGCAGAAATCGTTCCATGCAGGTGTTGCACCAAGCTCTTAACCAGAGCTAAACCCAAACCAGTTCCCTGAATGGCATTTTGGGTTGCGCCTTGACAGCGTCTGAACTTATCGAAAATGTATGGTAACTCCTCCGAAGAAATTCCAGAACCGGTATTAGTGATAGACACGATCACTTGGTTCATTGGTACTTCCTGGCGATGGGTCAACTCCAAACAAATGGAGCTTCGAGGGGTTGAGTATTTGCCAGCATTAGTGAGAAGTTCCAGGAGAATACGATTCAAACTATCCCGATCGCTGTGCAGCTTAACCGGATGGGATGGCACCTTAACAATCAGATTCAAGCCCTCATTGACCCACTGTTGGTGGAAACCTTGGATAACTGATTCAATGAACTCTGTTAAGTTGATATCTTCAAGCTGAATTGCCACCTGCTTAGATTCCAACTCGCGTAAGGCTAACAGATCATTGATTAGGCTTGTTTCCTGCGCACATTGTTGCTCCAGAATATCCAGATAACGATCGCTGCGATCGCTGTCCAAACCCACTTGCCGCAACATCCGAATCGCTAAGGCCATGCTGGTCAAGGGAGTTCTAAGTTCATGGCTCACTGTATCTAAAAATTCATCTTTGAGTTGATTGAGGTGACGCAGTTGCTCAACCTGTTGACGGGTTCGCTCGTACAGTTTTGCTTGAATCGATAGGCTGTGTTGTAATTCCGCTGTACGTTTCTCCACTAAAGACTGCACCTGCCGCAGCGTTTCTGTTTGAATGATGGCATTGCTAACATGAACACCGACCAGGTTAATTAATTCAATGTCTGCCTGCTGCCACGATCGAGGCTGGGTGTCTTGTACCAGTAAGAACCCAAGTACCATTCCCTGACTTTCCAATGGTGCTAGCAGCAACGACCCAAACCTGGCTAGATCAAATAGAATGCTGCAACGACACAGCGCACCCTTTGCCATTAGTTCTTGAGTGTTGTCAATGGCGAGTGCAGTTGGATTCTCAAACGCTTGCACACACAACTCACAGATATCCAACCAAAAAGACTGGTTCAAAGCTGTGGAAGGGTACTCTGAAGGATTGGGGCCACTGATCACATTCTCATGACCTGACTCCACCCACTCGTGGACAACCATAACACGGGCTTTAGGAACTTCCTTTGAGGCATGGCTGCGAAACAACGGGTCGGCGTACTTGATTCGGAACAACAAGCTCCGTTTGCCAGACAAAACCTGACTAATTCCTTCTGTTGCTAGTTTGAAGACATCATGTAATTCGGACGCATTGCGAATGGCTAGTGTTAGCTGATTGACAATCCCTTGATATTGCAATTGCTGCTCCATCTGCTGTTGAAGCTGCAAATGTGAAATTGTTGCGCCAATCCGCTGACTCACAATTTGGAAGGTATTTGCTTCTACAGCAGTCCAGGGGCGAGCCGTCGATCGCACCAGGCTAATCAAGCCATTGGGAAGTCCACGATACTGAGTCAAAATTTCTAACCCTGTTACAGAGTTAGAAATAGGCACCGACAATTGGAGATGAGGCCAAATAGATTCAGAAAGATCGACAAGATGAGCCGTTGTGTTGGAGGAGATCGAATCGGTGGTGTCAGGTTGAACACGCAGGCAATGCTGCATTACATAACTGTATGCACTTGGCAAACAATTGATTGCAATTGCTCCAGCCTTCGATCGCCAACCGCTAACCTCCGAGGATTTCACAGGATAGGGGAAGGTCATAACAATGCAGAAGTCTGCGTCGAAAGCTTCGCCTAAAGTGCTTGCCAGGTGAATACCCAACTGCTCTAAATTGTCACTTGTTGCGGCAACTTGAGAGAGTTTGAGCCACAGCTCACTGCTATCAATTTGAGCATTCATAACCAGGGCAGAATTATTTCGCACCGATGCAACTCCTTTGATGTGAGGCAAGGAATGACAGTCAGTATCGCAGGAGCTAGTCAAGCCTACAGTTTGAAGGTTGATTCGCATTGCTCCAGATGCAGGTTCTTGCAGCCTGAATCCACTTATTTTTTGATTCTGACCCACAACGCCAACACACCAATCGTTCTCATTTGCCTCTAAAGTGCCCAAATTGGGCGCTTATCACTCATGCCCTTCCAAAAAGGCAGTAGAGGCTAGTAGTATTTGCGGAATAGCCCAAGTGTGGCTTGAACGCGGAAACAAGGTATGGGCAGGCGGGCTACAGGTGTTGTCAAGCAAAATGTACCCAGCAAACAGATTTATTTATCCATGAAAATTAGATTAATCTATCCCTCCACCCTGGGAATTACCCAGCAAGGGGTATGTGCAATTTGTCAAACACTTGTTATCTTTTGTAATACCAGCGAAATTGCTCAGATGTTTTGGGGATTCCTCAAAAAATGCAGCGATCGCTGAACCAGGAGGCCACTGTTAATTCTCTAGCAAGAGCGTCTTGGATGCCTACTCTCTCAAAATCGGAGTGAATTATGAATCAACCTGTAAACCTCTCCCTCGAACAACAGTTCAGTATTCGATCTTTCGAAACCCAGGTCAACCAAATGAGCCGGGAGCAGGCTCAGGACTTTCTGATCAAGCTGTATGAGCAAATGATCGTGCGGGAGAATATGTACAAGCAGTTTCTCAAGCATCAATGGGGGTTAGAACCTGGGCCTCAGTTACCGTAACTCGCGCGAGCGACCTCTATCTCTTGCATCGCTTCTGCATTGGGAGCAGGCTGGGGGTGATGGGGCGTTCAGCGAAAATGAAGTTGGCACTTATCAACGCCAGATACTGATTGCAGGATTGCTGAAACTAATTATTTTTCTTTCTTACATTCGTTTCTCCTACTCAAAAAATTATTTATTCTGATTTATCTTTATCTAACAGGTTTTTGTTTAGAAGGTTGAGCGCGATCGCGACTGGAATGCTACTGTAAGGGCAGTTCGCCAGTTACTTATTTCTTCTTCTTATGTTTCAGCGTTTGCTTGTTTGTACAACCCTGTCGGACGGGCTTCAGCGTTTGGTAGATTTCGTGCCGAGTTTGGCCGCCGCAAACATTCAGCACATAACATTTCTCCATTGCGTACCGCTGAATGAGTCTGGGGCAATTCCGCGGGTAGACACTCAGAAAGTGGAGGAAGCACGAAAGTTACTGGCAGTTCAGAAGCACAAAGTGCCTGATCATGTCTCGGTTGAAACAAAAGTAGAAACTGGCCGCCCGGTTGATGTTGTCTTTAGGGTAGCGGCAGAGCAACAATCTGATTTGCTGTTGATGGGCTATTCTCTTCGTAACGCTTTGGCAGAAAAATTATTTGGTAGTACGACGATCGAGCTTTATGGCAAGACGACAATCCCTATTCTGTCTGTTCGCCCACAACTAATTTCAACTTATACAACTGAAGAACTGGATTTGAGGTGTCGTCATCTATTTCGTCACTTCTTGCTCCCTTATGACGGCACGAATGCAGCTAAATATTCGGTTGAACAAGTCAAACAACGGCACAACGTCTCACAACCTATCCTGGAAGCGTGCTACGTGTGTTGGGTGATGGATGATTGCGATCGGCGTAACATTCCGCAAGCCCCATTCGTTGAACAAGCCAAGACAGAGTTGGCCAACGTCAAAGCAGAACTGGAAGCACTCAACTTAACGGTGGTAACAGAAGTACGCGCTGGTAGCCCGGTCGTAGAAGTGATTGAAGCAGCTCTGGAGCCAGATATCAGTGCGATCGTGGTTAGCAACAACCCACGGGGTGCCTTTCTACAGCTTTCTGTCCCCAGCTTTGCCCAGGATTTACTCCGTCATAGCTGGCACCCAGTACTGTACTTTCCGTTCACTCGATAGCTCCCCGCTGGAAACGACAGAAACGGCAAAAGAAACAAAGGCAGCGTTTTTAACTAATTGACTACGTGATCACCGTACTTCTATGGTCGGTTCTTTCGTAGAACGATCAAGTTGATTTTTTTGGCAAGGATGCGTTACATTTATTTACAGATTGACACAGAAGTTAACAGGAGAGCGAGATGTTTATATTAACTGTGCTGTTTGTTGTTGGTTGGATTGCTGTTGCAGCTTTGGGAACGATGGCCTACTTCTTAGGTGAGCAATCCAAGCCCATCCACGAGCGTAATTGGCGTTCTGATTCTTTTGAAAAACTAGCAGAGTCGATCACTGGAACTCAAATTGACTATTCCACTCGGACACCTGCCGCTTTAACTGCTCTAGATGCTTACTCCAGCACTTTGTTGCCTGAAGCATAGAAGTCGCAATCAACTAAAAAGCTTGATTTTTCCCACGGTACCCTATCCTTCCTACTTCGCAGTGTCGAGCAGGAAGGATTTTTTTGTGATTTCAGTCAACATTTAGCGTTGCCAAACTCACTTCATTGAGCGCTTGATATCAACTGTTTCCCCCTGCTCGCCTCACTTCACAATTTGATTTTTAGCTCGAAGATAAAAGTGTAAGGTTTATGGACAACTCAAGTTGACGAACACAATGAAGCCCCAACATTACTGCCATACGATTCGATTCCGAGGAAGTAGTCATCCCGAAAGTCGCTATCAACTTCAAATTTTAGAGGTTGGTGCTAATGGCCACTTGCAATATCGCGCCCAATGGGATTTTGCAACTCTCAAAAACTTGCGCACGTTTCTTGGAACCTATTTTCCAGAAAGTCACGCTCTTAATTCAAGCAGTTATCCATCCCTGGCATTTGACAATGTGCTATCGATCGCCCGGTTTGACGAGTTAAAAGTTGCATAACAAAAGGTAATCGGCAATAAGAGTAGTGTCAGTCCACTATTCCCGTACCGATTACCTATCACGTGAAGATGACTGTTTTTGCGATCGCTTTGCTTTATGGCTGCGATCGATGAGCCATGAGTGCTTTCAATTCCGATTCTCCAGCTTTTTTGAGTTGCCGGGTTTGCCGTGCCAGCAGAAGTGTAAATACCGATAAGTAGGCCAGCAAGCTAAAGCCGATCGTTGTTAGCGAAACGTATTCTATGCCTGCGAAGGGAAACGCCGAGAACAACCACAACAATGAGGATTCTGCCTTCGGATAGGCTCCGATCATTAGCATACCAAGCGGCGGCAGGGCAATGACTGCACCAATTACAGCCGCTGCCACAATTGTGCGTCTGCGAGATTTACCAAACAAAATTGCTTGAGCCATAACGGCGCAAATCAGCAGGAAGGCAGTACTAAACACCAAACTAAAGAACCCTTCAGTGGGGGAACTGCCGTCGTTCCAGGTTGCAATCCAGGGGGTGAATAGGACGATTGGAATCGCCAAGTTGAGCGCGATCGCCAGAGTCGCCGGACTTTTGTCACTCCAAAGCAAGTCTTTCACCAGGCTTCGTCGCCATTGCTGACGCTGATTTTTAGTCACACCGTCTTTGCGGTAACGGGCCCAATCCAGCAGCGTCTGGCGATGGGGAGTTAGGGCCGCGATGATGAGTAAATACCACAGCAGGTTGACGACCATTAAACCAACTAAATCCAGGAAAGCATTGCGAGTGCCCCACTCAGGGTAAGTGCGAAAGACAAACCCAAAGATGAATAACTCGAAGGAAAGCGTCATCCAGTAGCTTTGCCGTTTGCTGAGCAGCACCTGATTGGGGTTGCGAAAGCGCCGATTGATGGCGAGCCAGTTCCAGCCCGTGGCGATCGCCAGAGTCACAACCGAAAACGTGACAAACATGAGCAGGGTTTCCCCAATCTCAAAGTGGAACCACTGCCCTAAAAATAGATAGCGTCTTGGTTTGGCATATAGACTGGCTTGCCAAATCTGGAAGATGACTGAGTAACTAAACCAGATCGAAACTGCGCCCAACCAACCGTGAGCAGCGCCCATGAAGGCGTAGAAGACAGATGCGGTGTAGAAGAAAGCACAAGCGGCGATCGTAATCAGGTAGATGCTGCCTACTTCCGCTACCGATACGCCTGCTTGTGCGGCTGCCAGCAAATGCAGCGGCAATGCCAACAGCACAGCCACCCAGGGAATTAGAGGAACTCCCAACAACTTACCCAACAGCACACTCCGACTGGTTTGGGGGCTAAGGCGAATAAAGTTCAGAGTGCCCCGTCGCTCCTCTTTGCCCAAATCCGTAATCAGCATGTAGACCCCAGCAATCAGCACCACAAAGGGCAATAGCCAACTGAACGTCTGGAAGACATCAAACCACCAGGCTTGCCAATCAATTTGCGGAAACTTGTCAGAGTTCAGAACACAGGTGCGCCAGGTTGAATACTCTTCTTTCTTGCCTGTGCAGTAGCGGCTGTAAGGTGAATGTTGACCGGGCAACGCCACCCACAGATACAACATAATCACAGCTTGAATGAACAGGGATGCGGCAGCCGTGAGCCCGACATTTCGGGGTTTCAGCCGCCCCTTCACTTCCCGAAAGAATTGCGGGTTCCAATCGGAGAAACGCAGTAGCAAGTTGGAAATCATGGAAGAACTCCAGCAAGGAAATGGAAAACGGACACAAGATGAATCCAGGAACGCACTAATTTATCGGCGTTACGATGCTTGTTGATGCCCCAGTTTGAGGAAAATGGATTCTAAGTCTTCTTGAGTGGGCTGAAATTCAGTTAGGGGAATTCCGGCCTCGATGAGCGAGCGCAGCAGCGTGACGCTAGCGTTGGTGTCACCCGAAAAGTAAACCTTTAATCGTTGCCCGGGTATCACTTCGATGCCATCTATATATGAGTGATGTTGCAACTCGGTTTTCAGTTCATCCAGTTCTCCCAGAGTCGAGAGAATAATTTGTTGCCGACTGAGCCGCTGGTAGAGTTTTTGCAAAGAAGTACTTTCAACCAGGTAGCCCAGTTCCATGATGCCGATCGACGTACACAGTTCAGCCAGATCACTCAGCACATGGGACGAAATGAGAATCGTCATGCCGGCTTCTTGCAGTACTTTGATGATTTCGCGGAACTGCATGCGGGCGATCGGGTCTAGCCCAGAAACTGGCTCATCCAGCAGCAACACCAGCGGTTCGTGAATAATCGTGCGCGCCAGACTGAGACGTTGCTTCATTCCGCGAGATAACGTGGAAATTTGACTCTGTCGTTTGTGAGTGAGTTGCACCAACTCCAGAACTTCGCGCAATCGCCGACTACGGTGAGGTTCTTGCAGCTTATACAAGCGGGCAAAGTAGTCCAGGTAATCCCAAACGGTGAGGTCGTCGTACAGGGGAAAGTCGTCGGGAAGATAACCCAGTTGCCGCTTCAGGTTGGGGTTCTCCTGATCGCGAAACAACTGCTCACCGTGAATATAAATTTCGCCCAACGATGGATCTTCAGCCGCCGCCAGCATGCGAATCAGGGTTGTTTTGCCAGCGCCATTAGGCCCAATGAGGCCGTAAACTTCTCCTGCTTCAATTTGCAAATCAATGTCGTGAACCGCAACGTGGCGATCGAATTGCTTGGTTAGATCATGGGTACGAATTGCCAGTTCTTTCGCCATAAAAAGATTAAAAAGTAGTGGAACGAACGAAATTAACCGATAGCCTAGCCTCTTGCTACACGAAATGGCATCTGTGTTTCGGAAAATGAAGCGAGCTGAGTCGCCATCCAAAACTGGCTTAGGATTACAGATTGACAGCATTTCATCCGAGTAAATCAGCCAAGTGAGGCTGTTCATCTTGAAGCTTGGGCATGGGCACGACGATGTAACCTTCTTCGCGATCGCCCAGCACGAGATTCCGGCTCGCCCCCCAATACCACCAATGAGCGGCAATGTAGGCACAAATCAGACTATCCAATTGATCTTCAACCGCTTTTAAGGCCGTGCCAGTTTGCGGAATGGGCGGCACCGCAACCCGCCCGAATGTCACGTCAAGCGGCGGTTCACAGGCTGGTAATCGGTCATGAATGAGTTGATGCAAGCGGCTGAGTTCGGCCCGCCGTTGAACGAGCAACCCTTTCTTGTATTTCAAAATTTGGGGCAATTCAAAGAGATGAACGATCGCCGGGTGGGGAAACGATTCAATTTGATAACGCCCCGGTTGCTGCGGAATCAGGCTGGGCGCATGTTGGAATCCACGAGCTTCTAAACTGAGGCCAAAGGCAACAGTGCGGGCTGCAAAAACAGAGCCTAAATTGGCTGGGTAGCAACCGGCGTGGTAACGACCAAAGTACTTATGAGCGAGGCGATCGGGAAGTCTCATGCCAGTGGCATTGGGAATCAAAGTGGGGGCATCAACGGCTACTATCCCAGGCGAGGTAGGCGGTAACCAGCCATCAATCCAATCCAAAATGTCGGCGATCGCCTCTCTGCGTTGCAGATCAAGCAGTTCCAGTTTGCCGTCGGCCCAGGCCAGACAGCACAAGCCACTAGCCCCCGTACTCCATCCCAGATCGATCCCCAAAAATTTCATACTTAACTCTGTAAAGTTCTTGACACAATTGTTATCATGCGGCTGGAAGTGCATAAATAAGCCGGTTGAAGCATTGCTGTTAAATTTCTTCCAACCCCCAAGACTCCCATGCAAATCCTAGACTTTTTCCAGCGAGCTTACGTCATCAACCTACCAGAGCGCGTCGATCGACACCGGGGCGCGGTGAAAGAGCTGCAAAAAATCGGATTACAGTTTACGCCCGATCGCCTCGAACTATTTGCCGGGATTCGCCCCACCGAAGCCGCAGGCTTTTCTAGCATTGGGGCAAGAGGCTGTTTTTTGAGCCATTTGCAAGTCCTTAAACTGGCTCGCAATGCTGGCCTTGCCAACGTGTTGGTCATCGAAGATGATTTGTTGATCTCGCCCAAATTCAAAGCGGCAGAAGCAACGCTCATGCAGCAACTTCAGCAACAGGACTGGCATCTGGCTTACTTTGGCGATTCCACCGATCGTCCCGTGGTATTGCCAGTGCAATTTGAACCGTTGCAAGAATCAATTTTGACAGCCACGTTTTATGGCGTTCACGCCAGCATTTTCGATCGCTTGATCAATTTCCTGGAAACGCTACTTCAGCGACCCAGTGGCCATCCTGACGGCGGCCCCATGCATTTGGACGGAGCTTATAATCTGTTCCGCCAGCAAAACCCAGACATTATTACGTTAAAAACCAATGGCGGCCTCGTGGCGCAGCGATCGTCCCGCAGCGACATCTATCCAAACTCTTGGTACGAAACCATGCCGATCGCGCAATCTATGCTGAGTCTGGTGCGAAGCGGCAAAAACTTGATTCGAGTTCAGGCTGCCAACTTGCGCTAACTTCAGAACGCCTACTCAGAAACGGCTTTTCAGCAACTTTACTTGTCCTAAGCGTTTTGACCGAAGCTGTATTGCCTTTCCCTTATTGGTAAGATGCCTGGTTTTGATAGTTCAGGCGCGCAAAACAACCTAGAATGCAGATGATGATGCAGATGTAGATGTAGACAAGTGAAGCTATGCCTATCAAACGTGGTGATTTTGTGCGTGCAGTTCGAGAAAATCTAGAGAATAGCTTGGAAGCCAAAGCCAGCGATACGCGGTTTCCATCCTACATTTTTGAAACCAAAGGGGAAGTCGTTGATTTGAGTGGAGACTATGCCCTGGTCAAGTTCGGCATTACGCCAACGCCCAATATTTGGTTGCGCCAAGATCAATTAGAAGCGGTTGATAAAGTGGATGGCAACCAGGCAGATTGGGTCATTCAACAGAAGTAATCGGTTGTAAGGCAGCTCAACGAAATCCTGATACCATTAGCGGAGTATTTGCCCCTGATAACGAGAGGGTTTCCGCCTATGGTTTTGCGTCCTGCTGAAATCACCTGCGCCACGGCAAAGGTTGCGGTGATTGGGGCTGGCAATGTTGGTGCAACTCTGGCGCAACGACTGGCCGAAAAAAATATTGCCGATGTGGTGCTGCTGGATGTGGTTGAAGGTAGACCCCAGGGTGTGGCACTGGATTTGATGCAAGCCAGGGGGGTGGAGCGACACGATCGCATCATTGTTGGCACTAATGATTTTGCTGAAACTGCCGGAGCGGATGTGGTTGTAGTTACGGCTGGGCTACCTCGGCGACCGGGGATGAGTCGTGATGATTTGCTCTTGACGAACGGCAAGATTGTGCTGGAGGTGACGCAAAAAGCGATCGCCCATTGCCCCGATGCCATTCTCATCGTTGTTACCAATCCCTTAGATGTGATGACCTATGTGGGCTGGCAGGCCAGCGGTTTGCCCGCAACCCAGGTGATGGGCATGGCGGGTGTCCTGGATTCTGCCCGATTTCAAACCTTTCTGGCGATCGAATTGGGCGTGTCGATTCACGATATCAACGCCACAGTGTTGGGGAGTCACGGGGATTTGATGGTGCCCCTGCCACGATACTCCACGGTCAATGGCATCCCCATCAGCAAGTTTTTGGATGCAGCAACGATCGCCCGTTTGGTCGATCGGACGCGCAACGGTGGAGCAGAAGTGGTTGAACTCTTGAAAACGGGGGGAGCTTACTACGCTCCGGCTTCGGCGGTTTGCGTCATGGTGGAATCAATTCTTTACAATCAACCCCGCATCTTGCCCGTTGCCGCTTACCTGCAAGGAGAATATCAACTGGACGATATTTTCATCGGCGTACCGTGCCGACTCGGATGTAAAGGCGTCGAAAGCATCCTGGAACTTGATCTCACTGAGGCAGAACTTACTGATTTGCATACGTCTGCCAACTCCGTCCGCCAAAGTCTGGCCCAACTGAAACAGTTGCTGGCCAAAGAAGGAGTTCACTTTTCCTAACAAGAGGTAACACTTTGCCACTCAAACGATTTGTGATTGAAATGGGTATGGGCATCGATCAACACGGGCAGGAACCGACCGTAGCCGCCGCCCGCGCCGTGAGAAATGCGATCGCCCACAATGCCCTGCCCGGAATTTGGGAAGTGGCTGGCCTTAGTCATCCCGATGAAATGATTGTTGAAGTGCAGGTTGCGGTGCCCTACCACGATCAAGTCAACGAAGCGGAAGTGCTGGCCATGCTGCCCTTTGGCCAAAAGAGTCTTACGGTTCAAGCTGGGGGCATGATTGTGCAGGGACGCGCGATCGCAGGGCTGAACGACAAAACCGATGAAATGCTGATTGCCGTCGCTTCAGTCACCGTATTCGTCGAAGCGCCTTAGGAATGAGAATTGAATAAAGTAGCAAATTCTGTGGAATGGGCATTCTGCCTGTCACTCACAGCCGAGACAGCTATGCCACTTTATTTAATCTATAGTCCTTAGGAAAATTGTTGGCAGCTACAAACGTTGCAGCAGATTTAGCCCATGAGTATCGGTGCCACAGGTATTTAGTAGCCCATAAGTGGAGCTGAGTCGTTGCACCTGCTCGGTTTGCCGTGGACTGGGGCACCAGGGAGTGGGGTTGTTGTAAGCGTAGTAAGTTTCCACCCCATCAATGCCCACTTGAGCAGCTGCCGGAATCAACTCTTCTGGCGATCGCCGGTAGCGAACCGGATGGGCCAGCACTGCCATGCCACCCGCCAGATGAATACTATGAATTACCTGCTCTGCCTGCGCATCTGCCCCTCTGGGTGCTTCTCGATGAGTGTAAGGCTGCAACGTGGGGCTATCAGGATTAAAGGCATAGCCCAGGATGTGAACTTCGGTATCCAGCAACGTGGAGGTAATCTCAATGCCCGTCCACAGATGCAGCGAGGACACCGGTTCACCGCGCCATGCCGTGTCTTCCCGGTAGGTCTCCAGCCAGCAGTGCGCCCGCCGATAGCCTTCAGTGGAATGGTGGTCGGTAATCGCCAATCCGCGTAACCCGATCGCGATCGCTTGCCGCATCAACTCTTCGGGCTGCAACTGACCATCTGAGCAGACTGTATGCATATGGAAGTTATAGGACAACGGACAGCTATCAGCATGGATCGTTTCAAATACCCGCCTCAATGCGTTCACATCACGCGCCGCATGAATTGAAGCAGCTGAAACTCCAATCAGATTCACAACCATAAGTACCTCAAGAGGGTCAACCGGACATGCCCAAACTGGTCACAACCTTTAACGTTTAAATCCTATCTTAACCTTTTGTTACTGGATGTGTTGGAATTAGCGATGTCGCAAAGGTAAAGGGCAAAAAGCAGGAGCCGCAGGACTGCCGAGACACCAAAAGATTTTCAGATGCTCGATTTGTCTCGTCCTTGTCTCATCAAACGGGATAATAGGCATGCAAAGTAGTGGCGATAGTTGATCCCATGAGTCAGCCCCAAATTATTGTGCTTGATGATGATCCGACGGGTTCCCAAACGGTGCATAGTTGCCTGTTGTTGATGCAGTGGGACGTGGAAACGTTGAGGTTAGGCTTACGGGATGAAGCACCGATTTTCTTTGTCCTGACGAATACTCGCGCTTTAACGCCGGAAAAAGCGGCAACTGTGACGCGGGAAGTGTGTCAGAACTTGAAGGCTGCGATCGCGCTGGAAAATATCCACGACTTTTTGATTGTGAGTCGCTCAGACTCAACGCTGCGGGGCCATTACCCGATCGAAACTGATGTGATTGCCGCCGAATTAGGCCCGTTCGATGCCCATTTTCTCACCCCTGCGTTTTTTGAGGGTGGCCGCACAACTCGTGAGAGTATCCATTACCTAAAAGTGAATGGCGTAGATACCCCTGTACATGAAACTGAGTTTGCGCGGGATTCGGTGTTTGGCTACAGCACGGGTTATCTGCCAGATTATGTGGAAGAGAAGACAAAAGGCCGGATCAAAGCTAATCAGGTCGAGCGCTTTCTCTTAAGCGACATTCGGCAAGGTGTGCGCGATCGCCTGCTGCAACTCCACGATAATCAGTGTTGCGTGGTGGATGCCGAAACGCAGGCTGATATGAATCGCTTTGCTCAGGATGTTTTAGCAGCAGCTCAGGGCAAACGCTTTTTGTTTCGCAGTGCCGCCAGTTTATTGACCGCTTTAGCCAATTTGCCCCCCCAAGCGATCGCTCCCGCCGACATGGCGCAATACGTCCGCGATGGGCAACCAGGGGCCGTGATTGTGGGGTCCCACGTCAAAAAAACGACAGAACAATTACAACAGCTGCTGACCCAACCCCATGTGGTGGGTGTAGAAGTCGATGTGGCACGGCTGCTCCAATCAGCCACAAACCCATGGGCAACGTTGTTAGCAGAAGTCACCGCAACTGTAACCGCCGTTCATGCAGAAGGCAAAACCCCGGTTGTGTATACCAGTCGGCAAGAACTGAGCTTTGCCAATGTGCAAACTCGGTTAGATTTTGGGGAAACCGTTTCGGGCTTATTGATGGATATTTTGCGGCACCTGCCGCCGGATATTGGCTATCTCATCAGCAAAGGTGGTATTACGTCCAATGATACGCTCAGCGATGGCTTAGCTTTAAGAACGGCGCGGTTGCTGGGTCAGGTTATTCCAGGAGTTTCCATAGTGCGCACGCCCGCAGATCATCCCCAATTTCCCAATTTGCCGGTTGTGCTATTTCCGGGCAATGTGGGTGATGCAACAGGATTAGCAACAGTGTATCAACGGCTAGAACGGCAGCTTAGGAATGCGAATTAGATAAAGTGGCAAATTTTGTGGGATCGGCATCTTGCCTGTCTTAGACAACCGGGACGGCTATCCCACTTTATTTAACTCATGCTCCTTAGATAAGGTTGCGTTTGTGAAATTGGTATCCTGCCCAGTTACAAAATGGCGACACCACCCCTAACCAAAACGGCTAACCCAGCTGGTAACCCATCAACAAAAATTAAAGAACCCTTTTTCGGATTGGGTAAGTTGTAGAGTGAAGCTGTGATTGATGACGAGCTTTAATCTGTCACCTGACTTCATTTACCCGACGAGGGTCTATGCCTGCCCCATTTCAGCATTCATCCGCCCGTTCCGCCAACTCTAACCCTTTAGATGCGGCCAGGAACCACTATCAATATAATTACACGCGCATTCCACCGATCGCCATGGCGGACGATCTGCCGGACGTGGAGGAATTTTCGAGAGATTGGTATCGGTTTCTGGTTGAACACATCCGTGTTGTTTTTATTAACACCCTCATTACGAATCGAGGCAATCGAGGAACCCAATCAGTTCGGGATGATGTCAAATTCTTTATTTATGAAGCTGTTCTAAAAGGTGCGGTACCGCTGCAAGCCAGTATTCTAAATCGTCTCCTGCAAGTTTTGCCGCAACTTCTATTAAAGGGTGTTTCAAGAGATTTTCATGAGTTAGATGACTTGTTGTTTTCCTTACTCCGAGAAAGTGGATTATCGATTTTTCGAGATGCCTTAGATGGGATTCAAGCACTGTTGTATGAAGGACAACCCACGGGACACGTCAGCAGTGTTAAGGACTACGAAAGGCTCGTCCCCCAAATGCCCCTGCCGCCGATCGCTCAAACCTATCAATCAGATGAGGTGTTTGCCTACATGCGCGTTGCGGGGTTTAATCCTTTGGTGATTGAGCGGGTATCAAATCCCGGCGATCGCTTTCCCGTCACCGAGGCCCACTATCAAGCTGTCATGGGCAGCGAAGATTCCTTGAGCGCAGCAGGCCAGGAGGGGCGGCTTTACCTGGCGGACTACGCCCTACTGGATGGGGCTATTCCCGGCACCTTTCCGCACGAGCAAAAGTATGTGTACGCACCGCTGGCCTTGTTTGCCGTCCCCCCAGGCACCGAGCCAAACCGGATGCTGCGCCCGATCGCCATTCAGGCTGGGCAAAACCCGCGAGAGCACTCCATCATTACGCCGCAATCGGGCCACTATGCCTGGTTGTTTGCCAAGACGATTGTGCAAATTGCTGATGCCACCCTGCACGAACCCGTGGCGCATCTTGCCCGTACCCATTTGTTTGTGGGCTCGTTTATCCTGCCAACCCATCATCAGTTACTCCCCTCCCATCCGCTCAGCTTGCTGCTGCGGCCCCATTTTGAGGGAACCCTGGCCATCAATGATGCCGCTCAACGGGTCCTGATTGCGCGCGGGGGAGGCGTCGATCGCTTAACGGGAGCGACGATCGATAATTCTCGGGTGCTGGCCGTCAAAGGATTGCAATCCTACCGCTTCGACACCGCTATGCTACCCATCCAGCTTCAGCAGCGGGGCGTTGATGACCCGAACTTGCTACCCGTCTATCCCTACCGAGACGATGCCCTGCTGGTGTGGACCGCCATTCGAGATTGGGTCTCCGACTACTTGCACCTCTATTATCTCGATGATGCCGCTGTGCAAGCCGATGCCGCGTTACAAGCCTGGGCCGCTGAAGCGCAAGCTTACGATGGTGGGCGGGTGATCGGGTTTGGGCAGGCAGGAGGCATCCAGACCTGTAATTATCTAGTGGATGCGATTACCCTGATTATTTTCACGGCCAGTGCCCAACATGCGGCAGTAAACTTTCCGCAAAAAGACTTGATGACCTACGTTCCGGCCTTACCCTTGGCGGGATACATGCCCGCTTCGACGTTGCAGGGTGACGTGAGTGAGCAGGATTATTTGCAGTTATTGCCACCGCTGGATCAGGCGCAGCGACAGTTGAATCTGCTGTACTTGTTGGGATCGATGTATTACAACACGCTGGGCACCTATCCCCAAAATCACTTCACCGATGCGCGCGTGACGCCCCTGCTGCGATCGTTTCAAACCAAACTCAACCAAATTGAAGCAACGATCCAGCAACGCAATCACGATCGCCCTCCTTACGAATATCTCTTACCCTCTCGCATTCCCCAAAGCATCAACATTTAATTTATCCACCCCACCCATGACTCTTACCGAAAAAGTTCTCAAAGCGCACGATCGCCAGGTCAAACTCTCCTACCGTTTGGCTAAAGTTGGCTACGACAGCACCTTGGGCAAGTTTCTACGCTTGCAAGCCTACTACCGGGATGCCTTCATTTTGCTCAAGCAATGGACAGAGTTTCTCTACATTCGCAAACGGCACTTGGGCGATCGCTACTTTGCCGTGGATCAAGCCATTATGCATACCGATCACGCCGACGTGAAACAGTTGATGCAAGTAGAACCGCAAGTGCGGGGCAACGACTTAGGCATTATTCGGATTTTGGCTCCCAGCTTTTTGCTCAATAACCCCCTCAGTTTGGGCATGAATGGTACTGAACATACGGGGGCACGCACTGTCTTTGAGCAGGCGTTGGGGCAACCCGGACAACACACCACGACGATCGCTCAACTGATTCAGCAATTTTTGGCTCAGGCCGCCCAACAAAACCAGTTGCATATTGGCAATGATCTGCCCCGCATGATGGTGTGGCTGCTGCATCAAGTGGTATTTCAACTCAACTTATCTGAAGCCGAAATTACTGCCTCTCGGGGGTATATCACCGGGTTACCATTGGCCTCGCTGCCAAACTTCATCAGCAAATATCTGCTGGCCTTCAAAACAGCACCCCACATTCGGCATCGCACCCAGTTGACAGCCAAGTATCTCCAGTCTCCCCAGTGGGCAGCCTACTTAGCCACTGGGGCACAATACCAGCTCAATGCCCATCAAGTTGCGAATAGTCTGTTCGACATGATTCACATTGCGGGAACGGCGGGTACCAGTGCTTTATTGGGCTCAGTGGTGGGAGTGCTTTGCCAACGTCAGGATTTAAGAGATGCGGTCGACGCAGAAGTGAACGCGATTTGGAATGGCACGGATGCGATCGCGGGCGATCTGCTGGCGCGGGCAACTCGGCTGCACAACATTATCTTAGAAACGGCTCGCCTGTATCCCCCGGTGCGATTTGTCAGCCAGTTAGCTCAAACATCAGGAGAAATCCAAATTGGGGCATCCAAATGTCCATTCCAAAAAGGCACACGATTATTGGGTTCAATCTTCACAGCAAATCGGGATGGACAGCGGTATCACAAACCTGATGAGTTTGATCCGGAGCGAGATTACAGCGATTTGTTGTCCTGGAATGGCGATCGCCACGAGCGCGCCTGTCCCGGTAGAGAGTTATCGATCGAACTCATTAAAGTCTTTTGTCTGCATCTATTCAAGCACTACCAATGGAGTTCGATCACAGAAATCAAGTGGGACTTTGAGAAAGTTACAGCTGTCACACCCAATAATCTCATCTTGCAAGGATTTCAACCTAAATATAGCTTTGGTCAAAACGCTTAGGAATGCGAATTAAAAGTGGCAAATTCTGTGGGATAGCACCTTGCCTGTCTCACACAGTCGGGAGGCTATCCCACTTTTTTATAGCTTTGGCCAGAACGCTTAGGACCAGGAGGAAGTTGCAAAGCCAATACTGGATAGGTGTTTTAACTCGCTTTCGCCATGTTACCCGTAGCTACAGCTATAAGATTGGGATTGGCACAGTCGTTTTATTGTCGATTTTCCCTGTGCACGCAAACTATTCTTGGCTACTGGGTGGAGTCCACACGCAACTCAACAAACCCGAATTAGGAGAATCATGATGATGTCAACCGCGATCGCAGTAAAGCAACTGGATACTATTGCTGACTGGATGACGGCGATCGAGCCAACCGACTTGCCCCTCAGCTTGAAGGGAGTCTTTTTTATGGATGGCAATCCCCTGCCTGACCACTGCCTGACCTTTTATAACGTACCCTGGGATGCCGCAGCCCGGACCCTCATCATTCCAGTGTCCGCACCATTGCAATGGACGTTTCATAACTCAGTGCTAGGGTGGCTCCTGCTCCAAGGAGCGCGGCTCTCCAATTTCACCTACAAAATTCAGTTCAAAGACGATTCGCTCGAGTGGGCCCAAATTACGCCATACTCATTTGGAATTCGAGTTCCACGCTGGATCGTTGATCCCACGATGAGTTGGGAACCTGATACGAATGGGGATTTGTGGTGCCGCAAAAATGTTTGGTTTGGTGGCTTGCCGCGAGTCGGCGAGTACATTCTGCGGCGTGTAGTGGATGTAGAAGGGCTGTATACCCCCGCGCACAAAGACATGCTGGAGAAAGTGAAGCCTGACTGTTTGGTTGTGGTGAACCGCTAGCCCAGTTTGGAAGGTGGATATGATTTAGAGCCTCAGCTACAATTCTGAAACTGCAACTTAGACCATAATCCCTTCGGGGGTTGAGCAAACTTAAATTATTGCCCATTCTGCCAACTTAATCCTTTTTGGGGGTAATCTCAGATTCGCCCTTGAAGGTTGATTTTGAGGGCATTGTTGGTTCCGAGTTGGCAACTCTTGTGTTTAACAAGTTCATCTGAGGAAGAAATACTGTGGTTCCCCTGCATGACAATAATCCAACCCGGATTACGCCGTTTGTTACCTATGGGTTAATTGGCTTCAACGTTTTCATCTTTCTGTATCTGCTCAATTTACCCGTACCTGAGTTGCAGCAGTTTGTCGAGACGTATGCCGTAATCCCCAAACAGTTGACGGCCAGCATCCAAAGTGGAGATTGGGCACAGATCTGGCCGCAGGTCATGACGCTGTTTACCTCACAATTTCTGCATGGCGGCTTTTTTCACCTGGGTGGCAACATGTTGTTTCTCTGGATTTTTGGAAACAACATTGAAGACCAATTAGGCCATCTGCGGTTCATCATCTTTTACTTACTGTGTGGAGCCTTAGCCGCGTTAACCCAATGGTTTTTCTCGATGCAATCGCCCATCCCCATGATTGGGGCAAGTGGCGCGATCGCGGGCGTACTGGGAGCCTACATCATCCGTTTTCCCAAAGCTAGAGTCTTGACCCTCATTCCCCTGGGGTTTTTCATCATTCCCATTCGAATTCCAGCCATCTTTTTTCTGGGGTTCTGGTTTCTGCAACAGGCGCTTTACAGTGTGGCCAGTTTACAAGTCCGCACCACGATCGGTATGGAAGAAGGTGGTGTGGCCTATTGGGCGCATGCGGGCGGGTTTGTCTTTGGTGTCATTCTTGGTCCCTTACTGGGCTTGTTTTCGGAGCGAGAACAGGCTCCCCGCTGAAAACTTGGCGGCTGAAGGGAGCAGGTTGTGCGGCGTGAAAAAAGACAACAGCGTTATTAAATTTAAAAAGCTGTTCCTTCGCTACAATCAGGAGACAAAAAGGCAAAAGGCAAATCGCCAGTTTCCATGCCACTCTACCTCTACCCACTCACCTCGCCTCATCCCGCCTCTCCCAACCTCCCGCTGCTCCCATTTCTCCCATGCTGGAAATTCCCCGCCTCCACCCAGAAACAATCGAACAAGTCAAACAACGGGCTGACATTGTCGATGTGGTGTCCGAACATGTGGTGTTGCGCAAGCAGGGCAAGGACTTTGTCGGGTTATGTCCGTTTCATGATGATAAGTCGCCCAGTTTTACCGTGAGTCCGGGCAAGCAGTTCTACTACTGCTTTAGTTGTGGGGCGGGGGGCAATGCCATTAAGTTTTTGATGGAGTTGGGCAAGCGCCCCTTTAGTGAGGTGGTGCTGGATCTGGCGCGGCGTTATCAGGTGCCGATGCAAACGTTGAAGCCAGAGGAGCGGCAAGAATTTCAGCGGCAGGTGTCGTTACGAGATCAACTCTACGAGATTCTGGCAGTGACAGCGAAGTTTTTTGAACATGCGCTGTATCAACCTCAAGGAAAAGTGGCGCTGGAGTATCTCGAAACCAAGCGACAACTGAATCGCGCCACGATGCAAGAGTTTCAGTTGGGGTATGCGCCAGCGGGTTGGGAGACGCTTTATGGCTATTTGGTGGAGCAAAAGCATTATCCAGTGGAGTTGGTGGAAAAGGCGGGATTGTTAGTACCACGCAAGACAGGAGGCGGGTTTTACGATCGATTCCGCGATCGGCTGATGATTCCGATTCATGATTTGCAGGGGCGGGTGGTCGGCTTTGGGGGGCGGACGCTGACGGATGAACAGCCCAAGTATTTGAACTCACCGGAAACAGAATTGTTTGACAAGGGCAAGTTGCTGTTTGCGCTGGACAAGGCCCGGGCCGCGATCGCCAAGCAGGATCAGGCCGTCGTCGTTGAGGGCTATTTTGATGTGATTGCGCTGCACAATGCCGGAATTACCAACGTCGTCGCGTCGATGGGCACGGCCCTCAGTTCAGCCCAGGTACGGCAACTGCTGCGTTACACCGAGTCGAAGCGGATTGTCCTCAACTTTGATGCAGATAAGGCGGGCAATCAGGCAACCGAACGGGCAGTGGGCGAAGTGGAATCCCTAGCCTACCGGGGTGATATTCAGTTGCGAGTGTTGAATATTCCCGCGGGTAAAGACCCAGACGAGTTTTTGCGTCACCATTCCTCAACGGACTATCAAACGTTGCTGGATATGGCCCCGCTCTGGCTAGATTGGCAAATTGAGCGCTCGTTGACTGGCAAAGACCTGAAGCAAGCGGATCAGTTTCAAGCTGGGGTGCAGGCGATCGTCAAGCTGCTGGGAAACCTGCCCAATGCCACTCTGCGAACTCATTACATCCATCGTTGTGCCGAACGGTTGAGCCAAGGGGATTCGCGCCTGATGTTGCAACTGGAGGAAGATCTGCGACAACAGGTACGGGGTGAGCGCTGGCATGGGCGATCGCAAAAGTGGCAAACCCGCAGCGATCGCAATTTGCTGGCAGAAGCGGAAGAACAATTGTTACGACTCTATATTCATAAACCGTCGTACCGCTCAATGATTGAAGATGCGTTGGAGGAACGGGATCTAGAATTTAGCTTGTCGCACCACCGTCACCTCTGGCGGCACATTCTGCATCTGCAGGAAGAAGGGATTGATTTCAGCGATACCTCGATTGACCTGCTGGCGTTGCTGGAAGAAATTGAGGGTGATACGGCCCATGACCTTTCCCGCATGTATGCGTTGTTTCAACTGGATGAAACTCGCGAAGTAGACACCCGACGATCGCTGTTAGTAATTCGGACGGCGATCGCCTCCATGGAAAAAATTATGTGTGAAAAACGCCGTCGCCATTTGCTGGATCTATTGCAAAGCCTGGATTGGGCAGCAGCGGCTGATTTGGGGCAACTCTATCAAAAGAAAATCTATGCCGAAGACCAGCGCATCAAACAACTGGATCAAGAACGCCAGGTGATCTTTGAAGACCTGGTGAAAGTACCATTGTTAGAACTCTAAAGCCAATCAAATTTCTAGCAAGCAAAAAATCCTGTATAAGCAGGTTTAGTACAGGACGATCGGCTGATAGCTAAGACTTTGGCGAAACCTGCTTCAACCATCAAGGGATATTTTTTCGGCGGCGGGATGGGGAAAGGTCGCGCTAATTGCCCAGTCAGATTTGCGTAGCCTAATTGAAACTATAGCCGTAGCCATGTAAAACTCGGCGAAGGCGAGTCAGAACGCCTACCCAAAATCGGCCTTTCAGCAATTCGACTTGTCCTAAGGACTATGGATTAAATAAAGTGGCATAGCCGTCTCGGCTGTGAGTGACAGGCAGGATGCCCATTCCACATAATTTGCTACTTTATATAATTCTCATTCCTAAGCGTTCTGGCCAAAGCTATATTTACTTGTTGCGATCGCCTGCGAACGCAAATCATTTCACTCCGGTGATGTTCATGCCTTCATAGGGGCGATTGCTGGTAAGGACTCGCAAACCCTGAATAGCGACCAGATGACAGCGTGCGGCTTACACCGGGGTGGCAATCAAATGTTACAGATCACCCAGTCGAACTAATCGCAGTTCAAGGTATCGCGAGTATTGCGGCCAGTCGTGGTGTTTTGGCCCGTCGCCCGATCGCACAAGGCATCTAGAACATCCTGCCGCATATCCACCCCGGTAAAATCAGCCCCATCAATCATCGCCCCATCAAACTTGGCATTGAACGCAAAGGCTCCCTCAAGGTTGGCATTCATCAAATTCGCCCGACTCAGTCGCGCCGTATCCAACGTTGCATTCCGTAAGTCTGCGTCTTCCAAATTGGCACCCTCAAGATTCGCCCCAAAAAAGCTGACTCCTCGCAGGTCGGTATGACTCAGGTTGATCTCTCGCAGATTTGCCTTCGTAAAACTCGAATCGGTTAGCACGCGCCCCGAAAAATCGGCCCCAACCAAAAACTGTTTGGTGTAATCTTCTGCTAAGGCCGGAGTGGTGAGTGTTAGCCAACCCAAAATTCCCGCTAGGGCGATCGCCCACACTCGACCCAGGCTTAAATTGCTGGGTTGACGGATGAAAGACCAATTCGCCAGGTCGCAGTGGCAAAATACACTCAAGATTTTCGTGCCCATTACAACATCAATTAAGGGTCTGCAGTTTGCATATGTCGATCCTAGCGGAATCCGTCGCGCATCTTGCTAGCCTCCGAAAACTGCAACACACTGTCACTTTCGGTCACAATGAGGAAGAGCAGGAAGGAAGGGTTTGGTGCTGGGTGCTAAGTGCTGGGCATTCGGGATCTTGCCTGTCACTTGCAACCGAAACAACTAGTCCGCATTGTGGCATCCACTATCCTTAACTTACTGACCTCTCTACTCCCCACTCCCCATGCTCCAATTCCTGCTTGAACCACTGCAATATGACTTCATGCAACGATCGCTGATCGTGGCTGTATTAGTTGGCATCCTTTGCGCCACTGTGGGCAGTTACTTAATAGTGCAACGATTGGCCTTACTAGGTGATGCCATTAGCCATTCAGTCATGCCGGGGCTGGCTCTAGCTTTTGCACTGGAGGCAAATATTTTCCTGGGGGCCTTCATCGCTGGAGTTATCAGTACATTGCTGATTGCGCTCATTCACACGCGATCGCCCATCAAAGAAGACACCGCAATGGGAATCGTGTTTTCGGCCTTTTTTGCACTGGGGATTACGCTCATCACCACGATTCAGAAAGACAACAAAGTTGATCTAAATCATTTTTTGTTTGGCAACATCCTGGGCGTGAGTTGGGCCGATGTCCTTAGTACCGTGGTCATTGCCGCGATCGTCGTGGTGATAATTGTGGTGTTGTTTAAAGAACTTCAGTTTTACACCTTTGATCCGGTGGGAGCGCAGGCAGCAGGATTACCTGTAAATTTGCTCAATTTTGGGTTGATGATTTTAATCGCGCTGACGATCGTCGCTAGCCTTAAGGTGGTGGGGGTGATTTTGGTGCTGGCGTTGCTGGTCACTCCTGGTGCAACGGCCTACCTGCTGGTTACGCGACTGCCTCAAATGATGCTTTTGGGGGCTGTGATTAGTGTAATTTCTAGTGTCAGCGGGATGTATCTCAGCTACTCCTTCAACTTACCTTCTGGGCCTGCCGTGGTCCTAGTTTCCGCCGGATTTTTTACTCTCGCTTTTTTGTTTAGTCCGCAACATGGGCTATTCACCCAACGGCAACAGCACACGATTGGCTCGCCGCTATGGCGAGAAATTAAAACGCTGATGCGGAACAGACGATCGCCCCGCTTGTAGAAAAAACACATCAAAGCTGATCTCTGTTTGCCACCCACGCCGATAGGCATAATCAGTATTGAATGCAGTGGGCGATCGTGTTTGAGTTTTCAACGTATGCACTCGTTTAAGCATGGTTGGCAATTCATTCCGCACCCGTTGCCAATAAACATCTGGAAAACGTCTGTAGTCAAACTGACATTCTCGAAACACCTGTTCGATCCGACGGTAGCGTTGCAAAGACCACTCACTTAACACCTGCCAGCAGAAGGGTAAGTCGTCAGCCGTACGAAGCTGCCACACTTTGTAACGCAGCTTGGGAAGAAAGTTATTTAACCAGAACTGCATCATTTTGCGGTAATTGGGATTGAAGGGCGCAAGTTGCTGTAATAGCTCAACGCGGGTCACGCCAAATCGATCGAGCAATTCAATCGGCAGGTAACACAGTCCCTGATTGGTATCTTCCTGCAAATCGCGCAAGTGGTTGAAAAATTGATCGACCACGCCAAAGTAACAGGCAGCCTCTCGGTGATGGGCTGGCAAATCAGGCAAGATCTGGAAGAATGACCCGGCTAAGTGCGTCAGCATTTGCTCATAATCCTGACAGGTTTCAATCACGAGGTTGGGTGTGTGGTATCGGTCAATCGCCAAGAGGTACTGATGCCATGCCTGAATCATCGCGTGTTGTACGGGTTGCCCCTTGCCGTTAAACCAGCGATCGCGGATCTCCTGTAAAACCGAACTGTAGGGAGATAATGTTTCAACGATGCCAGTCCGAACCAGCTTCTGCCAACCCGCCAGAAACAATTGAAATTCTGACTTTCTAGAACAAACCAGTTCGCATTCGGCCAGCCGATCAACCAAACGAATCCAGCGAATGCGTTCAATCCACTCTTGCCGAATTGAATTTTCTAACTGTAGTATCCAACCAGCATTGTCCTCATCTTTTAATGCATCATCTGAAATAGCCTGATAATCGGACGAGCCAATGAGGGTCGCGATCGTTTGTGATGGCTCAAATGGCTCAAACTCGACTGTAGTTATTTCCTCAGACTGAACCTTCAGCTCGATAAGCGACAGCATAGTTAAGTGATCAATGTGCGTTATTCCAAGTTGCCCCAGCTAGTTGATAGGGTGCCCAGGCGCTTTAGAAAGCAAACGACTAATTCTTCTATATCAAGGGAACATTAAATTTTGTCGATAAAGATTGACTTTCAATTGGAACTATAGAGTCTGGTAGGGAGTCTGATATTTGTTCGGAAAACTTTACCCGGAAGGGGCAAGGTTGACTTGGTATAATCATTCGGCACCTTAATCCTGGGTTCGAAACGAGTGGAAGTCACCCTTTTACAAGTTTCAGCACAGTCCTAATGAATTCGCGAGGCATTCGTAAGTCCATGTCTTTATTCGATTGGTTTGCAAATCGCCAGAAGTCAGGCCCAATTAGCAAAGAGCGTCAGGAACGGGAAATTGCTGACGGGCTTTGGTCTAAGTGCGAATCCTGTGGCGTGTTGACCTACACGAAGGATTTGCAAGCCAATCAGATGGTGTGCCCTGAATGTGGGCATCATCCCCGTATTTATAGTGATGAACGGATTCGGCAACTGATCGATGCAAATACCTGGATGCCGCTCGATACTGGTCTCCAAGCCACTGACCCGTTGAAGTTTCGCGATCGCAAAACCTACAGCGATCGGTTGCGGGATATGCAAGAAAAAACAAACCTGTTGGATTCCGTGCAAACGGGCATTGGGCGGTTAGATGGGTTGCCGATCGCCTTTGGTGTGATGGACTTCCGCTTCATGGGGGGCAGCATGGGGTCAGTTGTGGGCGAAAAGCTCACCCGCCTGATTGAACGAGCCACCCGCGAACGCCTTCCCGTCATTATCGTTTGTGCCTCTGGCGGGGCTCGGATGCAAGAAGGCATGCTCAGTTTGATGCAGATGGCCAAAATCTCTGGGGCCCTGCAACGCCATCAATCCGCCCGGTTGCTGTATATTCCGGTGCTAACCCATCCCACCACAGGCGGGGTGACAGCCAGTTTTGCCATGTTGGGGGATATTATTCTGGCAGAACCGAAGGCAACGATCGGGTTTGCAGGGCGACGAGTCGTTGAACAAACGCTGCGGGAAAAACTACCCGATGATTTTCAAACGGCTGAGTATTTGTTACAACACGGGTTTGTGGATGCGATCGTTCCCCGCACCCAACTCAAACCAACCTTAGCGCGACTGATCCGGCTGCATCAACCGATTGCAGTTCCCCCTGCGCTCCCAATTCACCTACCGGATGCACGCCCCGTTTCAATCACAACTCCTGATTAGGGGAATCTCCGACCACGCTTGGGAAAGGGCACACTCAGTGGCATGATAGTCTTACTTACCCAAGCCACACTTAAGGAGAACCATGTTCAAGAGATACATTTGGCTTGCTGTAGCCACTGTATTCTTCGCCTTTCAGCTACTCGTTGGCCCTGCGATGGCGACTGAATTGGATGCGGCAACCCGCACTGTCCCTCTCAATGGTGACGGTGACACAATCACTTTAAGCCTGAAACAAGTTAAGGAAGGAAAGCGCCTGTTTCAATATGCCTGTGCCCAATGTCATGTGGGTGGAATTACCAAAACTGACCCCAACGTTGGGTTAGACCCAGAGGCACTGGCGCTCGCAACACCTCCGCGGAACAACATCGACGCGCTGGTGGATTATATGAAAGACCCGACCAGTTACGACGGCGAACAATCGATCGCTGAAGTTCATCCCAGCCTCAAGAGTAAGGACACCTTCCCCGAAATGCGCAACCTGACCGAAGATGATCTGGTTGCGATCGCGGGTCACATTTTGCTGCAACCGAAAGTGGTTGGTGAGAAGTGGGGCGGCGGTAAGATTTACTACTAAATCTTGAAGCCAGTCATACTCAAGGTTTATTCGCCAAGGGGTCAATCATGCCAGGTTGGATATTTGGTCGTCATGTGCTGATTCTGATTTGGGCTATCAGCCTATTCATCAGCGTGTCTGTAAAGCCGGCTCAGGCAGCGATCGACCCCTACGTAACTCGTTACCTGAGGGTGACAGATTCCATTTCGCTAGACCTTGACCATCAGGGGAATACCCGCCTTTTCACAGCGGCAGAATTGTCGCAAGGCAAAACGTTGTTTGAGAAAAACTGTTTAAGCTGCCATGTTGGTGGGACAACGCTTCCCGACCCAAGTGTGCCTTTGTCTTTGACAGCCCTGCAAGGCGCAACGCCGCCCAGGGATACGATCGCCAGTCTGGTTGAATTTATGCGGCAACCGATGACCTACGATGGCTCTGAGGAAGCGATTTTGTGCCAGCGAATCCCCGAATCATGGCTTTCTACCCGGGCCGTGGAAGCGATCGCTGGGTTCGTTTTACGAGCTGCCCAACAGGCTCCGGGTTGGGGAACAGAAACCTTTGAGAACTAATTCATTGAGTCAATAGGGATTTCTGCAAGCAATTAATTCGGGTTCACTTACCCGTCATCTTCACAATTAGCTTAAAATTTGAACTGTACGCAAGCTGTAGACTGTAGGCAAATTATGAAATCAATCATTTCGATTGCAAAAAGCTTTTGTTTAGTCGTCGCTGCCGCTCTGCTCGTTGTTGGCAGCTTGTTCCTTTCTCCAGCACCTGCTTCGGCTGACACCGTTACCGTCAAAATGGGTGCAGACAATGGCATGCTGGCTTTTGAACCGGCAAAAATCACCGTCAAACCAGGCGATACGGTAAAGTGGGTTATCAACAAAGTCCCGCCCCACAATGTTGTATTTGATGTTGCCTCTGTTCCCGGTGGGGACAAAGCGCTGGCCACCTCTCTATCTCACAAGAAGTTAGAAATGGCTCCTGGCTCCAGCTTTGAAGTCACGATCCCCGCAGATGCCCCCGCTGGCGACTACTCTTACTACTGTGAACCTCACCGGGGTGCTGGCATGGTTGGCAAGATCACCGTTGCTGGTTAATTTGACAGTTAGGCCGATTCCTTTTGGGAGACTGTATTGAACAAACTGGTCATTGTTTTGAGTTTGACGATCGCAATTTTCATCCTCCAACCGCTTGCGATCGTCCAAGCAGCAGCAATTAGTGATGGAGTAAAAATCTTCAACGCGAATTGTTCAGCTTGCCATGTTGCAGGTAACAACATTATTGTGAACAGCAAAACCTTGAAAAAGGAAGCTCTAGAACGATACAACATGTACTCTCTAGACGCGATTAAAGCCCAGGTAACAAATGGCAAAAATGCAATGCCAGCGTTCAAAAGTCGGCTGAATGAAACCCAAATCGAAGCAGTAGCCGCTTTCGTGTTGAACCAAGCCGCTAAAGGTTGGTAAAGCTTCGCGCTGGTTCCGATATTTTCCCATCCCTCTGAGGTTAGCTCAGGGGGATTTTTTCAGCAAATCATTCTTACGAAAGGTAGAAAAATTAGGTTCGTCCAGGTATTGTCTCTGTAAAGTCAAAAATTTTAAGGATGGCCGCCGTGGTTCCACTCAGAGATGAAAATCCGGTCAAAATTACGCCTTACATTACCTATGGCCTGATTATTGCCAATGTGCTTGTTTTCCTTTACGAATTGACCCTAACCCCAGAACAGCTTGAACAATTCCTGCGAGTTTGGGCAGTTGTCCCACGGGAATTAACAGCGAGTTGGTCTGGAGTCGGTTCACCGCACCCAGTCCCAGAATGGTTAACCCTCTTTAGCTCCCAATTTTTGCATGGAGGCTTCTTACATTTGGGTGGCAATATGCTGTTTCTCTGGATTTTTGGCAACAACGTGGAGGAATCTTTGGGGCGGCTCAGGTTTTTGATCTTTTATCTTGCCTGTGGCGCATTGGCCGCACTCACCCAATGGTTTTTCTCCGCCTATTCGCCCATTCCATCCCTGGGCGCAAGTGGCGCGATCGCGGGTGTTATGGGTGCTTATATCCTGAAATATCCCAACGCCAAAGTCGTCACGCTCATTCCACTAGGCATCATTCTGACCCCCATTCGTGTCCCAGCAGTATTCTTTCTTGGATTCTGGTTCATTCAGCAAGCGCTGTATGGGTTGATCAGTCTGAATGCGCCGATGAATATTGGGATGCAAAGCGGGGGCATCGCCTACTGGGCCCATGCAGGCGGATTTGTGTTTGGGGCGATTTTAGGGCCGCTGTTGGGGCTATTTGCCGATCGCAACCCTGCCCAGGACACTTATAATTCCTTGCAATAAGCCCAGGCACATAAGCTGCTTCCATCTACAATGGGGTGACTCGCACTTGCGACACCCCTATTTTGTTGTTGAAGCATTCGCTCGAGTAGACAGCCTGTGGATTATCAAACTGCTTATCACCTGTTGATGACTCAAGGGATGGATGCTAGCCAACATCCTGAAAGTCTACTTAAGCACTTGCAGCAGGGACGATCGCCAGTTCCAGGGCAAGTGACTCAAATTCTGCTGGCGTTGAAGGTAGTGTTTGATGCATCCCGGGATGCTCCAACCATCGATCGCGACCTGGCCTATTCTCTCTTCTTGCTGGCAACTCAGAGCCGCGAGTATTTTGAGCAGGGCGATCGGGCGGGAGTTGAATGGGCACCGTTACTCAAGGAAGATCTCGATCGTATTTCTGCTGCCGTCCAGAGCATTTTTCGGGGTAGCTAAGTTCTGTCATTGGCTGCCCCATTCTTTACCATCGTGAAATGTAATTTGGCCGAGGGGCAACCAACATGGTTCAAGCTTTACCCCAACAAATAACCTTTGATCAGTTCATCGACTGGTATCCGGAGTCGTCGGAATGTCGCTACGAGTTGAGACGTGGGGTGATCGTTGAAATGCCAAAACCAAAAGGCAAGCATTCCAGAGTCGCAGGTGATTTAGCCTTTACCTTGGGTAGTGTGATTCGACAAGCAAATCTGCCTTACTTCATTCCCAAAGAGTGTGTGATAAAAACGGCTGAGGATACTGGGTTTGAGCCAGATATAGCTGTCGCCAAGACAGTTAGGACGTAGACTAAGAGGTATCCACCCCTCTAAAAGCCCTTGTAATCATGGCAAAAGCTTACAGTTATGACTTGCGACAAAAGGTGATCAACGCCATCCAACTA
>Ga0224722_1000114_pt1 | contig 44569 bp, 36 predicted proteins | sample Balambano_FR1_Me_FD_161646 | JGI IMG/M metagenome (GOLD analysis project Ga0224722, IMG submission 161646) | Freshwater sediment microbial communities from Lake Towuti, South Sulawesi, Indonesia - Balambano_FR1_MetaG | ecosystem: Environmental > Aquatic > Freshwater > Lake > Sediment | place...
CGCCGTGATCGTCGCCACTGGCGTGTCGTATCGCAAGCTCGACGCGCCGGGCATCGAGCAACTGACCGGCGCGGGCGTGTATTACGGCGCAGCGATGACGGAAGCCATCTCGTGCCGCGACCAGCACGTGTTCATCGTCGGCGGCGCCAACTCGGCCGGGCAAGCCGCCATGTATTTCGCGCAATACGCGCGCCAGGTGACGATGCTGGTGCGCGGCGAGGGCCTGGCCGCCAGCATGTCGCAATACCTGATTGACCAGATCGGCGCGATGCCAAACATCGAGGTGCTGTCGCACACAGTGGTGGCCGAGGCACACGGCGAAGGCAACTTGCAGACGCTCACGATCAAGAACGTGCAGACCGGTGAGATGCAGCCGTTCGATGCCAGCGCGCTATTCATCTTCATCGGCGCTGCGCCGCGCACCGAATGGGTAGCCGATACCCTGCTGCGCGATGAGCACGGCTTCGTGCTGTCCGGGCGTGACCTGTTGAAAGACGGCAAGTGGCCCAAAGGCTGGCCACTCGAACGCGATCCGTATCTGCTGGAGACGTGTCTGCCGGGTGTGTTCGTGGCCGGGGACGTGCGGCATGGCTCGGTCAAGCGCGTGGCCTCGTCGGTGGGCGAAGGCGCGATGGCCGTGTCGTTTGTGCATCAGTATCTGGCGGGGTTGTGACCAACGCACCTCAAAACACGCGCGACGAAAAGCTCTACCCGACGTTTAGTCCGGAGCAGATTGAGGCGCTCGCGCCGTTCGGTGAGGAGGTGACGTTCGCGCCGGGCGATTTGCTGTTTCAACAGGGCCAGCCGGCCCAGTTTCTGTTCTTTCAGCGCGACGGCCAGGTGCGCATTACCCGCCAGACCACGGCGGGCGAAGTGGTGCTGATCGTTCACCTGGCGGGCGAGTTCTCCGGCGAGATATCCACCCTCATCGGCGGCGACTACATCGCCACCGGCCGCGCCATGACGCCGACGCGCGTCATCCGCATGACCGCCGCGCAGTTTCGGCGCTTCATGGTCGAGCTGCCAGACCTCAGCACGCCGATCCTGGCGGCGATGGCCAACCGGCGGCAGGACGTGAGTTCGCTCACCCAACAGCGCGAGAAACTGATCTCGCTCGGCACGCTCTCGGCCGGCCTGGCCCATGAGCTGAACAACCCAGCCTCGGCCGCGTGCCGCGCCTCGGGCCAGCTCAAGATGTCTTTGGCGCAGATGCAAGTGCGCGCCTTGCGGCTGGGCCGGCAGTTGAACGACGCCCAGATCGGCGGGCTGTTCGAGGTGCTGTCGAAGGCGACCGACGACGTGGGCAACTTGCCACCGCTCAGCGTGGTGGAGCAGAGCGACCGCGAAGAAGCCCTGAGCACGTGGCTGGACGAACACGGCGTCGAGGACAGTTGGGAGTTGGGGCCGCAACTCGCTGCCGTCGGTCTGGATGCCAACGTGCTTGCGCGCATCGCCGAGGGGTTGCCGGCAGATGCGATCCCAACGGCGATGACGTGGCTGGCGTCGGCGCTCGACGGCATCGCCCTGGCCGACTCGATTGAGCGCAGCACCACCCGCATCGCCGAGTTGATCGGCGCGATGAAGTCGTATGCCTACATGGATCAAGCGGCCGTGCAGGAGATCAACGTGCACGACGGCCTTGAGAACACATTGATCATTCTGAAGCACAAGCTGCGCGACGCCAAAGTCACAGTCGCACGCGACTATGCCAGCGACCTGCCCAAGATCACGGCCTTTGGCGGCGAGCTCAATCAGGTATGGACGAACCTAATGGACAACGCGATTGACGCGCTGGCCGAGACGCCAGCCGGCAGCGAACGTACGCTGACCGTGCGCACGGCCCGCGACGGCGACCACGTGGTGGTCGAGGTGGGCGACAACGGGCCGGGCATCCCGGAGGCGATTCAGGCGCGCATCTTCGAGCCGTTCTTCACCACCAAAGGCGAAGGCAAGGGCACCGGCATCGGCCTGGACACGGCCTATCGCATCGCCGTGGTGCGGCACAAGGGTGACATCCGCGTGGATTCACGACCCGGCGACACGCGCTTCATCGTGCGGCTGCCGATGAATGCTGTCATTCCCGCGAAGGCGGGAATCCAGACTGCCGCGCCCTAGATTCCCGTCTTTAGATCCCGTGGCCTTTGTACGGCCACGGACCAAAGGATCAAGGGACTTCCGCGGGAATGACGATGAAGTTTTTAACCCAGGCCTTACGTCAAACGAGGAGAAACATGACCTGTACACACACCGACCAAATCCGGCGCGAAGCCGAGGCCGAGCGGTGGATGCGCAAGCCGCGCGTATGCGAGGAATGCCCCAAGACCGGCGACCGGTGGGTGCACCTGCGCATCTGCAAGATTTGCGGGCATGTGGGCTGCTGCGATAGCTCGAAGAACAAACACGCCACGAAGCACTTTCACGCCACGGGCCACCCGATCATCCAGTCGGTCGAGCGCGGCGAGGATTGGTTGTGGTGCTATGTGGATCAGACGGCGGTGTAGAAGCCGCAGCATCGTCAATTAGTGCGGCAAGTTCGGCCAGAGACATAGCTTTGAAGTACTCGCCAAGGGCTTTTGCATCGTAGCCAAATCGCTTTGCAATGGCGTCACGGATAGCGCGCGTTTCTGCGACGATTGGGTCCTCCCACATATTTACTCTCCTAATTCAGCGGGCGTAAATGACCGGCGGCTCAAAACCCGCCGCCCACACAGCAGTGTTAATCGCCTCACGCATAGCCGCATTGGCAATATGCTTGTAGTTCCAAGTCAGCAGGTAATCAATACGATTGACGCTGGCAACGGCGATATGGAGTGCATCCTGAACTGCGTTTTGAGGAACGACCACCCTCTCCACAAGCATCGCCGCCAGTTGAGCAGCCCTGTCTGTAACTTCTACGATTTCGATTTCAGCGAGCGCTGCAAGACATTGAGGCTTCTTGGATAACGACGGCTGACACAACAATCCTATAACGATGTCTGCGTAACTCCCACCAATCTAGCGTGATCTGTTGATTGGCCGCGACAATCAGATCCCTGCTCGATCTGGCCGTCAAATAGCTCAACACGCTCGTTTCGATGTAGACAGATGGCTCACTCATCTTTGATGATGATAGCTTATCGAGGTTTGAGCTGGGAGAGGGGTGGCTGTAGTGCTATGTGGATCAGACGGCTGTTGGGTCACGCTCAATGACAGTTTCTGGGATGACAAACGGCGTCCACGCGCCAAACACATCCAACACGAAACCATCCAGCTTGGCACGTTTCAAAAGTGCGACTACGTCCTTCGCCGGCGTCTTGTAGAGGTGGTAGCTGTAGCTGTATTCACTCATCGCTGCAACATATCGGTCGGAGCGCTAAAAAGACAGACAGCGCTCCGACCGCTTTACCACTCACATCACAATATTCACCAGCCGGCCCTTGACGTAGATCACCTGGCGCGGCTGCGCGCCATTGATGAACTTGCGCGCACCATCGGTCGCCAGCGCGGCTGATTTCACGGCATCCTCATCCGCATTCGCCGACACCGTCACGCGGTCGCGCACCTTGCCGTTCACCTGCACCACCACCGTGATCTCGTCCTCGCGCGCGGCCTCAGGGTCGAAGGCCGGGAAGGCCGTCTGATGAATGCTGTAGTCGCGGCCCAGGCGCTGCCACAGCTCTTCGGCCATGTGCGGCGCAATCGGGGCCAGCAGCTTCAACAGGATGTCAATCGCCTCGTCCCATTCCGGCGTGGCCACCAGGCCAGCGTCGCGCGCCTTGTAGAGGGCGTTGGTGAACTCCATCATCGCCGCGATGACCGTGTTAAAGCTGAACGCCTTCAAGTCGCGCTCGTAGCGCTGAATGGTCTGGTGGGCGATGCGGCGCAGGTCGCGCGGCGTCATCGCTGCCGCGCCCACACTTGAACCCACATCGTCCGTCGGGTACAGCACGATGCGCCAGGCACGATCCAGCCAGCGCCGCACGCCGGGCACGCCTTGGGTGCTCCACGGCACGGTCTGGGCAAAGTCGCTGATGAACATCTCGTAGCCGCGCAACGCGTCCGTGCCATGCTCGGCGATGACCTCGTCGGGCGTGATGACGTTGCCCTTCGACTTGCTCATCTTCTCGTAAAACTCGCGGCCTTTGTCGTCGGTCTTTTTCTGCGGCGACAAGATGATGCCCTGGTTGCGCAGCGCCGTGAACGGCTCGATGAACCTGATCGTGCCCATGTCATACAGCACCTTCGTCCACATGCGTGAATACAGCAGGTGCAGCACGGCGTGTTCGGCCCCGCCGACATACATGTCCACCGGCAGCCAATAGTCAATCAACTTGCTATCGCCGATGATGGCGTCGTTGTGCGGGTCGGCGAAGCGGATGAAGTACCACGACGAGCAGGCCCATGTGGCCATCGTGTCGGTCTCGCGACGGCCGTCTGGCGCGTTCACGAACGTGGCGATGCCCTCCAACGGCGACTCGCCGTTCGGCCCCGGCTCGTAGTCTTTCACCTGTGGCAACAGCACCGGCAACTCGCTCTCTTGCACCGTCACCGGGCCATCGCTGGTGTGGACGATTGGGATGGGCGTGCCCCAATAGCGCTGCCGGCTGATCAGCCACGGGCGGATGCGATAGTTGACCCGGCGCTGGCCAAAGCCCAACTCCTCGCAGTAGTCGGTCGCCGCACGGATGCAGGCCTTGCCGTCTTCGCCGGTGCTCATGCCGGTGATTGGGCCGCTGTCCACCATCACACCTTGCTTCTCTTCGTAAGCGGCGGTCATGTGAGATTGGTAATTGGAGATTTGAGATTGAGGAATCGCACTCGAATCTCGAATCTCCAATCTCTGAATCTCCATCTCCGGGAACACCACAACCTTGATCGGCAGGCCAAACTTGCGGGCAAATTCGAAGTCGCGCTGGTCGTGCGCCGGCACAGCCATGATCGCGCCGGTGCCGTAGCCCATTAGCACATAGTCGGCGATCCAGATGGGGATGCGTTCATTGTTGACCGGGTTGATGGCATACGCGCCGGTGAACACGCCGGTCTTGTCCTTGCCCTCAGCCGTGCGCTGCTCATCCGTTTGCGTCTTGGCCTTCGCCACATACGCCTCGACCTCGGCGCGCTGCGCTGCGGTCGTGATCTGGCTCACCAGCGGATGCTCGGGCGACAGCACCATGAACGTCGCGCCCCACAGCGTGTCGGGCCGAGTCGTGAAAACTGTGATTTTGGATTTTCGATTTTCGATTTTCGATTTCGCTTCGGCACCCGCGTCAATCGAAAATCCAAAATCTGCAATCGAAAATTCAACTTCCGCTCCCTCAGACTTGCCGATCCAGTTGCGCTGCATGGTGACGATGCGCTCCGGCCAATCCACCGTGTCGAGGTCGTTGATCAGCCGCTCGGCATAAGCGGTGATGCGAAAGAACCACTGCCGAATCGTGCGCTTGATGACCAACGCGCCGCTGCGCCACGCCCGGCCGTTTTCCACTTCCTCATCGGCCACCACGACCTTATCGGCTGGGTCCCAATTGACCGTGCTCTCCTGTTGGAAGGCCAGCCGGAAGTTCGACAGATAGGCGTTTTGTTCGCGCTTGCTCATGCTGCGCCATTGCTCGGCCGTGACAGCCGGCGTGCCCTTGTTCACCACGCCGATGTGCTCGGCATGCGCATCAATAAAGTCGAAGATCGGCTGCGCACCGTACTCGGCCAACTCAGCTTCCAACTGCGCAATCGGCACAGCCTTGTCCTGACGCGGGTCATACCAACTGTTGAACAGGTGGATAAAAATCCACTGCGTCCAGCGATAGAAATCGTCGTGGGCGCTGTTGAACAAGCGCGACCAGTCGTAGCTCAAGCCCATCAGCTTGTATTGGCGCACGTAGTTGGCGCTGTATTTCTCGTTCAACTCGTGCGGGTCGGCCTTCAACTTGATGGCAGCGTTCTCGGTCGGCAGGCCAAACGCGTCGAAGCCCATCGGGTGCAACACATTGAAGCCCTTCATGCGCTTGTAGCGCGCGATCACGTCGGTCGGCACGTAGTTGCGCGCGTGGCCCACGCTCATACCCTCGCCGGATGGATAGGGATAAAAGTCGAGGATGTAATACTTTGGCTTATTGCCCGCCTGTCCGGATTTGTACAGTTGATCGCCCTCCCAGCGCTGCTGCCACTTGGGTTCGATCTCCTGTGGATTGTATTTTTCAGTCATGTCGCACTCTCCTCCCTCACCACCCCCGGCCCCTAAAGGGGGGCCGGAACTCCCCTTTAGGGGCTGGGGGTAAAACGAAAAGCCCACTCATCCGCTCAGGGACGAGTGGGCCCGTGGTACCACCCTGATTTACCTCAGATTACAGATCGCAGAGATCAGATTGCAGATTGATTGTCTGTGATCTGACATCTGAGTTCTGATGTCTGAAATCTCAACTGCGCGATAACGGGCGCACCCGGACTGTTGCAGCTCGTGGATGAGTTCGGTCTAACGCGCTCTCTGTAAACACTGCGCCGGGCTTACACCTCACTCTCCCGACTCGCTGCAGAGATGACCTACTACTTCCGGTCGTCGCTGTATTGAATTGATGGACCTGAGGGGATTCGAACCCCTGACCTTCTCAATGCCATTGAGACGCGCTCCCAACTGCGCCACAGGCCCGTGGACGGCGCAGAGTATATCATCCTCGTACGCATGCGAACTGCCGTGCGACGCGCGACTAACTATCCATACAACCTTGCTTATGAGCGTGGCCGCACCCAGATAATACGCACACGGCGATACACATCAAGCACTAGGGGGAGGTAAAGCTATACGAGAATGCCGCAAAGATTACCGCGCAGCCCGGGCGCGCGTCACTCCTATGCCCGGACGTATACCAAGTCTCGTCAACCACATAGGCCTATGCTTCACATTGGTCGGGAGGACCAACATGCACAACACACCACGAGCTCAACGCTTTCCTCGGGTGGCCCTGTGCGCTGCCCTTGTTGCGATGCTCTCCGGCGCGCTCGCGCCAGGACGCGCAAACGCCGACACCGCTACGATCAACTTCGACGCCTATACGCCAGGTAGCATCCACAACCAAGATGGCTGGAGCAGCTCGGGTGCCTACGACCATGCTGTCGCAAACAACACCTACGGCTACTCAAACTTCGGTGCGCGCAGTCTGCGCATGTCGAATGCGGTCACCAGCGGTTCCTTCGGCGATCAAACCTTCTCACGGTCGCTGGCCGAAGAAGCTGGCGAGACCTCGGCCGAGAATGGCGGCCTGTCTGGCGGCCCGCGACAGCGCTACTTCGAAGCCCAATGGGACTTTGCCTCGACGGTCACGACCAGTGTGCAGACAGGTCTGTCGGTTGTGGCCAGCCCCGACCGTGGCGATGGCGCGCGCATGAGCTGGGTGCAGATGCGCGATGAGCCAGCCGGTTTGGCCGTGGCGTTCAACGAATACATCTCCGCGACCGTGCCTGTCACTGGATTCATCCAGACCGACCTGGCGACCGGCCTCGACCGGACGCTCACGCACACGATCCGCATTCGCATGTGGTTCGCCGACGGGCTGAGCAACGACGTGGTACAGGTCTATGTTGATGGCGTGCTGCGCATCACCGGCCGCAGTTGGGAGGATTACTTCCGCTATGTAGAGGGAAACCCCACCCGGACGGTTGACTCGATCCTGTTTCGCACCGCCGGCACGGCTGCTCCAGCGACAGCCGGGTTTGGCTTCGTCATTGACAACCTTAACCTATTCAGCGGGCCAATTGTGCAATGCACGATGACGTGCTACGTCAATGCCACGACGGGTAACGATGTCTTCCCTGGGAGCAGCCCGGATCTGCCAAAGCGGACAATTCAGGCAGCCGTCAACCAGGCCAGCGCGGGTGGTTCCGTGATTGTCGCTGCCGGAACCTACACCGAGGCAGTCAACATCACCCAAAACAATCTGACCCTGATCGGCACAAGCGGCCCGCAGTCCACGACCATCGTCGGGCCACGGCCGAGTGTAGTGCCCGGTGCCGACACGCTCACGTTTTCTGCGAGCGATGCCCTTGTGGATGGCTTCACTATCACCCGCGCTGGTAATTCGGTGGCCGAATGGAACGACGCACGGACGCAGGGCGTGACGTTCAATGGCACGGGCAATATCCTGCGGAACGCCATCGTCACCGGCAACCGTAACGGCGTGCTGTTCGGGCTCAGCAGTAACTCCGTGATCTCCAGCGACGTGACCAACAACCGCACTGGTGTGCACATCATCAACCAATCCGGCAACAACATCCTGCGCAACAACAACATCACCAACAACTGGACGATTGGCGTGCTGTTCCGGCAGGACCTAAGCGTCGGCGGCAACATCATTGAACACAACAACATCACCGGCAACTGGTATTCGCAACTCGATGACCGCGGCAACCCCGGTGGCATCACGCGCACCATCGAGCTGAACTACTTCGGCCTGTCGCCGTTCTCGACCACAGTGCAAAACACTTCTGGTGAGCCGGGCTACGCTGCCCAAATCCCCGTAGCCTATGGCGGCACCGCGGTACCGCCGGCTTCGGCGCCGGTCTTCGTGGTGAACACCCAAGACCCAAACCCCAACGGCGATTCTGGTGGCCGCGGCAATCTCAATGTCAATCGGCTGGACTTCGAACCGTGGCTGTGCAGCGGGATTGACACCAGTCTGGCGGTGGGTTTCCAGCCGAACATCAGCATCCTGTGCGATAGCGCGCCGCCCGACACGACGATCACCAGCGCGCCGGCGTCGCCGACCAACACCACATCCGCCACGTTCATCTTCACTGGCACGGACTCAATCACACCGCTGGCGAACCTGTCATTCCAATGCCGGTTGGATGCTGGCGCGTGGAGCCCCTGCACTAGCCCACAGGCATACACCGGGCTGGCCGATGGCGCGCACACCTTTGATGTGCGCGCGAGCGATCCTGCCGGCATGTTGGACCCGACGCCTTCGACACACACCTGGACTGTCGACGCCACACCGCCAGACACGATCATCATCACCGCGCCGCCAGCAATAGATAGCACATCGGCGACGTTCGTCTTCACCGGAACTGATGGTGCCGGCACGGGTGTGGCTGGCTTCGCTTGCCGGCTGGATGGTGGGACGTGGAGCGCGTGCACAAGTCCAGCGGTGTATACCGATCTAAGCGGCGGGCCACATATCTTCGACATGCGCGCAGTCGATGTGGCGGGCAACACCGACCCGTCACCAGCCACGCATGCCTGGACGGTGGATGCCAGCCTGCCCAACACCGTGATCACAGCCAGCCCAGGTAGCCAATCCAATAGCGCTACCGCCGACTTCTCATTCAGCGGTAGCGATGACACCACGCCGCCGGGCTCGCTTACGTTCGAGTGCAGGCTGGATGGCAGCGCGTGGGGCGCATGCGCCAACCCGAAGAGTTACACCGGCCTGAGTGAGGGTGCCCACTTGTTCGCAGTTCGAGCACGCGATCTGGGTGGCAACGTGGATCCATCGCCGGCAGAATTCAACTGGACGGTGGACCTGACTGCGCCAGACACGACGATCACTTCCGGCCCGCTGCTAGTAACGACCACGCCCACTGCGACGTTCACTTTCACCGGGACGGACAACTTGACCACGCCGAGCGCGCTGACGTATGAGTGCAACCTCGACCTCGGCGGTTGGTCAGCCTGCGCCAGCCCACGCACTTACACCGGGCTGGGCGGTGGGTTGCATGTGTTGCGCGTGCGCGCAGTTGACGCCGCCGGCAATGCCGACGCGACACCCGCTGTCTACAACTGGACGATCGAAGGCGTTCAACCGTCAGACAAGAATATCTACCTGCCCATCATCTTCAAGCAATAGCGGTGGCTCGGTTGCCGAGTTGCAGATTCTCAACCAGGCAAGCGTCACCACATCGCCGTGAACCGGTACGCGCCCGGCTTCAGAGCATGAAGCCGGGCGCGTCTGGTCATGACTTCGCAGCAGTGCGTCTCGCTTGGATCACAATGTCTTGGCCACCGTCGTCCACGATCCACTTTCAGTTGAGGTGGTGTAGGTGCCGGTGCCACGCAAGACGTATTTGCCTGTGCCGTCCAGACTCATGTTGATGTCCTTGCCGCCCAGCTCCACGTAGAACGTGTCGCCGATGATCGTGACTGTGCCCTCAAAGCCAATGTAGCGCGTCCAGCCGTTGGCGAGCACGCGCTTGGCACCCTTCGTCGCCTGCACACTCACTTGAGCGTCGTTGCCGTAATCACGGATGCGCAACACGCCCGATCCACTGACGGTGGCCGTGCCGCTGCCGGAGAACCATGCCAGTCCGTTGCCCTGCGCCGTCAGCGTGCCCGTGCCGCTGCCACTTTGGGCGAACGCGGTTTGAGGCGCCATCGCAGCAAGGCTCATCGTGAGCGCGGCAACAACTGCAAACAGACCAGAGACTTTCTTCGTATTGGTTTTCATGTCTATCCTCCTATCGCTAAGACTTGACACTGAGGATAGAGACGGGGTGTAAACGACGATTGCTAAAGATGTAAGAAGCTGGCAAATCACAGCGCACTACGAAGAATGCCTTCGAGCGCATCTATGGTCAGGGGGCGTGGGCTCATGCGGGCGAGGCGCTGATAGGTCACGGCCTGCTCGGCCATTGGCCGGATATGCTCTTCGCGCACGCCAATGTCGCGCAGGCGCATGGGGATGCCGATGTCGCGCTTGAGCGATTGAATCGTCTCGACGCACAACGCGCTCGCATGGGCGGCGCTCATGCCCTCGACATCCTCGCCCAGCCAGAAGGCAATCTCGGCAAAGGCGTCCGGACTCGACGGCAACAAATACTCCACAACATAGGGCAACAGCAAGCCCGTGCCCAAACCGTGCGGCGTGTGCGTGACCGCGCCGACGGGATATTGCAATGCGTGGGCGGCACCCAAGCCGGCGCTGCTGAACGCCATGCCGGCCAGTAATGCAGCCAGGTGCATGCCCTCGCGCGCCTCCAGGTTCTTGGGCTGATACACAGCCGCCCGCAGGTGCTGGCCAACGAGCTTAATCGCGCGCTCGGCCAGCCCATCGCTGATGGGCAGCTTGCCGCTAAATTGCTGGCGAGTGCCGGCGGGCACATCGAGCGCGCCGTGGCTGATGATGGTGTAGGCCTCGACCGCATGCACAAGCGCGTCCATGCCGCTCTCAGCCGTCACCTTGGGCGGACAACTGAGCGTGAGCAGCGGGTCAACGATGGCCAGACGCGGGCGCACATACGCGCTAGATACCGCCAGTTTAAGGTGCTTCGCTTCATCCTCGATGACGGCGACGGCCGTGACCTCCGAGCCGGTGCCGGCCGTCGTCGGCACGGCGAACACGGGCACAGTCGGGCTGGGGATCTTGTTCTCACCGATGTAATCGGCCGCACTGCCGCCGTGCGAATACACCGCCGCGGCCACCTTGGCCACGTCCATGTTGCTGCCGCCGCCCAGGCCGATGATGACATCGGGCTTGGCAGCCCGCGCCACATCGGCTGCCGCGTTCACCGTAGCCGTGCCCGGCTCTGGCACACCACCCTCAAACACATCGCTCCCGACATCGGCCTGGTCGAGGCTGGCGCGGATGCCATCCACCAGACCAGCCTTAACCATGTTCGGGTCGGTGATGATGAGCGCATTGTTCAGGCCGCGGAAGCGCGCCTCCGCGCCGATCTGTTGCGCCGCGCCCGGGCCAAACAAAATCTCGTCGGCTGTGCTGAATCGCCATGTGTTGGGCATTGTGAGTTCTCCGGGGCGTATTTTAGGGGCGTGCGTGTTGCATTTGCGCGCCTGAGTCTTGTCGCATACAGTCCGTTGCCATCAAAAACAGTAGCCGCTCAATGGCTTTCATTTGGCGGGCAACTACACAGGAGGTGACATCATCAGGCAACCCTAACGTCCTCACCTGGCACCGCGGTTTTGGCACGCGGTCACTTCATTTCCGCGAAGCATGAAAGTTGACACTAGAGGAGATTGAAACTATGAAGAAACGCTTTATCGTCCCGGCAATGGTTGCCGTATTGATTGCCGCCGCCACCGCGACACCGGGTGTTGCTACGGCGGCAGCGCCCGCGCAGGCAGGCAAGTGGTGCAGCGGCATGAAGATCCGCTTCTTCGTCGGCGGCAATGCCGGCACACCGTTTGCCAAAGTCGTTGATGCAGGCGCGAAGGCTGCTCAAGCCGACACCGGCGCGACGGTTGAATACGTCTACTCGAACTGGGAAAACGAGAAGATGTTACAGCAGTTGCGAGACGCAGTCGCAGCCAAGCCCAACGGCATCGCGATGATGGGCCATGCTGGTGACGCCGCGATCATGCCACTGGCCAAGGCGGCCAAAGAGGCCGGCATTCTGATGATGTATCAGAACGTGGACGTGCCGAAAGTCCGCGCCGAACAAGGCGGCGGCTACGTGGGCGCCCAACTGAAGTCGCAGGGGATGGCACTAGCAGAAGAAGCCCTGAAGCGCCTGAAGCTGGACAAGAGCAAGGATGAAATTCTTGTCCTGATCCCGCTGCAGATGGAAGGCCGCAACGTGCGTGAGATCGGTGTGGCGGAGGTGTTTGAGAAGGCCGGCTTCAAGGTCACCCGCCTCGACGACACATCTACCCACGGCGATGCTGCCAAGACTCAGCCGCTGGTCACCGCCGCCATGCTCAAGAATAAGAACATCAAGCTGGTGGCGTATTCGAGCACCGTGATTGGCCAGCATGAGCTGTTCATGAAGCAGGTGGGCAAGAAGGCTGGCGAGATCTACACCATCGGCTTCGACATCACGCCTGATATTCTGACAGGCATGTCGAAGGGCTGGGTAAACCTGACGAGCGACCAACAGCCGTTCTTGCAGGGCTATCTGCCGGTGCTGAGCCTGTGCCAGCAGTGGAAGTTCGGTCTGGCCCCGCTGTATGTGGACACGGGTTCGGGCTTCGTTGACCCCTCGCAGGTTGAGGCGTTGACCAAGCTGGCGGCCGACGGCGTGCGCTAGACAGCAGGTAAAGCGTGAAACGCAAAACGTAACAAGGAATGCATCTTTTCCCTTTGCGTTTTGCGTTTCGCGTTTCACACTCACCCACGCACCATGACCGAAACACCACTCTTCGAATTGCGCAACGTCAGCAAGTCGTTCGGCACCATCAAGGCCTCCAAGAATGTAAGCCTGCATGTAGGGCATCGCGAGATCGTCGGACTGCTTGGCGACAACGGCGCCGGTAAGTCCACGCTGATCAAGATCATCTCCGGTGTGTATGCCCCCGACTCGGGCGAGATCTGGCTGCGCGGCAAGAGAGTTGATCATTGGAGTGTGGCGGCGGCGCGGAATTCCGGGATCGAAACGGTGTTTCAGGATCGCGCGCTGGCGCGCCAGCAGACGATCGTGGACAACATGTTCATGGGTCGTGAGATCACCAACCGGCTGGGCTTTATCAAGGAGAAGCAGCAGATTGAGGCCGCCGCAGAAATGATGCGCTCGATCGGCTTCACCTCGGCGCTGCTTTCGCCGCTCTCGCAGGTGATGTGGCTTTCCGGCGGCGAGCAGCAAGGCATCGCCATCGCGCGCGCGCTGTATTTCAATGCCGAGATGATCCTGCTCGATGAGCCAACGACGGCGCTGTCACTGCACGAGACCTACAAGGTCTTCGGATTTTCGCGCCAGGCGCGCGACAAAGGCAGCTCAATCCTGTTTATCTCGCACAACATCTATCACGCCTGGGACTTGTGTGACCGTTTCATCATCCTCGACCGTGGCACAGTCACCTCGCAGATTCACAAGTCACAGATGCGGGATGCCGAAGATCTGATCAAGACCATGGAACTCGTGGCCAAAACCGGCAAGGCTGAGGCAGCGCAGGATTATCGAAAATGATCGAGAAACCCAACACCGAATCCATGACCGGCGACGTGGCTGCCGTGCCCGCACCGGTCGTCAATCCTGCACACCCACTCACCGGCTTCGGCGGCTTCATCCGGCGCAACCGCAATGCCGTCGGCGCGCTGATCATGTTCCTCATTTTCTGGGGAATCTTGCTCGTGTTCTCCGATGGCGTATTTCTGAACCCGGTCGCCTATACCTCGATCTTCACGACGCTGCCGATCACCATGCTGCTGGTCGTGGCTATCATTTTCACGACCACAAACGGCGCGATTGACCTGTCCTATACCTCGTCACTTGGGCTGGGCGCTTTCGTGTTCGCCTACATCACCTTCAATTCGCTGAATCCAGATAGAACCGAGCCGTGGATCATCCCTGGGAGTATCGGGCCGTGGGTGGGCTTCATCGCGGCCATCATCGCCGGCATCCTGGTTGGCTTGCTGAACAGTCTCTTGGTGCTGCGCTTTAGGTTGACGCCGTTCATTGCCACGCTTGGCGTTCAGTTTTTTATCCGCGGCCTGGTGGTGATCCTGTCGGATGCCAAGGGCATCCCTGTGCCGTTCATCGAAGGCACGTCGTTCTATAACATGTGCTGCGGCAGGATACCCATCACCCTCTCCGACCAGACCATCGAGTTTCCAAATCAGATGGTCTGGGCGCTACTATTCTTTGGCATCACCTGGCTGTTGTATAGCAAACACACCATCGGCCGGCACACACGCATCGTCGGCGACAACGAGGAGAGCGCGCGCGAGATGGGCATCCCGATCAACCGCGTCAAGGCGTTCTCGTATGTCTATACCGGTATCGCAGCGGGCATTGCCGGAACGCTGTTTATTGGCACGTTTTACACATTCTGGCCCGATACAGGCAACGGCTATCTGCTGCCTGTGCTGACCGCGGTCTTCGTGGGCGGCAATCCGCTTGTGGGCGGAACGGGCACAGTTGCAGGCGCATTTATAGGCTCAATAACCGTGGCGTTCATTGATACCGGCCTGATTGCGTTGGGCTTCGTGGATGTCTACACGCAGTTTGTCTACGGCATCGTGTTGATCATCTCGCTGCTCGGCTTCCGCACAGCAAGGCGCTAGGCAACCAGGATCTATGAAGATCACTGCCATCAAGACCTGCGTCGTCAACGCCGAGATGCGCAACTGGGTGTTCGTCAAGGTCGAGACCGATCAGCCCGGCCTGTATGGCTGGGGCGAAGCGTCACTGGAGTGGAAGACCCGCGCCGTGGTCGGCGCGGTCGAGGACTTCGCGCCAATGCTGATCGGCGAAGACCCCGAGCGCATCGAGTTCCTGTATCAGAAGATGTATCGCCAGAGTTTCTGGCGCGTCGGCGTGATCGGCCTGAGCGCGATCAGCGGCATCGAGCAGGCGCTGTGGGACATCCGGGGGAAGTTCTTAGGTGTGCCGGTTTATCAGTTGCTTGGCGGGCGCGTGCGCGACAAGGTGCGCATGTATACCCACCTCGGCGGCGGTGACATGCGCGCCGTCTATGAGACCCAATACAGCGCCGACCCCAAGCCATTTGTGGACTTGGCATTGCAAGTGGTGAGCAAGGGCTACACCGCCGTCAAGGTGCTCATCACCCCGCCGACCGAATCGCTCAACAGCATCGCCGCCTATCGCTATGCCGAGACCATGATGGCCGCCATGCGCGCGGCCGTTGGCGAGAGCGTGGACATCATGGTGGATTGTCACGGCCGGCACGGCGTGGCCAACGCAATCGAGTTCTGCCGCGTGCTTGCGCCCTATCGCCCGTATTTCATCGAGGAGCCGGTGCCGCCGGAGAACGTGGACGCGATGGCCGAGGTGCGCCGCGCCTCACCCGTGCCCATTGCCACCGGCGAACGGCGCATCACGCGCTACGAATTCCGCGAGCTGTTCGAGAAACAAGCCTGCCAGGTCATCCAGCCCGACCTGTGCCACTGCGGCGGGCTGTGGGAAGCGAAGAAGATCGCGGCCATGGCCGAGACGTATTACATGGGCGTCGCGCCGCACAACCCGCTCGGCCCAGTGGCCAACGCGGCCGCGCTGCACTTCGCGCTTAGCACACCCAACTTCCTGATCCAAGAGGACATGCTCAGCGATGTGCCGTGGCGCTTCGATGTGGTGCAGCACGCGCTCAAGACCGAGGATGGCTATTGGCTGGTGAGCGACGCGCCCGGTCTGGGGATTGAGGTGGACGAGGCTGCCGCCGCCAAACACCCGTTCAAACAAGAGGTCATTCATGCCACGACCGTGCGCGCGCACGACGGTGCTATCCTTGACTGGTAGCTCGCATGAAGACCCCGGCCAACGTCGCGCTCCGCTTTGCTTTCGTCGCTTTCTCCACCGTCGGTGGCGCCGTGCTCACGGCGCTGCTGACCATGTTTCTCACCGCGTCGGTATATCAGTCGGCCAACGGCCATGCCGTCAACCCCAATGACCTCAATGCGGGGCTGTTTGTGCTCTTGATCGGCGCCTGTGCAGTGGGCACATCGCTCGGAGCGTCGGCCGGGCTGGTTCTGTCGAGCATCGCGCTGTATCTCAGCAACAAGCGCGCCGAGGCGAAACAACAGCAGGCTGCGTGACGGAACCAGACCCTTAGGGTTTCGGTTGTGCCACGACGATATCCACGTTCATCTCCCGTCCGACCTGTTCAAGCGCAGCTGCCCAGTCTTCGCGCGGCGCGCTGGGCGGGGCCAGCACCAGCGCCGTCATCGAGAAGAGCGGATCGCCGCTCATCGCTGCCGCGCTCGTGCCGGTGTCCATGGACTCGATGGTGATGCCGCGCTGCGCCAGCGTCTGCGCAATGTGATGGATGATGCCCTCTTGATCCGCCCCACGCACCTCGATCTGATACGGCGACCAGCCCGCGTGACGCTCGGCCTGCGGCAAGTCGGTTTGGCTGAGGGTGAGCTTGTAGCCTTGGGCGATCAGTGACTCAAACGCTTCGGGCAGGCGGTTCAGTTGCTCGGCCGGCACGGTCGCCAGCATGAGGATTGCGAACGCGCCGCCGAGGCGGGTCATGCGGCTGGTCTCGACATTGCCGCCGCGGTCAAGCAGCGGCTTGGTGGCGGCTTCGACCAGGCCGACGCGGTCGGGGCCGGTGAGGGTGAGGACGATGGTTGTAGGCATAGGACTCAGTTGTATCATGCGCAATCAGCTACGAGGATCAACCTATGAAGAACTCAGTTAACGTGAGTTCTGGAGGTCGAAGTCGCGCAGCAGTTGCTCGAACAACGATTGGGACACGTAACCTCTCCAGATGCAACTTGAAGCCGAAGAACCAGCCCATCGAACTCTCGAACTTTTGCCACGGGTGGCCAAGCCTTTGAACACCTTGTGCTGATGGATGCGCTGGTTGCGACACACCGCTAGCACCGTCGAGGTCGAGTCGATGTAGGAGATGCCGGTGCTCTCGCCAAACAAGCAGTGCAGATACGCCATATGCGGAATCGCTGTCAGCGGTGCGAACTCGATGAAACGCGAGTAGCTCACCAGTCCAGGGAATTCGGCGCGCCAGTGCTGGCAAACGTGCGCCAAGTAATTCGCCTTAAAGGCGCGATACCCAGACAGGTGAAAGGTAATCAAATGTCAATGGCAATACTGAGCACATTTTGGGCGTGGAACCGAACACCGGCGCGTGCTATCGTCGGCGCGTGACAAACAAACATCACCACGCCATCGTCATCGGCGGGAGCATCGCCGGCCTGCTGGCCGCCCGTGTCTTGGCCGACCACTTCGAGCGCGTCACGATCATCGAGCGCGACCACCTGCCCGACGGCCCGCAGCCGCGCAAGGGCGTACCGCAAGCCAGCCACGTGCACGTGCTGCTGGTCAAGGGCCTGCAGATCATCGAATCCCTTCTACCTGGCTTTGGTCAGGCGCTCACAGCAGACGGTGCCGTCCCGGTGAATTGGGGAAGCGACGCGCGCACGTTTAGCTTTGCCGGCTGGCTGCCCGCATTCACCGGTGGGTCGGCATCGCTGCTATGCAGCCGTAACCTGTTGGAGCACCACATCCGCCGGCGCGTGCTGGCCTTGCCGCAAGTCAGCGTCGTGCAAGGCGTTGATGCCGCCGGCCTGCGCGCCGATGATTCCGGTCGCATGACTGGTCTGGCTGTCCGCAGCCGCGATGACATGCGCCACACGCGCGTGATTGAGGCCGACTTGATCGTGGATGCCAGCGGGCGCTCGTCCAAGTTGCCGGACTGGCTGGGCGCGTTGGGCTACGAGGAGCCGCGCGAGACGGCGGTCAATTCCTTCCTCGGCTATTCATCGCGGTTGTATCGTCCGCCCGCCAACTTCAAGGCCGATTGGAAGGCGCTGCTGGTGCGCGACCGGGATGCCCAACATGCGCGCGGCGCGGGCATCTACGCGATTGAAGACGGCCAATGGCTGGTCAACCTGGGCGCGAGCGGCAAGGCCTACCCACCGACGGACAACGAAGGCTTTCTCGATTTCGTCCGCGCCCTGCCCGTGCCCGATCTGTATGACGCCCTGGCGCAGGCGCAACCGACCTCGGCCATCAACGGCTATCGCCGCACCGAGAACCGCTGGCGGCATTACGAACGGCTCAAGCGCATGCCGGATAACGTGGTGGCGTTGGGCGACGCAGCCTGCGCCTTTAACCCGGTCTATGGCCAGGGTATGTCCATCGCCGCGCTCGGCGCGCTCGAGTTGGGCCAGGCGCTTGAGCGCGATGGGCTGAGACCTGGATTCGCCCTACGCTTTCAACGCCGGCTGGCCAAGCTGATCAAGACGCCGTGGACGATGGCGACGAGTGAGGATTTCCGCACGCCCATCACCGAAGGCGGCCGGCCGTCGTGGGTCACCCGGCTGACGCATCGCTACTTCGACCGCGTGATGGCCGCCGCCGTGCATGACCCAGTCATTCATCGTGCCTTCATGGAGGTGCTGCAACTGCTCAAGCCGCCCACGACGCTGTTTAGCCCGCGCATCGCATGGAAGGCGCTGCGGGATGGCCACAAGCAGGCTGACGCGTCCACACAGGCGTCCGCGGCCGGAGGTGAAAGGGAGACGCGCGGCCCGCTTCACCCAAGCCAACGGTCGCATGCATGATTGAAGCTGAAACAAGATGAACCGCACAGGCGCGGAGGACGCAGAGAAATTGGAGTTTCTGCGGTGCGCAGGCGCAAACCTCGGTTTGCGCCTGCGCACCTGCGACTCATCCCCTGCAAGGACGTTCCGGTCGCGGGCTGAGAATACGAAGTCGCATTCCTGCGGCTGTTTCAGCCCGATTCATCGAGCTTCGTTTGATCAGACCGGCTCTTCAGAGCCGGGCACGAGCGCGGATGAGTAGGTTTGCAACTGAGCATTTCTGCGCCCTCCGCGCCTCTGCGGTTTAATCAGGGTTGATGCACGACGTAGCCATCATCGGCGCGGGGCCGGGCGGCAGCGCCACGGCCCATTACCTGGCACAACGCGGCCTGCGCGTGCTGCTGCTCGACAAAGCCAAGTTCCCCCGCGACAAGACCTGCGGCGACGGCCTGACGCCGCGCGCCGTGGCCGTGCTGCAAGACATGGGTCTGGTGGACGATCTCAAACGCGTCGGCCATGTCATCAAGCGCTTCGAGGTGTTCGCGCCCAACCGCAACAGCACGCGCGACGTCATTGCTGTCCAAGATGGCCTGCCCGACTTCTCGCTGGTCGTGCCGCGCCTGCTGCTCGACGACCGCATCCGCCAACGCGCAGTGGACAGCGGCGCAGCATTCTGGCCCGATGCACACGTCCTGGATGTGAAGCAAGGCAATGGCACGCAGCATGTGGAAATCAAGGTCGAACGTGATGGCAAGGCCGAGGCACATCAGGCTCGCATGGCCGTCATCGCTACGGGCGCCAACACGCGCCTGCTCATGCACACGGGCATCCTCAAGCGGCAGCCCAATGTGCTCGTGGCCTCGCGCGCTTACTTCGAGGGCGTGCGCGGCTTGAGCGACATCTGGACGCTGCGCTTCGACGATGTGCCCATGCCCGGCTATGGCTGGGTCTTCCCCACCGGCGCGGAGACGGCCAACATCGGCGTGGGCTACTTCAAGGAAGGCCGCAACGCCTCAGCCGCCGAGCCATTCAAGCGCTTCATCGCCTCGCCGCCGCTGCGCGAGATGCTGACGCAGGCCCGGCAGGCCGGCCCGGTCAGGGGCTATCCGTTGCGCGACGATTTCCTGGCGTCGCCGGCCTATGCCGAGCGCGTGCTGATCGTGGGCGAGGCGGCCGGGCTGGTGAACCCGCTGACCGGCGAGGGCATAGACTATGCGCTGGAATCGGGGCGCATGGCCGCCCAGCACTTGGCCGGCATGTTTGAGCACGACGACTTTTCGGCTCAAAGGCATCAGGCCTATGATGCGGCGCTGCGCGAGCACTTCGCGCCATTGTTCGAGTTCTGCATCAAGGTGCGCCAGTGGTGCCTGCGGCCGTTCGTGCTGAACGCGCTGGTGAGCGTCGCCAATCGCCGCGATGATTTGCGATCCAGGCTGGTGAGCGTGGTGCTGGGTGGCGCGCCGGTCAAGGGCAAACTCACCGCCGGGCGCGTCGCGCGCGCGCTGCTCAATCGCTAAGGGCGAAGTATGGAGGTGAACGATGGCACAAACCCAAAGCACGGCACAGACGCAGGTTCAATCGAAGCCAGAATACGCCGCCGCGGCGCGAGCGTTTTTGCTGGCGGTCATGCCCGCGCCGCGCAATTTCGACATTCGGCTGTGGGATGGCACGCTTATTCCTGGCAACGCCAGCGCTGCCAGCAAGCCGGCGCGCATCACACTGCGCATTCAATCACCGGGATCATTGCGCCGCATGTTCAAGCCACCGCTGGAACTATCTCTGGCTGAAGCCTATATGCGCGGCGATTTCGAGGTCGAAGGCAGCTTGATTGACATCCTCGACGCAGTTGACAGGCTGCTGGATACACCCAGCCTGACGCGCAAATTGCCACTATTGACCAAGCTGTGGCTGGCCCTGCCGGATGAGGGGCCGGGGCGGGCCATCGAGCGCGGCCCGGCGCAGCTGGCCGGCGATGTGCACTCGAAGGCGCGCGACAAGGCCGCACTGCAATATCACTACAACGTCGGCAACGACTTCTACGCCCTGTGGCTGGGCGAGCGCATGATCTACACCTGCGCTTACTTCAAGACCGGCGCAGAGGACATTGACATGGCTCAGGCGCAGAAGCTGGATCACATCTGCCGCAAGTTGCGCTTGAAGCCGGGCGACCGCCTGCTCGACATCGGCTGTGGCTGGGGCGGTCTGGTCATCTACGCGGCACAAAACTTCGGCGTGCACGCAGTGGGCGTGACGCTGGCCGAGAAACAACACACCTTCGCCGATCAGCGCATTCGCGAATTGGGCTTGCAGGAGCGGGCCGAGGTGCGGCTGATGGATTACCGCGACCTGGGCGACGAGTCGTTCGACAAACTGGTCAGCATCGGCATGTTCGAGGCGGTGGGCAAGAGCCACATGCCCGAATACTTCGGCCACGCCTATCGGCTGCTCAAGCCGGGCGGCGTGTTTTTGAACCACGGCATCTCGTCACATCGGCGTGAATATCGCCGCAAGACCGGCCCGCAGAAGCTGGTGGAGGACAGGCTGATCGGCCCGCTCAAGTTCACCGACAAATACATCTTCCCCGATGGCGAGTTAGTGCCGCTCAACGAGGTCAACCGCATGGCCGAACAGGCTGGCTTTGAGGTGCGCGACGTCGAGAATCTGCGCGAGCACTATTCATTGACGTTGCGGCACTGGGTGTCGCGGTTGGAGGCCAGACGCGAAGACGCGATTCGCGTCAGCAACGAGACCACGTATCGCACCTGGCGGCTGTATATGTCGGCTGCGGCGCACGGCTTCGATGTTGCGCTCGACAACATCAACCAGACGGTGCTGGCGAAGCTAAACGAGCGCGGGCAGAGTGGCTTGCCACTGACGCGCGACGATTGGTATGCGTGAACGCGCAGCACGCTAAGCGCGCGCCGACAACTCACAGCGCCACACATCGCCGCCCAAGGTGACTGCGCCTACGCCCGGCCCGGCGGCAAACAACGCGACCACCGGTGCATCACCCAAATCACCAGGGCTGCGTTGCCACGTGATGCCGCCGTCGGGCGACGCAAACACGCCTGAATTTGTTCCGACGAACATATGCCTATTCGCGACGATCAATGAGGTGATTGATGTGCCGCCAGGCAATGTCGCTGTATGTGCCTGCCCATCGGCCAGAGTTGCGACGGCAACCACATTCTGAGCGGCCAACACCACCTCATCCCCGACCTCATCAGATACAACTGTCATGCACGCCAGCGGTGCCTGCACCGCATCCAATGCGAGGGCCATGTGCCAATCATCGGGCTGCTGGGCAAGCGGCAACACCAGCGCGGGCAAGTGCCACACCTCGGCGTTGAACGCATCGCCGCTCGCGGGCGCGAGGCGCAGCACAAACAGGCCGCCAGCCGGCGTCAGGCGCACCACGCTCACGATGCCTGCGCCAGGCACAGCGATGGAGTGCCAACTTGCACCGTCATCGGTTGAGATCGCCGCCCCACCCTGACGCGTGCCGAGCATCAGTGTGCCATCCGGCGTGATTGCCAGCGCGGTAATCGCGTCGTCCTCGGCAAGCGCCAGATGGGAGGTGAGCGGCCCGAACGCACAGGCATTGGGCTGCCAACGTAGGAGGTTGCGCGCGGTCGCCACAACCACGTGTGGCTGTTTGGCGCTGCCACTTGCCGCCACGCACTCGATTGGGCCACTGCCCTCAGCCGCTTCAAGATTCAAGCGTTGCCACGCTGCTGCACCATCAATTGAGCGCGCGGCTGCACCCACGGCATCGAACACGAACAGCGCGCCGTCGGCGGCGCAGGCAACCAGCGGCGGCACGTGCGCTGCTGAGCCTGAATTGCCATCGCCCACATGCCACGTCCGTCCGCCATCGGCCGAGGTCAGCACACCAGTCGTCATGCCACCGGCAACGGCGTTGCCGGCCGAGGCTGCCAGCGCCAGGACGCCATCGTCATGCATCACGGACTGCCAGGACTGGCCATCATCGCCGGAGAGAAAGATGCCGTCGCTTGTGCCGGCTAACATGCCCTCGGCAGCGGCGGCCAAGCAGTTCACGGCCAGGCCATCCAGCCCACACGCTTCCCAGGATTGCCCATTTGTTAACCGGTAGACGCCGCCATCCTCAGTGCCAGCAAAGAGCGTTGAACCGGCGAATGAATACGCGATGCACTGCACAGCGCTATCTATCAGGCCCTCGCCCGATTCACGCCAGGCTCGCCCGGCGTTGCGCGATTTGAATAGCCCACCCGTCGCGCTGCCGGCCCACACCACCTCACTGGTCGCGAAGTCCGGCGCGCAGGCCAGGCACAACACCTCGCCGTCCAGCAGTCCAAAGCTGGCGTTCTGCCAGCTTCGGCCGCCATCCAGCGAACGATAGATGCCATCGGTCGTAGCAGCGAATAGCGCACCATCAACACCAAAGTTTGGCGAAAGCGCGAGCGCACTAATCGGGCCAAAGGCCCAACTGCTCTGGCGCTGCCATGTGAGTCCGGCATCGGCCGAACGAAACAGCGCGCCGTCTTGCGCCGCCACAAAGGCGGTACGCCCATCGCCGGGCGCAATGGCCGCCGCCCGCGCCGGTGTGTAGGCCAAACCGCTCGCGCGCGACCACGTCCGTCCGCCATCCATCGAGCGGAACACACCGGCATCCGTGGCGGCCAGCGCAACAGGCGTCGCCGAATCAGCCGAGAGGGCGACGCTATGCACCGTGCCCCCACCCCACGCACCTGCCCGACGCCAAATCAATTCGCTCATGGTCATGGGTCTAAACGCACATCGTCGTCGCGCACCGAGCGCGGTTTGTGCACCAACGCCTCGGTCGTCAGGGCCATAATGGCGCAGCTCACCGCCGCGCGCAACGCAGTCGTCACGACTTTCAATGGATCAACAATGTTGGCCGCGCGCATGTCAGTTAGCGCGCCAGTGCGCACGTCGAAGCCGCAGCCATTGCCATGAGCCAGCGCCGCGTGCACAACCGGCGCAGGGTCGTGGCCGGCGTTGCGGGCAAGCGCCGACATCGGCGCAAGCATGGCCTGGCGCAAGATGGCGCTGGCAGGCGCTTCGTCGCCGGGCAAACGCAACGCCGCCAGCGCAGGCACGGCCGCAAGATAAGCCGCGCCGCCGCCAGGTACGATGCCGCCCTCCGTGCCAATGCGCACCACGCGCACGGCCTCTTCGGCCCGCGCCATCAGATGGGCGCGTTCGGCCTCCGTCGCACCGCCCACGCGCAGCAGCGCCGCGCCGCCGAGCAGCTTGCCGGCGCGCTCGCTCAACCGGTCGCGTTCAACCGTGCTGGCTGCGCTGAGCATGAGCTTGCGAATCTCGGCAATGCGCTGGCGCAAGGCCGCCGGCCGGCCCTTGCCGCCGGTGATGGTGAAGGCCGAGCGCACGGCGTTGACCTCGTCGGCTTGACCGAGATCAGAAAGCGTCGCCGCTTCGACCCGGTCGCCAGCCTCTTCGGCCAACAGCTTGCCGCCGCACAACGTGGCCAAATCGCGCAGGATTTCAAAGCGGTCATCGCCCGCGCCGGGCGCGTGAATGGCCAACGCAGGCAATACGCCGCGCACCTTGTTCGTCACCAGAATGTTGAGCGCATCACCTTCGATGGCGAAGGCAATCACCACCAGCCCGCGCGACTGCTTGTTTGCGGCGTTGGCCTCGATCAGCGCGCCCATCAATGGCGCCAGTTGGGCGGCAGAGGTCAGCCGGTGCGTCGCGCACAGCACATACGGCTGCGCCAGCACCGCCGCACCGCCGCTGGTGACGAAGTGCGACGACTTCCAACCCTCGTTCCACAACACGCCCTGGATGTATTCTCGGTCGTGCGCCACGCTTTGGCTGGGCCGCACTTCGATCACGCCATGCGGCCCCACAACTTCAAAACATTCCTGGATGAGTTTGGCGAGGTCGCTGCGGCCGGTGATGGCAGTGGCCAGGGACAGGATGTGCCGGTCATCGTCCAGTGGTTGCGCCGTGCGCTCGATGGCGGTCAACGCCACAGGCAGCGCCTTCTCCAGCCCCCGCCGCAATTGCATCGGGTCGCGCCCAGCAGCGATGTGCTTCTGGCCGGCTGCGACGATGGCGCGCGCCAGCACGATGGCTGTGCTGCCGCCATCGCCCACCGCCTCCTCGACCTGGGCGGCCATGTGCCGCGCCAGCAGCAGGCCCATGGTCTGCCAGCGATCCGGTAACGCCCAGATGCGCCGGGCGATGGCCGCGCCGTCGTTGAGCAACTCGGGGGCTTTGTTCTTCGGGCCGGTCTCGCGCTGGATGGCGATGAGGCGACCGTGCGGGCCGAGCGCCGGCTCCACGGCGTCGGCCAGCGTCGTCATGCCCGCGTGCAACGCCCGGCGCGCACCGCTGCCCAGCATCACTTGTCCATATCTTCGTCGCGTCATTGTTGGCTCTGCGAGTCCTATTGTGGCATTCGTCGTCCCGCGTCGGCAAGCCGCACTGGGCAGCCATATTCTCGCAGACATGTGTTGAAGCTCCAGCTGACGGCACATCCCAGTCCCAAAGACATTTCAAGCACGACCTCGGTCACTCCCGTTCTTGTTAGCCTGCGGCGGGATCGGCGATACTTGGCCGCGCGGCCTTTCCTCCGCACAAGAACACTCCATATGCGCCTTGTCAAAAAGATATTGTCCGTTCTCGTCATGATTCTGGCCATCCTGGGCATCGTGCTGTGTGTGGGCGGCGTCATCGGCGCCTGGGCCGTCAACGACCCCGCCACGCAGGCCGCTACCGGCGCACTGAGCACGATCGAGCAATACAGCGCGCTGGGTGGTCAGACGGTGGAACTCGTCGGCGGAAACGTCAGCGACATCAAGGGCGCTGTTGATGAGGCGAACCAGGCGCTCGCCAACGTCACGGCTGCCGACCGCGCACAGTTCATCGAATCGGTGAAGGCGCGCCTCGATGAGACCATCGCGCCGAAGTTGACGCGGGCCGCCGATGCCGCACAAGCCATCGGCCAGACCGCCGTCAGCATCAACACCACGCTGGAATCGGTCAACCGCATCCCAGGGGTCAACGTGCCTATCTTTACCGACGAGTTACAAACAGTTGGTGCACGCTTGCAAGCGGTGTCGGCGGGCGTTGAGCAATTGCGCGCAACGTTGAGTGAGACCACATTCGACGCCACGCGTTTGCGGTCTGCAACCGGCGAGGTCGTCACCCAATTGAGCGCGGTGGAGTCCGCGCTCAATACGGCTCAGGCGCGCCTGAGCGGGCTGTCCGAGGCGGCAGCGACGACTGCGGCGCGCGTCCCAGGTTGGATTGACAGCATCAGCCTCATCGCCACCCTGTTGTGCATCTTGTTCGGCGCGGGCCAGGTATTTCTGTTCAAGGCCGGGTTGGATTGGTTTAAGCGGACTTAACTCCTGCCTCGCCACTATGGCATCGCGATGCCATTCAGTTCGCCGGTTACTTCCCCGCCTTTGACTTCGAAAGGTCAGCCAGCGTCTCGGCCGAGCCATCATTGCTCATCTTCAGCCCAACCGCGTGCTTTTGCTTGGCTGGCAGCGGTGACTTGTATGTGTAGTCGCCCTTGCGCCGCTCCAGATCTGCTCGCGCGGCCTTGCGCATCCCCTGTTAGAAAATGCACCCGGCAACAACGATTTCCGCCCCAAGTTCGTTGCGGACGAAAGCGCTACCTGGCGGCCTGTCCCTCCATGCCGGACGTCATCTCCACCGAGCCGTCGGTGTTCATCCATTCCGGCAAGCCCATCGGTTGCTTTTGCTCGGGCGGCAAGGCAGACACGAAGGGGACGCCTCCAGTGCGCTTGTCAAAATCCGCCCGCGCCGCCTCGCGCAACGCCTCATCCGTCATCAGGTCGAGCGCGGTGAGCGTTAGCACGTGCGTCGCGGCCATAGTGGCTTTGCGACCGATGCTCATGCCACCGCAGGCCGACACCACCCAGGTGTGAGCGGAGACATCGAGCGGCCAGGCGGGGAACGACACACCCATCGTCGGCGTGTTCCAGCTCACATCGGCCACGTCCGACGAGCCGCCCATCTGCACCTCGTTGGGCAAGGGCAAGATGAACGTCCCCATGCCCTTCTCCGGCACGCCCATGTTCTTCTGGCACTCACGCGCAAAGGCCTGTTCCTCGTCCGTCCACTTGGGGACGCCCACCGCCTCCAGATGCGCCTGCATGCGCTCGGCCAGCGGCCGGTTGGGCAGCAAATCATATTTGCTCATATACAGGTTGACGTTGGCCTTGGTCTGCGTCGCCAGCGCCGCGCCCTCGGCGATCTGCCTGACCCATTCGATGGTCTTGTCCAGGCGCTTGCGATCCGCGTCGCGCACGGTCAGCCACATGCGGGCGTAGTCGGGCACGATGTTCGGCGCGGTGCCAGAGACTTCAAAGACGTAGTGCGTGCGCGCGGTCGGCTGCAGATGCTCACGCATCTGGTTGAGAGCATGCGCGGCCAACTCCATCGCGTCCTGCGCGCTACGCCCATTCCACGGCTCGTCGCCGGCGTGCGCCGTGCGGCCATGCCACTCCAGTTTCATGGTGCTGTTGGCCGTCAACTTCAGGTTCATGACCACCGCGACGGCCGAAGGATGCCAGTGCAACGCGGCGTCGAGGTCGTCGAACAACCCTTCACGCGCCATGTAAATCTTGGTGCCTTCGGTTTCCTCGGCCGCGCAGCCATACACGCGCAGCGTGCCAGGGATGTTCTGCTCCTCCATCACGTGCTTGGCCGCGATGGCCGCGCCGGTCAAAGCCGCGCCTATGGAGTTGTGACCGCAGCCGTGGCCGCTGGTCACGCCATCCTTGCGCGGTTCTTGCCGTGGCACGGCCTCGTTGCCCAGGCCAGGCAACGCGTCATATTCACTCAGGAAACCGATCTTCGGTCCGCCGACCCCGTTCGTCCACTCGGCCACGAAAGCGGTGGGCACGCCGGCAGCGCCATCATGTGCGACAGCGAAGCCGGCATCCTTCAGCTCGCGCAGGTGCACGGCTTTCGACTTCACCTCGCGCAAGCCGATCTCGGCCAAATCCCACACCTCGGCCCAGATGCGCTCGATGGCTGGGCGCGCCGCTTCGATGGCCTTCGAGACATCGTGCCCGCCGTTCTTGCTATTGACGCTCGCACGGGTCTGCTTCGCTTTGGGTTTGTCTTTTGTCTTGCTCATGATCGAATTTACCTCTTTTAAGGGCCGCCTCCACAAGTCACACAACTGCGTGGTGGTGTTCGCGTCGCTTCCCTCGTACAGTCGCCTAAACGGTGCCTTGATTCTGTTAGGTTTTCGACCGTCATTCCCGCGAGAGCGGGAATCCAGCATTTCGCAGCACACTGGATGCCCGCCTGCGCGGGCATGACGATGTGACGTGTTTGAAAGACTTCAGGTAATCAAAACGGCGCTTTAGCCTTCTTGAATTTTGCCGACACATCGCCCGACAGGTTGATGTCGTCCGGGTTCAGCGCCTTCACCGGCGCGCCCTTCGACAAGTCGAACTTTTTCAAGTCGGCCCAGACGACATTGGGGCTAGTGGTCAGTTCAAAGAAGTAGCGCCGGTCGGTCAGGTTGCACACCGTGCGGTATTCAGTGTTGTAGATGCCAAAGCCTTTGTATGGCGCGCCAAACGGCACCGACGTGTTGCGCACGATGGCGAACACGCCCGCCACCGCCTCGCGTTCGCTCTTGGGTTCGGGCAACAGGTTCAGGTAATAGGTCGCGCGTTGAAAGCGATCCACCGGATTTACGTTGCCCGGCAGCGGCATCTGGCTGGAGGGTTTGGAAAAGTCTTGCTGCTTAAGCAACTCAAGTTGTTGGTCGTAAGTCGGATCGTTGGTCATGATCGTGAACTTGCGGCCATGATGCACGACCGGCTTGCCGCCGACGTATTCGATGATCGCTGAGTCACCACTTGCATCCTCAATCGCCAAATGGACAGTTGCTTGGCGACCATGCGCCTCGACCATCACGATGTTGAGCTTCTTGAGCAGCGCCAGGGCTTCCTTGACCGTGGCGGCGTTGTCCAGGACATACTGCGCCCACATGCCAGCGTGAATCGCCGGCTTGCGTGGGGAGCGAGGGCCGAAATCCGTCGCGGTGAGAAAGAGCAGATGCGCCGCCAATCCCTTCTCATTGAGCCCGTCGGCAGAGCCGATGCCGTAGACGGTCGTGACCACGCTGCCGTATCTCGATGTCCATTCTGCAGCGCGCTCGGCTGCCCTCATTGGCCCAAGCATGCCGCCGTCGCGCTGCACGCCACGCGGGAAGACGGTGAGAATCGGTTCTGTGGATTCGGGCCAATCCATCGTCCGCCCGGCCAAAACTGCCAGCTTATTCTTGTTCCACAATACGCGTGTGCACATGATGATCTCCTTTATCTACACAATTTACTGCAACGCTGTTCAAAAATCATAGCAGGCAAACCTGCTTGGCCGAAGTGCATACAATCGTCTACTGCGCCGTTTGCCTTCGCCGCTGCGTGAGGGCGAATGTCACTCGTCACTCGTCACTCGTCACTCAAGGAGCACTTCATGGGATTTAAGAGCCTCAGGCGAATGTTGGTGATCTACAAGGATCGAAAGGGGAGGCTGATCACGTCGCAAGTGCTGCTGCTGATCTCGGCGGTGTGCACCTTGCTCACCGCGACGCTGACGCAGCGGCTGATCAACGAAGGCATTCAGGCGGGCAATGCGCGCGTGCTGGTGCAGACCAGCATCTTCATGATCGTGCTGGCTGTCATCGCCGGCGTGGCGCTGGCCGGCACGGCCTATTTGGCGGTGTATTTCGCCCAGAGCACGGCCTACGTCATCCGCGACCGGGTGTATCGCAAGATCGAGGACTATTCATTCGCCAACTTCGATCAATTTCGTACTGGCAACTTGATGGTGCGCCTGAACTCCGACGTGATGAACGTGGCCAACGCGGTGCAGTTCACGGTCATGCTGCTGCTGTATGCGCCGATCATGCTGGTGGTGGCGTTTGTGCTGGCCCTGGCCAACACGCCGCAACTGGTGTGGTTGCTGGTCGCGGTCGGCGCGGTGGTGGGTGTGCTGATGTTCACCATCGTGCCGCGCATCTTCGCCGCCTATGCCGATCGGCAGAAGCGCCTCGACGACCTGAATAACACGATGCAGGAGAACCTGGCCGGCATCCGCGTGGTCAAGGCATTTGTGCGCGAGCGGCTGGAGATGGACAAGTTCGCCGCGCGGGCGCAGGCCATGGCCCAAGCTGCGTTCAAGGCTGCCTTCCTGGTGGCGTTCATGAGCCCGCTGCTCAGCGGCATCTCGCAGGGCGCGCGGGCTTTAGCAATATGGATCGGCGGCGAGCAGGTTATCAGCGGGGCGATGAACATCGGCGACCTGATCGCATTCACGCAATACCTGACGCTGGTGGTCACGCCGCTGGCGCTGCTGGCCATCGTCATCCCGTTTTTGCTGCGCGGCGAGAACTCGGCCGAGCGCCTGTTTGAGGTGTTCGACGCCAAGCCGCTGGTCGTAGACAAGCCCGACGCCAAGCCGATGAATCCTGAGAACGTCAAAGGTGAGGTTAAATTCGAGAACGTCAGCTTCGCCTTCCGCCGGCCCGATGGCCAGCTCGACCCGCCGGTGCTCAAGAACGTCACCCTCACCGTCAAGCCGGGCGAGCGCATCGGCATCCTCGGTGCCACCGGCGCGGGCAAGAGCGCGCTGGTCAACCTCATCCCGCGCTTCTACGACGTGACCGAGGGCCGCATCCTGATAGACGGGACCGACGTGCGCGACCTGCCGCAAGATCAGTTGCGGCAGGTTGTCGGCATCACGCTTCAGGAGGCGGTGCTGTTCCAGGGCGACGTGCGCTTCAACCTGAAGTTCGGCCAGCCCGAGTGCGACGACGAGGTGATGATCGGCGCGGCCCAGGCCGCCGACGCACATGGATTCGTGGACAACCTGCCGGAGAAATATGATGCGCCGGTGGCGCGTCGCGGCTACAACTTCTCCGGCGGCCAACGCCAGCGCCTTTCGATGGCGCGCACGCTGACCGTGCAGCCGAAGGTCGTCATCCTCGACGACAGCACCAGCGCGCTCGACGTGGCGACCGAGAGCCGGGTGCAGACCAACATCCCGCACTTCAGCCAGGGCGCGACCACGATCTACGTCGCGCAGCGCATCAGCGCTGTGATTGACTTGGACTGTATCTACTTGATGGAGAACGGCAAGATCATTGATTCCGGCAAGCACGAAGACCTGTTGGTGCGCAGCCCGCTGTATCAGCAAATCTACGAGTCGCAACTTGGTGCATTACCGTATGTAGGGGCGACCGAGTCGGTCGCCCCTACCGTGCGAAAAAGTGATGCCTCGGAGGTGCGGCCATGAGCGCGACCGCCGCAAACACCAAGCCCGCCTCCAACGTCGCAGCCAACCAGACCACCCCGCCGGCCGACCGCAAGAGCGACAACGGCGAGGTGCTGTCGCGGCTGATCGGCTTCATGCTCGGCGGCGAACAACGCAACACCTTCGGCAAAGCGATGGCGTTGCGCGTGGGCAGCGTGATCTGCCTGATCGCCATGCCGTGGCTGACCGGCAACGCCATCAACGCGGCCACCGCCCAGCAGGCCGACCCGCTGCGCGCCTGGTCCATCGCAGCCATCATCGCCATGGGCCTGTTCATCGTCCTCAGCTTCTACGCCGAACGCACCTTCGCCCATCTGGCCACCGAAGGCTCGCAGCGGCTGCAAAACGGCTTGTTCACGCACATGCAGTCGCTCTCGCTCAGCTTCTTCGACCGCAACCCCATCGGCGAGTTGCTTAGCCGGGTGAACAACGACCTGGAAGCCGCGTCGCGCTTCTTCGAGCAGGCCGTGTCGCAGATCGTGCGCGCGGTTGTGCAGGTCGTCATCATCATGATCGTGATGGTGCTGGTGAACTGGCAGCTCACGCTGGCCGCGCTGTTGATCGTGCCGGTGATGCTGCTGGCCACGTTTGCGCTGCAACGCGTCTCGACGCCGGCCTTCATAAAAATGCAAGAAGAGCTGGGCAAGCTGTCGGGCTTTCAGGAAGAGACCATCTCCGGCCACAAGGTGCTGATCAACCATCGCCGCCAGGACTGGGCGGGCGAGACGCACCAGGACCTGGCCGACAGTGTGTTCGATGTGGCCAGCCGGGCCTTCTTCACCGCGCTATTGCAATTCCCGCTGACGACGGCGCTGATCGTGGTGCAGACGGTGATCGTGTTGTTCGTGGGCGGCTTGATGGTGCTGAACGGTGAACTCAACCTCGGCCAGGTCACGGCCTTCGCGGGTTACGCCGCACTGTTGGGCAGCCCGCTGTCGGACATCGCCAACCTGGCCGCGACGACGCAGAACGCCATCGCCGGCGGGCGGCGGGTGTTCCAGATCATGGACGAGCGGCCAACTGTGACCGACGCGCCCGACGCCAAGGCGTTCGAGTTCAAGGGCGGTCACGTTGCGTTCAAGGATGTGGACTTCAGCTACGTCAAGGGCCGCAAGATTTTGAAGCACAACACGTTCGAGGCGCAGCCGGGCCAGAAGATTGGCCTGTGCGGGCCGACCGGCGCGGGCAAGAGCACGATCATCAATATTCTCACCCGCTACTACGACATTGACAGCGGCGCGATCGAGATTGACGGCCAAAACATACACCTGTGCACGCAGGACAGCCTGCGCCAGCAGATTGGCGTGGTGTTGCAAGAGGCGTTCCTGTTCACCGACACGGTGATGAACAACTTGAAATATGCACGCGAGGGCGCGACCGATGAAGAGTGCATCGCCGCGGCCAAGGAGGCCAACGCGCATGAGTTCATCATGAACCTGCCGCAGGGCTACGACACACTGATGACCGAGCGCGGCGCAAATCTTTCGCAGGGTCAGCGCCAGATGATCACGATTGCGCGGGCCATGGTCGCCAAACCCAAGATCCTGGTGCTGGACGAGGCGACCAGCAACGTGGACACGCGCACCGAGAAGTTGATTCAAGAAGGGCTGGCGCGCTTGATGCACGGCCGCACCAGCTTCGTCATCGCCCACCGGCTGAGCACGATTCGTGATTCGGCCAAGATTCTGGTGATCAACGCCGGCGAGATCGTCGAGCAAGGCCCGCACGATGAACTGATGGCCAAGCAGGGCTTCTACTACACCCTGTTCATGAGCCAGTTCAAGGGCAAGGCACCGGGCGGTGAAGGGGCCGGCTCGGCAGAATTTAAGGCGAGTTGAGAAGGAGTTGCTATCGTGAACGCGAACGCCAAACCCGCGCGAAACGCCACCTACGACCTGTTCATCCTGGCGCTGTCGGTCTTGTCCATCGTCAACCTCGCCTTGATTCTGCTCATTCGCCGCGGGGTGGTCGAGAGCGTCGTCCTCACGATTGACCTCTTTCTCAGCGCCATCTTCTTCGCTGATTTTCTGTATCGGCTATGGCGCGCTCAGTCGAAGTGGCGCTACATCTTGCGCGAGTTTGGCTGGGCGGATCTGTTGAGCAGCCTGCCGCTGATCCACTTCAACATTCTGCGCGTATTCTCCATCCTCCGAATCGTGCACCTACTGCGTCTGCGCGGATACGGGCGACGGCAACTGCGGCGAGACTTGGCGCAGGACCGCGCGGCCAGCACGTTGTTGCTCGTGCTCCTGCTGATGATCGTGCTGATGGAAGTCGGCGGCGTCGCGATAACATTCGTCGAAGCCGATCACCCGGGCGCCAACATCAAGAGCGGCTCAGATGCGATCTGGTGGATCATGGTCACGGTCACCACAGTTGGCTACGGCGACAAATACCCGGTGACGGACGCAGGCCGGCTGATCGGCATGCTCGTCATGTTGTTCGGTGTAGGCGTGTTTGGCGTGTTTTCGGGTTTCCTGGTCAATTACTTCCTTTCGGCCAAACCACTAGCCGAGCCGTCGGCGCAGTCTGGTGAGCAACACATCAACGCCAAGCTGGCCGAGTTGCGACGCCTGATCGAAGCGCAGGAGTCGGCTCAGGCCGAGTTGAAAGCGAAGTTGAGCGAGATCGAGAAGCTGGCCTGAAACGCGAATTCATGATCCATGATTCAACCCGACATCAAGACCATCCCCAACAGCAAGAGCCTGCGCACGTATACCGTCACGCTCACCTACCCTGCCTTTCGCTGCCGTTACGAGATGGAACCTGATAAGACCAACTTCGCCACCATGACGATCACCTATGCGCCGAACGAGGTGATATTTGACTTCCCCAGCTTCATGAGCTATCTGCGCTCGTTCGAGGACGAGCCCATCTCGCTGGAGTCCGCCGCCAACCGCGTGCTGGATGACTTGTTCACCCACTTCCGCCCGATCTGGGCGCGCGTACATGTGCACGTGTTGCGTGAGCACGGCGTGGTGATCGAAATCACAGCCGAGCATGGCGTAGGGTGAACGCAAGTTTGCGTCGTCATTCCGAGGCCGGAGGCTGGGGAATCCCGCGAGACTAAACCGACCGACGCATACTTCTCTTTCACACCCGGTCAATCAATGCGAATGTGTCGCCGAAGATCAACCGGCGCACATGGTCGCTGTGCACGAAGCTGCTGGGAAAGCCCGGCCGGAAGTTGCTGATGGCGTTCAGGCGCGCCATGTGTTCGTCGCTCAATCGAAAATCGAGGCAACCGAGGTTGTCGCCGATCTGCTTCACGGTGCGGCAACCCAGGATGGGGATGACGTTGCCCGGCTGCTGGCGCACCCAGTTGATCGCCACCTGCGACGGCGCGCGTTCGATCTCCTTTGCCATTGCCACGACCGCTTCGCCTGCCGCGATCTCGTTTGCATCGGCCCCGGCGTTGCGGCGCGACCCGTCGCTGGGCTGACTGTATTTGCCGGTCAGCACGCCGCCCTCCAGCATGCCCCACGGCAGCATGGCCATGCCAAAATGCCGCGCCATCGGCCACAGGTCGCGCTCCACGCCCCGGTCGAGCAATGAGTGCGGCGCTTGCATGGCCACCGGCTTGGGCCAGCCATGCGCGTCTGCTCTGGCAATCGCATGACTCACCACCCACGCTGGCGTGTCGCTGAAGGCGAAGTAGAGCACCTTGCCCGCTTTCACCAACGCATCCACGCTGCTCAACACCTCGTCAACTGGCGTGGTGAAATCCCACACGTGCAGATACAGCAGGTCTAGGTAATCGGTCTGCAAGTTGCGCAAACTCTGCTCGACCGAACGGGCCATGCTCTTGCGCGAGTTGCCGCCCAGGTTGGCGTTCTTGGCATCACCCGAGTTCAAGCGCAGGGTGAATTTTGTCGCGACGACATAGCGGTCACGTTCAGCGTGGATGCACTCACCGACGATGCGCTCGCTCGTGCCTTCGGTGTAGTTGTTGGCCATGTCAATGAAGTTGCCGCCGGCCTCTGCAAAGGCATCGAAGATGCGGCGGCTGTCTTCCTTCGATGCGCCCCACCCCCAATCGTCGCCAAACGTCATCGTGCCCAAACACAATTCAGAAACGCGCAGGCCGCTGGGGCCGAGTAGTCGTAATCTCATATGTCTCCATAAAGAGCGCATCGCTGCGCGACCGCACGGCGATCAATCGCCGTGCTACAAACAGCGCCGGCCAAAGCCGACTTGAAGCCCGATTCATCGGGCGACGCTTTTCAGCCCGCCCATTGATGGGCGGGCTTACGCGCAGATCGATACCAAACTGCGCTCGCTAATTACCTTCACGCGTCTCGATCGGCACTTGCAGCTCAGTCACCCATTCCTCGCGCCGCTGCGTCAGAAAGGCCACAGGCACATTCGGTTTGGGCGCGGCGCTGTAGCGCAGATAAGCCTCACGGAATGGCCCGGCTGCGCGCTGGCCGTTCTGCGCCAGCCACACCATCACCGCGTTCAACGCGTCTACTAACGGGTCATAGCTGCCAACGTAGATCACGCACGCCATACACGGCACGGCGGCCATTTCCTTGACCACGATGCGGTCCGTCGCAGGGATAGGCATCGTCAGCGGGACAGCCACCTCGACATCGGCGTGCTCGTCGTGGTAGTCCTCGTCGTGAAACAGCGTGAATGGGCTGGCCGGCGCGCGGGCGTCGTGCGCACCGGCGTGGGCCTCAACCGCCTCAAACAGTTCGGCGATCTCATTCGCATCGGGCACGACGGCTCGCAACGTGGCGACCCGTTGCGCCGGCACTTCGCGCACCACTACGTCGTAGACGTGATGCGGGCTGGCACCAACGTGCTCAATCTGCGCCAGCCTCGCCTCGACCTGCGATAGGCGCGCATGTTCATCACGCAACTGCTGTTCGATCTGCGCGCGTCGCAAGCGCAGCATGCCGCGCATGGCCTCAGTGCTGACGTGGTCGTCGAGCAGTGCGCCGATCTCGCTCAAGCCGAAGCCCAAATCTTTCAGGGCGATGATGCGGTTGAGGCGCGGTAACTGGTCAACGGTGTAGTAGCGATAGCTCGTCGCTGCGTCCACGTGCGCCGGCTTGAGCAGGCCAATCTCGTCGTAGTGGCGCAACATCTTCACGCTGACGCGCGTGAAGCGGCTGAACTCACGAATTTTGAACACGTAGCACGGATGATAGACGTTCCTACCGTGGGAGAGTCAAGGCCCTAACCCCAGCCCTCTCCTGCTTGGCGGGAGAGGGAGCTAGGAGGACACCCAGGCGATCGCTACCAGGTCGGCGTAAATGTCGCTCTTCTTCGGCGCGAGCGGCACCTCAGCCACATCGCCCAGCGCTCGCATCCACTTATCACTCACCTCGCTCAGCGCATCTTTGTAGTCCTCGGCCAACGCCTGCAAGTCGGTGTTGAGCTGGGCGATGGCCGCCTCGGATTCACGCACGTCCTGCTGAGCCGCCTCAACCTCGCGCCGGCGGCGGGCGCCAAACGCCACGCCATACATCGGCCGCTTGCCGACGATGAAGTTGAACAGCGTCTCGATGCCGCCGAGCAATTCTTCGCGCTTGCGGCCGCCCAGCTCGGCCCGGTCCGATTCCAGCTCGCGGTGCTCGCGCGCCACGCGATCCTGCACCGCCTGCATGCGCCGCTCGAACTGGGCGCGCACCTTCAGCGCCTCCTGGTCACGCTTCTCGCGGGCTGCGGCTTCTGTCCGGTGGCGGAAGTCAATCTGCGTCTCGCCGGGCTGGCCGTAGAGTTTGAGTGCCCGGTTAAACCAAATCAACATCGCGCCGCGACGGTAGATGTGCTCGATCAGCGCGCGCTCGGCCTGCTTCATCCACCGCGCGTTGATGCCCGAGGGCAGTTGCTCAAACTGCGCGCCCGGCAGCGGTGATTGCCGCAAGTCTGCGGCCGATAGATTCGGCAGCATTTGAGCCTGGGTGAAATCCGGCAAGTGCATCGCTTGGTCGAGCGGCAACAGATAGGTGAAGCGCTCGTCGTGGTTCACGCCGCTGGCCCGGTCGGTGATGCGCACCGTGGCGCTGGCCAGCAGACGCGGGCGGTAAACGATTGACGATTGACGATTGACGATTGACGATTGCAGGAAGACCTCGCGCACATCGGGCGGGAGCTCGGGGCGAAGTGCGATAGATTGAGCGGTGAGGGGTGAGGGAGCCACGGCTGCACTCTCCAACTCACCCCTCTCCCCTGTTCCCTCACCCGCGATAACATCGCCGTCACGCTCGATGATCGCCACTTGATCTCGCGTGAGCGGGCCGCGCAGAAAGCTCATCGCCCAGCGCGATTGAAAGAAGCGCGGGTTGCCGGTGGCGCTCTGCAACAGGAACACGCGCGGCGGCAACGTGCTCAATGGTCCCTCAAAGTGCGCACGGTCAAAGCCAGCACCAGCGCCCTCCAGCCCTTCCAGGGCGCGGTCGCGGTCGCGCCCGGTGCGCAGCCGGCCGATGAACCATGTGCCGATATTCGACAGGCCTTTGTAGTCGAGGTCGGCCGGGTTCTGCGTGGCCAGGAATGCGCCCAGCCCGGCGGCCCGGCCCTGCTTGACGATGGTCATCAGCGGCGTCTTGGTGGGCGGGTTGCGGGGAAATGGCGGTGCGTAGCCGAACACCTCGTCGAAATACACCAGCGCCCGCAGCGATGACGTGCCGGTCTGTGCCCGCATCCACAACACCAGTTGCGAGAGCAGCAACGTGACGAAGAACTGCCGTTCGGCGTCGCCCAGATGGGCCAGATAAAAGATGGCCGCGCGAGTCTTGCCGAGCGGGCTTGCGCCGCCCGCTTCACGGTCGGGCTTGGTCATGGTCGAGATGTCGAGTGGCACACCCTGCGTCCATGCGGCAAACGACGGCGAGGCGACCAAGTTGTTCAGTGCCATCGCCAGCTCGAAGCGGTCGTCGCGTGGGTAGAACACATCCATGTCAAACGCGCCAACGCGGCGGATGGGCGGGTCTTGAATCTGGCGGATGAGCGAGGCAATGTCCAAGGCTTGGCCCGCGCGCCACGACGCCTCGAAGATCGTGGCCAGCAGGATGTGCTCACGGCTCTTCATCGGGTCGGCCTCGACGCCAGCCAGGCCGAGGATGGCTTGGGCGATTTGCGAGATGCGCTCGCGCAGCGTCGCGGTGTTTTTGGCCCAGGTGATGGCCGGGTCGTTTGGCGGGGCCAGGCTTTGCAGCACGTTGACCGGGATGCCGGCGTCGCTGCCCGGCGTGTAGATGTCGAACGTGACCCGGTCGTGCAGGGCCGCCAGCCGCTCTGGCCCGATGCCCCATTGCGCCAAGCCATCGCGCCATTTCTGCGCTGTCGCTGCCGCAAATTGATCCGGCGTCATGCCCTGCCGCGCCGCCTCGTCTTCATCCAGCCACGGCCGAAACTCACTCGGTGCAAGCGAGGGGAAGTTCAACGCCAGGTTGGTGATGTCGCCCTTGGGGTCAACGATGATGCACGGCACCCCTTGCAGCAACACCTCCTCCAGCGCGACGATGCCGAGGCCGGTCTTGCCGGTGCCGGTCATGCCCAGGCACACGGCGTGCGTGGTCAGGTCGCGCGCGCTGAGCAGGATGGGTGTGTCGGCGGGCTGGTTTGTATGGAGGTCGTATTCGCGTCCCAGGTAGAGCTTGCCGGGCTGATCGAACATATGTGCTGGATTGTAGCGCGGCGGGCTACGAGTCAAGCCTTCAGCGGGTTCTTCCAGCGCAACCCAGGAAAGCGCGAGAAGTCGTTATCGAAGGAATACAGCGTCGCGCCGTGCTCGATGGCGAGTGCAGCCAAGTGAGCGTCTGGCACAAGGTTGCCAGCAGTGCCAACCTGTGCGAGTAACCCTCGTAACACTTCCCTGTGCCGGAACGCAGGCTCGATAATCAACGCTACGGGCCGCGACAACCACAAATCGACAATGTTCAATGCTTGATCGGAAGTCAACGGCTGCCTGAATACGTTAGGACGTGTGCTGATGCGCACAAAACTCAACAGCGATTGCCACGCAAATGCGACCGCTTCAGTGTTCGTTAGGCTTTCGTCGAGCCATTCATGCGCGCGTTCGTGAAGCGGCGCGCCGTGGTTGACCGCGAAGAGTAGTAGGTTCGTGTCAACGAGCTTCATTTACGCAGATTCATTTTGCGGATGATCTCTTCATCTTCCAGGTCTGCGGCAAGCTGATTTGCCTTTGTGAGGTCAATGCCGGGGAGCAAGCCCATGTTGAACGTCGGCGTGCGAAACTTGGATCGCGGCGCCGCGCGCTTAATGTCGGTGCGCAAACCGTCGCGGATGGCGCTATTCAACGCCTCTTTGAATGACACACCGCGCTCGCGCATGGCTTTCTTAAGCAGCGCCTGCACATCGGGGTCGAGAGTCACCGTCGTTCGCATGCGCGCATCGTAGCACTGGGCAACTTGCTGTCAAGATGCGCGTGATCGAAGCATCATGACAGCAACCACTAAGCTCTTAACGCCATCTCACAAGCTCGTTCCAGCGTCATCGCTTGACCGGTAGCCCAGGCTGCATCGAACGCTTCGGCGTTGAGTTGGACGCGACAGGCGGCGATGTCACGTTCATGCTCCGCCACGTCGGCAGGGGCGAGGAAGGGCGGCAGGTTGTCGAAGTAGCGTTGCGCCGCACCCAGCAGCGCAGCGGCCTGCACAGGTTGCCCTTGCACCAGTGCAATGCCGCCGATGGCCGCGACGCTGCGCGCGCACATCGTTTTGCGTTCCATGCGTTGAAATTCGGTCAGCGCTTCAAGCAGGAGATCCAATGCCGCAGCCAACTGCCCCTCGATGCGGCGCAGGCGGGCCAGATGAAACTGTGTTCGAGCCCAACCACCTTTAACGCCGAGTTCGCGGTGCAGCTTCAACGAGGTCTGCCAGTCCTGTTCGGCTGTGGCAAGATCGCCGAGGAAGTAGCTGGCTTCACCCAGTTCGAGATACTGCCCGGCGACGAAGCCCTTCGCGCCGATGCGCTTGAAGCCGTCTAACCCTTCAAGAAATAGGACGCGACTGCGGGCGTAGTCACCCTGAAGGCTGGCCACGTTCGCCATCCCCGTGCTGACAAGCGCCAGACCCTCGTCGTCGCCGGCTTGGCGGAACAGCGCTCGGCTTTCAGCCAGGTATTGCCAGGCGCGCTCGTAATCGGCATCGTGTTCGACCACGATGTGCGATAAATCGAGCAGCGCCTGCGCAATGCCGCGTCTGTCGTCAAGTTGGCGATACAGCGCCAACCCTTCCTCGAAGCACTGCCCGGCCTGCGCTTTGCCCACATGCGAATAGGTGGCCCAGCCCAGGGCGAGCACGGCCGGGGCCAGGCCGCGCACATCACCGAGGGCGCGAAAGCGCGCGACGCTTTCCTGTGCATAGCGCAAGGCATCGGCCCAATCGTGCATCTTCCGGCACATGCGCCCCAGCCAATACAGCGCAGCAGCGCGCGTGGCGTCCAGCGCATCATCCGGAACGGCGTCCAATGCCAGTTGCAGCCAACTGCGACCTTCGTGCGATGCCGAGGTGGTATGCCAATATGGGCTGAGCGCCACGCACAAACGCAATCCACGGGTGGCATCATGCTGCGCGTGCCAGTGCAACGCTGCGCGCAAATTGGCTTGCTCGCGCGTGAGCCGCCGCAGCCAAGTCGCCGGCTGTGGCCCGAGGATGTGCGGCTCGGCCTGTAGCGCTAGGGCGCGAAAGTGCGCTGCGTGCCGCTGCTGCGCCTCAGCCTCCTCACGTAGGTCGGCCTGCAATTGCGCCAGCGCAAATTCACGCACGGTCTCGAACATGCTGAAGCGCGGCTCCTCCGCGCCGGAATCGTCGTGCGCCTCATCGCGCCGCAACAGGCTGCTCTCGATCAACAGGGTTAACGTATTCCACGTCGCCACCGGCGGTTCGGCTGAGAGCGCCTCGACCGCAGCCAAGTCACAGCCGCCTTCAAAGACGGCCAATCCCCGGAATAGCACCTGCTCGCGCGACGCCAACAAGTGATAGCTCCACGCGATGGCCTCGCGCATGGTGCGCTGGCGAGCCGGCAGATCGCTGATGCCATCGGCCACCAGGTCAATCCGCACGTGATCACGCGGACCGGTGAGGCGAGCCAGCAGCGCCTGCGGGGACATCAGTTTGACGCGCGCGGCGACGAGCTCAATCGCCAGCGGCAGGCCATCCAACTTGTGACACAGCGTGTCAATGGCCTGCGCGCCTTCAGGGTTGGGCTGAAAGTGTGGCGCGAACTCGCGGGCGCGGGCGACAAACAGGGAGACGGCAGCGGCATGGGGCAATGGCGCGACGGCAATGGTTCGCGCGCCATCAACATGCAAAGCGACGCGGCTGGTGACGAGCACCTTGACTTGGGGACAGGCCTGCACCAACCAGGCCACCTGCGGCGCGGCCTCGCTGACCTGTTCGAAGTTGTCGAGCACCAGCAGCATGGCGCGCTCGGCCAGCCGGTCAGCGAGGGCCTCGAACGACATGGCGGCCTGCACGTTGCCGTCGAGGGCCGCCACAGCGCTGCCAATGGCGCCCGCGACCTGGCTGCCCTCGCGGAGGGGAGACGAATCCGCAAAGACCACGCCGTGCTTGAACTGGCCGGTTTCTACTGCACCGCGCGCACAGTGCTCCGCCACGTGCAGCGCCAACGAGGTCTTCCCCACGCCGCCCGGCCCGGTCAGCGTGATCCAGCGGCTGCCGTCTTGGGCCAGTGCGCGTCGCACGGCGGTAATCGCCTCGTCACGCCCAATCAACACGGGCAACGTGTACGGCAGGTTGTTGGGGATGAGGGCCGGCGCAACTGCGGTCGCGCCATCGAGCGACGCGGCTTGGCCTCGGGCAAAGGCGATGAAGGCGTCGTGCTCGGTGACGGGGATGTGCAGCGCAGCGGCCAGCGCTTCGGCCACTTGCTTGGACGGGCGGCGCTGACCGACTTCGATTTTCTCGATCGTGATTGCGGCGCAGGCGGCGCGTTCGGCCAGTTCCTGGCGCGTGAGGTCGAGCGCCTTGCGCTTGTGTCTGAGCCAGGTTCCGAACGACGCGGTGTCGGTCAAAAGACTCCCCCTTGGATCAATCAAGCTTCGGGTGTTGCGCGATTTGCATACAGTTCTCGGGCGAAACTGTATGACCAATTGTATGAGCGCGGCGCTTTTCTTCAAATGTCAGGCTTGATTCAATCATCGCTATCGCGTGGCGGCAGTTCGTGACATGGGGGAAGTCATGAACTGCTGCCGCACCGGAGGTCATCATGTCAGTTGAAGAGAACCGAGCCATCGCCCGCAAGCATTTCGAGGAAGTGTGGAACAAGGGGCGCGTCGAGTTGATGGATGCGTATTACGCACCAGCGTTGCCGCCGGAGGACTACAACTCACTCGAAGAGATGAAAAATAGACGACTGTGGTGGCATAAAGCTGCGCCGGGTTTGGTCTTCACCATCCTGGACACGGTGGCCGAAGGCGACAAGGTGGTGGTGCTGTATGAAGTGGAAGCCACCTACAGCGTCGTGCCCGATCCGCCACCTACGACACCGATGTTGCCGTTCGGCAAGCCGGTCAAGTTCCGCGGCGTGGACATCTTTCACTTCGCCGACGGGAAGATGGTCAAGCAGGAAGGCTTCAATCAGTGGAATCAAGTATTGGTTGACCACGGCATATACGTGCTGGCCAAGCCCGAGCCGGTGTGAGACGAGCGTGTTCCAGCAGGAGATCAACATCATGTTGAGGAACATTCATTTGATCAATATCAAGCTGGGTGCAGATGAGGCCCGGATGCTGCATCTCATCAACGTCGAGCTGACACGGATAGCCAGGGCGAATGGTTGCATCGAACGCAAGACATGGCGCTTTCTCGACGCTGCGCATGGTCAAGCGTTGCCTGTGGCCGCGTATCTCAACGAATCGCTATGGCCAAATCAGAAGACAGCCGATGTGTTTGGACGGGCTAGCCGGTCAACCGAGGATCAAGCGTTGCTGGACGAGCTCTTTGCCGGCATCGAGATTGTTGAAACGATGCGCTATGTGGATGTCGAAGGGTGAGGGTGGCCGCGTATGACTGCCGGCTGCCTCACTTCATGCAGACACAACACGCTGAATAAACGCTGCTGCGTTAGCGTGGCCAGTCATTCGCCCGCATTTCAAATGGAGGTTCACCCATGACGAGGACACATGACCTTTCGCTCTTGAACGACCCGGTCGCCCAGGAACTGCTGCACTCGCGCATCCCGGCCCGCCTGGCCTACGTGTGGAGCGACGGCACGCCGCGCGTTGTCTCGCTCGTCTTTCATTGGGATGGGCGTGACCTGGTGTTCGCCACGCCGCCCAATGCACCCAAGAGCCACGTCATCGCGGACGGATCGAAGGTCGCCATCACGATTGACACCGACGCGATGCCCTACAAGGTGCTCTCGATCCGCGGCACGGCCAAGACAAGCTATGTTGATGGCATCGTGCCGGAATATGCGCTCGCCTGCCGGCGCTACATGGGCGAGGAGGGCGGTAACGCCTGGCTGGGGCAGGTTGCGGCCATGCTTCCGCACCCCAAGATGGGCGGCCAGATGTTGCGCATCGCCGTCACGCCGGAGTGGGTGCACATCATGGACTTCGAACAGCGCTTCCCCAGCGCGATCGAGGCCGTGATGGCGGGGTAAGACGCCGCGACAGTTTCAAGCAAAAAGGAGACCCAGATGTCAACTGAAGCGAACAAGGCCGCACTGCGGCGTTACATCGAACACGTGTGGAACGGCGGCAACCTGGACGCCGTGCCGGAATTCGTTGCGCCGGACTACGTGCGGCATGACCCCGGCCTGCCCATGCAGGTGCGCGGCACGCAGGCCATGGCGCATGTGATCGGGCTGTATCGCGCTGCCTTGCCCGACTTGCACCTAACGCCCCTCATCGTGATGGCCGAGGGCGACTTGGTTGCTCTGCATGTGCAAGTTCACGGCACACATCAAGGCGATCTGATGGGCATCCCGCCCACAGGCAAACCCATCGCCATCACTGCGACTGAAATCTTTCGGTTCGCCGACGGCAAGATCGCCGAGCAATGGACGAACGTGGACAACCTGGGCATGCTGCGGCAGGTAGGTGCGGTGCCCGCATAGGGAGGCGCAAGAATGTCAAACCCAATCTACAAATCCTTCATGGGTCGTCTGACCGAGGCTTGGTATGCGCTCTCAGCGGAGCAGCAACAGGCGTTGATGGCTTCATTAGCGGCGGAGCAGAAGCGATTCGGCGTCAAGTCCGTTGTCTTGTGCGACTCGTCATGGTCGTCGGATCGTTACACCTTGTTCGGCGTCGAGGAATTTCCGGACATGGACGCCCTGCACGGCTATCACGCGGCGCTGTCAAAGCTGAACTGGCTGCGCTACACCGACGGCATCTCGCTCAT
>Ga0224722_1000115_pt1 | contig 44565 bp, 30 predicted proteins | sample Balambano_FR1_Me_FD_161646 | JGI IMG/M metagenome (GOLD analysis project Ga0224722, IMG submission 161646) | Freshwater sediment microbial communities from Lake Towuti, South Sulawesi, Indonesia - Balambano_FR1_MetaG | ecosystem: Environmental > Aquatic > Freshwater > Lake > Sediment | place...
CGTTTCTCTGGAAACCCCAACCGATGGTAACAACAACGCCCGTCAGCATAGTGGTTATACAGCAGCTCAGTACCAGTCGTTGGCTTGGCTAGTAGCCCGCACTGGTGTGTCCGATGATCGCATCACTACTCATCAAGCTGTCGATCGTTCGGGTTCGCGCATAGATCCCCGCAGTTTCGTTCGATCGCAATTTTTGCAACTTCTTAGTGCCTACCCTCGCACAACCGAAATTCCGATTGGCTGCCCCGGGCTAATCAAACCTACCTTGCCGACTGAGCCTGACCCAGTGCTGCCTCCGGCTTAATCCGGGTAGAGTGGGGATAAGATTTTGGCAAAACTAGCATAAGCGCGTTCTTGCGATCGCTTCACAACGCATCCCAGCAGAAAGCCGATTTCCGTCAACATCGAGTTTCCAGCCGCCTATGGTCAGCAGCATCAACCTCCCAACTTGGATTACCCTCTCTCGCCTGCTAGCGATACCGCCTCTACTTTACGGGCTACATCAACCCACTACGACTTGGCGTTGGGTCTGTCTAGGGGTATTTTTACTGGCTGCTGGCACCGATTGGGTAGATGGCTATCTGGCACGCCAACTTAACCAAATCACTGAGCTAGGCAAATTCCTCGATCCACTAGTGGATAAGCTGCTGGTACTCGCACCCTTGCTGGCATTGGTGGAATTGCAGGTAGTACCTGCTTGGGGAGTGTTTTTGGTGCTGGCGCGAGAGCTGACAATTGCTGGGTGGCGGGTCAACCCTAGCTTACAGGGCAACGGCGAGATCCAGGGCGCAAACCTTTGGGGCAAGCTCAAAACCATTACCCAAATTGTTGCGATCGCCCTTCTAATTGCTCCGCTACCTGCCACTTGGCAAACCACCGCAGTTGCCGCCTTCTGGATCTCAGTAGTCATGACTCTCATTTCTGGCCTAATTTACCTACAGCCAGTCCATGAAGCCAACGGCTGATTAATCGGTGCCATATTCCTGGCATTCTAGCCGCACACAACCTGACTCTAGATTATTCAATCGCTAGGGTTCTGTCACCCAGAAATAGTCGGCAATGGTTGGGTCTTGCCCCAGATCCTGAGCAGGATTGAGCAACAGCGAAACCTGTACTGGAGCGCGATCGCCCGTCTGCTCCAAACGACGACGCACGCGATTAGGAATGCCATCCCCGTAGGTAAGGTGGCCTTGTCCTACCATCACTACAACCAAGCGATCGGGCTGTTGCTGCAACGACTGGGCAATCCCTTCAGCCATTGTTTCATCCCACAATACCTGGGCTGTGAAAAACTGCTCAAACCCTTTGCTGTTGCCCATTCCCTGATGAATTTCATCGTAGAGTTTGCGAATGCGCTGACGGTAGGGTTCTGGCCCTAAGACAATCGCAGACCTAGGCGGGATCCACTGCTGCTCTGCAACGGTTAGGCTCTCTAACCCCGCACGCGCCACCTTGCGGGTAATTTCACTGGGCGTGTTCAGGGCAATGACCGGTAGCTTCTGCGCTTGGGCAAATCGCAAGATCGGCGCATAAAATTCCCAGTCATAACCCCAGCGACGATCGTACTGACTTTGCTCTCGCAGGGCTGTTTCAGTAATCTCTCCTACCAAGTAGCGATCGAGCACCGGTTGAAACGGTCGCTGAAACATTTCCATAGCAATCACTAGGTTTGGGCGCTGCCGATACAGAGCTTGTAATATGGCCAACTGAGCTTGATGATCGGCGGGGCGATCGTGCGTCTCTCCTAGATACACAACATTCGTACCTGCCAAGCTTTGCAGCAGCACCTCCGGGGCAATTTTTACTGATGTGCCTGGAGCATAGATTAGGGTTTTGCCAGCTTCCAATTGCAACCTAGACTCAACTGGCTGTGCCTGAACCGAATGAGGCCAAGCCAGCAGACCACTCAGCAAGGAACCCATTACTAACAAGTAACAACAGAACACCCGGCAAAAGTTCCCCTCAACTAATGAGGCCATCAGTGTTAGCCAAGTCATTGGCACAGTTCCCTTTAAGCGTTGCTGCAATAGGCTACTAGGTTGAGGCATTGTGGTTGTATAAGTTCCTTCTTATCCAGAGAATTTTGACCTCGCGTTTCGAGGAATGTAAGCAGCATGTTCTTCCTAGTCTGACTAGTCTGAGAGGTTCTGAGGAGCAGCATCATGCTCTGATCAAGCCTCTCGCTTCACACATTGCTTAATCATCTGTCCAATTGTGAAATCATCTACCAGGTTAGCCATATTCTCCAATTAGCTCGATTAAACTAATAGCTGATGAAAAAGTCTTTAAATTCATCCCAGCATTGCAAATAACATCACAGTCTCGCAGACACTATTGATGTTTCCAAAATTGTCACTCAGGGGTTGAGCATGGCGAAGAGCCAGGGTAGCACGCAGGAAATTGCAGAACGAGCTCAGTTGATTGAGCAATTGTTGGCGATCGGTGCAGCGCTATCGAGCAGTCACAACCTCGACACAATTTTGAATCTAATTCTGACCAAAAGCCGAGAAATCACCTGGAGTGATGCAGGTAGCCTTTATCTTATCGATCGCAGTGACGACATTCCAGGACTGATCTTCAAAGTTGCTCAGAATGACTCCATTCCCCAAACCTCCTTTCGGGAGTTTGCCATGCCCATGACTCCCCGCAGCCTTGCAGGTTATGTGGCGCTGACTGGGGAAACTCTGAATTTAGACGATGCTTACGAACTCACTGATGGGGTACCGTACCAACTCGATCGCAGCTTTGATGAAAGCATTGGTTATCGCACTCGCTCAGTACTAGTGCTACCTATGCAAAATCAGCAAGGCGAAATCATTGGTGTTTTGCAACTGATTAACCGCCGCGTCCAACTTGGCACCCGCATCACACCTGAAAATGCGCTGCGGCTTACTCAGACTTACTCAGACTGGGAAGAACGCATTTTGCGATCGCTAGCTAGTCAAGCTGCCATTTCGATCGAGCGTAATCACCTGCAAGAAAGCATCGAAAACCTATTTGAAGGTTTCGTCCGCGCCTCAGTCCAAATTATTGAAGCCCGCGATCCTTGCACCTCAGGCCACTCTGAACGAGTTGCTGCACTCACCGTGCGGTTGAGTGAAGAAGTCAGCGTAGTCGAAACCGGATTACTGAGGTCGATCGTATTTAGCGATCGGCAAATTCAGGAAATTCGCTACGCAGCCCTACTCCATGACTTCGGCAAAGTCGGCGTTCCAGAAGCCATCCTCGGCAAAGCCAAGAAACTGTACCCTCTAGAGCTAGAAGTAATCCAATATCGCTTCGCGGTGGCACGTCGTACGATGGAAATGGACTGCGCCCAGGCGAAATTTAAGTACCTAACTCATCACCCGCTGCATCAAATCAGCAATTCTGAAGAAGGAGAAGACCCAGCCCAGTGTGCCCACTGCCTCGCCCTCGCCCAACTCGATGCAGAACTAGAGGCCGCCCTCTCAAAACTGGATTACTACTGGCAAATCCTACTCAGAGCCAACGAGCCACAAGTCCTAGCAGAAGAACCACTTGCTGCTCTCAAAGAGTTAGCAGCCTGCACTTTCCGAGACATCGACGGAGTGCAAAAACCACTCCTCACACAAAAAGAACTAGAACAGCTTATGGTGCGCCGCGGCAACCTCACAGAAGTAGAACGCGATGCCATCCAATCCCATGTCAACCACACCTACGAGTTTTTAAAGCGTATTCCCTGGACAAAGGAATTAAAGGATGTTCCCATCATTGCCTATGGCCATCACGAAAAACTAGATGGTACAGGCTATCCTCGTGGGCTTACCCAACCTGAAATTCCTATACAGTCCCAAATCATGGCTATTGCTGACATCTACGATGCCCTAACAGCAGGCGATCGCCCCTATAAGAGAGGTTTACCCCTTTCAGCCGCCCTCAAAATTCTCCGTCAAGAAGCAGGGCAAAACAAACTCAGTCAAGACCTAGTTGACCTGTTTGAGCATCGTCACGTGTTCACCGTACTAGGCCACACAGTTTCTGAGTAGCCCCAAGCTCTAGGGCTTTCCAACCATCTGCAGCCTCAGCAGCCGTCAGCTTTCTATGGCCAAAATAAACCATAAGCAATAGCCATTTTTTCCCAAAACCCTTGCACAAAGAGGATTTTTGACATTGAGTACAAGCAAAGACGTACTTCTTGATACATTCACCTCTTGATTCAACCTTTAATCTGAATTACGCTTGTGCTTAGTGAACTGATATCTATCACAACACTCGTTGTCGGTTGCATTATCTGGTGTGAGGAGAATTAAATGACACAAGGCTTTCTGAAATATCTGTTAGTGACTCCAGCAGTGTTCGGTATCCTGACGGCAGCTTCAGTCGCCAATGCAGGCGAAGCTGCTAACCAGGTATCTGCTGATTCTATTGTGGGTTTGGCTCAATTAAACGCTGGTTCGACTCCTAGCTCTGTTAGCAGCCAAGTCGAGGCTCAGAAGCTGGCTCAAGTCACTTCTGTTGACAGTCTGAATGTTAAAGTTGCTCAGTCTGTCCCTGCTTCTGATGCATCTGGCTCTAGTGTGTTGGAGCAGGTTAACCGTTACAGCCGCGAAGGGCGTGCAAAGAGCCAAGTTGGACAGGTTACTTCTGTTTCTCAGTTATCTGATGTTAGACCAACCGATTGGGCATTCCAAGCTCTGCAATCCCTGGTTGAACGCTACGGTTGCATCGCTGGTTATCCTGACCGTACTTACCGTGGTAACCAGTTCATGACTCGCTACGAGTTTGCCGCTGGTCTAAACGCTTGCTTGGATAAAGTGCAAGAGCTAATCACCTCCGGAACTGCAGGTCTAGTAACCAAAGAAGACTTGGATGCTCTGAAGAAACTCCAAGAAGAGTTTGCGGCTGAACTGGCTACATTGCGCGGTCGGGTTGATGCATTGGAAGCTCGCACTGCAACTCTTGAGAAGCAGCAGTTTTCTACTACAACTAAGTTGGCTGGAGAAGTAATCTTTGCCGTTACTGATGAGCTGAGACAAAACGTTGATAACAACACTGTCTTCCAGGATAGGGTTCGTTTGGCACTCAATACTAGTTTTACAGGAAGCGACCTGCTTGTGACTCGGCTTGCAGCCGGTAATGCTGTTGCTTTCGCTCGCGGGGCAGGTGAATCGTTCACTGCTGGTTCGGAGGGTCTGCAAACCTTTAATATTGGTGCTTACAACGGCAATAACTCGTTTTTTGTTGATTGGGTCGCCTATTTCTTCAAGCTAGGTGATGCCATTCAATTTTACATTCCTGCAGTTGCTGGTCTTCACTACGACTACGCTCCTACTAGCGCAGGTCTGATGGAAGCCTTTGACGGTGGTACTGGCCCTCTGTCCTACTTCGGTCAGCGCAACCCAATCTATGCGATCGGTGGTGGTAGTGGCATCGGTGTAACTTTTGGCCCGAAAACCTTCCAGTTTAGCTTCGGCTACCTCGCTGATAACTCAGGTACTGGTGCAAACGTGGCTGGAGCTAACAATCCAGCTACTGCTATCAATGGTGGCGGTTTGTTTTCAGGTAGCTACTCTGCACTGGGTCAGGTAACTTTTGCACCTGGCGATCTGTTTTCTGTGAGTTTGACCTATGTTAATGCGTTCCGCCGCGGTTCTATCTTTGATGGTGGTGCAGGTACTCCAATTGCTGGTTCTCAGTTAGGTAACTTGGATGGAATCAACTCCATTCTGTTCCCGACAAACCCGATTGGTAACTTGTTGGGTTCTAAGACTGTCAATGCTTACGGTGCCTCTGCAGCCCTAAGATTGGGTAAGAACATTTCAATCAATGGCTGGCTTACCTACGCTGAAGCAGATATCCTTCGTGACACGATCGGTAGGGGCGACATCTGGACCTATGGTCTTGGTCTAGCCATTGCTGACTTTGGTAGCAAAGGTAGTTTGTTTGGTGTATCTTTTGGTGCTCAGCCCTACCTGGGTAACCCTGCTCAGTTTGGCTTTGCAGATCCTCGTAGTTTGGTTGGTGGAATTTTCACTCGTCGTGACATCCCCTATCAAGCAGAAGCTTTCTATAAGTTCCAGCTTACGGACAACATTTCTGTTACCCCTGGTGTAATCTTCGTGATTAACCCTGGTCAGGACAGCCGCAACAATGACATTATCATTGGTACTTTGCGGACGACCTTTACCTTCTAGCTAAGCTTCTTTGGTTAGATAGCCTGAAACGCCTTGCTTTTCATAGCAAGGCGTTTTGTTTTTTGAATTAGCTACAATCTACAAAACCCTAGTGTTAAACCGTAGTATCATAAACAAGTATGTATCGTAGCTTCGACTAAGCCGTGGAATTGTCTAGTAAGAATGAGTATGCCATTTTGGCTTTGATTGAACTGGCTGCCCGCTATCAAAGCGGTGAACCCCTGCAAATTAGACAAATCTCAGCCCAGCAACAAATTCCCGATCGCTACTTAGAGCAACTCCTGGCTGCTTTGAGGCGGGGTGGGCTTGTGCGATCTCAAAGAGGGGCAAAAGGTGGTTATGTTCTTGCACGCGAGCCCTGGAAAATTAATCTGCTAGAGGTGATGGATTGTCTGGAAGGTGCCGATTCTCATCTGGGCGATCGCGATTCCTCACCTAAAGGGGTAGAAAGCACCATCATTTTAGAAATTTGGCAAGAGGCCAACCAAGCAGCCCATGCTATCCTGCAGCGTTACACACTTCAAGACTTGTGTGAAAAACGAGATTCTCGCCATCGGCTCGATATTATGTACTACATCTAGCAAGGAACTCACGCGCTGTTAGCCAGTGAATAGACCTCTCGCTCCCAAAACTGATCGTTTCTCAAAAGTTCTATCTCCATCATGAAAATAGCTCACGATATTACCGAATTAATTGGTCGTACTCCCTTGGTGCAGCTGAATCGCATTCCCCAAGCCGAGAGCTGTGTAGCCAAAATCTTGGTCAAGCTAGAGGGAATGAATCCGTCCTCATCAGTGAAGGATCGAATCGGCATCAGCATGATTAATGCAGCAGAACAGGAAGGGCTGATTTCGCCTGGTAAGACTGTGCTGGTTGAGCCAACCTCTGGAAACACTGGAATTGCCTTGGCTATGGCTGCTGCCGCCAAAGGGTACCGCCTAATTTTGACTATGCCAGATACGATGAGCGCAGAGCGCCGTGCCATGCTACGTGCCTATGGAGCTGAGTTGGAGCTGACACCAGGCATTGAAGGCATGAGCGGCTGTATTCAGCGTGCGCAACAAATTGTGGACAGCATGCCGCATTCCTACATGCTGCAACAGTTTCGTAACCCAGCCAACCCAGAAATCCACCGCAATAGTACAGCGGAAGAATTGTGGCAGGATACCGATGGTCAGATTGATATGCTGGTTGCTGGTATAGGCACAGGCGGAACAATTACAGGAGTGGCAGAAGTCATTAAGCAACGCAAGCCTAACTTTAAGGCGATCGCGGTTGAACCTGCTAACAGCCCAGTACTTTCTGGTGGACGCCCTGGCCCCCACAAAATCCAGGGGATTGGAGCTGGGTTTATTCCACCAGTCTTGAATGTAAACCTAATTGATGAAGTAGTTGCTGTGCCAGACGAACAGGCTATTTTGTATGGACGTCGGCTAGCTCGTGAGGAAGGATTGCTGTCGGGAATATCCAGCGGAGCCGCGTTGTATGCCGCGATTCAATTAGGAAAACGCTCTGAAAACGCTAATAAGCTGATCGTGATGATTCAACCTAGCTTTGGAGAACGCTACCTGAGTACGCCCCTATTCCAAGATGCTGAATTGGTGACGCCGCTGTAACTAAGGCAACCCCCTTTGGTCGAGGGAACATGAACGTTAAAATACAATCATGATCCTGCCAGACCACTACACGACACTTCAGGTTAAGCCCTCGGCAACACAGACTGAAATCAAGCAGTCTTATCGTCGGCTAGCTAAGCGTTTTCATCCTGATAGCAACCGTGAGGCGGCTGATCATGCAGTAATTGTTCGGTTGAACGCAGCCTACGAGGTATTGGGTGATCCTCAGCAGCGGCAAGCTTACGATCGCGAACGTCAGATGCAGGCTCAACTAGCGGCAGCGGGCTTTTCCACAAGCTCATCAGCAACATGGGAACAACGCGCAGAAGCAGCCCAGGCACAGGTTCGTCAACGACAGGCATCGTCTCAAGCCGTTGATCAGCAGCTAAAGCAGTGGATTAATCAGATTTACAACCCAGTCAACCGTCAACTACAACAGATTCTGAGCCCGCTCAGATACCAAATCAATGAATTAGCTGCTGATCCCTTTGATGATGAATTAATGCAGGATTTTCAAGACTACCTGGAAGACTGTCGTCATCGTCTACATCGAGCTGAAAGACTTTTCCGTTCCCAGCCCAATCCATCCAACGTGGCTGGAGTAGCTGCTCACTTGTACTATTGTTTGAACCAGGTTAGCGATGGGTTGGAGCAGTTAGAGTTTTTTACTGCAAACTATGACGATCACTATTTGCACACGGGGCAGGAGCTGTTTCGCATTGCAGCTAAGCTGAGAAAAGAAGCCCAGGCAGCCATTAGAAACCAGCTCTGATTTATCGCAGTGACTAAACAGATTCTCTATTTAAGAATTCAGTTAAGCCTGTCACTTTTAAAGTCAGAAATTAATGCTCTGATGATTTGAGATGACTGTGAGCAATGAAGAATGGCATATTAACCTATGAATTTTCTGAGTAACGCAATAGATCCACAAGTGGTTTTAGTAATTGCCGCGATCGCGGTTGCCTTGCTGCTGATTCGACTTCTGTTCAGAATCTTGAGTGACAGTTTAGGGTTGCTTCTCGCAATTGTAGCGATCGTGCTAGTTGCGCAGTACGGTTTTGGCATTAGCCCTAGCCAGCTAGGCAGAGAAATTAGTCTACTTCCCAAAGAAGCTATTCAGGTTATTAGGAATCTCACTTCCTGAAGAGTTAGTCTAATTTCAGTCCTTATTGAAATCACAGACTCCAATTTAGTACAAAAATTTAGACCTACTACTGTCCTTAGCAAAGAGGCAGACAAAGCCGTTCAAGAAAACTATCCAAACTATCTAAGCTATGACTAGATATAGCCTTTCCATAGCTTATCTACTCAACTTTACACAGACATCTGCACCAGCTTTATGAAAGGGCTAATTCAATACTTCAGCGAAATTAAATTGGACAAGACAATCCTTTGGTGCTACTTAATTTGGTATGTCGTAATGGTTATTTTCTACTTCGATCCATCTCCTAAGCTTTGGCTAAACTCGATCGGAGTAAGTGCCGTAATTGGCACTGGGCTTCTACTAAGCGTTTCATCTGGTGATGATACAGTTTTTGATCCATGGCAAACTCTTAGACTCTACCTAATGCCATTTTGCGTGTCTAGTTTTTCCAGTTTGATCAAGGATCAAGGCTTTATTGTTTTGCTCTCACCTAAGGCTGAAGAAACCATATTAGCTATACTTAGCTGCGTTGTCTTCCTATCGATTGTGTTAGTCATAAAGTGGAGCAGAAAAAGTTTCGCTTCTTGAGCAAGCAATCTCTAACTGCCTTGAGCAAGGTATAGTTTTTCCCAATAAAAAGGCGCTGTAGAGGATATTCTACAACGCCTTTCTTCCTAGGTATTGGGCTTAATTGAACGAGATGTAGAAGAAATCATCAGATAATGTTGTGGAGCCGTCAGACACGCTGAACTGGAAGCTTTCGGTAACTGTACCGCCACCAAGATACTCAAAGACCAATCGATTATTGTTGAGGTCATCTTGAGTAAACGAGCTACCAACACCCAACGCCGTACCAGTTTCACCTCCTAGTCTTAACGTTCCAACTGCGGCGTTCGGTATTGACCGTAAGGTGTACCGAATCTCACTAGGTGCATTATCGCGATCGGTCACAAACAATTGACTGGAGTTGATTTCCGTAATTGATGGTACTGTGCCGTCGATCACCAGGCCATCGTTGAGTACAGCCTCTGGCGCATCATTCACCGGACGAACGCGGATATTAAAGATCCTTGTTGGCAGGGTAACCGTGCCATCTGTAACCGAGAAGGAGAAGAAGTCTGAGCCAAACTCAGACCCAGGTGGCTGCTCTTCCGAACCATCATGGCTGTAGCTGAGCTGGCCATTGTTAATCTGCTCCTGAGTAAAGGTACTATTGATGGCCAGTACCGTAGCACCTAGGCTCAATGTACCAAAAGCGGGTGTAGACAAGAGTGTGTACCGAATACTGGAATCCAAGTTGTCTGGATCCGTCGTCCGTAGCGCAGTGTTTCTAATGGTTGCCGCCGCCCCTTCATTTAAGGTGATAGGACCGGTAGAGACAACCACGGGTGAATCGTTTTGAGGTGTAATCTGAATTCGGAAGGGTGTTGAGCTGATCGTACCACCCGCACCATCAGACACCTCGAACAGGAAGCTATCGGTAGTTGTTTCGCTACCATCGTGGCGATAGCGAACGCGCCCACTGTTAATATCTGCCTGGGTAAAGGTGCCGTTGAGCGGTACAGTGCTACCACTCAACCGAATGCTGCCGCTGCTAGGCAGTCCCCGCAGGGTATAGCGCAACTCTGCATCAGTATTATCTGGATCAGTCACTCGCAGGAAGGTATTGGTGATGACATCGCCAGAACCATTGGTGTTGTTTTCCAATACCGTCAGCGGTGAGTTAACAACCAACGTCGGTCGATCGTTAATTGGATTGACCGTAATGTTGAAGGTCGTGTCGCCAATCACGCCACCCTGACCATCAATTACAGTGAACACAAAGCTATCACCTGTGCTCTCGCTGCCACCTTGCAGATACGAAATCAGATTGTTATCGATATCGGCTTGGGTAAAGGTGCTGCCGGTAGCGAGTACCGTTGCTCCATTGCGGAGGGTGCCTGGGCTAGTAGCCTGAACCAAGCTATAAACCAAGGTGTTCGCAGGTGGATTGTCCGCATCAGTTGTACGTAAGGCTCCATTCCGAATCGTCTGCGCTGGGGCACCTTCACTCACTAGCAGGCCATTGTTCGATACCAGCACAGGCACGTCGTTCTCTGACTGAACAAAGATGCTAACGGTACGGGTATCAGTCTGAGCTGCACCGCCTGTATTGCCTTGGTCGTTGGCTGAGATTGTGAGCGTATCAGAGCCAAAGTAATTGGCATCAGGTCGGTAGGAGAAGGTTTCGAGAGCAGCGGCGATCGCAGCTTGAGGTCCAGTCAAGGTAGCTGTTCTGGTACCAACACCTGCTACAGTCAGCCCCTCAGTTGAACCAAAGTTGACTGTACCGCGAGTGACCGTAAAGGTAACGCGGATGGGCGCAACTCCAGCATCAACATCCGTAATTGTGACGGCTGTAGCCCCAGTGAACTGGATTTCGCCATCTTCCACAATAGTCTGAGCTGACGGCACTGTAATGACAGGGCGATCGTTCACTGGTCGCACATTGATGCTAAGGCTACCCTGCGCCGTTCCAGGACCACCAGAACCAAACTCGCCCAAATCGTTGATGGTCAGATTCACGGCATCGGGACCGTTGTAGTCAAGGTTGCCTTGGTACACAAGCCGTGCCAACGATGTATTAATCGCAGTTGTGGAACCTCGAATTACAACATTACTAGTATTGTCACCCGTGATAGTTGTGCCACCCGCTGGATTAATAAATCGGAGCGTGCCGTTGTCGGCAGTAAGGCTCAATTCAACGCTGTTTGCACCAGCGTCCACATCGCTAACCGTAATGCCTGTCAAGGTCAAGGTGCGGTCTTCATCGACGTTGCGGGCTGTGCTCGAAACTGTCAATGTGGGTGGATCATTCACTGCGGCCACATCGATCGTTACAGTACCAACGCTAGTCCGCTGCCCACCAGCTCCTGTATTACCTTGGTCATTCACCGTGACCGTAATTTGGTCAAGTCCATTAAAGTTCAGGTTGCCGATGTAACTCAGGCCATTGAGCGCCTGATTCAAGCTAGTTTGGCTACCTCGGAAGGACAAGTTGCTCGAATTACGGCCTGTAATGTTTGTTAGTCCCTCAGTTGTCGTCAGATCAAGCCGTCCGCTGGTAGCACGCAGGGTGACTTGGAGCGGGCTACTGCCTGCATCTACATCCGTCAAACTGATTTCAGTAATATTGAATAGCGTATCTTCCACGGCTGCCAGCGTTGCAACTGGCGTTGTGAGAATAGGCGCATCGTTCTGAGCATTCACAAAGATAGTCAGCAACTGAGGTGCCGAGGTATCTACCCCACCGTTATCGGTGCCGCCATCATCGCTGAGGGTAATCGTCAGGATGGCCGAACCATTTGCATTTTCAGCAGGCTGGAAGGTCAACAGGCCGTTATTACCAGCAATGTTGATTTCTGGGAGCGTTAAGAATAGTGATGGGTTGCTGCTCTCGACATTAAAGGTGAGGTTTTGGCCAGCCTCAGAGGCAACAGCCGGTGTAATGGGCCCAGGACGAACACCATTGATTACTGCAGTAGTTTGTAGTGGAGCGTCTTCATTCACCGAGATGGAGCCAACCGTACGAGTGAAGACAGGCACATCGTTTACACCGGTAACATCAATCAGGAAGGTATATTCATCTGAGGTATCGACCCCGCCAAAGTTTGTGCCGCCAGTATCTCGAAGTCGTACAGTGACCGTAGCTGAGCCAAAGGCATTGGGTAGCAGCGTGTAGGTCAGGTTACCTGTCGTGGTGTTGATGGCTGGTCGAGTCGCAAACAAGGCATCGTTGCTAGTCGTCACTGTGAAGGAGAGTCCCTGACTGCTTTCGTTGCTGGGGCCACGGGAGATATTGGTAGCCCAGCCAGTGACGGTTTGTGCTGGAGCATCTTCCAGTAGTGCCTGGTTCGGGCCGCCATCAAAGCTGGGGGCATCATTAACTGCCCTTACCGTGACTGCGATCGTTCCACTAGTCTCTTGAGGTACTGGGCCAGTGGCTCCTTGGTCATTAATCCGGATGGTAATGACATCTGGAGTAGCGCTAGGCGTACCTGTGGGGCTATTGAAGTAGTCAGGATTACCCTGATATTGCAGGCTAGCTAGTGCAAGATCGATATCGCTAATTAGACCTGTGAATACCAGAACGCTGCTGCCATTAGAGGTGCCATCAGCAAACTCAATGCCAGCCACAGAACCCAACGTCAAGGTACCGTTATTCGCTGTGATACTAGCAAGCACTGGGCTGCTACCGGAATCTACATCAGTAGTGCTGATGCCTGTGATCGCAGTGAGCAGGTCTTCATCCGTCGTTACAGGCCCAGGTGTAGTCAAGGTTGGCCGATCGTTCACTGGCAGAATGTTCAGGGTAATGATTTCCGTATCCTGTTGAGGCCCGCCATTGCCAAAGGCTCCACGATCGTCCACGGTGATCGTAACCGTATCTTCACCACTGTAGTTAGCAGCGCCCTGGTAGCGGAGGTTATTCAGTGCTGCGCGAATGGAGCTCAGAGTGCCTTCGATCGTGAGCGAGGATGAGCCATTGGCACCGCCCAGAATGGTAATACCTGAGGTGCTACCCAAGCGCAAGGTACCCGCTCCGATTCCACTTTCCAATCTAGCTTCCAAGAGGCTGGTAGCAGGTGCATCCACATCAGTAACCGTGACGCGGTTCGGCCCTGTCGAAGCAAAGGTGAAGGTCTCATCTTCCTGGATGGTGATTACGCTAGTTGGCACCGTAAGGACAGGTGCATCGTTAACTGGATTGACTGTGATACTGAAGGTACGGGCTGGCAGGTTAGCTGCACCATCAGTGGCCACGTAGATAAAGCGATCGCTGAGAGTTTCACCGCCGTTGTGAGTGTAGACAATCAAGCCTGCATCAATATCTGCCTGGGTAAAACTGCCACCGACTCCCAAAGAAACACCATCACGAGTAAGGATGCCATTCAGCGGAGCACTACCCGCGCTGGAGAGACTGTAGGATGGGCTACCGTTGGGGCCATCTACATCGGTAACCAACAACTCAGTGTTACTGAGTGTAAAAGTACCCCCTTCATCTAGGGTGATTGGATTATTCGACAGAGAAATAGGCAAGTCATTAAAGGGTTCCACCACAAAGGTAAAGGTTCCCGGTACAGCAACCGTTGCCAGATCACCATCCGTCACCTCAAAACTGAAGCTATCCTCCAGGGTTTCACTGCCATCATGCTGATAGCGCACCAGACCAGTTGGGGAATTGAGGTCGGATTGGGTAAAGAAGTCACCAATACCCAAGGTCGTACCCGATCGCACAATGCTGCCATTCGTCGGCGTCCCTGTAAGCCGGAAGGAAACCGCCGAAGGCAAGTTATCCACATCCGACGCCAACAGCAAGCTATTTCGGATAGCCGTGATCGTTCCTTCTGTAACCGTTAAACCGAGGCTAGACACCAACGTGGGCGGGTCATTAACCGGTTGCACCACAATACTGAAAGTGCGCGTTGAAATCGTACCCGTGCCTTGCCCATCAGAAACCGTGAAGGTGAAGGTATCATTCAACGTTTCAGAGCCATTGTGTTCATAGCGCAGCAAGCTTTGGTTAATGCTTTGCTGGGTAAAGGTACCTCCTTCTGCAAGCGTGACGCCACTAAGCTTAAGCTGACCGTTTACTGGCAAACTGCCAACTGTAAAGATGGACTGTGACGGTGGGCTATCTGCATCTGTGACACTCAAGAAGGCATTAGTGATGATTGACTCAGCGCCCTCAGTAGCTTGCAGCGTTACGTTAGAAGTCAGAATCGGCGGCGCACTGGAACCTAATACGGCAATATCAAAAGTGAACTGCCCCGCTAATGGAATTACGTTGGCACCATCGGTGACTATAAACGTGAAGCGATCGCTGTTGGTACTTGTGCCATCGTGCGTGTAGGAAATGCGGTTGTTGTCAATATCACCTTGAGTAAAGGTGGGTGCTACCAAATCGATCGGCGTACTGTTGAGGAATAGCGTCCCCCGCGTCGGCGCTGCCACTAGGCTATAGGTAATGTCATCCTGCACCGCGGCTTCCGCATCCGTTGCTGTCAAGAACGATTCATCGATCGTCGCTGAACTGCCCTGACTCAGCGTTAGCCCTAACCGCGTTGTCAGCACCGGCGGGTCATTGAAAGGCAACACATTGATACTGAAGCTATTGGGCGACGGTGCAGCCACACCACCAGCCCCATCCGTCAAGTTGAAAGTAAAGCTATCAGATGCCGTTTCAGAGCCATTATGCTGATAGCTGACCCGCCCCTCATTCACTTCCTGCTGGGTAAAGCTGGCTCCAGCCGTTAAGGCCAACCCATTTCGCAATAACGAACCATTCGTAGGCAATGAAAGAATGCTGTAACGCAACTGAGGTGCGCCCTGCTCAACATCGGTTGCCAGCAATAGCGTTGTAGTCAGGTTAGAAATGACTGCAACCGATCCTTCCGATACATCCAGCGGATTGTTAGACAGCAGAATTGGCTGGTCATTGACTGGGATTATATCAATTGTGTAGGTCGTATCCGGTAGCGTGCCGCCTTGTCCATCCGTTACCGAGAACACAAAGGTATCTTGCAGTGTCTCGCTACCATCATGCTCAAAGGTAATCCGGCCACGATCGATATCATCTTGAGTGAATAGACTACCGGCAATTAATGCGCCACCCGAAGAAAGCAGGTTACCACCATTGACTGGAGTCGTCGCCAAGCTGTAGGTAATCTCGATCGGTGGATTATTCTCATCTGTAACGCGCAAGAAGGCATTGCTTAGGGTTTGAGCCCCTCCTTCACTTACCAACAGCGGTGCATTCGTGGCTAAGACAGGCAGATTATTTGCCGTGAAACTCAAGACATAATCACTACTGCCCGTAATTGGCACAACTCGGACATAGTAAGTTCCCTGATCGAGCAGCAATCCTAACAACTCCTCAGGAATGGTTCCATCACCAGGTGAGGTATTAGAACTGGCTACCAGCCCTCCAAGTGAGTTGTAGATCTCTACTTCAAGATCGCCACTTAAAGCGCCACCAGTAGGACCCGTCAGCCTGAGGTCAACTTCAGTCTGACTACCCAAGAAAAAGCGATAATAATCGACTGGATCGCTGCCTCCAACTGTACCGCGATAACTACCATCGCCATTCAAGGCACCAATATTGAAGGCGGTTGCAAGCGAGTTACCGTTGTAGTCGATCGCAGTCGGTGTGACTGTACGTCGGAAGGGGGTCGTTGCCTGGAAAGACAAATTAGCAACTCTGGGGATAGCTTGTACAGAGGTTCGAACCACGCCATCTAGAACCCAAACCTCATTTTCACCAGTAGCAAAGTTGCGCCAGAATAAATCATTTTTACCATCCCCATCAAAGTCTCCCGTTCCTTGAACTTGTTTGCTCAAGTTGCGCTCAACAGGTGGAAAGAATAAGCTGGTCACCGTTGTTCCGTTTGCCCCACCTAGCGCCCAAACGACCGTGTCTCCACCCCCGGATTGGTTACGCCAGAAAAGATCTGGGCGATTGTCGCCAGTAAAGTCTCCAACCGCCTGAATCTGATAGCTCCCAGGAACCGTTCCAAAGTCAACGATAGAAGCAACTCCAGCACCATTCAGTAGCCAGATTTGCGCACCGCCAGTTGCCTGGTTGCGATATACCAAATCAACACTACCGTTGCCATCAAAGTCAGCAGCACCTCGAATTTGCCAGTTAGTGTCAGCGACGGTCGGCAAGTTAATAATCTGGGTAACCGTTATTCCATTTGCCCCACCCAGAATCCAAACCTGATTCTGGCCTGTGGCTTGATCTCGCCAAATTAGATCTGTGCGGGAGTCATTGTTGAAGTCGATCGCGGCACTAATTCGCCAAGTAGTTGCAGGAACAGAGGCAAGAGCTGGGGTGCCTACTACATTAAAGTTTTCTAGCTGCCAAATCAGGTTGTTGCCAGTGCTAAAGTCACGCCAAACAATGTCTGTACGGTTACTACCGATCGCCTGTACGTTCAGATTGTAGTTGGATGTGAATGGAGTCACGGCTGGATCAGGAAACACTCGAATGTAATAGACACCGGGATCCAGGATGGTGTTAATTGACTCAACCAGAGTGCCATCATTTAACGAGTCCAGAAGAACAGTGCCATTGTTACGTAGCAACTGCACATCGATATCGGCACTCAACCCTGTCAGCGACAAGTCAAAGCTGCTGCGGGTAGACAGGGTAAACCGATAGTAATCTTGGTCACCCGGCTCGATCGATTCTGCAAAAGTTCTACGCGTTGGACTCAGAGAAATAACTGAAGCGGCAGATAAGGAATTACCTACGGTATCGACCATGGCTCTCAACCCTAAAATGGCATTGCTATTCTGCCCTATGTTCTCAGAGTCGATAACATGATTCGCAGATTGTTACATGAACCTGCTGCCTATCATCAAAATTTACAGATTTACACGCTGGTCAACCACAAATTTATACCGCTGCTTGTTGACGCTGGTACAGCGACCAGTACAGTCCCTTGCATTGCAACAGCTCAGCATGGGTTCCTTTTTCCACCAGGACACCCTTTTCTAGCACCAGAATCAAATCAGCATTTTTGAGCGGAGCGAAGCGGTGGGCAATCAAAAACACAGTGCGATTTTCAGAAATCCGTTGCAGACTTTGGAGAACCTGTTGCTCAGTTTCACTATCCAGTGCGCTCGTTGCTTCATCCAGCAGCAAAATGGGGGCATCAGAGAGAAAGAGGCGCGCTAAAGCAAGGCGCTGACGTTGGCCCCCAGAAAGTGCTGTGCCTCGCTCACCAATGTTGGTTTCGTAGCCACTGGGCAGGTCGCTAATAAAATCATGAGCCGCAGCCAGACGAGCCGCCTCAACCACTTGCTCAGCCGTCACCTGCGGGTTACCAAGCGTAATATTATCCAGCACTGAACCATTGAACATGAAATCTTCCTGGAGTACCACACCAATTTGCTGACGCAGAGAGGCAAGATCAGCACTTTTGATATCAAAACCGTCTACCAGAATGCGCCCTGACTCGACAGGATAGAGGCGCTGGATCAGCTTTGAGAGCGTGCTTTTACCGGACCCACTGCGGCCAACGATACCCACTAGCATGCCCGGTTCAACATTGAAAGTTACGCCGCGTAGGATAGGCTCTTGGTTGGGGTGATAGCGGAAAAAGACTTGGTCAAAGGCCACTTCGCCCTTGAGGGGAGGCAAAACCAACCCTGTGCCTGCCTCAGCTTCGGGAGCAGCATTGAGAATATCGCCAATGCGATCGACAGAGAGCAGTACCTGTTGCAGATTTTGCCAGAGTTGCGCCAATCGCAGCAGGGGGCCTGTCATGCGGCTGGAGAACATTTGAAAGGCTACTAGTTGACCGATCGTCAGCTTTTGCTCAATCACCAGCTTGGCTCCAAACCACAGAATCAGCAGATAGGAAAGATGGGTTAAGAAATCGGCAATATGGTTGCTGATATTGGAAGTAGTGGAAGCTTTGAAGCCTGTGCGGACAAACCGGGCAAATAAGCCTTCCCAGCGATCGCGCGACACGCGCTCAGCCGTATGCGCTTTGACCGAATGGATGCCTGTTACCGTTTCTACCAGGAACGATTGGCTAGCAGCACTGCGGTTAAAGGTTTCATTCAACCAGTTCCGCAAAATCGGCGTCACAATTAGCGTCAGCAAGACAAATAGCGGAATCACTGCTAGTGCCACTAGCGTCAGCGGAATGCTATAAGTCACCATAATTACCAGATACAACACCGCGAAGATGGCATCTAGCACTACGGTCATTGCCGTCCCAGTCAAGAATTGGCGGATATTTTCCAGCTCTTGCACACGGGCAACCGTATCTCCTACCCGACGAGCTTCAAAGTAGGACAGTGGCAACCGTAGCAAATGGCGAAATAGCTGGGCTGACAAGCTGAGATCCAGACGCCGCGCTGTATGGGTAAAGATAAATAGACGTAAGGTACCGAGTAAGGCTTCAAAAATGGCAACCCCTAGTAGGGCGATCGCCATCACATCTAGCGTTGACAGGCTCCCCTGCACCATTACCTTGTCAATAATTACCTGGGTGATAACAGGGCTAACCAGACCCAGCAATTGCAGCGTAAAGGAAGCTAGCAGTACCTCACTCAGGAGGAAACGATATTTCCAAATAGCGGGCAAAAACCACGAAAGGCTAAAATGTTCCTGCTTTTGAATTGGCTCTGCCTGCCACAGTTGCCCATCCCAGGCTGGTTCTACCAATACTCTGGGAATCATCTCGCAGGTTTGTGCTGGGTTCAGCGGGTTTGCAATAATGGCGCGATCGCCCCGGACACCGTAAATCACCACCCAAGTTGCCGTTTCACCTAAGGCTGCGCCGTTGCGCGAACCATTTAAGCTAGCCCCTGCGACCTCTGGCATTTCTCGCCATAGCATCAAGGCAGGAAAAGTATGCAAGCGCAAATCAGCCCAAGTGGTTTCCACCCGACGCAGATGCAGTCCAGCTTTTTCTGCAGCTTCTACCAAATCGATGGGTTTCTGCCCTCGCAGTTGGCGCTGCATCCATTCCATCTGAGTTGGGTTTTGCAGGTGGTTGGCCACCATGGTTAAACAGGCCGCCCCCGTATTCACCCCAGCCACAAAGGGAAATGCATCTCGAATTGGCTGTGGGGACAAGTCTGTCTGAGGCTGGTGGCGATCGCGCTCCCGCACCCAAAATAGAGTGGTATCCGAGGATTGCGCCGTCACCCACAGATGGGAAGGCCAAGCGACAACAGAAACTTCCTTATCTGCGGCTCGCGCCTTCCAAACGCCAGGTAACTCCAGCAAATCTCCAATCCAATCTCCGGCCTTTAACAAAATGGGCTTACCATCTTCTGGTACCAGGCGAACGCGACCAGCCAACACATACATTTGACTACCAGGCTGATCCGTTGACCACAACACTTCTCCCAAGCCAAATCGACGCACCTCTGCTTGCTGGCGAAACTGAATTTGCTGCTCAGGGCTGAGTAAATTCAGGGGTGGGGCATCCCAAGGCAGGTTAGTTGTGAGGTCGCTTGCAATCATTCTGTCACCTGTAACTTAACAGCCATTGTTTGAATTCTCTCGGCAATCCAGCGTTCAAAAAGCTCATTTTGCATAGCTGTCCGCAATTGAGCATCTTCTAACGTAGCGGGTAAAAATTGCTCCACCCGAAAAATCGCCCAATAATTTTCAATTTGTATTGGGCCGACGATTTCACTAGGGCTGGCAGAATCGACGGCAGCCCGCAGCAAATCTGGCAGGGTTCCCCGACTGACAGGCCCCATCATGCCATTGGCAACACGCTCATCCGCTTTGGAGTAGTCTCGTGCAAGTTGCTCGAAGCTAGCACCCTCGCTAATTTGGGTTTGCAGTTCCTCAGCCAATTCCTTGCTGTCTACCACAATGCGGGAAAGCACAACCCGATCGAGCAGCAGCTTGCGTTCGATGAAGTGCTCCTGTAACCGCGCCTCGGCAATTTGGGCTTTAAGGCGCTCTAGCTTGAAGCTGTTGACAATTTGTTTGTGGAATGTTTCAAAGTTGGTGCCATTGCGATTTAGCCAATCTTGAAACGATTGCTGATCAGTGAGATTGTTTTGCAGTCGAAAATCTACGATCGCCTGCTGCACGGTTGCATCGGTAATTTCCAAATCAGTCCGGGTTTCCAGTTCACGCTCCAACAAATATTGCCGCAGAATATCGCCAATAAAGCCCTGGAGTTTTCCCCCTACCTGGAGATAGCGCAAACATTGCCGCAAAGATAGCGGCTCATCATCGATCGTTAAAAATGCTTTTGCTTCCATGAAGTTGTCCAGGTTATTAGTGCAAAGTTAGGTCGTGGTTGCTGCCAGACATATTACCCATTTCAAGCGAATTTTCTGCTGTTAGCCCAATCACTGTTACATAAACCTGTGCCAGCCCTTTGATTGGCCAAAAATCTGGCATCCTGGGATACATTGACCCCTACCTTGATTCACGATCGCGTCAGATCCTCCGGAAAGCCAACCTTGAAATTAAGCGGATTTATGACTCTATCACCTTAGTTAGATCAAGTTATGCATAGAATCGTAAATAGCTCCAAACTCCGACCGGAAAACCGGAGTTTTATGGCATCATAGAATACCGTAGTAGTAAACCTTGGAACTAGTCATGGCTCTTCAACTCGGCGATACCGTTCCCAACTTCACGCAACAATCCAGTGAAGGGGAAATTAATTTTTACGATTGGGCAGGGGATAGCTGGGTCTGTCTATTTTCTCACCCGGCTGACTATACGCCCGTTTGCACCACAGAATTGGGAGAAGTGGCCAAGCTAAAGCCCGAATTTGACAAGCGCAATGTGAAGGTAATTGCCCTCAGCGTTGACGATGCTGAGTCTCACAAAGGCTGGATTGGCGACATCAACGAAACCCAAAACACCACGGTTAACTATCCGATCTTGGCCGATGCAGACAAATCTGTTTCCGACCTTTACGGCATGATTCACCCCAATGCCAACGCCAAAGTGACTGTGCGATCGGTGTTTGTGATTGACCCTGCTAGAAAACTACGCTTGACCATCACCTATCCCCCCAGCACAGGCCGCAACTTTGACGAAATTCTGCGCGTGATTGACTCCTTGCAACTCACCGACTACCACAGCGTAGCCACCCCTGTGAACTGGAAAGATGGTGATGACTGCGTGGTTGTGCCTTCGATTTCCACCGAAGAAGCCAAGCAGAAATTTCCCAAAGGCGTGCAGGAAATTAAGCCCTACCTGCGCATGACACCTCAGCCCAATAAGTAAATGTGCTCAGTCTGCTGAGCTTGTTTGGCTTGGCAAAGCAACCTATATCCAATGCAGCCCGTCTAGACAACAAGGCGGGCTGTTTGTTGTTTTAGTCGCATTAACCGCTGCGATCGTACCCGCACCGAAGCCAATGAGCCTGTTAACTATCTCCCCAACTTTTCTATGACACCTATCCAACACTGGTCAAACCGCCAAACCATCTTTATTCTCTCCGTCTCAGTTCTGCTAGCCCTAGCCAGTTCGATCGCCGTTGGGCAATCCGCCATATTTGCCAACCAAGACCTAGCCCAAACTATTAACTGCAAAGATCCCAAAACCCAACTGGAAATTAACCAGTGTGCGGCTCAAGACGCTAAAGCCGCCGATCGCACCCTGAACCAGGTCTACCAACAAGCACGCCGCTTCTACCGCGATCGACCTTCCTTAGAAAATCAACTCATTGATGCCCAACTGGCCTGGATTAAATTCCGTGATACCAATTGTAAATTTTCCACCAGTCGCTTTGAAGGCGGGTCGATCGCCCCACTAGTGTTCAGCCGCTGCACGGAGCGCCTCACCAAACAGCGCACCCAGGAATTGCAGGACTACACCAAAGAAGGGGGTGGCCTCTTCTAAATCAAAGATCTTTATTTAGCCAAAACAATCTCTGCCCCAAGTCTTTAAGTTCCTGCCAACGCTCTAAAATTTTGGGAATGGCACCCCATAGACAGTTAACTCAACATGGATATTAAGCATGGATTTGTCGATGCTGTCGGCAACACCCCGCTCATTCGGCTCAACAGCTTTAGCGACGAAACAGGCTGTGAAATTTTAGGCAAAGCAGAATTTCTTAACCCTGGTGGCTCCGTCAAAGACCGAGCTGCTCTTTACATTATTCAAGAAGCAGAAAACCAAGGCTTGCTCAAGCCGGGTGGTACCGTTGTCGAAGGCACAGCAGGCAATACAGGCATTGGCCTCGCCCACATTTGCAACGCCAAAGGCTACAAGTGCCTCATTATCATTCCAGAGACCCAATCTCAGGAAAAAATTGACCTACTCCGCACCCTGGGTGCCGAAGTCCGCACGGTACCTGCCGTGCCCTATCGCGATCCAAATAACTATGTCAAGCTCTCTGGCCGACTGGCGCAGGAAATGGACAATGCCATTTGGGCAAACCAGTTTGATAATCTGGCCAACCGTCGCGCCCACTACGAAACCACTGGGCCAGAAATTTGGGCTCAAACAGATGGTAAGGTTGATGCCTGGGTAGCTGCCACAGGTACAGGAGGCACCTACGCGGGTGTGGCCATGTTCCTTAAGGAAAAGAACCCTGCCATTCATTGTGTGGTGGCAGACCCTATGGGTAGCGGCCTCTATAGTTATGTAAAAACAGGAGAAATCAAGCTGGAGGGTAGTTCCATCACCGAGGGAATCGGCAACAGCCGCGTGACAGCCAATATGGAAGGAGTACCCACCGACGATGCGCTGCAAGTAGACGATCGCGAAGCTGTGCGCGTTGTCTACCAACTGCTAACCAAAGATGGCCTATTTATGGGTGGCTCGGTTGGCATCAATGTGGGAGCTGCGGTAGCGCTGGCTAGGCAACTTGGCGCTGGCCATACGATCGTCACGGTTCTCTGCGACGGCGGCAGCCGCTACCAATCCAAACTGTTTAACCAAGAATGGCTTGCCAACAAAGGTTTGTGGCCTCTGGACTAGCGATTCTTGGGAGTTTGGCAAGCCAGCACCCTACTCAACATTGGGAACAACACCTTTTGCCTGGAGGTGCTGCAACAAGCCCTTACAGGCATCCTGAAGTAAATCGATTACCAAGTTAAAGCCTTCAGCGCCACCATAGTAGGGATCAGGAACTTCTTTTAGGGTGTGTTGAGTACAAAAGTCGCACATGAGATGAACTTTGTGGCGATAGCGACCAGCACGATCTAATGCACATATCCCCATGTAGTTGTCCCGATCCATCGCCAGAATTAAATCGAAGGCTTCAAAGTCCTCATAGACGAACTGACGAGCGCAACCCTGCATAGGGATACCTCGCTGGCCAGCGGCAGCGGTCATGCGGCGATCGGGCGGGCTACCAATGTGGTAGCTAGAGGTGCCTGCCGAATCACAAACCACGTACTCATTCAGCCCAGCTTGAGCCAAAAGATGGTTCATAATGTTTTCAGCAGCGGGCGATCGACAAATGTTGCCCAGACAAACGAATAGAAGCTGGTAGGGCATTGCTACATCCCTGGCAGGCTGAGACCCCCAGTCAACTCTTCCATCTTCTCACGCATTGTAGTAGTGGACTTGATGTAAGCATCTTTGGATGCAGCCAACACCAAATCAGACAGAACCTCTGCACCTTCACCCAACGCATCGGGAGAAATAGTCACTTTGACAGGTTCCTGGTTGCCAGTTAGGGTGACTTTGACCAAGCCGCCTCCAGATTCTCCTTCAATTTCCATCTGCTCTAGCTCTTCCTGAAGGCGCTTGGCTCCCTCTTGAACCTGCTGTGCCTTTTTAATTGCCTCGGTTAGTTCTTTCATCTTGCCGAGGCCAAAGCCAAATCCCTGTCCTTGTGCCATAGTTTTTTACGCGAATGTGAATAGTGCAACTTAACTTAATTGCTTCATTGCTGCTTCATTATGACATGCTGGCTCGATCGCAGCGCGTAGGGGACATTTCACTTAAGCAGCCCTAAAGCAGATGTTCAATTTCTAGCCAACCTTCTGGCTTTAGATAGGCTGGAAATCTCCCAAAATCCGTACTTCAGGCTCTAGCCACAATGACCAGCGATCGGCAACCATATGCTGAGCATGGCGAATCAATTGGAAAATATCCGTCGCTGTCGCATCGCCACAGTTCAAAATGAAATTGGCATGGCGCTGGGCAATTTGAGCTCCACCAATTTGGTAGCCCTTTAGCCCAGCCTGCTCTATTAGCCAACCTGCCGCTTGCTGCCCAGGATTACGAAAAACGCTGCCACAGCTAGGTAAATGATAAGGCTGACTAGAGCGGCGATGGTTTAGGTGATCATTTGTCCGGGCAGTCACCACCTGCGGGTCAAATCCCGGCTGCAATTGGAACGTAGCCTGAGTAACCAACCAACCTTTTCCTTGCAATAACGAGGAGCGATAGCTATAGCTCAACTCATCAGGTGTCAGGATTTGGGTTGTGCCGTTGGGCAACAGAACATGGGCATTGACCAAACAGTCAGCCACACAGCCACCTTGCGCACCTGCATTCATCACGACTGCACCGCCTACTGTACCGGGAATTCCCACTGCCCACTCAAATCCCTGCCAACCTCGCTCAGCTGCATGCCAAGCTAGCCGGGGCAGGGGCTCGCCAGCGCCCACAGTGACTTGACCTGTCGCAACGTCAAACTGGCTGAATCGTAGACGACGGGTACCCACCACTAAGCCAGGAATACCCAAATCACTGACCAGCAGATTGGAGCCTGCACCGAGCAAGGTTATAGGTAGTTCATACTGGCGTGCCCAGGTAAAGCAGGCGTTGAGCGCATCCAAATTTTGGGGAGCGGCATACCAGTCAGCAGGGCCGCCTACGCGAAAAGATGTCAAGTTAGCTAGAGGAACTTTGGGTTTAACAATGCAGTCCTCAGGGAGGGGAATGCTGTCAGACAAACTTTGCAATGGCGATCGCCGAGTCAGTTCAGTAGCCAGGGAAGCAATTTCAGGGAATGCAAGCTTGGGAGGGTCGTAGGAGAGTGTCATATTTCGGTTGTTGAGAATTACACCCAACTTTCGTGATTCTAGGGTTTGAGAAGTCGGAAGAAGCAATATTTCCTGTAGTGCACTCAGTAATGCAAGGTATCTGGCAAATAAGCTACTTTTCAGCGCGTTGAAAGAACTCCATCAGGTCAGGAATAAGCTGGTTCAAGTTACCCGCTCCCAAAAATAATGCGATGTCTCCTGGCACCAAAAGCGTTTTCAATCGCTGGCTCACAGATTGGAGAGACGCTTCGTAATAAACCGATTGCTGGCTACTAGCAACTTGATCAGCCAGCGATCGACCAGTGATTTGGCCTGGGTTTGATTCACCTGCGCTGTAGATGTCTGTAAGAACAACCACATCAGCGTCCCCAAAGGATTCGGCAAATTCATCTAAAAACTTTTGAGTACGGCTGTAGCGATGGGGCTGGAATATCGCCACCACACGCTTCCAAGGTGAGTCAGAAGACCCAGTTGCCCGCAAGCGAGCTGCCGCTAGTGTGGCTCGCAGTTCACTGGGATGGTGGGCATAGTCATCTACGAACAGGATTCCGTTATGCTCACCACGGTGCTCGAACCGACGTCGTGCACCAACAAAAGTAGAAATTGCTGCTGCGATCGTCGCAAAATCCAGCCCTAGCAACCGACCCACCGCAACAGCCGCCAAAGCGTTACTGAGGTTATGACAGCCAAGCAGCTTGACCTTTATTTCACCCAACAGATGGCCACGCTCCCAAACCCGTGCAGTAGTGCCGTTGGCTTGAAACGACACCTGATCCACACGATAGGTAGCCTCAGAGTTAGCGTCCAAGCTGTAGGAAATAGTGGGACGGAAGCGATCGCGCACAGTAGGACAATCAATGCTGCCTACTAAAAGGGTGCAGTTTTGCGCAAACTGCTGGAATGTATCAATTACCTGCTCTAGGCTGCTGTAATGGTCAGGATGGTCTAACTCAATGTTTGTGATGATGCCAATTTCAGCCGCCAGCTTCACCAGAGAGCCATCGGATTCATCTGCCTCAGCCACCAAGTATTCACCTTGACCTAGTCGCGCATTTCCCTGCCAAGCATCCACCTCACCGCCAACCACGATCGTTGGGTCTACCCCTGCTTGCCACAACATGTAGCCAATCATGCTGCTGGTTGTGGTTTTGCCATGAGTACCAGCAACAGCAATGCTGCGATATTCCTGAATTAGCCCAGCAAGGACATCAGACCGATGAAGAATAGAACATCCTAGCGCTTGAGCCGCCAAGTATTCTGCATTTTCTGGATGAATAGCCGTGGAGCAGACAACCTGTGGTAGAGCCTCGGTAGAGGGTTTGGTTATGGAACGAAGCGATCGCGAAGCGGGGCGATCGGCTACAGCGACCCCAACTGTAACTAGCGACGCATCAAGCTCTTCTACCTTGTCTTGAAAAAACTCTAAATTGGCAGGATCCTGACTTAGAAAAACGTGCACACCATTGTCTTGCAGGCGCTGAGTAATATGACTAAGCCGCAGATCTGAACCAGAAACAGGCAACCCCCTTCGCGCCAATACATAGGCCAATGCTGACATCCCGATTCCGCCTACACCGATAAAGTGAAACGGTTTGCCTCCAAAATCGACGGAATTTGGCATCTTTCATCCTCACACCACAATTACCACGGGTATCATATCAGGGATCACCCAGTTGGACTACCGGCACAGTCAAGAGCAGATCAGCTATTGGGCAATTCCTCAGCTATCTCCAATAGGTGCAACCCGATTAACTTGCCAACCTTATACACTGTTTTTCTTGTTCTCTCCGTTTTTCTCCTCCTCTAATGTTCTTCCGTGTTTTTGGAAGAAATTCCGCCAAATTGCGGTGCTATTTCGCTAAATGGCGGATTGAGTTTGTTGCCAAGAGCACACCTTGCTATTGGAAATTTGATAACTACAGGGATTAACCAACGTTTTTGGAATCAGAACTCTCAAGATTCCTTCTAATTATTGAGCTGAGCTTTGTTCTTAGCATTCCCAACTTTGACCTAACTCTGGATTGATAATGTGCCAATACAATGCTCTTTAAAGCTCCTAGGAATCCTAGCCGTCAGAGGGAGAAAGTTATCTCAGGTAAGTAGTCTTAGACCTATTTCCATTGAGTAGAGAGTGGTAGGGTCAATAGGTAACAAGATATTTTCTACAACTCTAGTTGAAGGCATTCCAAACCAGTCAGGCTATGGCCTCCTGAGGCCAAGTCGATAGGATATGCGATTTGGGAGATGACCGTTGAAAGGGATGGCTGTGATTCGCGATCGCGGTGCTACGTATCATGTTTCAGCAAGCTCGGTTAGGAATTTTGGGAGGCACCTTTAATCCTGTCCATTGGGGGCATCTCCTTATGGCTGAGACTGCTTGCCTTCAAGCCAATTTGGATCAAGTTATTTGGGTGCCTACCTACCGCCCGCCTCACAAAACTACTAACTTGTTGGCGTTTGAGCATCGTCTAGCTATGGTGCAGCAAGCCATTGCCGACCATCCAAACTTTACAGCTTCATCTATTGAGGCTCAGCGAGACGATCGCTCCTACGCGATCGCCACATTGACTGAGTTCCAGACCCTTTATCCTGCAGCTAAGTGGTACTGGATCATTGGGCTAGATGCTTTTGAGTACTTGCCACACTGGTATCGGGCACTAGACATTGCCAGCCGTTGTCACTGGCTGGTTGCTCCACGCAGTAGCGACCATAGCTTCGATCGCGGCAAGGCTGTTGCCAGCGAACTAGCCGATCGCGGCGTTCCGCTCCAGTGGGATTTACTGCAAATGCCTCAGGTAGGAATTTCTTCCAGCCTAGTACGAGAACGTGTCCTGAACAGGCAATCCTTTCGATATTTGGTTCCCGAATCGGTTCGCCACTACATCAATATTCACCGACTCTACCAAGCCGTTTCAGCTCCTCAACCCCTGACCTAACTCTTTGGACTACAACCAGTCAATAACTAGTGCCATTTACCAGGTTGTTGCACGGGATCCCCTCGAGTTTTATGATCAGTGTTATTGGTAGGTATTTATCTATAGTACAGAGGGCAAGACGCAGTGATTAGAGTAGCAATTAACGGCTTTGGACGCATTGGGCGGAACTTTATGCGGTGCTGGCTAGGTAGAGAGAACAGCCAAATTGACCTAGTCGCCATCAACGATACCTCTGACCCCAAAACGAATGCTCATCTGCTTAAATACGACTCGATGCTAGGCAAACTAGACGCTGATATCAGTGCAGATGACAACAGCATCACAGTTAACGGCAAGACAGTTAAGTGTGTTTCAGATCGCAATCCCGAAAACTTGCCCTGGAAAGATTGGAATATTGACCTGATTATTGAATCCACAGGCGTTTTCACCAGCCGTGAAGGTGCAACCAAGCATTTCAATGCTGGAGCCAAGAAAGTCTTGATTACGGCACCAGGAAAGGACGATGACGGTACGTTTGTAGTTGGTGTAAACCATCAAGACTACGATCACAGCAAGCACCACATCATTAGCAACGCTAGCTGCACTACCAACTGCTTGGCACCAGTAGCAAAGGTCCTCCACGAAAGCTTTGGCATTATCAAAGGCACGATGACCACGACTCACAGCTATACCGGCGACCAGCGCTTGTTGGATGCTAGCCACCGGGATTTGCGGCGGGCACGGGCAGCAGGGATTAACATTGTGCCTACCTCAACGGGTGCAGCTAAAGCCGTTGCACTAGTGCTACCCGATCTACGTGGCAAGCTGAATGGAATCGCTCTGCGAGTGCCAACACCTAACGTGTCTGTCGTGGATTTGGTGGTTCAAGTGGAGAAGTCCACGATCGCGGAACAGGTAAACGATGCGCTGCGCCAAGCTGCTGAAGGGCCTTTGAAGGGAATTCTGCATTACAGCGAATTGCCTCTGGTGTCTAGCGACTATGCCGGGTTTGATGAATCGTCGATCGTTGATGCAGCTCTCACGATGGTCATGGGTGGCGATTTGGTCAAGGTTGTCGCTTGGTATGACAACGAGTGGGGCTATAGCCAGCGTGTAGTAGACCTAGCAGAAGTTGTTGCTCAACACTGGGTTGCATAATCAATCAACAGTTGAATGCTGAAGGGGAGGTGGATTTGATCTACCTCCTTTAAGTTTTTATTGTAATTTTTATCTGAAAATAGCGCGGCTAGTTAGCTTCCCCAAACACTTGATTGAACATCTTTTCCACTTTGTAACCAGAGTCGATCGACTCAAGTGGGTCTTTGCGCAGGCGATGGCGTAAGCACAGCACAACGACTCGGCGAATGTCGCCAACTGTAACTTCAGTATGCCCTTCAAAGGCAGCTAAAGCCTTTGCGGCTCGATTGGTAACAATGTCGCCACGGAGACCATCTACGTCCAGCTCGGCGCATACCTGAGAGATTTTGACTCGTAGGTCGTAATCGATCGCTACTTGGGACAGCAAGGTCTGGGCGTTAACAATCCTAGCTTGCAGAGCTTCTTGCTCAGCTTGGTAGGTTTGCAAAAAGACTTGGGGATTCTGGTCAAATTCTGAACGTTGCTCTACAATTTGTACTCGCAGAGCCGGGTCTTTAACAGTACGAATTTCGGCATGCATGCCAAAGCGATCGAGCAGTTGTGGTCGCAATTCACCTTCTTCAGGATTGCCAGAACCAACTAAGACAAATCGAGCTGGATGACGGATTGAAATGCCTTCACGTTCCACGGTGTTCCAACCAGACGCTGCCGAATCCAGCAGTACATCCACTAAGTGGTCATCCAGCAAATTCACTTCATCCACATACAAAATGCCACGATTGGCCTTAGCCAGTAGTCCTGGTTCAAAGGCTTTTACTCCTTCGGCAAGGGCTTTTTCGATGTCGATCGTGCCGCATACCCGGTCTTCCGTAGCTCCTAGCGGCAAATCCACCATCGAAACTTGTTTTTTAGCAATGATCAGTTCATGCTGCTGAGCTAGAAGTTGACGTACCTCATCACTCATTAGTTCTGGGTCGGTGGGATGGCTATTGTAAGGATCATCAGCCACGACATCAATTTCTGGCAACAGGTCAGCCAAGGCTCGAATCGTTGTTGACTTACCAGTACCACGATCGCCCATGATCATCACCCCACCAATTTTGGGGTCAATCACATTTAGCAGCAGCGCCAGTTTCATCTCTTCTTGCCCAACGATCGCGGTGAAGGGAAACACAGGACGGCGGCGTAGTAGCGTTGCAGCCTTCACAGAACGACCATTCCCTTCAGAAACAACACTAGCAATAAGGCTCACAGGCTAACCTAACCCTAACAATGACTACAAAACGGACTCTCTGAGTCGCTTTATCATTGTGCCACACTGTCTGACAGCAAAACTTGCCAGCTAGTTAATTCCCCTCAAACACCGGGAACAGTGTTGCTGTTACAACTCAAAGCCTTGCACTAAGGTAGTAGCTAGGGTGCCTTCAAAGGTGGGTTTGGTTGCTGTGATCAAAAGCACTACATACTTGCCATCGGGTGAGAGGTACGCATCACGAATTGAGTAATCCAGCACCCATTCGCGATAGTTTTCTAGCGAGTCCACCATTTTTTTCTGATTGGCAACCTGCACCTCCAGTTGCATAGCAGCTTGGTCACGTTCTGCGGTACCCCCAAAGCTGACCGATCGCTGACGCTGCTGTTTCAGTTGCACAGGAATGGTTCGGTTATTCATGCGCAGGGTCACGGTTTCGGTACCATCGGCTAGGCGTGATTGCCCTTCCATCACGACCGAGCTACCCAGTTTGGGAGAGGTTATTTGCAAGGTTTGCCGAATTGCCGAGGTCTTTTGCAGTAGGGAGTTTTCGGCTTCTTCCAGGGTGCGATCGGCATCCCCTTCACCATAGTTTGTCTCCAGACAGCCGTCGCTTACACAGCGATTGGCTGCTATGTCAATCACCTGTAGCCGAGATTTTGGGATGCCTGCGCCAGTATCCCGCGAACTTTCCAGATATAAGTAGAAGCGACCATCTTCCGAAAATCCTGCCATGCGCTGCTGCGATCGGAAGTTCGGGACAGGGGGTGTTACCTCTGTTGTAGGGGAAACTTGAGCCACACGTTGGGGTACTGCCGTGGGTTTCTGAGTCAGCCGCTGCCCAGACGATGCTGGATTAGCCGTCTTGCTATGCAGGGAACTAGCCACAGGGACAGGCGCGATCGCCTCTGGTTCCGCAGGCTTTGAACTACAGCCAGCCAACGCCAGCACCAGCAACCAGGGCGATATCCAGTTAGCACACGATCCTAAACGTTGCAGCATAGATAAACTACCAAGCAAAACTTCTGGCACGCAACCCGCCCGATGCGGAAGCACTGCTAGAAGCAGAACACTATTAATCTACGCCAGAGATGAAGAAAACTCCGGATAGAAACCCCACCCCCTTTGCCGTAATTACTCCCCTACTGAGATAGCTCATTCCTTTTCTGGAAAGTGCTGCAAATAACTTTTGGCTTCCTCTATCTCCACTTGAGGAAAGTCCTCATAAAAGCGGCTGACGCTGTAGAAGGGATCAGGTGTGGCCAAGACGATCGCCCGATCGCAGCAAGCTTGTAGAAACGGCATCACTGGCAATGGCGCTACTGGTACCCCAATCCACACCTGAGCCGGTTTTTGACGCCGAAGTGACTGAGCCGCAACCGCCATGGTCATACCAGTTGCAATGCCATCATCAACCAGCAGAGCAATTGCTCCAGTGGGATGCTCCGCTTCAAGATCACCCAACAGATATGCCTGCTGGGCTTTTGCTTGGATATAGGCTCGCTGAAAAGCAGCTTTCCGCTCTAGTTCAGTGATAGGCATGGCATTCGGCACCCAGATCACCTCTCCATCAGCAGTTACTGCCCCGATCGCCAATTCAGGATTATCCGGCTGGGTAATTTTCTTAGCTACCTGGATTCTGAGTGGACAATTGAGTTGGCGGGCGATCGGAGCAGCCACAGGCAATCCACCCTTTGGCAAAGCGTACACCACCAATGGCTGATCGACGCCAACTGCTCGTATAGTTTCGATCACCGCTTCTGCTAACTGCGCACCTGCTTCCTGACGGTTCGCAAAGCAAACCATCGCCCCAGGACTACGAAAGGGAAACGAAAAAGGCATCAGAACCTTCTAGCTCGACCACCCCAATCATGCCTGATGATTTTCTCAATCTTGGCTTAGTACCCAATCTTTTTAATCTCAGCGCATCTGAGCACCCAAGACTAGAAACGTGAATGTTTTACAAACGGTTACATACGAGTGTTACAGCTCTAATTGATGTAATCCATGCTTGTCTGCCTTGCCCTGATCAAAAACAAGGCTGGAAAAATTCTGCGACCTGCCCTACGCTTAGCCCATACCCTCGCCGTTATGTGTAGGGCTACCTGCCGGATCGATCGTTTTTCCTACTCACCCTATGGCTACCGAAGACCAAATCAGTTTATTTGACACTTCACCTGCTGCTCCTGCTGTTGATGCTACGTTCGATCGCGAATTGATTCCCACTCGCGCCAGTGTTCCAATCCCACCGGGTATCTATGCCTCGATCGCCCAGATGAAGCCCCACTGCGATCGTTGTCAGCGTTGTGGTCTTGCGGCTGGTCGCACCAATGCTGTCGTTGGTGCTGGAAATCTACAGGCACCCATCATGATTGTGGGAGAAGGCCCTGGCCAAACCGAGGATGAAACCGGATTACCCTTTGTGGGACGCTCTGGAGAACTGCTGGACAAAATCCTGGCATCCGTAAATCTTGTTCGTGAAAAAGACGTTTACATCTGCAACATAGTTAAGTGCCGTCCACCAGACAACCGTGTCCCAACTATGGAGGAAGCAGAAGCTTGCAAAGGCTACTTGCTAGAGCAAATTCGCCTGATTAGCCCCAAAATTATTTTGCTGACAGGAGCAACGGCCATGCGTGGCTTAGTTGGCATCAAAGACGGCATCACCAAAGTGCGAGGCCAGTGGATTGAAAAAGATGGACGCTTCTACATGCCTATTTTTCACCCGGCCTATCTGCTCCGCAACCCATCACGGGAAAAGGGCAAGCCTAAATGGCTAATGTGGCAAGACATCCAAGCCGTACGGGCAAAGCTGGATGAACTGTTGCCAGCAGACAACGAGGCAGCAGACTAACTGCTCAATCTTGTTGGTTGGCAAACTGGCGCGCTCCCACAGCAGCCAAGACGATCGCGCTAATCAACAAGACAGGAATTGAGTACCAGGGAAACTGCGATAGTGGCAAATAAGCAGCCGCTCTCAAACCCAGACTGGTATAAGTTAGGGGCAACAAATACACGATCGCCTTCAGTAGCCCAGGCAGCGTCGCTGGGTCAAAAAAGGTCGCTCCTAAAAACGACATCGGCACGATCACAAAGTTATTGTAGATGCCAACACTTTCTAGGGACTTCACGTTTAACCCTACAATCACACCCAACCCAGCGAACACCGCACAGTTCAGCAGCAGCACTAACAGAAATAACGGGTTCAAGAAGCTGCCAACCTTACCTGTCACCAAAATTGCCACCAGCAAGACAGAACCTGCCGTCAGCATCCCCCGTACTACTCCGGCTAGCATTTTCCCCAAGTACACGGCCAGAGGGTGGATCGGCATCAACAGCAATTCTTCAAAGGTCTTGGTAAATAGGCGATCGCCACAGATAGAAAAGGTCGTGCCCCCAAAGCTAATTACCATCGAGGACAACGCCACCATCCCTGGCAAAATGAATTGCAAATAGGTATCCCCCGCACTAGGCTTAACAGCTTGATCCAGCGCGCTGCCCAGTCCCAAGCCAAATCCCACAATGTAAATCAGCGGTGAAATGAGTCCGGAGGCAATGACCTGCACCAAGCGCACTCGCAGATCCAACCAATCTCCCCAAAAAATTGTTGCAACATCTGGCCATAAGGTTTGTAACCGGGCACCCATGAAGGATGGCCGCAATCCGCTCGGTGGAGTGATCAGATTAGACTTTGAAGACATTTGAAATGCGCTCCTACAGAGCAATGCTTGCTAAGGAATAGTGTAAACAATGCTGAGGCACTGTTTTGCCAGGATATGGGTAGGCTTTCCAGAAGCCTTCACTTCTGTATCACATAACATTACGAGAACATCTACCAAGGAGTAGTGTTAACCTGTGCTTGTGGTTAGGTTGCTGCAATAGGATGACAGCTCACCATCTGATTTAGGACAGTTGCTTCTGTAGTCATCCGATCGGAGTTGGGCTGTCCTTGCTCACTAGTTCCATCGTTATTCTGAACAACCAGCTATGTTTCAGCGACTGCTTGTTTGCACTGACTTTTCGGATGGGCTGCATCGTCTAGTTCATTTCATTCCCAGTTTGGCGGCTGCTCAAGTTAAGCATGTCACCTTCATGCACTCTGTCCCCTTTCGTGAGATTGGAGGGGTTCCCAAGCTGGACGAAGAGAAAATAAACCAAGCCCGTCAGAAACTGTCCCCTGGGCTAAAGCATGAGGTGGATGGCATTGAGGTAGATATTACGATCGAGTCAGGTCGCTTGCTAGACGATATCTATCGGCTGGTTGCTGAGCGCAATCTTGATCTTGTTCTGACTGGTATGACACCCCGCGATGCCCTGTCAGAAAGACTTTTTGGCAGCACTACCAAGTCGCTCTGCCGGAACTCTAGCGTTCCTATTTTGATTTTTCGGCCTCAACTGCTGACTACCTATACATCTGAAGAACTCAGTTTGCGTTGTCGTCATATGTTTAGACACCTGATGGTGCCCTATGATGGCCAAACCGCCTCGAAGTATTGCGTTGAAGCCATTAAACAACGGGTGCAGCATCAGCCTGATAGCGCTTTGAAGGAGTGCCACCTGTGTTGGGTAGTTAGCGACGGTGGGCGACGAGAGCTACCCATCGCTCAAAAATTGACAGCAGCAGATCAGGAACTAACTGCTGTTAAAGCTGACTTAGAGGCTCTTAATATTAAGACGACTGCCTTAGTGTTGCAGGGTGATGCGGTCACTCAAATCATCGAGGCTTCGATGGAACCAGATATTCAGGCGATCGCGATTTCATCCGATACGCTTGGCAAGCTAGCCGAGTTGGCTGTACCTAGCTTTGCCGTTGAGCTTATCAGTAAAAGTTGGCATCCTGTGTTGTTCTTTCCGAATACACGCTAGGGGGCTGTGATCAATTTCGGCCAGAACCCTGATGAAAGGTTAGGCCTCAGACGTTTGACCATTAATTGATGACGCACCCTAGAAGTAGCCCTGACTGTTCCATAGTTTTGTTAGGGCAGATTAGCTGATGTGGCCACTTCGCTAGTAGCCTCTTCCTTTGGTTGCTTGAGTGTTTGCTGTGCCAATTCCATGAGGAAACGCAGCGCCTGGGCAATCGCGTTAGCACAGTTGTAGGGAGAGCGATCGTAAAAGCTCTGCCATGCCCTGGCTTTATACTGGTCGTAGGTGGTGACATGGTCGGGATAGTCAGCCAACCAGGCTAACCGCACGGCGTGGCCAATCAACACATCCAGCACAATATATTCTTCGATGTATAGTTCTGGGTTGCGATCGGTAATTGCCGCAAGTTCCATCAATGCTTCGATGTTGACTTGGCGGTACTCTGGCACCTGAATTTTGTTCAGCAAATGCTCTACTCGCAGAGCAAAGTTTTTCTCTCCAGGGGTCGTTTCTGCCAGCAATGGTTCACTATCTAAGCGATTACGGCGTTCTAGTTTGTCGCCAATAACCAAGCCTTTGCAATGGCTCAATAGCGACCACACCTGCGGATAGAAGTCTTGGGGCACCCGGTTCAATGCGCCATCAATTTGGCGGAGACGCCGCCAATTGCCTGATTCGGGCGGAGATTCCTGTTCTGGCAATACCACCCACTCGATCGCCCGACTCTGGCGAGAACTATGTAGCGACTCTTGTTGGAGCAAGGTACGGTTTAACCCTTCGTAGGAGGCAATCACACCCTGAAGCCGGGTTTTAATGTCGTGGGGGCTAAGCTGCATCAACTGCTCATAAGCTTCATCCTGAGTAACTTGGCGTTCTTTGGCAAGGTCACTGGTCAACAACAGGATCAAGTAGCCAACGCGCAGGGTCAGCAATCCATTGAACAAGGCAGGCTCACTTTTAATTAGCAAGCTCAGGTAAACCAAGATTTCCTGGGTTAGGACGCGATCGCGAATATCTTCGCGGCAGAACTCCTGAATCTTCTCAATAATTTCTGGCGGAGAGAGTGGACGAGTAATCAGGGAAGCTTCGCTGTAGGACTTGCCGATCGCAATTTGTTTCTGCCGCACCAAAATGTCCGTTGTGGCATCTCCCAAGCTCATATTGCTTTTCTCACAAAGCCCCGCCGCCCGCCGAATAATGCCCCACAGTTTCAGGAAGCTGGCGCGATCATAAACTTCATTCAGCAAATCAGCCACTGTCACTTTGACACCGAAACCGCCCAGTCCTGTATCAAACTCAACACCCTTTAACCGCGCTAGGTTACTCAGCAGCTCGATTTGTTCGTATAGGTTGTCAGATTCCTGCAGAGCCTGCAACAACAGCTTAATATCCTTCTCAGACTCCAGCTTGAATTCCTGAGAAATGCTGAGAGCTGCTATGTGATTTGGATTGAAGCCCAGATAGGCTGGTCGTGACTGGATTTCATGTACCGGGGCTTGGGTAAAGTCAAGGTTATGCAGAAAGTCAATTCGTTCTACAGTTGCCGTTTGGATCAGCTGATTCAAACGGCCTAATCGGACTTGGGAGCCATTGCAGTCGCCATCTTGCAAGTCCCGCAACAACGTTAGCATGGGCATTGCATCAACGTCGGTAGATTCCGCTTGAACCATGACATGGGTCAACAGCAGAGTCACTGTTGGCCGCCCCAGAGAACTCCAGTGTCGCTGGATGTGGGCAATTTCTGATCGAATCTGGCTAGCCAAAAAATGCGGATCAATAGTCAGGTAAAACTGTTGCGCATCCAGGAAGGACGGCAAAAACACGATCGTCTGCCCTGTAATCCGAAAGACACGAGATGTTGTCAGACTGCGGAGTCGGCGTGCTGGACGCCCGGTTAGCCCTAGCTTGTCATTACGCCCTAGTTGGGTATAGGCGGCAGCTAGTTCACTAGCCTGTCGCACTTGAATGGGAGCCACCTGTTTTGGCGTCTGGCTATCAATGCCATAGGCAGCCAGCATCGCTTGTAACGATTCATCCTCAGCTAGAATCGCGACTTGCACGATCGGTTTGCGCTGATGGCGAACATGCAGGTGCCTCCCCAGCGGGTCAATATCGCCTACTGTCAAAATTCCATCGCTGAGCATCTGACCCAGCAGATACAAGCTCTGTGCCCAAACCAACGGCACGTTTTCATTGGGTAGGCGCGGCTGGCTATGGGGGATCTGGCGTTCAGCAGCGATCGCCGCTTCTGGCACGTAGTAAAGCTCTGGCAGCAATTTTAGTCCGTCTCGCTCTACCAATGTGGCTTCTAGATACCTTTGGTAGGTTGCTATTTGCTCCGGGTCATTGCGAAATACCCCATCTAGCAGCAGATAGGTGAAGAACAATGGCCATTCACATTCAATGTGCTCAAACTGCTTCAGCTCCCAGGGTTCGTAGTGGAGCCGTGTGGTGTCCTCAATCACGGTTTGGTGGCCATCTCGCAAGAATCGCTTGCAGCCGTACTTGCCTTGCAGTTTGTCAATAATTTTTTGGCGGGTGCGATCGCACAACGCTTCGTCTTCCACAGCAAAAGCTGGAAACCCAATCACACTCAACAGGGCTGCATCCACCTCTTTAGAACTTGATTCTCTGGGTAGCAGCGATTCCAACGTAATTCGAGCCCGCGCAATTTCATCCGGCACCACATGAATTACAGAAGACTGCGATCCCCGCACGCCAAACAGGTTGAGGCCATTCATTGCTTCCAAAGCAGCTTTAGCCATGCCTACCGAACTGGCATTCAGTTCTGGGTTACCGTGATTAATTTTGTTTCCGCGCTCCCAAATACCGTAATCTGGTGTGCGGTAGGCACGGCCAATGTAGTAAAGCAGGTTCTGAATAAAATTAACTTCGTCCAGCGTGAAAATGATGTGCAGGCCAGAAGCGCTCATCTGTGCCAGCATCAGCAAAAAGATGGAGGTAGCATCCAGTTGCAAATGCCCCCACTTGTCATCGTCTACAACGGTATCGCCTGTTTTGGTATCGTACTTGGCATGCAGCGCATCCAGCGGGTCTTGGGTGACTTTGAAGCGTTCGACCTTGTGAGCTTGCTGCATCATGGCAAACAACAGCCCTCGCATTAGTTTGACAACGCTTTGCTCCAGCTCAAAGGTGCGCCCGCGATCGTCATCCAACTTGCGATAAGCCAAACCCAAGCCCCAAACCGCCAAAATGCTGTAAACATTGTCTCGCACCCAGGCATCGGTGTAATCTCCATGAGCATTGACAGCAGTACTGGCAGGCAATAGCCCAGAAATAGGGTTCTGACGTGCCAGGATAATGGTTTTGACTTGGTCGTAATAGCTACTCAGCCGATCGGAACGCGTGGAAGAAGTCACTGTCATGATGATTGGCAATCCAGGGTGGAGGTCGCTACACAGCCAAAAACGTTAAGAGGCAAATACAGTTGAAGCGGCTTATCCTGCTTAGTTCCAGCGGTAGTGTAACTAAGCCATCTAAATTCGCGTCTCCGTATTTTTACGAAAGCTTTATTAAAAGGGGCATAACAAACATCGTATTCACACTGAACTCAGACTAGTATTAACTGTGACGGTGAAAGCTAAGGATACCTTAACAGTGTCCAAGTTTAGGTTGGTTGTGTGATCGCCCTGTTTACGGTTCAACTGCATTTGGTATCAGTCGCATTTTAAATAAGCAAGAGCTTGATTGATTCTAAATTAACCTCATGAAGTTTCAATGGGTCTAGCTAGCAAGCCTTGCGACTGAGGGTGTGATGAGTGGGTCAGGATTTAATTTGGCGTTCTCTACTCGAAAGGTTTAAGCAGATAAGGAGTTTATGGATTTGCGCTAATTTGAGTCATGTTCCTTAGGCAAGGATTAGACTCAGGCATTTTCTGGGGCAGCATTTTCTGAAACAACTCAAGAGAGTGCCTTTTCACCTGTGGTACCCTGACCACGTTTTTCCCCGGCTTCATGCCGGGTTTTTCATTGGTCGACTTAGTCCTCACTATGGATCTAAGTCAGAGATTGCAACTGCTCTGAAATGTTACAGATTGCAACGTATAATGAAAAGCAATTCAATGTTGCAAATCCCGTAGAGACATCTCATGCGTGTTGCGATCGCTGGTGGCGGACTGGCAGGTTTAGCCTGCGCAAAATATCTGGTTGATGCAGGGCACACTCCCATTGTCTTGGAGCGGGCTGACGTGCTCGGTGGCTTGGTAGCGGCTTGGAAAGATGAGGATGGAGACTGGGTTGAAACTGGTTTACATGCCTTTTTTGGGGCATACCCCAACATGTTGCAACTATTGAGCGAATTGGGGATTGCAGACCGTTTGCAATGGAAGCGTCACGCTCTAATCTTTAACCAACCAGAGAAACCCGGTGTGCTGTCCTGGTTTGATGTGCCGGATATTCCAGCACCCTTCAACGTAATTGTGTCGATTCTACGGAATAACGATATGTTGACTTGGGAGCAGAAGATTCGCTTTGCTGTGGGGCTGCTGCCTGCGATCGTTCGTGGTCAAAAGTATGTAGAAGACATGGATCGCTACTCCTTACTGGAGTGGTTACGCAGGCAGGGCATCGACGATCGGGTCAACTCCGATATTTTTATCGCCGCGTCCAAAGCCTTGACATTCATTAATCCTGATGAAGTGTCGGCCACTATTCCTCTCACAGCACTGAACCGATTTTTGCAGGAGCGCTACGGCTCCAAAATTGCCTTTCTCGATGGTGCGCCTCCAGAACGCTTGTGTCAGCCCATTGTGGATTATGTGGTAGAGCGAGGCGGAGAAGTATGGGTCAATGCCCCACTGAAGGAAATAGCGCTCAATCCTGATGGCACGGTCAGTCACTTTGTCATTCGTGGGTTGAATGGTGTTCCTGAAGAAAGCATCCAGGCTGATGCCTACGTGTCGGCGATGTCAGTCGATGCGCTTAAGCTCTTGATGCCGGAAGCGTGGGCAGGTGAGCCGTTCTTCCAGAAACTAGAGGGATTGGAAGGGGTGCCGGTGATTAACGTGCAGATTTGGTTCGATCGCAAACTTACTGATGTGGATCAGTTGCTGTTCTCGCGATCGCCCCTGTTGAGTGTTTATGCCGATATGAGTGTCACCTGCAAGGGCTATGAAGATCCTGACAACTCTATGTTGGAACTGGTGTTAGCACCAGCCCAGGAATGGATTGGCCAGTCAGATGAGGCGATTGTGCAGGCGACGTTAGCTGAACTAGCCAAGCTCTTCCCTGACCAAATTCCTGAACCTGCCAGAGTGCTGAAAGCTAGAGTAGTTAAAACTCCGCGTTCAGTTTACAAAGCCATACCAGGGCGGCAAAAGTATCGTCCAGACCAAGCTACGCCGATCGCTAACTTCTTCTTATCAGGGAGTTACACGATGCAACCCTACTTAGGCAGTATGGAGGGGGCTGTACTTTCTGGTAAGCTGACAGCGCAGGCGATCGTGAACAGTTCCCTTGCCTCAACTGAGGTCGTTGAACCAAGGCACCCAATTCAAGTCTAGTGACTGGGCTGGGAGCAAGGTCTGAACCAATGAATGGCTCCTCTCGATAGCACTTCTAGCTTGTCGAGTACTCGGAATAGATTAGTAATGCCGATTTGAGACCTTCTTTTAGCCTGCGATGTTCGTCAAACGCCTCTGAGAACATGCTGCAACTGCCAGAGCAACCCCGCACAAAACCCTTGGCTTCCGTTGAGGATGCCTACGAAATCTGTCGTCAACTCACGGCTAAGTATTCCAAAACCTTTTACGTGGGTACTCTGCTTATGCCAGAGGCTAAGCGGCGGGCAATTTGGGCTATCTATGCCTGGTGCCGTCGTACTGATGAGTTGGTCGATGGCCCCTCTGCCAGTTTCACAACCAATGAAACCCTAGACGATTGGGAGCACCACCTAGAAGCGATTTTTGCTGGTTCTGCGATCGATGATATGGATGTGGCCTTAGTGGATACCTTAGGTCAGTTTCCCATTGATATTCAGCCTTTTCGTGACATGATTGCGGGGCAACGAATGGACTTGGCGCGATCGCGCTATCAAACTTTTGAGGAACTTCAACTTTACTGTTATCGCGTTGCGGGCACAGTTGGGCTCATGACCCTACCTGTAATGGGCATTGACACGACCATTTCCACTGCACCTTGGGCTGCTAATCAGAAACTAGTTCAGAATCCGGAAGACCAAGCGATCGCTCTTGGTATTGCCAATCAACTCACCAACATCTTGCGTGATGTTGGGGAAGATGCCCGTCGCGGACGCATTTATCTACCCTTAGAAGACCTTGAGCGATTTAACTACTCCGAGGCTGATTTGCTTGCTGGGGTTGTGGACGATCGCTGGCGCAATCTCATGACCTACGAAATTCAGCGTGCCCGCCACTTTTTTGCTCTGGCCGAGCGCGGCATCAATGCACTTAGCCCTGATGCTCGTTTTCCAGTTTGGGCAGCCCTCATTCTCTATCGGGGTATCCTGGATGAAATTGAGCGCAACCAATACGATGTCTTCCGCAAGCGCGCCTACGTCTCTACCCGGCGAAAGTTATCCTGCTTGCCGATCGCCCGCCTGCGTGCTACTGTCCTCTAAACCAAAGATGCAAAATCTTCAAAGGCATCAATGCGGGTTACGTTAGGAGGCTCTCACTGTAGCATCACGGCAAACCCTCTAACTTCCACACGGCAACGTTCGACACCAGCAAGATAATGCAAAAAAAGAGGGTGCGTGACACCCTCTTATAAATTTAAATTAAGCAACCTACTAGGAAGTAAGAATCGACTTCTTAGAAAGTGAACGTAGTACGGATAGTACCAACCACTTGCGTATCGTTAGCATCGTTGTGCTCAGGGTCGAAGATTACAATCACACCAGGGGTGATAGCAATATTCTTGGTTAGAGCAAACTTATAGAATGCTTCCACATGCAGAGAGGTATCAGGATCCCGTGCGGCATCGCTACGTGTAACCTTAGGTGGAATACCAACCAAAATAGCGCCTAGGCTACCTTTGCTACCCAAATCAGGAAAGGCTACGTAAACAGCGCCGTTTTGAACCGTAGCATCACGACGGAGACCACGAACCTCATCCACTAGGGCAATACCATACCAACCACCAATTACTAAGCCTTTGCCAATCCCAAAGTTAACATTGGCAAAAAGGGTGTCAGAGGTAGTAGCCACGTTGCCAAAGGGACGGCGTGCCAACAAACTACCAGTCGTACCCGTGATGTTTACATCATCACCAATAGCTCCTGGACTTGCACCAGGGTAGTAAGAGCGCACATAACCAACTGCCAACTTCAAGGTCTTGCTAGGTGAGAATACTACTTGACCCAACGCGGAGAAAGAACCCTCGAACAAACCGTTACGGAAGCCAGGGTTGTTGCTACCAGTATCAGCGATATAGCCGCCTTGAACCGCAAACACTTCACCCAAGCCAACGCTGAATGTAAAACCAGCGCCACTGGCACCACTACGCAAGTAAGGATTGAAACGGCCAAAGCGTGAGATTGCTCCACCACCACTGCTTGCCAGAGGGCTGACTGGATCAACTAAGCCATCGTAGAATTCATTGCCTGTCGCATCAATCTGAATGCCAATGTTATCGCCCAGCTTGAAGCGGTAGTAAAGTTCATCAATAGCAAGTTCGTTGTCGTTGCTATCGTCAAAGCCCAAGCGGGTCATGTTGGTACCAGTCACAGCTGAGTTGAACTGAGTGATGTTCTTGGCTTCCAAACGGGTGCGCAAACGGTCTTTACCGGTAAAGCTAGTATCAAAGTTCAAGCGAACCCGGTCAGCAAAAATCGTTTCTGTGGGGTCGTTTCGTGTGCCTACCGCATCACCAAAGGTATCAGCGATCGCAAAAATCACTTCCCCATTCAACTTGGTTGTGGTGGAAAACTGCTGCTTCTCTAACGTCGCTGTCCGCGCTTCTAGCGCATCTACTCGTCCTCGCAAGGTGGCTAACTCAGCCGCAAATTCCTCTTGCAATCGCTTGATTGCCTCCAAGTCTTCTTTGGTAGCAAACCCACCCGTGTTGGAACGAATCAATTCCTGCACCTTGTCCAAGCACGCATTCAACCCAGCCGCAAACTCATACCGGGTCAGGTACTGGTTGCCTCGGTAGGTACGATCTGGATAACCGACAATGCACCCATACCGCTCAACTAAGGATTGCAATGCCTGAAATGCCCAATCCGTAGGGCGTACATCCGTTAGCTGCGAAACAGAGGTTACTTGGTCAAGTTGGTCACCACTGCCGGTGTAGCTGGCTAATTGCTTTAAAGTTGCGGCTTCATTGAGCGAAGCAGGAGCTGCTTGCGTATCAGCCTGAGCTTGAGCTATCGTTTCAGGCTGGGCAGCGGCTGATAGTGCTGTCGCCCCAATCAGCGCAGGAGCAAGCCACATTGCACTCCATATTCTACGAGACATAGGTTCAATCCTCACATCCGTGTAAAAATTAACAGATCAGCGATCTAGAGAAACTATACCAGATCCAACCCGCGCAATATTTAGGCTCAAAGTAGAAATCTAATTCATGTGAGTCTAACAATTTTAATACTCTACAGTTGGCCTCCTTAAGGCACAACTAATGAATGAATAAGTAAAGGTTAAATAGACCACCTAGATAGAAAACCTTTTGAACTAGATGAGTTTCTGCAATGGCTCTGAGCAAGCTGCATAGACAGCATGTACTCTGCTGTCAAGCTGGCTTGTTTTAGGTTTGACCATGTGATTTTGGTAAAGATTAGGATAGTATCTGTGAGGGTTAGGGTGATTGGCTAACACGAGATTAAGTCGCCTTCAATGCTTGTTTCGACAGGTTGTTTGGTTACTTGAGTTGGCCTCAAAAGTCGATGTCAACGTAGTTTTCACGGACTTACGTTCTTATTAACTAGTTCTTATTAACTATTAGATAGTCTCTATAGGCTGGTGCCCTTGTTCTTTGTTCAACAGTAGCTTTTTTAAAGCTTTTGAACGGATCCAACTTGCAGTAGTCGCTCCAAATTGGATCGTGCTAG
>Ga0224722_1000117_pt1 | contig 44477 bp, 55 predicted proteins | sample Balambano_FR1_Me_FD_161646 | JGI IMG/M metagenome (GOLD analysis project Ga0224722, IMG submission 161646) | Freshwater sediment microbial communities from Lake Towuti, South Sulawesi, Indonesia - Balambano_FR1_MetaG | ecosystem: Environmental > Aquatic > Freshwater > Lake > Sediment | place...
CTTGATTTCATATCTGTTTGAGATACTAATGTTTGGGATTGTAATGGGCAGCTTATAATTCCAAACACTGCGCTGACGCTACTAATCAAACGGTCGAGTTTGAGATGCATTTTCAAAAACTTTCAGAGAATCCCAATCTGCCATCGGTTGCGATAGATTTCACCAATCGCTTCATTCGCCAGTTGGTTTAGATTTGTAGCAAGCCGAAATCCACTTTCTATTCGATAGGGGACAGAAAAGAGTATTCTGCCCCCCTTTTTTTTGTTTTAAGCTTTCTTTCGATACTTCTGAATGAACCCATTTTTGCCATTAGCAGTCTTATCAGACACACAACCCCAAGTGGGTTAACCACACTCGTTACCGCAGGTAATTGATAACTATGAAAGTGAAGAACTTATCTCTGCTCGTATCTGCAACGATCTTGGCTCTGTCCTTTGCACCAGCTCTGCCTTCTATGGCACAGAGTTCTGACCCTGGCCAAGCGGCTCCTACCCGTGTTCGCAAGGCTAATAAGCTGAACTTGACCGAGCAGCAAAAAACGGAAATGAAGCGTATTCGTGAAACCGGTAAGGTAAACATGGAGCGCTACCTGGGGTCGATCGGCAAGCTAGACCAATTCAAAGCTGGAATCGCTGCAGGCCAAAAGCCTAGGGAAGTGATGCAGTCCTTGAACCTGACCGATGCCCAGAAACAAGAACTGCGCAACATCATGGAGCAATCTCGCCGTGAAGCTGAAAATGTTCTGACTGAAGAGCAAAAGCAACAACTGCGTCAAAGCCGTGAAGGACGCCAATCACGTCGGGTTATGCGTCAACCTCGCTAGGCGAAATGTGTCTCTGAACTGAGGTGTATCTGGTTTGGCGCTGAGCTTAACGCTCTACAAGCTCAACAATACGTGGCAATAACTGCTTAGCATTATTGCAGCGAAACTCATCTCTAAACTCCCATAACCCCTTCTGATTACGTATTTTGACGTACTTGAAGGGGTTTCCTGTTGATACACTGGGGTTAGCAGCGGCTTATCGTATGTGCCCACTAAACACAATCAAACTCGATCGCTAACTTTTGCTAATCTATCTAATTTAAGGAAAGTTCTCTGACCAGGAACTCTGACTTAATTAACCATTATCTGAGACGCTGTTAAGCCTGCTTGATTCATGACCAATCTTCCTAATCAAATCCGGCAAAGTGACCTGATTTATCAACTCGTTCTCGATCGCCATACATTGAAAGAACTAGGTCGAGTTGAGGTGATGTGGACCTATCCTCCAATGCATCGAGTTCTAGGTTTCATTTGTAAATCGGGGTTTTTGGGCGGACAAAAAGCAGCGTTCAAATTGGCGCAGATCTATGCGCTGGGAAGCGATGGCCTGCTGACCGAGGGGCAACCCGATGAAACCGACAGCGATCGCGTCAGCAAGTTGGAATCACTGCTGCACTATGAAGTGTGGAGCGAAACTGGTAGCAAAGTTGGCAAAATTATTGATTACCTGTTTAATCCTCACACAGGCTACGTGACCAACTATCTTGTTATCGGCGATCGCTTCTTGGATAACATCTACTGCCTTTCACCCGCCCATATGATTAGCTTTGGTTCCCAGCGGGTTTTGGTTAGGGAAGCGGCGATCGACACTTGGCCCATCTATCGCAAGGGTGTTCCGCAAAAGCTCAGCGAAGTAACAGCTTTGCTGGATGATTTGTCGATAGACATACAAGCTCTGGGTCAAACCACCACCCAACAAGCAAAGCTCCGCTGGCGTGACCTGTCTCAGCAAGCCAAAGAATTAGCATCTCCGCTGGCACAACAAGCGCGAGAAACCATTCAAATTCTAAATGAGCAGTTGCAAGAAGCAGCCCAAGCTGCTGAAGATGAACCTTTCCAACCTGCCACTGATAAAACACAGGCGATCGATTCAGATCCCGTGCCGAATAAAAAAGCTAATGATGTTAAAGCTGCCAATAGTGTCACAGCCAATGATTGGGATGTAGATTCCCTGTGGGATGACCTTCCACCCACTTTATCCAGCCAACCACCTTTTACCCAACCTGCACCGAAACCCACCCCTACCGCAACAGTCTCTAACTCCCAAAATGACGATGAACCCTGGGTTTAGCTGTCCTGACTCGCAACTGCTAAAACTTTTGGTAGATGTCAATCAAAACATCGTTATAAGTTATTGAAATGCAATTAGAGAAAAATCAAATTCTGTTTGTAGGGGCTAGTCGAGGTATTGGTGCGGCTGTCGCTCAACACTTTGCTCAAAAAGGCGACTATGTAATCTCTGTTTCAAGGAGTCAACCTGCTGTAGGCGTCTGGATTCAAGCAAATATTTCTACAGCAGAAGGGATACGAACAGTTGTTGATAGAACCGATGAGTCTCGCTTGGATGCACTGTTATTTATGGGTGGAGTGTGGGAAAAAGGCGCGTTTACGGAATGATATGACTTTATGCAAAGTCCCAATCAAGAACAGAGAATTTAGCCCTGAAGCAATGGCAAAAGTCACGGTTACCACGTTCATCAAGGAAGAGTTGAAGAACAGACTAAAAGCCCTAGCAGACGTAGAACGTCGATCGGTGTCTCAAATGGTCGCTATCCTGATTGAACGTGCAATAAAAGAGGAAATGAGATTATAGGATTGGTCAAAAGGGGAAAACGAGTTTTATACTCCAGCCAGTCTCGTTGTGTACCAACTCGATCCGGCGAATAAACTCTCGGAAATAAAAGCGGCATTCTGCTTCAGACAGATCAAGCCAGAACTGGGGTAGGGAAACCGTTTGGGCGATCGCTACTAAGTTGGCTGGTGGAAGCTGATCTAACTGACTCTGAAGGTTAGCCAGGTCTGTACGGAGGGTGTAGGCTCGCAGAGCAGCCGTTTCCTCATCCAGAATGCCCTCCACGACCAAATTTGGTAGTTGGTCAAGAATTGCTTGCTGCGCTGCGATCGCCCCTACTATTCCTTGCTTAGCTGCACCTATGTTGGGATTGACCTCTGCTAGTGCAACAGGCAAATCAGCACAAATACGCTCAATGGTGGCTTGAAATACCTGCTCGTAGGCAATTGTGCGGCATTTCGGTTGTTGAGGGCACTGGCGCGGACGCAGGTAAAGGTAGGTGAGATCGGAGCGTGGCGTGGTCACATTTGTAATGGTCATGGGAGATTGGCACTGGGCGCAGACAACCAATCCTGCTAGCGATCGTGGGGCACTGGCCGATCGAGGTGGAAGCCGCCGATTTCGTCGCAGCAGTCGGTCAACCTGAGCCGCCTCTTCTCTAGAAATGATCGGCATGTGGGTGTCGCGCACAATCTTGCCATCCTGATAGGCTAAGTCGCCTCGATAGACTGGATTGGTGAGCCAGCGATGCCCGGTGGAGACGGCTATTTTCTTGTTGTACTTCTTGGCCAAATGGCGAACGGCTCCGCGCAGAGAACCAAATAACAGAAATTGCTCAAAGAACTCTTTCACTACTGGGGCTGTCGTGCGATCGACCACGTAACCCCGCTGACCACGCCGATAACCATAGGGCGGCTTTCCCGGTGGTGGTAGTGCATTGACCCGATTGCGGGCATGTCCCTGCTGAATCCGACGACTCCGCTGAGCCTGATAAATTTGCTGAGTGTATTGCCATGCCTCTAGGGCATATCCTGTGGGGGCAGGTTGCTCCAGTACAGTGATAGGAATGGTGAGCACGTTTAGTTCGGCGAGGCGATCGCGGACTTCCTGTACCGACGTGCCCAAGTCATCTAGCCGTCGCAGAATAATTTGCTCAGGCGGTTGGGTTTGGCAAGCCTGGAGAAGTTGCTGCCATTGGGTGCGATCGCTCCTGCTAGTTGTCAGTTTTACCTGGGAGAGGGTGCGATCGTGATAGACCTGGGTTACCTCTATGGGCCAGTTGGGAGAAACACCTGCCTCAAGCAGCGAGTCCTGACACCAATAGGCAAATACCGCCATAGCGATCGCTCCTGCTTAGGATTGACTCAGTTCAATTACATTGCCGTCCGGGTCTTGGGTAAACAGCGCTGCTCGACCTGACCCACTCATCTGTACTGGTAGCCCATGAGCCAACAGCGCATCTTTCGCTGCATCCAAATTATCTACCGCGAAAGCCACATGACGATTGCGCCCCCACTTTTCTGGATTTACCAGCGCAGTCGCTGCCGTCTCAGCCACCATTAAATGGATTTGATAGCCAGAAATCTCGTACCAGGCACCGGGAAACTTGAGGTCACGTTCTACTTTGGGTAACCCCAACACAGTGCCGTAAAAGTGTTCTGCAATTGCTAAATCCGTGACCAGCAGGGCAGTGTGCAGACATTGGGTGACGTTCATGAGATATTAGCTCAGACGAAGGAGGCTCGATCGCCATCATACGATACCGCAGCCAACTGAAATGGTTTCTTAGAGTCGCCGCAAGGCATAGCTGCTTCCTTTACAATCGGTTAAGTAATGAAACCTGGACGAGATTAGGACTATGCGCGTTGCGATCGTTGGAGCAGGGTTAGCTGGCTTGGCAGCAGCGGTTGAATTAGCCGATGCCGGACATGACGTAGCAATCTACGAGGCGCGATCGTTTGTTGGCGGCAAGGTCGGCAGTTGGGTCGATGCAGACGGCAACCACATCGAAATGGGGCTGCATGTCTTCTTTAATAACTATGCCAACCTGTTTGAGCTAATGCAGCGTGTGGGAGCCTCTGATGCACTTCTGCTCAAAGAGCATGTCCACACATTCATCAACCGCGGTGGAGAAATTGGTAAGTTAGATTTTCGCTTTTTGCTAGGTGCGCCATTTCACGGCCTCAAGGCGTTTTTCACCACAGAACAACTGACCTGGCTAGACAAACTGCAAAATGCGATCGCCCTTGGCACTAGCCCGATCGTTCCTGGCTTGCTTAACTACGACGCTGCTATGAAATGGATTCGAGCACTGGATTCGGTCAGCTTTGCCGATTGGTTCCGTAGCCACGGTGGCTCACAACATAGCCTCAAACGCATGTGGGATCCGATCGCTCTCGCTCTCGGTTTTATCAACACTGAAGAAATTTCCGCTCGCTGCATGCTCACCATCTTCATGATGTTTGCCGCCAAGACAGAAGCCTCTCGGCTCAATATGCTGGCTGGCTCACCCAGTGAATACCTGCATCAACCCATCCTTGCCTATTTGCAGGAACGAGGCGGCCAGGTACACACCCGCCGTCAAACCCGCCGCATCTTGTTCGAGTCACAGAATGGACAAACCCACGTCACTGGGCTGGTCATAGCTGATGGCGATCGCGAAGAAACCATCACTGCTGATGCCTACCTAGCCGCCTGTGATGTCTCCGGTATTCAGCGGTTGCTGCCCACAGAATGGCGGCAATGGCCAGAGTTCGATCGCCTCTATCACCTAGAGGCTGTTCCAGTAGTAACCGTGCAACTACGCTTCAACGGCTGGGTTACTGAAATGGCCGATGCAGCCGAACGCACTCAGGTACAGCATGCAGCAGGTATCGATAACCTGCTCTACAGTGCCGATGCTGACTTTTCCTGCTTTGCCGATTTGGCCTTAACCAGTCCTAAAGACTACTACCGCGAGGGACAAGGCTCTCTGATGCAGGTAGTGCTAACCCCCGGCGATCCCTTTATCAAAATGAGCAACGACACCATTGCTCAGCACGCTCTCAAGCAGATTCATGACCTATTCCCCTCCTCTCGCGAACTAACCATGACCTGGTTCAACGTAGTGAAATTAGCGCAATCGCTCTACCGGGAAAAACCAGGCATGGATCCCTACCGTCCCAACCAAAAAACACCTATCCCAAACTTTTTCCTGGCTGGCAGCTACACTGCTCAAGATTACATTGACAGCATGGAAGGAGCCACCATTTCTGGTAAGCAGGCTGCCCAAGCCATCCTGGAACCTACAGGCTACCGAGTCAAAGGCACTGGACTGTTTAAATATTGAGTCAGATTTGGTCGGGATACGCTAACGTCATTGATAATCGATCGTTCCTTTGTAAGGCACCATGGCTGACTTTCTAGAACACACCGTTCAAACCGAAATTGACGCACCGATCGACCTAGTGTGGAATCTGTGGTCTGACCTTGAGCAGATGCCTCGCTGGATGAAGTGGATCGAAGCTGTCACTGTTCTGGAAGATAATCCTGACCTCTCTCGCTGGAAATTGGCTACAGGTAACTTGGAATTTAGTTGGCTGTCACGCATTGTGAAAATAGTGGATCACCAGATCATCCAATGGGAATCAGTGGATGGGCTGCCCAATCGCGGAGCTATTCGCTTTTACGATCGGGGTGAGGAAGGTAGCATCGTCAAAATGAGCGTCGCCTATTCCATCCCTGGCTTTTTGGGACAACTGTTGGATAGGCTGATCATCGGGCGCATTGTCGAATCGACCCTACAAGCAGATTTAGCTCGGTTTTGCGACTACGCCATCAAAGCAAAAGAACAATCCTCAGTCTAGTCAAGTTAGTTGTTGCCAAAGATTTCCGTTAACAAACGAAGGCAGCACTGCTATATGTAACTAGGCAATATCCCCCTTTGAGGTCAAGAAAGGCCAATGTCGGGTAGGAAACCTTGAAATTTTCTCTATTTTGGTTAAATACGTGCAAAGGCAACTTTAAATCAGTTGCCTAGGCTACATCTACACCTGTTGCTAGGCACCAGGGTTGATAGCTCTTCTCTCGCCAACAAAGGTTGCTAGTGGTATTAAGCCTCTGGTAGCCGTTGTGTAGATAGCCTTGTCCCTCTACAAAACGTCCATCTACAAAATTGAGGAAATTTGAGATGAAATTCTTTCTATCTGCCAAGTCTATGGTTTTGCGGACAGTAGCCGCAATGCTGATGGCTGTGCTGCTGGTGGTTAGTCCACTGTTTACTGCCAGTGCCCAAGCTGATGATGTCAATCTTGTATCGATCGCACAGCAATTTTTGAAAACAGTGAATGATGCTCGTGCTCAGTTTGACAACGTCTTCAATGATTCTCAATCTACCTTTGACGAAGGGTTGAGCGATCTACGCACCATTCTCAAAGATTTACCCGATGATTTGCAACGCCTCTCGACTGAGAAAAATGCAGCAACCCGTGACAAGCTGCGCCTCGAAATTGCCGAAAAGCAAAAGGCTCTCAAAACCTTTGCTAGCTCGTTTGACGATGTAATCGCCAAAGCAGACACTGCTGACAAGAACTTTGATAAAGCGATCAGCTCAGCTCGCAGCACTCTGAAGAAAGCATTGGATCAAGCACAGGATGAAGCCAGTGCTGATATCGCCCAAAAGACCAATGGCTTGAAGCAAACCTTGACCGAAACCGCTAAGGCGATCGCTAGCTTGAGCGATGATGCTACCCGCGTGCTCAATGGCAAAGCCTTTGTTCCCACTCGGTTCCAAGATGAGCTGAATTTGCTCAATACTGCTTTGGATGGCACTAGCAAGCTGTTTAAGGCTTTTGCTAGCTAAATACCCTATCAGAAGGATCCTGTGATACTTCATAGATCAGGATCCTTCTGATAAACTACTTTACATTCTGAAACTCTGCTACCACACTTCTCTACTTTTGACTGTGATCAACAAGCTTCCTTAGGAGTTAATCATGAAAAAAGTTCATTCTTCTGTTAAAGCGATCGCAGCAGCGGCTGTAACCGTAGCTACTATTGCTTCCTTCTCCGCCCCTGTTCATGCTGACATTGTTGAAACTGCCAAGAAATCCTGCACGGATGACGCTGTGGCCAAAGGTTACACCGTCAACAACGTTGTAACCGCAGAACAGACGGCAGATGGTGGTGCTGTAGTCAAGCTAGATTTAACCAAGAACAGCGACGGCACCAAGGCTCCTCTGACCTGCACTCTAGGTAAGGATGGCAAAGTGGCCTTTGGTGAAGCTGTGACCACGACTACCGAAACCGCACGCAACACCGCTTGGCCTTGGTTGCTGCTGCCTCTGCTGGGTCTGCCCGCGCTGCTATGGTGGGCTCGTGGTCGCAACGCTGAACCAGTTCGCACTGTTTCCCGTGACTACGTTTCTGCTAGCCGCTTCGTTCCTGGTGAGCGTGTTGACGCTATTGTACGTTCAACCACCGATGCTCTAAACATTCACTCTGGCCCTGGTACCAGCTACAACGTCACCGGAACCCTAAACAATGGCCAGCGTGTTACCCTTTCTGGACGTTACGACAATAACTGGGCAGAACTGGCCAGCGGTGGTTGGATTCCTACTCAGTACCTGGAAGCCGCTCGCTACGTTTCCTAGTTAACCAGTTAAGTTGAGCCAAAAAACAAAAAAGAGGAGAGTCGCCCATTGAGTTGAGCGACTCTTTTTTATGAACGGTCGATCGCTGTTAGGAGTTTTATAGCTGTAGACCTATTGCTAAGGTTCTAACTTCCTTGACAATAGCCATACTAGGCTGACAAATAGGTGTAGCGACTGAGACTCCGCTCATAGTTTTGTAGCAACAGTTGGGATTCTTGTAGGGTAATACGCTTTTCTTGCAGGGCTTGTTCCGTTTGCTGACGAATGCTTTCTACTAAGTCTTCAGAGTCATACTGCACATATCCCAGCACTTCGGTCATGGTGTCGCCTTTAACTACATGTTGGATGCTGTAGCCTTTGGGTGTGAGGGCAATATGTACGGCGTTAGTATCACCAAAAAGATTGTGTAGGTTGCCCATAATTTCTTGGTAAGCACCATTTAGGAACATTCCTAAGTAGTAAGGTTCATCAGGCTTGAGTGGATGCAACTCCAGCACATGTTTTACGTCGTAAAGATCAATAAATTGGTCGATTTTGCCATCGCTGTCGCAGGTCAAGTCAGCCAGAGTACCGCGGCAGGTGGGTTCTTCGTCAAGGCGATGAATAGGCATGATTGGGAAAAGCTGATCGATCGCCCAGCTATCTGGAGCCGACTGAAATACCGATAGGTTGACGTAGTAAATCGACGCCATGATTTTTTCCAAGTCTTCCAGGTCATCGGGTACATATTCCTGCTCGCGGGCAATGTGCAGAATTTTTTCGCAGCAGGCCCAATACAACCGCTCAGCACGAGCCCGTTCTGGTAGGCTGAGGTAGCCAAAGGTAAATAGGCTAACGGCTTCTTGTTTAAACTGGGAGGCATCGTGGTAAGCCTCTTGATAGTTCTGTACCGTGATGGACGTGTAGGTTTCGTATAAGTTGCGGATAATCAAGTGCTCTTTGTCATGGGGAGGCTGGGGCGTACCAGAGGGAACTTCACTAGTGCTGAGGGCATTGAACACGAGTACTGATTGGTGCGAGGCGATCGCCCGCCCACTTTCGCTCACCAGGATAGGAGTTGGAATCCCAGCCGTATCGCAGGCATCTTTTATGGCTGCAACAACATCATTGGCATAATTTTGCAAGTCGTAGTTCATTGAGGCGTAGAAGTTGGTTTTGGAGCCATCGTAATCAACCCCAAGCCCGCCACCAACATCGACATACTGCATGCCAGCCCCTAACTTCACCAGTTCCACAAAGATTTGCCCCGCCTCACGCAATGCATCTTTAAGCACAGCGATCGACGAAATTTGTGAGCCAATGTGGAAGTGCAACAGTTGCAACGAGCCCAGCATATCGGCAGAACGGAGTTGTTCTACCGTGTGGAGAATTTCGGGAATGGTGAGGCCAAATTTGGCGCGATCGCCTGCCGACGTACCCCAGCGGCCCACCCCGCTGCTGCTGAGCTTGGCGCGTACTCCTACAATTGGTGGAATACCCAGTTTGCGACTGGCTTCAATGACCAAGTCAACTTCTTCAATTTGTTCCAGCACAATGATGGGAGTTTTGCCCAACCGCTGAGCCAGAATTGCTGTTTCAATGTACTCCCGGTCTTTATAGCCATTACAAATTAGCAGGGATCCAGACGTGTTCAATGTTGCCAGGGCAATCATTAACTCTGGCTTGGAACCAGCCTCTAATCCAAACTGGTGCGGCTTGCCAAACTTCACCAGAGCCTCTATCAAGTGGCGCTGCTGGTTACATTTCACTGGAAAGACACCCCGGTAAACCCCTGGGTAGTTGTAACGGGCAATCGCCTTGGCGAAGGCTGAGTTCAATCGTTCAATTCGATCTTCCAAAATATCGGGGAACCGAATTAGCAAGGGTAGGGACAAATTGCGTTGTTGCAATGCCTGCACCAATTGATGCAAGTCCAACGATCCCCCCCGTTCGCCTCGAGGAGATACAGTCACATGCCCTGCTGCGTTAATCGAAAAATAGGGCTCACCCCAGCCTGTAATGCGATACAGTTCCTCACTGTGCTCGATCGTCCAAGAATTTGCCTGGGGGCGATCGGCATGGCCATTGCTTCCAACAACCTCAGACTGGCTACTTGCCTGAGTTGGCTGCTCTGGCACAGGCGACTTATCTGCTGGATCTTTTGCCTTTGTCGTCCCTGCCTGTCGTGCCATGTTGCCTCCCAATCACAATGTGTTACCAGTCTGGTATCGTAGCGTATCCAGAGAAAGGCTGCTGACTGCGCAGCCTACGAACAGGCAGGTAAACGGTTCTAACTTTTGCTGTCAATGCCCAACTGACCCTTGGCCGCAGCCAAAACTTTGGCAGCACTGGCTTTGCTAGCACTCACTAGGGATTGCCCAGTGCCTACTTCATTTTCTGAAGGTTGCCCGACGCGGTTAACTGAATTGCGCAAGCCCCGTCCAGCATTGAAGGCATTAGTCCAAATCCATTCGCCAGCCACCAGCACAATGCAAAAGATTAGCCATAACAACAAGCCAAATTCTTTGATGATTGACCAGGTTAATGTAAAAACATCGCCATAGGTACTGGCTGTGCTGGGAGCAGTAATTAATGTCCAGAGTTTGCTAGCTTGGGCTCTAACTTTTTGCATTGAGGGCACCTCGTCGATCGTGAATACACGCAAACAGCATCGCTAGAGCAACCCAAGTTCGTCAAGTCCTCTAGATATCAAACTAGATATCAAAGAAGTTGATGAATTATGAACATCTTTGTTAGAACGTATCTTTAATTCCTTGCTGAACACTTGCGGCGTCTATCTTGCCATACCTCTCCCAATCAATAAGACTAGGGGCTAGCTCAGCGATTAAGTTCCTTGACCAGGCAGTTTCCTAACCTTCGCTTGAGAGATAATGACACCACGTAGCCAAGCTGAATGAGAGCTATGTCAACAGAGCATCGCACACTACTCCAAAACATCAGTTGGTCAAAATATGAGCAATTGCTAACAGAGATGGGATCTGATCGCACTGCTCGCTTCACCTACGATCGCACCCGGCTGGAAATGATCACCCCATTGGATGAGCACGAGCGCTGCCGCAAATTGATTGAGTCCATGATCCTGGTGATTACAGAAACCCTCGGCTGGCCAGTGGAAGGCTACACCTACCCCACCCTCAAGCGCATCGATTTGCAACGTGGTACCGAACCCGAAGCAGGGTACTATTTGCGCCACGCCTCGAAAATGCGTGGTAAATCCTATGTCGATCTTGCTAGCGACCCTCCGCCTGACTTTATTTTGGAGGTAGCTCTCTCCCGCAGCGAGTTAAATAAGTTTGCTATCTATGCCGAGCTAGGTATTCCTGAAGTTTGGCGCTACATCAGCAAACCTGGTGAAACCTTCCTCAAAGGCAATTTTTTCATTCACTATCTAAAGGGCGATCGCTACTACGAAGAAGACTACGGTCTGGCATTTCCCTTTCTCTCCGCAGGGCGGATTCTACAATTCATTGACGAAAGCGACACTCTCGGCCTGATGACAGCACTGCGAAACCTGCGCCACTGGCTGCAAGAAGTTGCTCCTTCAGCAAAGTAGAGTCGCTTTCGTCCAACGAAACCACCGCCACTGAAATTCCTTCACACTTTCTCCACTTACCTCCCCTCAAAGCCCATGCTCCCTCGCCATCAGAGGTAAAGCAGCTAACGTTACAATGCAAAAGGTGCGTATTGTGGATAACTGGGTTAGATGACCGTTGAAAACGAGGCAAAATTAAATCGCTTTACCGGGGTTGCATCTCCCCAACGCTTCCTAAAGCGGGAACTCATTCCCTTTGTTGCAGACTTGCGTTTAGCGATCGTGCTGCTGTTGGCGATCGCCCTGTTTAGCATCGCCGGCACCGTCATTGAGCAAGGGCAGTCCGTCGCCTTTTATCAGGCTAACTATCCCGAACACCCGGCTCTGTTTGGCTTTCTCACATGGAAAGTGATTGGCTGGCTGGGACTGGATCACATGTACCGCACTTGGTGGTTTCTGTCACTGTTGGTTTTGTTTGGTACTAGCCTAACTACCTGCACGTTTAAACGGCAATTGCCTGCCCTGCGCTGGTTTTCGCGCACCTGGAATTTCTATACTCAACCGCGACAGTTCCAGAAGTTTGCTCTCAGCGCCGAGTTTGACCAGCGATCGCTTGACCAAATTCTGCCTTTATTGGAACAGCGTCAGTACAAGGTTTTTCGGCAAGATAATACGCTCTACGCCCACAAGGGAATTTTGGGGCGCATTGGTCCAATCGTTGTCCACGCCAGTATGCTGCTAATTTTGCTAGGGGCGATCGTCGGTGCTATGTCCGGATTCATCGCCCAGGAAATGGTTCCCAGCGGCAGCACCTTTCAAATCAAGAATGTCACCGATGCTGGACCTCTGGCTGCATCCCAATTGCCCCACGATTGGTCAGTTAAGGTCAACCGTTTCTGGATTGACTACACACCCAAAGGGGACATTGACCAGTTTTATTCAGATATGTCTGTTTTAGATGCAGATGGCACTGAGGTAAAGCGCGACACAATCCATGTCAACAAGCCCCTGCGCTATAAAGGCGTGACACTCTACCAGGCAGATTGGTCGATCGCGGCTGTTCAGTTCAAACTGAACAACAGCCCTGTGTTTCAACTGCCTATGGCGTTACTGGACACAGGTGGCAAAGGACGAGTATGGGGCACCTGGATTCCTACCAAGCCTGACCTCAGCGCTGGCATTTCCCTAGTTGCTAAAGATTTGCAAGGCACTCTCTTGATTTATGGCACCGATGGCACTTTGATTACATCCACCCGCACAGGGCTCTCCACCGAGGTAAATGGCGTCAGCCTCACCATACTGGATGTTATCGGCAGCACTGGCTTGCAAATCAAAGCTGACCCAGGCATTCCGATCGTCTACGCAGGCTTTGGTGGCCTAATGATTGGCGTATTAATGAGTTACATTTCCCACTCACAACTGTGGGCTTTGCAGCAAAATGGCAAACTCTACATTGGTGGCAAAACTAACCGTGCCCAAGTCGCCTTTGAACGAGAAATGCTGACCCTACTAGACCAAATTAACGCTACATCTACCCTTGCCAATCCCAGGTTAGCAGCGCAGTAACGGCTTTCCCGTGTATGGGTGGAAGCCTACTTCTGTAAGGATTTGTCAGTAAAGCGATCGCTGATTAAGCCCCTGGGGCATCCTCAAAAAGACAGGAAATCGTCGTTTCAGTGTTGCTGCCCATGACTGCCCCCACCAAACTCATCATTGAAGCTGGCCGCATTGAACGCCAATACTGGCAAGACCTTTGGCGCTACCGAGAACTCCTCTACTTCTTGGCTTGGCGAGATATTTTAGTTCGCTACAAACAAACGGCGATCGGCATTGCTTGGGCACTCCTGCGGCCATTTTTAACCATGATTGTATTCACAGTCGTGTTTGGTAATTTGGCAAAGCTGCCTTCTAATGGGGCTCCTTACCCAATCTTGGTCTGTGCTGCTATGCTGCCCTGGCAACTTTTTGCTAATGCCCTCACCGACTCAAGCAATAGCCTGATTACCAATGCGAATCTACTCACCAAAGTCTATTTTCCACGCATAATCATTCCTATCAGCGCAACTATTGTTAGCTTTGTAGATTTCTTAGTCTCAGGGCTAATTTTACTAGGGCTAATGGCATGGTATGCTTTCATTCCTAGTTGGCGAATCCTTACTCTGCCGTTATTTATTCTAATCGCATGTGGTGCTGCTATTGGAGCTGGATTATGGTTCGCCGCCTTGAATGTGAAATATCGAGACTTTCGATTTATCGTGCCATTCATTGTGCAATTTGGGCTGTATATTTCACCAGTAGGATTCAGTAGCGAGATTGTACCAGAGCGATGGCATTTATTATATTCACTCAATCCTATGGTGGGCGTAATTAATGGTTTTCGATGGGCTATTTTGGGTGGAAATATCGAATTTCATTGGATAGACTTCCTCATCTCAATTGGTTTGGTTGGACTAATACTTTCTAGTGGCATTCAATATTTTCGTCGTACAGAGCGCATGTTTGCAGATGTCATCTAACATTATTGACCATGTCAGATAGTGTCATCCAAGTAGAGAGTCTAAGCAAGAAATACCTTCTGCATCATCAGCATGTCAGAAAGCGTAGTACATTGCGAGATGCTATCAGCGATCGCACTAAATCACTCCTTCAATTGGTAACTAATCCTCTTAAAAATTCTTTCAGAACATCTGAATTAGATGAAGAATTTTGGGCTCTTAAAGACATTTCTTTCCAGATTCAGCAAGGTGAGGTCGTTGGTATCATTGGACAGAATGGAGCTGGCAAATCCACCTTGCTAAAAATTCTTAGTCGAATTGTTGAACCAACAACTGGACGAATTACTTTAAACGGTCGTGTCGCGAGTTTACTTGAAGTTGGAACAGGCTTCCATCAGGAATTGTCAGGTCGAGAAAATATCTACCTGAATGGGGCAATTCTTGGGATGAGCATGTCAGAAATCAGAAAAAAGTTTGATGAAATTGTGGCTTTTTCAGAAGTCGAAAATTTTCTGGATACACCAGTCAAACACTATTCATCCGGCATGTATGTCAGGTTGGCTTTTTCAGTGGCCGCTCATCTAGAACCTGAAATCCTTATCGTGGATGAAGTTCTTGCTGTTGGAGATGCCAGTTTTCAAAAAAAATGTTTGGGAAAAATGGAGGATATGACCTCAAAAGAAGGACGAACTGTTTTATTTGTTAGTCATAACATGGGAGCGATTAAGAGCCTATGTAAATCAGCCTGCCTACTTAACAAAGGTTCTTTGGTCATGCAAGGCAGTGCAGAAGAGTGTGTCTTAACTTATCTCGGCCTTAATCATGCCAATCAACTTAAGCACACAGCCCATTTTTCTAAACCTCAAAATGCTCCTCTGTACATGACTTCTGCTCGTTTATTTTGCAAGGGTAGTGTATCAGAATATCTCTCTCTTGGAGAAGATTTAAGCTTTGAGGTTAGTTTTAAGTCTGAATCGCCTATTCAGATTGTTAAGTTAGGATATTTGATTTCATCTGCCACGGGCGATCGCCTACTGAACGCCAACAATCGATACCAGAAGTCTCCACAGTTTGATGTTGCAGTTACAGAAGGAGTTATTCGTTGCAATTTAGGTCAAGTTCCACTTATGCCAGGTCAATATACAGTTTCCTTCTGGTTAGGGCATAGTGAGTTTGACACCCATATTATGGAAAATGTACTCCTTTTTGAAGTTATCTTTCAAGACATTTGGGGGCAGGGGCAACCTCTGCCTCCTAACTTTTCATCCCTGTGGTGGCAGACTGAATATCAGATTAATCATGCATCAGTTGAGTATTTGAATAGTCGGTAAATCTGTAATGAAGATTGTCTACACTTTCTTTTCTAATTTAGTCTGTGGTGGCCATATTGAAGCCCTTCAGCAAGCAACTCGCCTTGCGGCTAGAGGACACGAGGTAGCAATTTGCTTGCTAGATGAAACAAGTCCAGCTAGTAAAGAAGTCTTTCAATGGTTTCCCAATTTTTCTCTCCCAGTATTTCATCCAAACCAGTTCCCAGAAGATGTTGATATTAATGTTGCAACGTTTTGGGCAACTGCCTTACCTGTTTTCACATCTTCTGCTAAGCACAAAGCTTATTTTGTTCAACTAGATGAGACGAAATTCTATGATGATGAAATCACTAAGAGTAAGGTTCTTTTTACTTATCTTTTAAATTTTCACTATATGACAGAAGCTCGCTGGGTTATCCAATGGCTTCACCAAAACTTTGGACGGTCAGCAGCCTATATCCGAAAGGGCTTTGATCCCACTATTGTTTATCCAACAACTCCTATTGAACCCAAAAAGCCCGGTCAATTCCGAATCTTAGTTGAAGGTTCAATTACATCTCCCTTCAAACGGGTTAAGGAAGCTATCATCGCCTGTCAAAATCTAGGATGTGAGATTTGGTGCGTATCCAATCTGGGGCAATTACCACCCGATCTAAAAGTTGATCGCTTCTTTTCTAATGTTAGCTTTGATCAGATGAGTCCTATCTACTCAAGTTGCGATATTCTGGTCAAACTAAGTAGTGTTGAAGGCGTATTTGCACCTCCGTTAGAGATGATGGCCTGCGGTGGTGTTAGTGTGGTGAGTGATGTCTCTGGATATGACGAATATATTACCCATGAATATAATGCATTAGTTGTTCCTGATGGCGATATTGGCCTTGCGAGAGAAGCTATTATTCGGTTGATGAAAGATCCTGATCTCTATGCTAAGTTACGACAAAATGGCCAGTTAACCGCTGAGTCAATGGCATGGGAACCATCGATTGATAAGCTAGAAGAATTCTTTCAAGAAATTGTGACGAATGATCAGTTTCAACTCAGCCCTGATCTAACTGTTTTGCATCTCTTAACTCAGCTTAATCACCATTTTGATCATTTAGAAAATCTCAGATTCACACTACAGCGTAGTAAAGTTTGGCGGCTTGTGAACTTCTGGATAGGGCTAAGAGATGGCAAAGTTAAATAGTAATTTATGGATTAATTACTCCTATGTATAGAGTAGCTGCTTATATTACTGTTTACGAGGATATTGATGCAGCCCTTCGGTGTATAGCAGCGATCACCAGTCAGTCTTATCCTGTTGAGAAGATTTTTATTATTGATAACTCTAAACAAGATTCTCTTCAGAGCTATCTTCAGGGAAAGACTAATATTAAGATTGAGTTCTATCCAGAAAATCTAGGTATTTCAGGAGGGTTGCGGAAAGGATTAGAGTGGGCGATCGCTGAAAGCTATGATTTCCTTTGGACATTTGATCAAGATAGTGAACCGCTTTCTGATGTACTTGATCTGCTAATTGCCCACTTCGATGATCTGACAAGTCAAGGTAAAAATCCTGGGATTGTTGCACCCTTGCCTAGGGACTATACAACTGGTCAGGAGTTAAACGGCATTATTTTTAATGGTTATCGATTTACTAATGCACCTGGCTATAATACTAATGTGGAATTCTACGAATGTGATGCAGTAATAACATCAGGATCGCTGGTCTCAATTAGTGCGGCAATCAGCGCTCCGATGCCGAGAGAAGATTTATTTATCGATGCAGTTGATTGGGACTACTGTATGGGAATCAGAAGCAGTGGATACATTATTTCACTGCTGAAGAATGCCATTCTAAATCATCGTTTTGGCAAATCTCACCAAGCTAAAGCCTACGTTAGAAAACGGCTGGTTACAGTTCACAACTATTCAGTGGCACGATATTACTACATGTGTAGGAACCATACATTTATTGAAATAAACCTCGCTAAAAAAGCTGGAAAACTTTGGTTATCCTGTCTGTATCGGTTCAGGTTTCTAGGCATTATGCTGATTAAAGTGTTTGTCTACGAAGAACCTCCTGCGTTGCCAAAGGCAATGGCTTGCCTGCGAGGAACATTTGACGGATTCAGAGGGTGTTTAGGCAAGGCCAATTTGACAAACTGAAACCAAAACACTTTCCTACTGATTCATCCAAAGCATTGTATGGATGTTCAAATTACAGGTATTCTCTGAGGCTAGGTTGTAATATCCAGTTTTTGGTCAGATCTCATGTTGCTTACAGCTCCTAGAACGATGATGGAATTCTTTCGTAAGAGCGAGGGGATATGGTTTACACAGCGCACGGTGCACCATTTTGATGCCGTAGCGGATGAGTCGGGAGAGTCTAAGCTACATGTGCAGGTAGTTTCAGTTGATGACCCTTGTAATCAAGTGATTTGTGAACAGCAGGGTACTGATCCGGCCAGAGCTAAAGGGGGCGCTAGGTTTATGTGGCAATCCCATGATGACGATCGAGAGCCGAATCCAGGGCAAGCAGCTATCTTGATTGATGTGCCAGATGATGAGACAGGGCGATCGGGCAAATTGCTGCGAAATCAAGGTTATGCCGAGAAAATTCCGGTGACTAGTCGCTATTGGTTCGGTCAGGATGGCATTTTGACGATCGACACTGAGTACGATCACAATCAAGGGCAAGAGCGTTGCTGGTTTATCACGGATGACTTTAGAGTGCGGGTTAGCACCCTACGAATGACCAACGGCATTTACTTAATGACGTATTGCTCAGAACGACGCTTAGTTTCAGAAGCTGCGTTGACTGCAATGATTGAGCGCAACCAGGCTAGAGCAGTTGACTAGGGGCGTTGGTGGCAATTGCTTCAGCCTTGTAGCTATTAAGGATTGTTACTTTGTCTGATTAACATGAGACCACATGCCCAGAAATCTCGTATTGTCAGGGTTTAGGCATGTAAGTTGACTGATTTTATGTACCAACCTTTTTTAAACCATTTGGAACACTCTCTGCGACAACGATTCAGCTTACAAGAGGAGCCTATTCCAGTAGGGTTAGACCACCGAGTCAGCGATCGCGGTAGAAACCCAGCCACCATCCAAAGTTGGCATTATAGTTGCCAGGAATTTCGCAAAATCCGCTACACCTACATTGATGCGGGAGCCAGTGCACAAATCTTTAACAGTGTCATTTATCCTAGCCACCGATACGATTTGCCTTTGTTAGGTATTGACTTTCTGTCCTTTGGCCAGGTGAAAAACTTGATCGTGCTGGACTTTCAACCCCTGTTCCAAGATGATGCTTACCTAGAGAAGTATATTTACCCATTGAAGTCCTTGCACGCTCGATATCCCGATTTGGCTCAGGGATTAGAAATGAAATTCTATGATGCCAACCAGTATTTCTCAAAGTATTTACTCTTTGCCAAGACTGATGCTGAAACCGTCAGAACACGCGTCTTTGCGGCCTTTAAAGACTATTTAGAGTTGTATTGGCAACTATTGGAAGCAGCAGCTCTGCTGACTGATGCATCGGAGATACAGCGCATCGCCAAAGCTCAAAAGGATTATGACCAGTACAGTGCCGATCGCGACCCTGCATCAGGTCTGTTTAGCAGCTATTTTGGTCACGAGTGGTCAGAGCAGTTCCTGTATGAGTTTCTCTTTACCGACGCTGTACCACTGACCGTAGCCAAACGATAATTTAAGCACTCATGACGTTGTATCAACCTTTCTTGGATTACGCGATCGCCTGCTTGCAGAAACGGCTTGATTTGCAGCCTTATCCCATTCCAGCCGGGTTTGAGTCAAAGCGGGCGATCGTTGGCAAAGGCAAACACCAAGATGAAGTGCTCACCACCAGCTACGCCTACCAAGCTCCCAAACTGCGACAGATTCGTGCAGCACATGTTCAAGCTGGTCAAGCCCTACAGGTATTAAACTTCGTAATTTTTCCCCATTTGAACTACGACTTGCCCTTCTTTGGAGCCGATTTGGTTACCCTCCCTGGCGGTCACTTGATTGCCCTCGACATGCAACCACTGTTCCGGGATGATTTGACTTATCAAGCCCGTTACACACAGCCAATTTTGCCCATTTTTGAAGCACACCAACGCCATCTTCCCTGGGGAGGAGACTTTCCTGAAGAAGCGCGCCCCTTTTTCTCACCAGCCTTTCTCTGGACACGCCCTCAGCAAACCGAACTGGTTGAGACTCATGTGTTTGCGGCCTTCAAGGATTACCTCAACGCTTACTTAGATTTCGTCGATCGGGCAGAATCTGTGACTCAACCTGAAGCTCTGAAAGCAATTGAACAGGCTCAACTCCGCTATCTTCGCTACCGGGCTGAAAAAGATCCAGCTCGCGGGATGTTTACTCGGTTCTATGGCTCTGAGTGGACAGAAGAGTACATTCATGGCTTCTTGTTTGATCTAGAACGACAAATAGCAGCATCATCAATGTTGTAGCCCCATACATGCCTGCTTCATGTGGCTCCATTTTTATAGTTAGTTAAGTTAGGACGCTTGAGCTCGTCGCCAATGTTTCAGTTCATAAAAGTAGCTTGCATCCCTTGTGCAGCCGGACTTTTACCCTGTAGTGAGGCATTTATAATTTGTAACAAATAACGATTCAACGACATAGTATAAAAGATGATGAAGAACGAACATCCTCGGATTGCTGGACTATCTGATGAGTTAAGCACCTAGTTGTTTGAAAGACTGTAAAGGGTTTCAATCCTCCATCCTGGAAGTGCGATAGAACTTTACAAGTTGTGGATTCATTAGCCCTGAACTGCTCAGGCAGGAAAATAGTTGGGCTTCGTAACGCTGGTTGTAACCTGCAATTCTATTCGACTAAACACATTAGGAGATTCAAGTTTATGCTCGACGCTTTTGCAAAGGTAGTTTCTCAGGCTGATGCACGGGGCGAATACCTCAGCACCGCTCAGTTGGATGCTCTAAGCGCAATGGTTGCCGATGGTAACAAGCGCATGGACACCGTAAACCGCATCACCAGCAACTCGTCCACGATCGTGGCGAATGCTGCTCGCGCTCTGTTTGCAGAACAACCCCAGCTAATCTCTCCTGGTGGTAATGCTTACACCAGCCGCCGCATGGCTGCCTGCTTGCGCGATATGGAAATTATCTTGCGCTACATCACTTACGCTATCTTCTCTGGCGATGCTAGTGTTCTGGATGATCGCTGCCTGAATGGCCTGCGTGAGACCTACTTGGCTCTGGGTACACCGGGTGCTTCCGTAGCTGTTGGCATCAAGAAGATGAAAGAAGCTGCGATCGCAATTGCCAACGACCCCAACGGTGTTACCTATGGCGATTGCTCCAGCCTAATGGCAGAAGTAAGTAGCTACTTTGACAAGGCCGCTGCCGCAGTTGCCTAGTTTTCAATTGGGTAAGTGATAGTCTTCATTTGCCTTTAGCTACTTTAACCATGCTCACAAGACAAAACTATTGGAGATAGTTCGACAATGAAAACCCCACTAACCGAAGCAGTCTCGGCTGCAGATTCTCAAGGCCGCTTCCTCAGCTCCACCGAAATCCAAACTGCTTTTGGTCGTTTTCGCCAAGCATCTGCTAGCTTGGAAGCTGCTAAAGCACTGACCGCTAAAGCAGATTCTTTGGCTTCTGGTGCAGCTAATGCAGTTTACCAAAAGTTCCCCTACACCACTAGCATGCAAGGCCCTAACTATGCTTCTTCGCAAGTTGGTAAGGACAAGTGCGTACGCGACATTGGCTACTACCTGCGCATGATCACCTACTGCTTGGTTGTAGGCGGCACCGGCCCAATGGATGACTACTTGATCAGCGGCCTAGCTGAAATCAACAAAACCTTCGAGTTGTCTCCTAGCTGGTACGTTGAAGCTTTGAAGCACATCAAAGCGAACCATGGCTTGAGCGGCGACCCCGCAGTTGAAGCTAACTCCTACATCGACTACGCCATCAACGCATTGAGCTAATTAAGCTTCTCCTCAGCCCAGAGAGATTCTGTATCTAGCTAAGGCAGATATTGCGGTTTCTCTGGGCTTTGTAATGGAAAAAGCTACAGCTACATTAACTGAACATCTGACAATCCTGGATTAGTAGTCAATCAGAATTGAATGTAATGTAAGACGTTCAACTTAGAGATAGCGCGTTAGCTGCACACGATAACGGTCTTTTTTGGTGATGACGATTTCGCCTACATCTAGGCGACCTTTGCCACGCAAAGCTATCAAGTCCCCGGATTTAAGCAGATGGCTGGCACTGGTTACATCTTTCCAGTTAACTCGAACCTCTCCAGCAGTAATTAAATCAGCCATTTTGCTGCGAGACATACCAAACCCAGCAGAGGCGATCGCATCTAGGCGCAACGAGGCCTCTACTGTGGTTAACTCCTTTTTCTTGGGTTCCCGGACTTTTAGCTCACCCAAGTCAATGCAGCGTGTTTTAACAGATACCGATCGCACTTGAGTCAAACTCATTTCCAGAAATTCCACTAAGCTAGGTGCAACCAGCGCTTGAGCACCTCGCTCACCTAGCACCACAATATCGCCTACTTTATCTCGCACAATGCCTGTGCCTAGCAACGCCCCCAAAAAATCTCGATGGGTGACCGGATCAAACAGAAAATTACCAACAATTTCTAGCAGCGCTAATTCAACCTCGTCAGTTGTCAGAGACACTTCCGAACGAGCAATTGCCAATCGCTGCCGTTCTGCCTGTGGGTAACCGCCCCAAGCGACAAAGTGAATATCGGTCAATCGATTGAAAATGCTTTGAACCTCGACTAACTCGGGTGGCGAAAGAAAATCAGTTTGCACAGTTTCCCAGGTTTTGAGGGCTTGGTTAGCCTGATCAATCACCCGTGCTACAGCATCGCGGTGTTCAATGCCTTTGAGTAGCTCATCTCGTTGCAACATTACTAAGCAACCGAGGATTGCCCGTTAGTCTCTGAAGCCAACTGCTCCAGACGCTCTTGCTGATCCTGAGAAATACAGGTTTGGATGATCTCTTCAACATCTCCTTGCAATACAGGAGGAAGGGAAAAGTTTTGCCCCAGACGATGGTCAGTGACACGGCTGTCTTTGTAGTTGTAGGTACGAATTTTTTCCGATCGTGCCCCAGTACCCACCTGAGAACGCCGCATTGAGGTTACGGCCTCCTGCTGTTCCTGTAACTTGATTTCGTACAGCTTGGCGCGCAAAATCTGCATGGCTCGCTCTCGGTTTTGCAGTTGAGAGCGCTCTTCCATGCATTTAATCCGAATACCTGTTGGTTTGTGGAACAGATCAACAGCCGTTTCAACTTTGTTGACGTTTTGACCACCTGCACCACCCGATCGCATCGTGGTCATCTCAATCTCAGTCGGATCGATATGAATTTCCACATCATCTACTTCTGGCATCACAGCTACTGTAGCCGTCGAAGTATGCACACGCCCTTGAGCTTCTGTCAGCGGAACTCGCTGAACTCGGTGCACACCCGCCTCAAATTTGAGTTTGCTATAGACGCGATCGCCCTGAATTTCAATAATCACTTCCTTGAACCCGCCCATCTCACCAGAGGATTCGCTCACCAACTTAACTCGCCAGCCCTGCTGTTCAGCGTACTTAGTGTACATCCTCAGCAAATCGCCTACCCAAATACTGGCTTCGTCACCCCCTGTGCCAGCCCGAATTTCCAACATGATGTTCTTTTCATCATTGGGATCGGATGGCAGCAACAAAATTTTGAGGCGCTGTTCCAACTCCGCCAGCTTTTGTTGTAACTCTTCAACCTCCAGGGACGCAATTTCCTGCAGTTCAGGATCCCCTGCCGATTCCTTCAAAATCTGCTTGGCTCCAGCAAAATCATTTTGAGCCGCCTTCCAGTTTTCGTAGGTAGTTACGACATCTTCCAAAGACGATCGAGTCTTCGCCACCCTCTGAAACTCATTAGGATCCTTCGCTACATCTGGATCGGCCAGTCGTCGCGTCAACTCATTGAAGGTTTGCTCAACAGAGTGGAGCTTTTCTAGGAGATAGGCTTCAGCCATACAAGGTTCAATAACAGCAAACTAGAGAAACATCAGCAGTCAACCAATGTACCAGCAGTCTGCTATTCCTTTGCTGCATCTTGGCGGCTGCTATCCACCATGCCATATTTTCGCAGGAAGCGCTCAACGCGGCCTTCGGTATCAATAATTTTCTGGGTGCCAGTGTAGAAGGGATGATTGCCAGACCACAGATCCACATGTAGCTCGGGCTTTGTGGAGCCTACTGTCATAACTACTTCACCATTGCAGTAAACTTTTGCCTCTGGATACCACTTGGGATGAATGTTAGGTTTTGCCATGATTACCTCGACGATAACTATCTACAGTTTACAAAAAATGACCTGAGAGCTGGTGCGATCGCACTAACGCTTAGAGAACTGAGGTGCTTTCCGAGCCTTACGCAAACCGTACTTCTTCCGTTCTTTAGCGCGAGGATCACGGGTTAGATACCCTTCTGTCTTCAATGGCTTCCGGTTTTCTGGATCAAGCTTGCATAGGGCACGAGCCACTCCCAATCGCATAGCCTCTGCTTGTCCTGTCAAACCACCGCCATGAGCATTGACCAGAATGTCATACTCACTTTCCAAGCCCAGGGTCTCTAGAGGAGCCTTAGCAGTTGAGACGTAATCAGAATTGAACTGAAGGTAAAGGTCTCCCGGCTTGCCATTAATGAGCAATTGACCATTGCCAGGAACAAGCCGAACACGAGCAACGGCTGATTTGCGCCGTCCGGTACCTTGGTACATGACTCGTCCTTGATCGGTTGCTTGCATTAGTTCTTCTCTCCGGGAATAGTATTGATGAGTAAGGGTTGAGGTTGCTGAGCTTGGTGAGGGTGGTCAGGGCCAGCATAAACTTTGAGCTTGGTAAATAGCTGCCGCCCTAATGTATTCTTAGGCAGCATTCCACGTACAGCATGTTCAATAATTCGCTCTGGTAAGCGTGCTTGTAGCTTGCTAAATGTTTCAGTTTTCATTCCGCCAGGACGACCAGAATGGCGACGATACAGCTTTTGAGTTGACTTCTTACCAGTAACGCCAACTTTTTCAGCATTCACTACAATCACAAAATCGCCTGTATCTAGATGAGGAGTATACGTTGGTTTATTTTTGCCGCGCAATACTCTGGCGATTTCGCTGGCGAGGCGTCCAAGTCGCTGATCAGTAGCATCTACTACGTACCAATTGCGTTCGATCGTCTCTTGGTTTGGAAGGGGTGTCTTGTTCGTCATGGTCATCTTCAGAAAGGTCATCAAAAATCACAGTAATATCAACAAAGCTGAGAACAACAGATGGTTATTAAGCAAAGGAAGAGCATTCAGGCAGAACTGGAAAACTAAATGTTGGCTGGGTGTCAAACCAAATATCAGGGGGAATAGGAAACTCTGGATACCCAACTCGTAAAAGACACAGACCTTGAGGAGGAGCCGCATATTTTACTTCATCACGTCGCTGTTCCATCCACAACTCTGTAAAGCTAGCAGGCGATCGCCCACCCCGCCCCACCTGCACCAGCAACCCTACCAACAGCCGCATCATGCCATAGAGAAAACCACTGGCCTGCACCTCAATTGTGACAAAAGCTCCTTGACGACAACACTCTGCTACCTGAATATCAACCCAAGAGTGAGGCCGCTTTGAACCAGCTCGATGGAATGCCGCTAAATGGTGCCGCCCAATCATTGGCTCTAGCGCCGCTTGCATCATCCCAATATTGAGAGGCTCATGATAGTAGTGCCAGCAAAATGGGCGAATAAATAAGTTTGGGCAGGCATCGGTATACAACAAGTAGCGATAGCGTCGCCACAGAGCAGAAAAACGAGCATGCCAGGTGGAACTGACCCGCGTTGATGCTCGAATCAAAACATCATCCGCTAGACGAGTATTCAAAATGTCAGCCCAGCGGTGAGCAGGGATCATCGCTGGAGCATCAAAGTGGGCTACTTGAGCAGCCGCATGAACACCCGAATCAGTCCGTCCAGCAGCATGGATGCGTACAGGATGTTGCAGAACCGATTCCAAAACAGTCTCAATTTCTTCTTGCACCGTCCGCTGATTAAGTTGCCGCTGCCAGCCATGAAAGTGAGTGCCCAAGTATTGAATCACTAGGGCAACTCGTTGAGTAGGCTGAGAGGCAGTAGCAATGGTCATGGCTAGGTCAATTCGATAATGGCCATTTCAGCATTGTCGCCTCGCCGCCGTACAGTTCGTAAAATGCGAGTGTAACCGCCGTTGCGGTCAGCATAGCGAACGCCAGCTTGCTCAAACAGCGCATGAACAAGCTGCTTATCATACAAATAGCCCATCGCTTGACGCCGAGAGGCCAATGACCCTTCCTTTGCTAAGGTGATCATCCGCTCTACTTCGGAACGAACGGCTTTGGCACGGGTTTTGGTCGTTGTTACACGACCATGACGAATCAATTCAGTGGCCAACGATCGCAGCAGTGCTCGACGCTGGTCAGCAGGTTTACCAAGTTGAGGAACACGACAACGATGACGCATGGCTACTTCTAAATATACATAGACAACAACACAGGGCTAACCACTGGATAACAACACCCCGACGGCTAGACAGTCCCCTTTGAGGATTTCTCAGTAGGAAGGGTAATACCCAGTCGATCTTTAAGGGCTTCAACCACCTCTTCAGCAGACTTTTGCCCAAAGTTTTTGATTTCTAGCAAATCTTCCTGGGTGTAATCCAAGAGATCTGCTACCGAGTTAATTTGAGCACGCTTGAGACAGTTGTAGGCACGCACCGAAAGCTGAAGCTCTTCGATCGGGATCTGGTTAGCAGGATCCTCCTCGCGATCGTCTTCATCCTTCAGCGATTCAAACGTTACCTCACGTAACGGATTAAACAAGTCCACCAAAATATTGGCCGCTTGGCTCAACGCTTCTTGAGGCGTAAGACTACCATTCGTTGATATTTCTATTAACAATCGATCCTTCTCAATCAACCCACCTGCCCTAGCATCTTCAACGGTGTAGTTGACTTTACGAACTGGCATAAATATCGAATCGATTTGCAAGAAATCCAGAGATGTCGCTTCATCACGACCGCGTTCAACTGTGCGATACCCTTGCCCCGTCTCAATCCGGAATTCCATCTCTAACGTCGCACCTGGTGCAAGCGTTGCAATGTACTGGTGTGAGTCAATCAACTCTACTTCCGAAGGCAACTCAAACTGGCTTGCAGTCACTGTCGCTGGTCCATGTACCAACAATCGACCAATCTGAGGTTGGGATGAAAGATTTTTAACCACAACCTTCTTCATGTTCAGCAAGATATCCAACACGTCTTCCCGAACACCTGGAATAGTGGCAAACTCATGACTTACCCCAGCAATCCGAACAGCCGTTACTGCAGCCCCATCCAAATTGGAAAGCAAAACTCGACGCAGAGAATTTCCTAGAGTGGTTCCTTGCCCACGTTCTAATGGCTGGATCACAAATCGGCCTAACTGGCTCTGATCCTTCTCGATTTTGGATTCTACACATTCGACCTGAAATTGTGCCACAGAGTGACCTCCCCTACTAAATCAATGGCCACAGCCATTTAGTACTCGTGCCTAATCAATCAGCCTACAGTCATGCCCACAACATTTATTAATACAGAGCTAAATAGCTTTGACCTGCTTAAACGCGACGGCGTTTTGGCGGGCGACAGCCATTATGAGGAATGGGAGTAACGTCCCGGATCAGAGTAATTTCTAACCCAGAACCTTGCAGTGCTCGGATCGCTGTTTCACGACCAGCTCCAGGGCCACTTACCATTACCTCAATCTGACGCATTCCCTGAGTAGAGGCAGCTCGAGCAGCATTTTCTGCGGCAGTTTGTGCTGCAAAAGGGGTTCCTTTTTTAGCACCTTTGAATCCACTAGATCCTGCTGAAGCCCAAGAAATCACTTCTCCATTGGTATCGGAGATGGTGACGATCGTATTGTTAAACGTAGACTGGATATGAGCCACTCCACTCGGTACATTCTTTTTCTGCTTACGTGCTCCCGTCTTACGGGCTGGTTGTCGTGCCATATTACCCCTTAATTCCCTATCTCTGAGAAGTTAACCCTTCCTTAATCTAGCCCTAACTCACCAAAACAAACCAAAACCGTTGACGCCCAGATAAATATCCCAACCAAAAGCCCACAACCCAGCCAAGTTTATTTCTTACTAGGCGCTTTCTTCTTACCAGCCACAGTTCGACGTCCACCACGACGAGTACGAGCATTAGTACGAGTACGCTGTCCTCGCACAGGCAGCCCTAGTCGATGGCGACGACCACGATAGGTACCAATGTCCATCAATCGCTTAATAGCCATTGACTCCATCCGTCTTAGATCGCCTTCAACCTGATAGCTCCCCTCAACTTCAGCTCTTAACGCAGCGAGGTCAGCATCACTAAGGTCTTTAATGCGTATGTCTGGATTGACACCTGTCGACTTTAGAATTGCCTTAGAGCGAGTCAATCCAATTCCGTAAATGTAGGTCAGACCAATTTCAACTCGTTTATCTCGAGGTAGGTCTACTCCGGCAATCCGTGCCACGCTTGTATCTCCCGATCGTGTGTGCTAAACAGTAATAACCAACAATAAAACTGTGCTAGTGCTCTGCTAGTTGCTAGCATTAGTAGCTGCTATCCCTGACGCTGTTTATGCTTAGGGTTAGAGCAAATCACCATAACTTGACCGCGACGTCGAATAACGCGGCACTTATCGCAAATTTTTTTGACAGAAGCTCGAACTTTCATGGCGTTACTGGTTACAGGAAACTTGGACGTTATTACAAACTCAATATTTTACTAAATGAAGTATATTGATGTCAATACTCTATTGGCGTGGTGGGCACATAACACTCAAGGGATTTTGTGTAAAATCGCAAAACTCTCTACTTCTTATTGCGGAGTCGATAGGTTATGCGTCCCTTAGTTAAGTCGTAGGGAGTTAATTCAACTTTGACGCGATCGCCTGGCAATATCTTGATGTAGTTTCGTCGAATCTTGCCTGAGATATGAGCCAATACATTGAAGCCATTATCCAGATCGACCCGGAACATAGCGTTAGGGAGCGATTCTGTCACTGTCCCCTCCATTTCAATCAAGTCTTGCTTTGACAACTTAACCTCCCCAAGAAACAGCCTTATCACGATCTATCCAAAAACATACATACCAAACTCAGACAAAATCAGCTTTTCAAGTATAACTGGCGTGTCAACCGTAGACCGCTAAGTTCTAACCTCTTAATATCTGTAAGGTCATGATGCCAAGATTTGCAGTGCAGAAGTCACTTCAGAGACTTGCTGGTCGCCATTAACTGTGACTAGTTTTTGGTAGTTATGGTAGAGGTCGATCAAAGGTACAGTTTGCTCGCGATACACTTGCAAGCGACGGCGAATAACGTCTTCCGTATCATCGGCACGACCTCGGCTTAGCAACCGTGTGACTAAAACCTCCTCAGGAACCTCAAAGTTGACTGCATAGTCGTAGCCCTGATCAATCTCTTGTAACAGTTCATCTAAAAACTTGGCTTGGGCAAGATTTCGAGGAAAACCGTCTAAAATCCAACCGGATTGAGCATCAGGTTGAAGGAGGCGCTCACGAATCATTGCAATTACCAATTGATCAGGAACTAGCTCTCCTCGATCCATATAGGCTTTTGCTTTTAGCCCCAACTCAGTTTGATTAGTGACAGCTTCACGCAAAATATCTCCTGTAGAGATGTGTGGAATTGACCAAAGCGTCGCTAGCGTTTTAGCTTGAGTTCCTTTGCCTGCGCCGGGAGCACCGAGAAAAATAAATCGTCCTGACACTATTGTTTCACCATACCTTCGTAACGTTGAGAAATCACATAGGTTTGAATCTGCTTAGCCGTTTCAATGGCAACCCCCACCAAGATAAGCAACGACGTTGCTCCAAATCCTTGAAAGGTTGAGACGCGGGTAGCGCTTTCGACAGCAGTAGGAACGATCGCCACTAAACCTAAAAACATTGCCCCTAAAAAAGTCAGCCGATTCAACACACGCTCTACATAATCGCTGGTAGCCTTACCAGGACGAATACCAGGAATGCTAGCTCCCATCTTTTTTAGGTTTTGAGACAAGTCAACTGGATTAACAACAAGTGAGGTGTAGAAATAGCTGAAAAATAAGATCAGCATTAAGTAAGCAATAACGTACACCCAGGGCGCAGGGCCGCTAGGACTGAGATAGGAAGCAACCCGTGCCACTGTCTCATTTCTAGTGAACTGCGCCAAGTAAACCGGCAAAACTAGAACAGAGGATGCAAAAATGATGGGCATCACGCCAGCTTGATTCAAACGCAAAGGCAGGTAACTACTACGTTCCAGGTAGGTTTTGCGGCCAACCTGCCGCTTGGCTGAAACGATGGGAATACGCCGAATCCCTTCCTCGACAAAAACAATACCTACGATCATTACCAAGAAGACGATCAGCAGAATGACAATGCCACCAACTAAGCTGCGATCGCCCGTCTGCGCTAACTCCAATGTCTGCCACAGAGACTTAGGCAAACCAGAAACAATGCTGACAAAAATCAACAAAGAAGCACCATTGCCAATACCACGTTCAGTAATTAGTTCACTAATCCACATCACCAGCATGGAACCAGCCGTCAGTGCAATCACCATCTGAATCACAAAGGCAGTTCCCCAAGTCGGCACATAGGGTCTAACCCAATAAGCAATACCCACGCTTTGAAGGATTGCCCACCCCAAAGCCACGTAGCGGGTAATTTGCGCAATCTTGCGTCGTCCAGCTTCCCCTTCATTCTTCTGCAAATGCTCTAGAGCTGGAATAGCTGCCGTCAAAAGCTGCAAAATGATGGAGGCATTAATGTATGGCAGAATTCCAAGGGCAAAAATACCTAGCGCTGACAGACCACCCCCAGCAAAAATATCCAAAAAACCAATAACTGGGTTGTTCTGGATGTTCGCAGCAAATGCTTGGCGATCGATACCGGGAATCGGTAGAAAAATACCGAGCCGCACTAGAATCAACATTCCAATGGTCAGTAAAACACGCCCACGAAGCCCAGCAGCTTGAGCCATCTGGGCAAACGTTTCCTGAGCAGTAGGTGCTTTATCTCGGCTATCAACCATGAGGAATCTCCATCAGCCTGGGTGATCTAGTGAACTAGGCAATAAACCTGAACATCTACAGAAGCTTAAACTTCCAGAAGCTCGCAGGTGCCCTTTGCTGCTTCAATCTTAGCGCGAGCCGAAGCACTGAAAGCGGCTGCCTTGACAGTCAACGGAATGGTAATGTCGCCATCACCCAAAATCTTAAGCGGGCCATCATTGTGAGTGACAATACCAACATCCATAAGGGATTCTAAGGTCACCTCCGTGTTGGCTGGCAGTGCAGCTAGCCGACCGACATTGATAATGGTGTAATTAATCCGGTTTATGACCGAAAAATGCTTCAACTTTGGCAAACGGCGATATAGCGGTGTTTGCCCCCCTTCAAATCCAGGACGGGTTGGACGACCTGAACGCGATTTTTGACCTCGCATACCAAAGCCGCCACTCGCACCTTGCCCTGCTGAAATACCACGTCCAATCCGGCGACGACGGCGGTTGGAGCCTGGTTGAGGAACTGCATCATTTAATCTCATCACATTACCCCTAGAAAGTTGGCTTAGATATAGAGCTTCTCGATCGCAATACCCCGCTCCTCGGCTACTTCAGAGAAGGTACGTAACGTTGACAATGCACCCACAGCGGCTCTAGCGTTATTGAGCGGATTGCCTGAGCCGAGCTGCTTAGCCAGGACATTGCGTACACCAGCTAATTCCAAAACAGTTCGTACAGCTCCCCCAGCGATTACACCAGTACCAGGGGCAGCTGGCCGCATCATAACTTTTGCGCCGCCACCTTCCCCTGCTGTGGGATGGGGAATGGAATTAGTTTTTGTGAGCGGCACATCAATCAGGTGCTTCTTCCCATCAGCAACCCCTTTTTTGACAGCTCCAATGACGTCAGCCGCCTTACCAACGCCTACGCCAACTTGTCCTCGCTCATTACCAACAATGACGATCGCCCGAAAGCTCAGTTTCTTACCACCTTTAACGACTTTGGTGACGCGACGAATCTGGACAACCCGCTCTTGCCATTCAGTTTCTTTCTCGCGTGGCTTGGTATTTTTACGTGCTTTTGCCATGGTTCTCTTAAACGATAAATACGTAGAGTTGCTTTGGGATGTAGACCTTAACTAAAATTCCAATCCAGCTTCGCGTGCCGCATCGGCCAAGGCTTTAACTCGCCCGTGGTAAAGGTTGCCACCGCGATCAAACACAACTTGTTTGATGCCTTTCTCCAACAAACGCTGAGCAATCAATTGCCCAACTTGAGTGGACGCTTCACAATTTGCCCCAGTCGGCAGTTTCTCTCTCAAGTCAGCCTCTAGTGTAGAAGCAGCAGCCAATGTGCGTTGCTGAGTATCATCAATAACCTGAGCATAAATATGCTGATTGGAACGAAACACAGCCAACCTGGGTCGCTCTGACGTACCAGTCACAGTGCGACGAACTCGACTATGGCGACGACGAGTTGCATCTCGACGATTTAATTTCATGATTACTTCTTACCTCCCTTACCGCCTGCCTTACCAACCTTCCGTCTCACTACTTCGCCAGCATAACGAATCCCTTTACCCTTATAAGGCTCAGGTGGGCGATAGGAGCGGATTGTGGCCGCAGTGTTGCCAACAATTTCTTTGTCAATACCGCTAATGATGACGTTAGTGTTGTTTTCTACAGCAATCTGAATACCGTTAGGGGGTTCTACTTGAACTGGATGACTGTAGCCAATGTTGAGAACTAAATTACGACCTTGAACTTGGGCACGATAGCCTACCCCCTGAATTTCGAGGCGCTTTTGGAAACCCTGAGAAACCCCTTCAACCATGTTTGCAACCAAAGTACGGCAAAGGCCATGACGTTGGCGAGCCATTCGGGACTCATCTTGCCGCTTAACCAGCAAGGTATCACCATCCTGCTCAACTAAAACACCTTCGGGCAGAACTCTGGATAGTTCACCCTTAGGGCCTTTGACCGTGACAGACTGACCGTCAAGAGTGACAGTGACCTTTCCGGGAATACTAATGGGACGTTTACCAATCCGCGACATTGCTGGCGCTCCTACTTGACCTAAGAATTAAAAGTGACCTGAAACCTTGAATGATGTTCCAACTAGAACTACCAGACGTAGCAGAGAACTTCGCCACCTACACCGCTACGACGGGCGTCACGATCGGTCATGATTCCACTTGAAGTAGAAATAATCGCGATACCAATGCCACCCAAAACTCGGGGCAAATCCTTATGATTAGAATAAACCCTCAAACCTGGCTTGCTGACTCGTTTGAGAGCGGTAATGATAGGACGTCGACCCTTACCTTTGTACTTCAGGGCAACCACTAGGTGGCGCTTGATGCCTTCACCCACTTCTTCAAAGTCAGCAATAAACCCTTCCTCTTTGAGGACTTTGGCGATGCTGCGAGTCATCTTGGTGGATGGGATTTCGGTTGTCTGGTGACGAGCAAGGCTAGCGTTACGTAGCCGCGTCAACATATCTGCAATGGTGTCGTTTCCCGCCATAGTATTCCCTTTGAATAAACCTCCCTAGTTTTCCCGGAAGGGCATGCCCAGTTCTTTAAGTAGAGCGCGACCTTCTTCATCAGTATTCGCAGTGGTGATGATGGAAATGTCCATCCCACGAACTTGATCAATGCTGTCGTAATCAATCTCTGGGAAGATCAATTGCTCCCGCACACCTAAGGTGTAATTACCGCGACCATCAAAGCTTTTTGGGCTGATGCCTCGAAAGTCACGAATTCGAGGTAGAGCCAGATTGATTAACCGATCCAGAAAGGCGTACATGCGATCGGAGCGGAGTGTAACCATGATGCCAACAGGCATGCCTTGACGAATTTTGAATCCGGCGATCGCTTTCTTAGCACGGGTTACAACTGGCTTTTGCCCAGCAATAATACCCACCTCAGTAAGAGATGATTCTAGTGCCTTAGCATTTTGAGCCGCTTCCCCCATACCTCGGTTAATCGTCACCTTGACCACTTTGGGAACTTGATGGATATTCGTGTAATTGAACTGCTCCATCAACTTCGGAACGACTGTCTCCTGGTATGTTGTCTTTAATCGCGTTGCCATCGGTTCAACTCCTTGAAATACCCCTGGGCTTAGTCAGGGACTTAACACACATTAAACTAATCGAGCAATTCGCCAGTCTTCTTCAGCATCCGCACCTTGCGACCATCTGCCGTGAAGGTATAGCAAACCCGGCTAGCCACTTTCTGCTTTTCCGAGTAGAGCATAACGTTAGAGCTATGAATGGGAGCTTCGCTGGTCACTATCTGCCCTGATTCACCCTCCGCTTTTGGCTTAAGATGGCGTGTCCGAAAGTTAACCCCTTTCACTACTACCTTGCTAAGCTTGGGCAGGGTTTGTAGAACCTCCCCAACTTTGCCTTTGTCTTGGCCAGCAATCACCTGCACCGTATCGCCCTTCTTAACGTGCATGTTGTACCGCACTACAGGCTTGACAGATTTAGGCATTTACAGCACCTCCGGAGCCAGAGAAACAATTTTAGTAAAGCTCTTATCCCGTAATTCGCGGGCAACTGGTCCAAACACCCGGGTGCCTTTAGGATTGCCATCGTTGTTAATGATGACGGCTGCATTGTCATCAAAGCGAATGGTCATACCGCTCTCGCGACGCAAACTTTTGCGCGTTCTGACGATGACTGCCTTAACAACATCAGATTTTTTAACGGCCATGTTAGGAATGGCATCCTTAACCACGGCTACAATGACATCACCAACACCACCTGTTGTGCGAGCACTACCACCGTTTAACCCGCCCAATACCCGAATGCACATCAGCTTACGTGCACCGCTGTTATCGGCTACGTTTAAATAACTCTGCTGCTGAATCATGGTTCACCTGCTTCCTGTGGGCTTTGGGAGGGGTTGGACAGAATGTCCGTCACAATCCAACGCTTGACGCGGCTGAGGGGACGGGTTTCTTGAATGCGGACGCGATCGCCCACTTTACACTTGTTTTCTTCGTCGTGAGCTTGATAGCGTTTGGTTTGAACCACAATTTTGCCGTACTTAGAGTGAGCAGATCGGTTCTCAACCGCAACCACCACAGTCTTTTGCATCTTGTCACTAACGACCACACCTACCTGTTCTTTGACTGCCATGACGCTACTCCTTTGCCGCGACTGTTTCACTATCTTGGCGCTTGCGCTCTTGTTCTACTGTCATTAACTGCGCCAGCCGATGACGAGCATGCTTAAATTGATGAGGCTTTTCCAGCCGCCGGGTTCCTTTTTGAAATCTCAACTGGAACAATTCACGCTTGACAGCAGCAATTTGCTTAGCTAGCTCGTCGTTGCTCAGGTCACGAGCCTCTTGAATTTTGGATAATGCCATCATTAAGTCTCCTGAGTTTCGCGAGTGATGAACTTCGTTTTAATAGGCAACTTAAACGAGGCTAGCCGGATTGCTTCGCGAGCAATTTCTTCAGATACACCAGCAATTTCAAACAAAATTCGACCGGGCTTAACCACAGCGACCCAATATTCCGGCGCCCCTTTCCCCGAACCCATCCGAGTTTCTGCAGGACGCATTGTTACCGGCTTGTCTGGGAAGATTCTGATCCAAATCTTGCCACCCCGGCGAATGTAACGGGTCATGGCACGACGGCTCGCTTCAATTTGACGAGAGGTAATCCAGCATGGCTCTAGTGCTTGCAGCCCAAACTCGCCAAAGTTGAGTTCACTGCCTCGCGTGGCTAGACCTCTCATCCGCCCACGCTGCTGCTTACGATATTTTGTTCTTCTTGGACTTAACATGGCTAGTTAGAGATTGGGTGGCTAAACGCTGAAACAAGGAAAGAAGAATTTTATGCTTCGTTAGAGCGGTCTTCAAACTGAGGACGTCGGCGTTGCTGTTGTCGTCGAGACGGCTTCGCACTGGTTGCTGGTTGTGGTTCTTCTTGTCCAGGGAGTACTTCTCCCTTGAAGACCCAAACTTTGATGCCTAACGTTCCATAGATGGTCTCTGCTTTGCAGTAGGCATAATCAATATCAGCCCGTAGAGTGTGAAGTGGAACACGGCCTTCACGTGTCCATTCTGGACGAGCAATTTCTGCGCCATTAAGTCGACCACTTACCTGAATTTTGATACCTTCAACACCAGCACGCTGAGCTCGCTGAATGGCTTGCCGTACAACTCGGCGGAAGGAAACCCGACGCTCTAGTTGCTGGGCAATGTACTCGGCAATAAGGGTGGCATCAGCATCTGGGCGAGCAACTTCAACTACGTTGACGCGAATTTGCCGATCGCCCCCGCCTAGTTCCTTCTGGAGACCAGCCCGTAGTTGTTCAATCCCAGCGCCGCCACGACCAACCACGACACCTGGACGAGCTGTACGCACTTCCAAGTCAATTTGATCAGCCTTACGCTCAATTCGCACATCGGAAATACCAGCACTGCTGAGGTTTTTCTGGACAAATTGGCGAATTTTGTGATCTTCCTGTAGCAAGGCAGGATAGCGATCGGCATCTGCAAACCAGCGAGAGCGATGCTCTTGTGTAATGCCGAGTCGTAAACCAACTGGATGTATCTTTTGTCCCACGATCGCGTCCTCTTAATTAGCAGTGATGGTGTCTCTTGGTATGACTAAAGAAATAAACAATAACGTTAAAAACGTTGCCAGAAGGCTTAGGACTCACTTGTACCAGGGGCAACTGCAATAGTGATGTGGCACGTTGGCTTACGAATTTGATAAGCCCGTCCCTGTGCTCTGGGGCGATAGCGTTTAAGGCTAGTGCCTTGGTCAGCATACGCTGTCGTCACAATCAGGTCAGCCCGGTTATAGCCCTGGTTATGTTCGGCATTCGCTGCCGCAGAGCGAAGCACCTTCAACACTGGTTCACAAGCGCGATAGGGCATGAATTCCAGAATAATGAGCGCTTCTCGATAGGAACGCCCTCGAATTTGGTCAAGAACTCGTCTGACCTTAAAGGGTGACATTCGTACCGATTTCGCGATCGCTTTTACTTCCATTGCAGTATCTACAGCCATCCTTGCATCCTCAATCATTAGAGGGTTATCTGTTATCGACGTGCCTTTTTGTCCGTACCAGCATGCCCTTTGAAGGTGCGTGTTGGCGCAAACTCACCCAACTTGTGCCCTACCATTTGCTCCGTAACGAAAACTGGAACATGTTGACGACCGTTGTGAACGGCAATTGTATGTCCAATCATCTGAGGCAGAATCGTCGATGCTCGCGACCAGGTTTTAATCACCTGCTTATCCCCTTTTGCATTTAGGGCTTCCACCTTTTTAAGCAGATGGTCGGCAACAAATGGCCCCTTTTTAAGTGAACGACCCATAATCTACTCTCCCGTTTACCCTATGAATCCCGTCCACCGCGGCCTCGCTTGGAGGACTTGCGGCGGCGACGCACAATTAGTGCATCACTGAGCTTACGCTTCTTGCGCGTTTTCTTGCCTAAAGCTGGCTTACCCCATGGAGTCACAGGGCCAGAGCGGCCGATCGGTGCCCGACCTTCACCACCACCGTGAGGGTGATCCACTGGGTTCATAACGCTACCTCGCACTTCAGGGCGACGCCCCTTCCAACGGGTTCGTCCTGCTTTGCCAAGACTAGCGTTGCGAACGTCAGCATTGCCAACTGAGCCGATCGTGGCGTAACATTCGCGGCGAATCATCCGCACTTCACCTGAAGGCAGTTTCAGAGTAACGAAGTTACCTTCCTTTGCAGCAACTTGAGCCCCTGCTCCAGCAGCCCTAACAATTTGCCCACCCCGACCTGGTGTGAGTTCAACATTATGCACCACAGTACCCAATGGAATATTGCTTAGAGGTAATGCATTACCAACCTCGATCGGTGCATCAGGCCCCGCAACAATAGTCGTACCAACAGCCAAATTGGCAGGGTGCAGAATATAACGCTTTTCCCCATCCTGGTAGTAAATCAGTGCAATACGAGCATTACGGTTAGGGTCATACTCAATTGCAACGACCTTAGCAGGCACATTGCGCTTGTCTCGACGAAAATCCACAATGCGGTAAAGTCGCTTGTGCCCGCCCCCACGATGACGGCAGGTAATCACACCCCGGTTATTGCGACCTTTAACGCGATGGAGCGAAATCGTCAGGGATTTTTCTGGCTCATTTCGAGTTACCTCAGAAAAATCTGAAACGCTACGTTGACGCGTTCCAGGGGTATATGGTCGATAGATACGGATGCCCATGGCTTATCTCCCAAACTGCCTCACTAAACTTCTGGGAATAACGTAATTGAGTCCCCAGCGGCCAATGTGACAACTGCCCGCTTGTAGTGGGGACGATGCCCCATGAACTTGCCAACCCGACGTTTCTTCTCTGGAGGATGATAAGTGCTAATTCCTACCACCTTGACCTCGAACAAAGATTCGATCGCAGCTTTGATATCAGGCTTTGTCGCTTTAGCAGCCACCTCAAAGGTGTACTGGTTATTCTCAAGCAACAGCGTGGCCTTCTCAGTAATAATGGGGCGGCGAATTAAATCAGCCAAATCACGAGAATCTACTCTACTCATCACCATAGACCTCCTGAATCATTGCAATGGCCGATACGGTGATAACAATCTGATCCGCAGCCAACAAATCAAAAACATTGAGATTATTGGCAGAAATCAACCGGAGATTGGCGACGTTCCGAGCCGACAAATAAATCATTTCACTGCGTTCGCCCAAGATAAGTAAAATCTTTGAGCTAGGAGCAATGCCCCAACTCGCCATAGCAGTTACCAAATCTTTGGTCTTAGGACGAGGCAATTTATCAGCAAAATCCTCAACCACCACTAGGTCTTCAATCCGGCTCTGCAATGCCGTTCGCAATGCTAAGCGCCGTTCCTTGCGGTTCATTTTGACACTGTAATCTCTGGGCTTAGGGCCAAAGATGACGCCGCCACCACGCCAGAGGGGCGATCGATTTGAACCAGCCCTAGCTCTACCAGTACCCTTTTGCCGCCACGGCTTACGACCTCCACCACTTACCTCAGCACGGGTCTTAGTGGAGACGGTTCCCTGACGAGCATTTGCCTGCTGCCGAATTAACGCACGATGTACAATGTGCCGTGCCGTCTCATCGCTAGCAACTCGCAAATCTAGAGATGCTCTACCAGTTTCCTGGCCTTGCCAATTTTTGATAACACACTCAACCATAGTCCCAACCTGCCACGACTACCTACTTGGAACGTCCTACCGTCTTGGCAGGAACAACATTAACTAACGCACCAGGCTTACCAGGAACAGCACCTTTAATCAGTAGAAGGTTGCGATCGGTATCAACACGAATCACCGTCAGCTTGCGAATCGTCACCTGACTATCCCCCAACTGACCTGCCATCCGCTTACCTGGATAAACACGCCCTGGTGTTGTTCCAGCACCGGTCGAACCAGGGAGTCGATGGTTCTTAGACCCGTGCGCCATAGGTCCACGCTTGAAGTTATGCCGCTTTTGATAACCTGCAAACCCACGGCCAATGCTGGTACCAATCACATCTACGATCTGACCAGCCGAAAAGGTATCTACCTTAATCTGATGCCCCATCTCGTACTGGCTAGAATCCTCTAGACGATACTCTTTGAGGTGACGAACTGGGGCGCATCCTGACTTTGCCAAATGGCCAAGCTCGGGTTTGTTTAGTGCTTTCTGGGAGACTTCAGAGTATCCCACCTGCACGGCTTGGTAGCCGTCTGTCTCAACAGATTTTACTTGAGTAACTGTGCATGGCCCTGCCTGAATGACGGTAACAGGAATAGCTTTTCCTCTCTCGTCAAATATTTGGGTCATACCAAGTTTGGTACCTAGAATACCGATCGCCACGGTAATTGGACTCCCTTACCTATACAAACTTTCTCCAAGCAAGCAACCTTAAAAGCATGTAGGCACATGCAAGCATTCCAAAGCTGCTAGAGCCAGCACCAACGCTGACCATCAGACCAAACAAAGCAGATATCGAAAAAACCTGACCAGTAACTATCAGATTTAGAACCTGAGTGAGAATGCAAGCGTCTCACCTAGTAAATTGCCATTGGGACTTAGGTAGAAATCCACCCAGTATCGCCACTCGTGGAAGGCAGCTCACGCTTTACCCACACATTTGCATTTTGGCAACGGCTATTGATTATAGAACAAGCTAGTAGGAGATGTCTACTAATCTATTTAGATTTTCTGGAAACTCGGTTGACAAGTCTTCGATGCAATTTGCGTTTATTATTTTGGCCGTCAAATTCGCAGACCCTGCATGGCAGCCATTTGAACTGTATTGAAGGCGGCAGATGGCAAAGAATCTGTTTCGATCGCAGCCAGCGTGCATGAATAAAATGAAGCCCCTGTGGATTAACACAGAGGCTGTATCAAAAGGTGACTACTCGTAGTTAGGTGCTTGAGATGCGAAGCACCCCTTACTGGAAAGTTTAAGGATCAGTTTGCAAAACTTGAGGCTGCAAGAAAGTTACCATCTGCTGAACACCCCGGTGAATCCGGCGGGTTACAGTCATGGGGCTAACGCCAATACGTTCAGCAACTTCCTTGCGGGAGAGATCGCGAATAAATACGAACTCGATCGCCTGACGAGTTTTTTCTTCTAGTTGACCGAGTGCTCGTTGCAACTGCTGACGGTCTTCTTCCATTACCTGCAGATTCTGATAGTGCAGGTCAGGCAGCGTATCACCCAGGGTCATAGGGGAATCGATTTGCTGGGAGACAGTAGCATCAAGACTGAGGGGGAGGCGATTTTTGGCAGCTAATTTGCTCTCGCGCCACTCGTTCACTGATACGCCTAAAACATTAGCAATTTCTTCGTCTGTGGGCTGGCGACCAAACTTTTCAGACAAGGCTTCTCGAACTCGTTGCCCCTCCTTGCTAAGTTGCTGCCATCGGCGGGGAATCTTAACAGTACCGCTGCGATCGCGCAGGAAATGGAGCATCTCACCACGAATGTAGGGCACAGCAAAGGAGCTAAATGCACAACCTTGATTGGGATTAAAACGCTCGATCGCGCGGATTAGCCCCATGTAACCAATTTGCTCCAAATCTTCGTAGGGTTCAGCGCATTGGTGACTAACGCGGTGAGCAATTTTTCTCACTAGGCCAGCGTTTAACTGAACGAGTTGGTTCCGAACTTTGACTGAGGGATTTTGGTGGTATGCCATTAAAAGTTCCATACCGCGGGAACGAACGCAGGATTGAGTAGCCATTATCGACAGACACCTTTCTCATCTGGGATTGAGCTTATTCTCCGCAGAGATGAGGGGTGAAACCATCGTCGATCTACGGTACTGTTCGGAGGCAATTTTGGTGGTGTCGGCAAAAATACGGAAAAGTGGCGACTAAAGCAGAGATTCCAACCTTCGGGTTCCATTTGATGTCAGTACACTTTTACCTTGAACCACGGAGACCAAAAGAGAAGAATCACTGACACCTGATCTGCCCGTGAACCCAACAACAGTTTGTAAAGCTTTGAAACAGTCTAGGTAAAGCTGTGTAAATCAATCGCTCTATCAAGATTGGCAAGTTCACTCGCGGCAAGCCTAGAGATCGCTGTAATGCGAGGCGCGGCAACTCAGCATAGGAAAAAATGATCGCAGTATACTGGGCGTCATAAGGGGTGCTGCATCGGTCGTTGTTGTGCAATGGATTGCCAATTGACGTTGTCTTTTGTGGAGTTTGCTATGAAAATCCCGTCTCTTTCTGCGGCAATCACCTTGGCACTGCTGGTTGGTTCGGGATTAGCAGGAGCGGCCTATGCCCAGATCCAGCCACAGGCGTCACCAGATGGCAATACGGGGACGATCGTTACGCCCCAAAGCAATCAGTTCATCATTACCGGTGGCACACAAGCAGGCGCAAACGTGTTCCACAGCTTTCAACAGTTCAGTGTAGGAACCAGTCAGACTGCGACCTTTCTGACCAATCCTGGCATTCAGTCAGTTTTGGGACGGGTTGTAGGGGGTGATCCGTCTCTAATTAATGGATTGCTACAAGTAGCGGGTAGTTCTGCCAATCTGTATTTGATGAATCCGGCGGGGATTGTGTTCGGAGTCAATGCTCGGTTAGATGTTCCTGGCTCATTCACAGCAACCACAGCGACAGGGATTGGGGTGAATAACCAGTGGTTTAATGCGATCGGGCACAACGACTATGCCAATTTGGTAGGAGTGCCCAGCAGCTTTGCCTTTGCCTTGCAACAACCCGGCGCGATCGTCAATGCAGGTGAATTGCGGGTTAACTCTGGTCAAACGCTGGCGTTGGTGGGAGGCAGTGTTTTTAATACAGGGACGCTTTCAGCTCCTAGTGGCGGGGTAACCATTGCCTCAGTTCCTGGTAGTAGCTTGGTGCGGCTAACGGCTGCGGGCAGTTTGTTAAGCCTGGACGTGCAACCCTCGCTAGAGCCATACCCGATCGCGCCACTATCATTACCCCAACTGTTGACAGGGGGGAATCTGGCTGGTGCTACAGGTTTGACGGTGAACCCTAACGGCACCGTATCGTTGATTACAGGTACGGTTATTCCTGCAAGGCCCACTACGACCGTAGTAGCCGGTAAAGTTGATACGGCTGGGGTGATAGGAGGAAGTGTGGTCGTGCTGGGACGGACGATCGGGGTGTTGGGTGCCCAGATTGATGCGTCGGGACAGTTTGGCGGCGGCAGTGTGCGCATTGGTGGAGATAAGCAAGGTCAAGGATCGCTACCCACGGCCCAGCGTACTGTGGTGAATCGTGAGGCGGTGATTAGTGTAGATGCCAAGCAAGCTGGGTCAGGCGGACAAGTGATTGTTTGGGCAGATGGCACCACAGCCTTTACAGGCACTATTACAGCGCGTGGAGGGGCGATCGCTGGGAATGGCGGTTTTGTAGAAGTATCAGGTAGAGACAAGCTTGCCTTTGATGGCAGTGTGGATGTGGGATCTCCAGCGGGTCAAGCCGGACAATTGCTACTAGATCCAGATACTGTTGTGATTGGGGCTGCTGGCACCAACAATACTGAGTTGGATGATGGGGAAATTCTGGCAGGGGATAGCCCCGGCACCACCTTTGAAATTACGCCTGCTCGATTGATTACTGCGTTAAATACTGGCAATGTCACGATTGCCGCAGCAACCGAGATTCAAATTAATCAGAACGTTAACACTTTCGCAAATACAAATGATTTTGATCTGACGTTGGATGCGCCCACGATCACAATTGCTGCCTTCAGTAATTTGAATCTGTCACGCAATTTGACCTTGCGTGTGCAGAACCTAAACTTGGACAGCGGTGGCAGTTCTATCCCAAAAATTCGTACCGTAGGCAACGTTTCCATTCAAGCTACGGGGAATGTGGTGTTAGAGGATGGCTTGATTATTGATGCTGGTGTATCAACGATTAATCCTGGTGCCATTACGATCGATGCAGGGGCTACTGTAACCGTTGTGAATGCAGAGCTACAGTCAGTTGGGTCGATGCAGGTACGATCGCAGGGCAACGCCACAATTACCTCTAGTAGGTTGATAACCGATGGCGATTTGACGGTGATCAGTCAGACCGGTAATCTCACGATTCCTGGCAGTACTCTGTCTGCTTCCGCAGGAAGTTTGCGTCTGCAAGCCCAAAACCAGCTTCAACTGGTAGAAAGCGCTGCTCCAGCCATTCCGTCGATTACCACAGCGCGTAACAACCTCACCCTGGAGGCTGGTTCCATCAATATCCAAGCACTTAACCAACCTGACTCTGTAGTGCGTAGTGGGGGCAATTTCAGTTTGGTGAGTAGTGGGGCGATCGTTGGGAATGCTCGTTTAGTCAGTGGAGGTGATTTTTCTGCGGGGCCAGGAAGCTTCAGCCAACCTGCCCTGAGCTTGAACGGCATTATCAGTTCCAACGGTAATGTCAGTTTTGGAGATTACACGGGTTCCTCCCTCAAAATCGAAGCGAGAGGCAGTATCCGCGGGGGCAACATCAACATTACTGAAGCCGGTCAGTTCCTTGCCAATAACGATCCTGATATTCCTACGCTTAACGGTGGGCCTGCTGTGATTTTGCGAGCAGGGGTTGAGACGTTGCGCTACACTCCTGATAGTCCGGCCAATGCCACTGTAAATGGTACAGCCTTTACCTTTCCGGCTGGAGCGTTGCCCAGTAATACAACCCTTCCTGGCAGCATTGAAGTTGGCGACATTACGACTGCGCTTTCTCCCAACACTATTACGTCAACCTCTGGGAATAGCTACTTTCCGTTAGATTCAGTCGTACTATCGGCTGCTGGCGCTATTAGAACTGGCAACATTGTGACTGGCAATGGCTCAGTGCGGTTGACTAATACCACCGGCAATATCATTGTTGAAACGATTAATACACGCCTTAGTTTGGGATTTGTTGCAGGGGGAGGCGACGTAGCCATTGATGCAGCGGGTATTTTTCGAGCCGAGGGTACATTTCCTAACAGTTTTACCTTTCTCTCTGGCGGATCAGGCACGATCGAATCTCGCTTTGGCTCTCAGCCTTTACCAGTCAGCATCCTCACCTCGCGATTTTCTAGCGGTGGACAAGGCGGCACCATTCAGATTCAACATCGGGGAGATGGCTTTATTGAACGCTACGACCCAGCCACGATCGGCTCCAATACTAGCGGTACTTTGGGGTTTGTGTTCCAGTCTAGTGGTACTGATGCGGGATTATTTGGTTCTCTCTCTGACAGCACCCTAACCGGTAGCTCTGCGATCGGCGTTACTCAAATTACCCCGCCTTCTCCTGGGGGCGGTGGGGGCACGGGTGGTGGC